>Ga0116113_1000008_pt1 | contig 65338 bp, 47 predicted proteins | sample June2015DPH_10_2_FD_89788 | JGI IMG/M metagenome (GOLD analysis project Ga0116113, IMG submission 89788) | Peatland microbial communities from SPRUCE experiment site at the Marcell Experimental Forest, Minnesota, USA - June2015DPH_10_10 | ecosystem: Environmental > Terrestrial > Soil > Wetlands... | reverse complement strand
GTTGACCAGAAAGCCAGTGATTGCGGGAGCGCAGATACCCGCCAGATTGCCACACATGTTCTGGACTCCGACCGAAATTGCGGAGGCCGAGGGGCCAGCCATCGTTTGGGCAATCGCGAAAGTGCCGGGAGCGGCTAAACCCATCATTGCTTCGTAAAAAAAGAAGAGGCAGGCTATCGATTCGCGGACGGGTAAGGCAACCATCCCTACCATACAGCCGATGGCTGCGAAGTGATTCAGAGCCATGATGGCTTTGTAGATCAGGTTTGCGGAGCGACCACTCCGAATCCAGGCATCGCTGTTCTTCTCCGTGTAAAAGAATTCCTAAGCCTATGCGGCCTGTTTGCGAGCATCCCGAACCATTTCTTCGACGACGGTTTTGAGCGAGGTCTGCCCTTTGACGGAGCCTTCGAATCCACCTTCGAATTCGATCCAGCCCTCATTGAAGCCCTCGATCATCTGAATTCTGGGCGTGGGATTCTTCATGCCTTGAGCGCGAAAGACCTCTTCCCATCGAGCCCGTGGAACCGGCTCCGCCTTTATCGGCTTGCCGAGAATGTCAGTCAGCGTCGCCGCGATGTCTGCCGAAGAGACGCGTGTCTTCGCCTCAAGCTCGACGACCCGCTTGCCCGACCACGATTCAAGCAGGAGGGTACCGGCGAGTGCGCCGATATCTTTCGTCGCGATCATGGGGATGGTGTGTTCGATAGGCTGGAGATAGCTGTGGATGATCCCTTCGCTTATGGCAGAGCTGACATCTCTTGCATGGTTCTCCATGAACCATCCCGGTCGAAGAAACGTGACAGGCATCGGGAGCTGGCTGAACGACTCCTCCATCATGTGAAGGCCATTGAGCAGATTCGGCCTGGCGACGTGGGCACCAATCGTCGAAAGAGCAACGATTCGCTTTGCCTCCGATTGTCGGAGCGCTACGGAAAGACTGTCGATCTGGCCTTTGGCTTCAGGAAATCCAGGCGAGGGATCGAATAGGGGTGGCAACATAACGAAGACTGCTTCGGAGCCCGCTATAGCGCGTCCCAGGCCGTCACCGTCGGTCATATCGGCGACGGCGACAGACGCACCCTTGGATGCCCAGACGTGGCCCTTAGCCTCGTCGCGAACAACAGCGCGAACTTGTTTACCCAGTCCGAGCAGACGGCTAGCAGCACCTCCGCCAACTCGACCAGTAATTCCGATAATTGAAAACATGACAGTCCTCCGTGTTGATTTCGTGTGGTCTTACACCGTTCTCCAACGGAACCAGAATCAGAGCGAAAACGCAACCGGAGCCAGCAGGTCCGACAGACCGATGTTGCGGTACATCTCGGTGCGAACACGATCTGCTACTCCGTTTACAATCTCCGCACCATCCTGCGCGGGATCGATGTGCACACGGAACGGACGCTTCCCGAAGGGCATGTCCACCACATTGACGATAGCTTTGGCGACATCGGCCACATCGGCATCGGCAGGCGCGGTAGCAGCGAACCCCTTCATGATGTCGTCACCAAGATGCGCGTAAGGGCCGTTGTCGTACTCGGCCTGACGTGTCTTGTCTGCTGGTGCACCGGCATGGGCGAAGTGATTCGTGCCGGAGGTGAAGGCTCCGGGAACGATGATCCAGGTCTCGATGCCCCAGCGATTCAACTCCGCGGCATAGCTGACAGCGAGCGCATCCATAGCCGCCTTCGCCGCAAAGTAGGGTGAAAGATACGGCGGCGTGCCACCGCGAGTGCTGGTGCTCCCAAACCCATAGCACCAAGCCCTTTTTCTGTTTGCGCAGTTGCGGCAGCGCGGCCCGATTGACGCGCTGCGTGCTGAGCACGTTGGTGTCATAGACCTGCAGGAGCTGTTCGGGAGTGAAGGCTTCCGCAGCACCGAAGACCATGTGCCCCGCGTTGTGGATGACGACATCGAGACGGCCGTCTTTCTCGACGATAGTCTTGATGGCCTGGTCGGCTGATTCCTGAGAGGCCACATCCAGCTCGATCGTGCGAAGGTCTACGCCGTTTTCTGCGGCGAACTGTTTCGCAGCCTCTACCTGTGCAGCGTTGCGGCCGGTGGTCTCACGCATGCTGGCGTAAACGGTGTGACCTGCGATGGCGAGAGCGCGCGCCGAGAGGGCGCCGAAGCCGCTCGAAGCTCCTGTGATGACAATGATGTTCTTCATATCGATTCTCCTGTTCTTCGGGTTATGTGAATGGAAGGGCTGACTGCAAGCGAGGTGTGCTGTTTATGCGAAGCCACCGTTTGCGCGAAGCACCTGCGCGTTGACCCATCCGCCATCGGGGCCAACGAGGAAGGAGACAACGCCTGCGATATCGTCGGGCTGACCGAGACGCTCAAGCGGCGCCATGCTGCTGATCTGTTTGATCTGCTCTTCAGTCTTGCCGTCCAGGAAGAGCTCCGTCCCTACAGGTCCAGGTGCAATGGCGTTGACCGTGATCTTGTGTCCGCGTAGCTCGTTGGCGAGGACATGGACAAGGCCTTCGACACCCGCCTTGGAAGCGATGTACGGGCCGTAGGTCGGGAAATTCTTGGCGAGAACACTGCTGGAAAAGGCGATGATGCGCCCACCCTCTGCAACGTGCTGGGCCGCCTGCGAGAGGACAAGGAAGGTTCCGCGGAGGTTCGTGGCAATGACTTTGTCGAAGGTCTCCACGTCACCCTTGGAGATAGGTGAAAGCGGCATGATGCCAGCGTTGTTGACGACAACGTCGATCTGTCCGAAGGCCTTGAGGGTCTTCTCGAAGAGCTGCTTGACGTCTTCGGGATTGGCAACGTCCGCCTGGACTGCAAGGGCGCGCCCGGCTGAGCTGGTGATCTCGTTGACGACCTCTTCTGCTTTCGCCGCATTGCCGGCGTAGTTGACGACGACGCCGAATCCGTCGGCTGCGAGGCGAAGGGCGATGGTACGTCCGATGCCGCGGGATGCTCCGGTTACGATAGCTGTCTTTCTCATGGTCGTTCTCCTTTTTTGGCGGCTTCTTCGAACTTGAAGTCCGTCGCTAAAAAGAGATTGAACCTGACATAGCTATCCGTCCAATGCATAGTGCTAATATTAATTATGCGTGTAACGCAGCTACGTCAGGCCGACTTAAATCTTCTTGTTGTGTTCTCGGTACTTGCCGAAGAGCGGAATGTTTCGCGTGCCGCCAAGCGGTTGCTACTGAGCCAGCCCGCAGTGAGCCGCGCATTGCAGCGAATGCGGGATACGTTTCACGATGATCTGCTGGTGCGGACGGCAAAGGGTTATGAACCAACGCCGCAAGGGGAACGTGTTCTTCAAGAGCTAGAGATCATGTTGCCGAAATTGGACCGGCTCATCTCGGGTTCGACATTCGACCCCGTGACAGAACAATGCTCCTTCCGGATTGCGGCGACAGACAATGCGACCTCGATCATCGCGCCCGTTCTCTGTCGCGAGGTTCTCCCGGTGGCGCGACAGGTTCGCTTCACATTCGCAAGTTGGAGAGGAGATGTCTTCGAGGATCTGAGTCACGGTCGGCTCGATCTTGCTTTGATTGGCGATGAAGGCCATGTGCCCTCACCTTTACTGACCGAGGTCATTTACGAGGAAGAACTCGTCTGTATTGTGGCAGCGGATGCTCCCTACCAGCGCCAACTCACTCTCAAACAATATCTCGCCGCCGAACACATTGGCGTCGATGTCGTCGAAGGCTCGCAACATATACCGGAGAAGCGTCTGGCAGCGCACGGTCGTCGCCGTCGTACCGTGATTACCCTGCCATATTTCGGAGCGGCTACGCGGTGTATTCCTGGAACCAAACTGATTCTTACCGCACCCCGGCGATTCGCAGGATTGGAGGCTGAAAATCGCAAAATCAAGGTGCAGAAGGCGCCGGAAGAGATAACGGGCTTCAAGTACCTAATGATCTGGCATCCGCGAGTCAATACGGATGCGGCGCATACATGGCTTCGAGGCGAGATCAGGAGAATTGGCAAGAAGATTGGCTCATGATCTCCCTGACGACTGAATCGGATTGCGCTACGGTAACGCCGCAAACAGTTCTCGAGCCACAGGCAAGCCGGAAGTAATTCTCGAATGGCGCCGACAGGCTTGGCGGCTTCTTTCGGTCACTTCCAGATTGTCGTTACCCGTCCGGAGAGGCGGACTGCGAATAGAGTTCCTGCTGGTATGATCGTCCGTCTAATGGAGCAATCATGCGCAAGCTGATTTTCTTCCTGTTTTTTCTGGCGTTCTCAAATACCGTCATGTGCGCGCAGCAGTACGATCTCGTGCTCGAAGGCGGACGTGTGATGGATCCCGAAAGCAGCCTGGATGCTGTGCGTAACGTTGGCATCCGCGACGGAAAGATTGTCCGCATCTCGTCCGAGGCGCTGAGCGGACGCCGGGTGATCCACGCCGGCGGGCTGGTGGTCGCTCCCGGATTCATTGACCTTCACCAGCATGGCCAGGAGATCGAGAGCCAGCGCGTGAAAGCGCTCGATGGCGTGACCACGGCGCTCGAACTGGAAATCGGAGTGCCGGACGTTGCTCAGTTTCTGAAAGCGAAAGAGGGCCAGTCGCTCATTCACTACGGCACGTCGGCCAGCCATGTGGCGGCACGGGCTCTCGTATTCGGACCGCCGCTGCCGCCCGGAGATATCCTGCCGAAGAGCGGCCCCGCGACTGATCAGCCAGCCACATCTGAGCAGATCGAGGCTATGCGGGAACGCCTGCGCGCAGAGTTGGACGCCGGTGGCTTGGCGATAGGGATGGGGATCCAGTACACACCGGGCGCAACTCGACTGGAAGTGATTGACATGTTCCGTCTCGCGGCCGAACGGAGACTTCCCGTTTACACTCACATGCGGAGCGCGGGTCGCGTCGAGCCGGGCTCAGCGATTGAGGCGACCAGCGAGGTCATTGGAGCAGCCGCCATTACGGGGGCTTCGCTGCACATCGTGCACATCAACAGCACCTGCGCCCGCGACGCCATGGAGTGCCTTTCCATGGTCGAAGGAGCGCGCGCCCGCGGCCTCGATGTCACCACCGAGGCCTATCCCTACACTGCGGGCATGACCTTCATAAACTCGGCGCTCTTCAACACCGGCTGGCGGGAGAAGTTTGGCATTGACTATAGCGACCTTGTGCTTCCAAACACTGGCGAGCACCTGACCAAGGAACGCTTCGACCAGTTGCATAACTCCAGCATGCCGCAGTTGGTATTGATCTTCTCCAATACACAGGAAATGGTGGACAAAGTGATCCCACACCCACTGGTGATGATCGCCAGTGATGGCATCCAGGGCCATCCTCGCAACGCCGGAAGCTACTCGCGTGTGCTGGCCCAATATGTACGTGAAAAGAAAACGATCACGCTGATGGATGCGCTGCGAAAGATGAGTCTCATGCCGGCGGAGATGCTCGAGCGTTCTACTCCTGCGGCACGGCAAAAAGGCAGACTGCAAGAGGGCGCTGACGCCGACATGGTTGTGTTCGACGCTGCGACCATCAGTGACCGATCCACCTTCACGAAGCCCATGGAACCGAGCGTGGGCGTGCGCTATTTGGTGGTGGGCGGAACCATTGTTGTTGACGAAGGGAAGATCGTGCCAGTCGTTTTCCCCGGCCGCGCATTGCTGGGGGTGGGAAAGCGCTGATCGTTGTATGACTGGCTAGAGCCTGGCGGCACGAGGCCTTTTGTGCCAGCGGTAGAAAAACGGAATACCGAGAACAATTACTCCCAGCCCCAGCGAGGAGCGTACGGGCCGGATCATCCACAAGTTGACCGTCAAAGCCATCGCGGCAGCCAAAAAGATGAGCGGCGTCCACGGATATCCCCAGGCGCGGTAAGGCCGAACCAGGTTCGGCTCTTTTTGGCGTAAACGTATTAGGGCGATCGCCACTAACCCGAAAAAGATCCACACCGCAAAGACAAACAGTGAATAGAGTTCCTCGAACGTCCCGCTAAGCGCCAGTAGCGCCGCGATCGAGCCTAGGAAAACCAACGCGCCGGTGGGCGTACGCAGGGAAGGATGAAGGTGCTCCGCGAAACGGAAGAACACACCGTCGCGCGCCATGGCGTAAGGGATGCGAGCACCGGTCAAGACCACGACGTGCAGCGCCCCAAGGGCCGACACGGCCATCGCGACCGTGAGCCAAGCTGCGCCGCGGGAACCACTCAACGATTGCACCACATCCGACGCAACATGCTCGGACGCCGCCACCTGTGCGAAGGGCAACACATGAAAGTAGACAACGTTCGCCATCAAATACAGACCGCCCACAGTGAACAGCCCAAAGATGATGGCTTTCGGGATGTTCTTCTGCGGTTGGACAATCTCTTCTCCCAGATCGCCAAGGTCGTTAAAGCCGTTGTACGCCCACATCGCAGGAACGAGCGCTGTCAGCAAGGCGCCAATCGTTCCCAAGCTGAACGATGTTATCGGCGCAGTTGAACCGGCGTGTTTTGTTCCGAACACGACGCCTACCGCAACGATAACCAGGATTGTGCCCATCTTGAGCGACGTCAGCACCACCTGGATAGCACCACCCATCCGCACACTGAAATAATTGACCGCCGTCACGATGACCACGATCAACGCCGCAATCGGCTGGGCCGTCGTGAAGGTGAATTCGTAACGCCTGATGTGACTGCCGAACAAAGGCGTGGCCACCATGGGAAACAAGAATCCCAGGAACCGCACGAAACCCGCCGCCAGAGTAGCCATAGCGACTGGCCTCTCGAGAAACGAACTCATCCAGCCAAAGAGAAATCCCCAGAGAGGGCCGAGTCCCCGGCTAAGATAGACGTAAGGGCCTCCGGCCTTCGGAAAAGCGGCACCGAGTTCCGCATAGCAGAAGGCGCCCAAAAGCACGATGAGCAAGCCGAGGATCCAGGCGATCAACACCAGTGTGGCGGAGCCCACGGCGCGCGCCATGTCGCTAACGACAAGAAAAATCCCAGTCCCGATCGTGTCGCCAATAACGATCGCGATCGCCGACCCGAGACCCAGGCCACGAATCAAACCTCTGCGCTCGGAATGGTCGGATAGATTGCTAGCCCACATCGCGGAAGTCAGAGCCTACTCGCAGCAACGAAGATGGTCAACGACCCGCGAGGTGGGCGCGCAGTGATCCCATCCCCCGAAAGTGTCTGCCCGGGGCCACTGCGCATGCGGACCATGTCATTTGTTGCCGACGGGAAATGCCGGGGCCCGAGTGCTTGTAGCGCCTATTCAGGTTTGAGCGATATGATCGAAGGTGCGTGGGGCAGCGCATAAATTCATGCTGAGCGAGTTTCCCTGGGACGAACGTAACCGAGTGGCCGTCATTGAAGACGTTCTTACTCCTGCGCTTGTGGTCTATCCGGAAATCGTGGCTTCAAACATTGCGCGGACGTTGCATCTGCTCGGAGGCGCTCCAGATCGCTGGCGCCCGCACATCAAGACCGCCAAGCTGGCCTACACGCTTCGCATGCTTGTCGAGCAGGGTGTCCGAAATTTCAAATGCGCAACCACGCTCGAGCTGCTGATAGCTTGCTACAGCGGAGTGGCCGACGTCCTTCTTGCTTATCCAGTGGTGGGAGCTAATGCACGCCGTGTGCTCGAAGTCGCGAAACAGTTCCCGCACGTCCGGATTTCCACCCTGGTCGAGAACGAAGAACAGATGCGGCAATGGCGAGGCAGCTCAGTCAACGTGTTTGTCGACATCAATCCGGGCATGAATCGAACAGGAGTCGAACAGGGCCAGACCGATAAAGTGGTTCGGCTCGTGCGCGCTGTTGAAGCCGCAGAGCTGCAATTCAGCGGCCTGCACTACTATGACGGCCAGTACGGGACTTTCGACGAGCCCGAACGGACCGTAGCGGCACACGCCGGCTACGATCGTTTGCTGAAACTTGTGATCGCGATCCAGGACGGGGGAATGAGCGTGCCAGAAGTGATCACCGCAGGGACGCCAACGCTCCCCTGCTCCCTCACGTACAAAGGTTTTCACGGCGCGGGGTTCATCCACCGCGTCTCGCCTGGAACAATTGTCTATTGCGATGCCACAAGCCTGGCGCAGCTGCCCGCTGAGTACGGCTACGCACCAGCGGTGCTGGTATTGACACGTGTGGTCAGTCGGCCACGCGACGGAATCATCACCTGCGACGCGGGCCACAAAGCCGTCTCGGTCGATGCTGGCGTGCCCACATGCGTGGTCGCCGGACATCCAGAACTGACGCCTCTCGCGCCCAGTGAAGAGCATCTTCCGATGGAATTGAACCGCGAAACCGCCGGCCCGGAGATTGGCGAAGCGCTCTATCTGCTACCGCGCCACGTCTGCCCCACGGTGAACAACTTTGATTCGGCGTTCCTCGTTCGGGACGGCCAGATCGCATCCGTAGAGAAAGTTACCGCCCGCGGACGCGAAACGCTGCTGCTGCCAACGTTAGCATTGGCCAAGTCTGGCTACCGAGCCAATCTAGGCGAGAGAGTCTAGCAAAGAAATTCCGCGCGGCGACCTTGCTCGGGTTGGCCCGTCCTTGTAGCGTTTCTTGTGACAGGCTGGAATTTAAGTTACTCCGGCGGCTCGACTTCTTCTTGGTCTTCTTCTTCGGCCCAGGCATTGGTCTCGAGCCAGTTTTCTTCACACTGTACGCAACGCAGTCAATTTCGATCAACATGCCTGGAGTATGACCAAGATCGCTGCCTACCGTCGTGCGCGCCGGATACGGCGGCGAAAAACGTCGCGCGTAAACCGCGTTGTAGCGCGCGAACAAACTCGTATCACTCAGATGCACCTGCACCTTGACCACATCGCGAAGAGAGGCTCCGTCCGCCTCGAGAATGGCAACGATGTTATCAAGGGTCTGCTCCTCCTGCCCTGCTGCTCAATACTGTCTACGACCAGCCCGCCGTGGACCGGGTCGATCGGACCCGTTGCGCTAACGAAGATGAAATCCCCGGCCCGCCATCCCTGGGAGTAAGCTCCTCCCAGAGGTGCACCACGCATAGCTTGAATCACGTATTTGGCCATCTTCTCGTGTTCTCCGTAGCTATTTCTTCCGCTCGATCCCGTTGAGTCCTGTCGTGATATCGGAGCTGCGAAGGAACTATCGCATAGATCGCATAATAACTCCCGCATCGAACGGCAATTTGGAAGTTATCGAGAACGTGCTTGCAGGAGATCAATAGCGATCTCCCCCGAAGCCAACTTCTGGCCCTAGGACCGGATTTTGAGTTCCACACCGGGTTTTTAGCGCCGCGTTCATGTTTCCGCCCACGGAATTTCCAGCGACCGCGATGCGTGTGCCATCGGCACCGAGTTCGGTGGCGTGCGCGCCGTTCCACTTCAAGGGTGGCGTAGGATTCTTCCAGAATTGTTGCCAACGCATACAAGACTTGGCAAAAGCCTCTGCGATCTTCTAGCACCTGACAGTCTTACAATAGCTCATCGTCTCCGATCGGGCTGCCAGGGGGCACTTCTATAACCTGCCGAGGCTTGAACTTTCCCGGATCGCGCTCGAAAGCTTCGATGCGACGCTTGATCTCGTCTCCGCTCGCATCCGTCGGCTGCGATTGTGCGATGGCGTGCAGTTTTGCCGTTACCTGGGAGCGCGCCGCGAACGACGTTCTTGCGTCGGCAGCGAGCCGGAAAAGCGCTTCCGCGATGCGAGCTTTCACGGCGGTACTCACGACACCAGCAAGACCGTCGTTCGAATTTTCGGGACTCGCAGACTTCATCGCGGCGTCGATTACTTCATCGAGAGTCGGTTCCGATGCGTCGCGAGCATGGTATTCAACCAGGCGATTCGCACGTTCGGGCAGGAGCAAAACTGCGAGCATCAGATCTGCCGCACCCTCTGCTGTGGCGATCGGGTCAAACGTGAGTGCGGTGTGCGAAGGAAAGCTCTCCATGGTTCGTGGACCATCGGCCGTTCTAACCATGCCCGGGGTCCGCGGTGGCAGTTGACGCAGAAGCGATTCTGGCAGAGTCAGAACTTCCGGCGAAAGCGTCTTCACTACGGCAGCCAGCGCCTTGCGCTGCTCGACAGAGGAGACGATTTCTACTCCGCGCTGCCCGTCGCCGCGAACGGTGTAGCGATAATCGAGACCACCGATGATCTTGGTCGCAGCCTCGGCCTGGTAGCGATGCAGCAGATAGAGCGGTACCAGCGTGTCTTCCATCTGTGCAGTTGGCGTTCCCGGACGGATGGTATCTTCTCCGAATCGCTTGAGAGCTGCTGCGCGAATTTCGAGAATACGGTTCAGTTCGTCGGCGGCATCGGTTCCGTTGTCCCATAGGTGAGCAATGGGGCTTGCGGATCCAGCGGGTCGTGCGTCGTCATCGCTGAGAAAGACCAAGCCCTTCGACTCCGCCGAGCGGAGAATTTTTTCCAACGCCGCAGAGTCTTCGACTGGCCGGCCATCCACGTCAAACTCGCGATAGCCGTAGTCGATGGCAACTTTGTCCCAAACACCGATTCCGACCGGGTAAGCGTGGCGGAGATCAGGCACACCATTCTTATCAAGGCTTATCCACGGGTGCGGATAGTCCATCACGCTCATGGTTTCGTCTGGCGTATGCTGGATCGTACTTGCGGCGTAATTGTGCACCAGGCCGAGCGTGTGCCCGGTCTCATGCGCGGCAAGTTGGCGTATGCGCGCGACCACCATCGCCAAAGCTTCATCGTGCTCAGGATCTGGCACCTTGCCGTCCTTGTAGGGGGCGAGCAGCGCCTCGGCCAACATATAATCCTGCCTTCCCCGCAGGCTGCCCAACGTGACGTTGCCCTTCAGAATCTCCCCGGTTCGCGGATCGGCGATTTCGTCACCATAGCTCCAGCCGCGGTTTGCCCGATGTACCCACTGAATGATGTTGTAGCGTGCGTCCATGGGATCGGCGTCGGGAGGGAGCAGATCCACTTGAAAGGTGTCCTTCGCCCAACCTGCCGCGCGGAAAGCCTCCTCCCACCAGCGGCAGCCTTCTAGCAGCGCCGAGCGCAAAGGCTCGGGAGCGCCGCGGTCCACGTAGTAATGGATCGGCTGAACGGCTACGCAGTTTTCGCGACAGGCAGGATCCTTTTTCTGCAATCGATGACGAGTGATGAATTGCTGATGGACAGGAACCCCGAGCGGCGTATTCATCTCGCGGTAGGTCAGATCGAAGTACCCCGAACGCGGAGAAAAGCGGCGGGGAGTGAAGCCGGGTTCCGGCGTTTTCAGAAAGCTCTGCCGCACATGCACGGTAAAGGAATGAACCTCGGGTGCCACGTCGGCCAGAATTTTTGCTTTGCTTGGATCTGCGCTGACAAAGGTCAACTCGGCCTCAACTTCGGTGTTCTCCGGAAAGGCTTTCGAAAATTCGGGAAGTATGGTCGACCGTGCTTCGTCCACGCTGTAGGTTCCTTGCTTTGCTGCTGCAAGTGTTTCTGCAACGCAGTGAATGTCAGCAAAGAAGTATTTGGTCGCATTCACGACGACAAAACCGTCGATTTCTCCTGCGATCTCGAAACCCGCCAGGACAGAAGATGGAAAAGACTGTCGAACGGCCAGCTGTTCGGCTGGGTCTGGAGAGGCAGTCCGAAACATGGTGTTTTCTTGAATGAGCAGCAGTTTGGGTCCGACCCGTTCAAAGTGAACTAATCGCGGTCCACCGCTCAGGCTGGCTTGCGAGAAGATCCCAATCTGACCACGATCCATGCCTAAGTTGTTTTGCCCTACACCATACGGTAACGAATCATTCAGGATGTACTGCGGTGACGATGTTCCGCCCTTTTCGGTCATTGGTACGCCTAGAAATAAGTAGCCCTTCTTGGCGTCCCACTGGAGGGGTAGAAGTACCTTCTGCTGCTGCATAGCCGTCACGATTGCAATGTTTAGAGCTTCTGATTGGCCGGCGGGCGAAGCCTGCGCGAGCAAACCAGTTGCGGTTGCAAGAAGCAGAAAAGGTGTGAAGAGGACGCGGTAGCAAGGCCAAGAATGTCGTCTCATGTCTAGTTTTTACCATGACTTGCCTTATCTGGGCATGACTCTCTGAGCGCGCTGCGAACCTTTCCTCTAATACCGAAAAGAATGTATGGAACTGACAGCACTGGAAGGAGAGTCAGGCGTACAATCGTGCCGTTTTCATGGAGTTGCGGAGCGTTTTGCAGTAGTGGTACGCGGAAAGATGGATTAAATCACGAGGGTGGGTTCACGGAAGACTCCGGCTGAACTCCGTCGCCGCCGGCAAAGTTTTGCAATACGTCTCCATCCAGTGACCGCGATCACTCTTTGCCGTGACCCAGGATCTGTCTCTCCCCGCCAGCTTCGGAGAGAATTCACTGTAACGAGGTGACCCCTCCGATGTCCTGGGAAACGCACTATAAGAAAAGCCTCATGACCGCGGACGAGGCGTTGCGGTTTGTACGCTCGGGGATGCGAGTTTACATCCAGCCGGGTTGCGCCGAGCCGGAGACACTGGTCGAGGCGCTGATGCGACGTGCCCCGGAGGTGCATGATGTGGAGATCGTCCACATGATGACCATGGGGTGCGCGCCCTACGTGGCGCCGGAGATGGAAGGGCACTTCCGCCACAATGCCACGTTCATCGGACCGAACGTCCGCGACGCCATCAGCCAGGGACGCGCCGATTACACGCCCATCTACCTGAGCGAGATTGAGGGCCTGTTTGAGAGCGGGGCGATGCCGATCGACGTTGCCCTAATCGAAGTTTCCCCTCCCGATCCGCACGGCTTCTGCAGTTTTGGCGTAGGCGTGGACACCACGCTGACCGCAGCCAAAGTAGCGCGCTACGTGGTGGCTCAAGTCAATGACCAGATGCCGCGCACGTACGGCGACAGCTTCATTCACGGGAGTGAAATCGACGCGCTGGTGGAATCTTCGCGGCCTCTGTGCGCGTTAAAGAAGCCGGTGCTGAGCGATTTGCATGTGGCCATCGCGCGCAACGTGGCCAGCCTGATCGAAGATGGCGCAGTCTTGCAGATTGGCATAGGAGGCATTCCCGAGGCGGTCCTGCCTCTGTTGATGGACCGCAAGGATTTGGGCGTGCACAGCGAACTGGTTTCGGACGGGGTAATCCCGCTGATCGAAGCGGGCGTGATCACGGGTGCGAGAAAAAACTTCAAGCCGCGCAAAATCATCCTGGGATTCGCGCTGGGCACCAAACATTTGTTCGAGTTCGTGGACAACAATCCTATCTTCGAGTTCCACCCCACGGCCTACACCAACGATCCCGCGCTGATCGCGCGCAATGACAATATGGTGGCGATTAACTCCGCCTTGCAGATCGATCTGACTGGACAGGTTTGTTCGGATTCGATTGGCAATCAGTTTTACAGCGGTATCGGCGGGCAGGTGGATTTTATACGGGGTGCTTCGCGGGCGAGGAGTGGGCAGTCCATCATCGCCTTGTCCTCCACAGCAAAGAAAGGAACGATCTCGCGCATCGTTCCCATGCTCGACCCTGGCGCGGGCGTGGTCACCTCGCGCGGCCTGATCCGCACTGTCGTGACCGAATACGGCGTCGCTTCCCTGCATGGCAAGACGATTCGCGAGCGGGCCAAATCATTGATCGAGATTGCGCACCCCAAGTTCCGGCAGGAGTTGTACGAGTACTGCGAAAAAATCAAGTGGTTGCAACATCAGCAAACACCCGAAACCGTGGCGAGGTGAGGAAGATGGGCCAGGCCCGCGGTAATATCACAATCGATATTGAAGAGTGCAAAGGATGCGGGCTCTGCATCGAGTCCTGCCCGCCGAAATGCCTGGAACTCGCCCCCGAATTGAGCGGCTACGGCGTGCATCCCGCGTGCTATACGGGCGAAGGCTGCACCGGTTGCGGAATTTGTTTTTACTGCTGTCCGGAGCCGGGAGCGATCGTCGTCTATCGGTTGATACCCCCGCTTAAGGCCGTAGCAGCGCAGGGAGGCGATCATGCGACAGCTCTGTAAAGGAAACGTGGCTGTCATTAAAGGCGCGTTACTGGCGGGTTGCGGCGCTTACTATGGATATCCGATTACCCCAGCTAGCGAAATCGCAGAAGCTGCAGCTTTATTTTTTCCCGAGGTCGGCAGAACTTTTGTGCAAGCCGAGAGCGAGACCGCTTCGATCAACATGGTGTACGGCGCGTCGGCTGCAGGAGTGCGCGTGATGACTGCATCTTCCGGCCCGGGCCTCAGCCTGATGCAGGAAGGAATTTCTTATCTTGCCGGGGCCGAACTCCCCTGCGTTATCGTCGACGTAATGCGCGCCGGGCCTGGCTTGGGCAACATCGCTCCCGAACAAAGCGATTACTTCGCCATGGTGAAGGGCGGAGGGCACGGCAACTATCGCAACCTGGTGGTCGCGCCCGCGTCGGTGCAGGAGATGGCGGAGTTGACCATCCTCGCCTTTGAGCTGGCCGACAAGTATCGCAATCCGGCGATCGTGCTGACCGACGGGTATGTTGGCCAGATGATGGAGCCGCTGGAGCTGGAATACCGCGAAGCCGTCATTCCCGATAAACCGTGGGCCGTGAAAGGCACTGCGGAAACCCGCAAGAATTTCGTGAGCTCAATTTATCTGGAGCCCGACGATCTCGAAGCACACCAACGGCGCATGGAAGCGAAATATATTCGCGCCCAGCAGAACGAGACGCGCTGCGAGCAGTACCGCACCGAAGAAGCAGAATTATTAGTGGTGGGCTATGGCATCGTGTCGCGGGTGTTGCGCTCCGCGGTGGATGAGGCGCGCCGGCTGGGAATTAAGGTTGGCCTGTTCCGTCCCATTACGCTGTGGCCTTACCCGGCAGAGCAATTGAAACTGGCTGCGTCGCGCACGGAAAAAGTCTTTGTGGTCGAGTTGAGCAACGGGCAGATGGTCGAAGACGTCCGTCTCACACTGAACGGAACCAAGCCCGTGGAATTTTACGGGCGCGTTGGCGGCAACGTGCCTTCGGTGGAGGAGTTGGTAGAGAAAATAGAGGAGCAGACGGCCGCTTTGGTTTAGCAAGCTTTGCTTTGGCAAGCTTTAGTTTAGCGAGGGGATAAGGAGACAACCAATGGCTGGGGAGCGCGTGGGTGTCGAGGAGCGAACGCTAGAAAGGGAGCCGGAGGAAACGCATCGGGATAAAGCGCAGGCGAGCACTGACGGCTACGAAGTCGCGCATTCGAAGTCAGAGGTGTTCTATCCGGTGTATGAGCGCAAGACGGACCTGAAGCACCAAACCCATTATTGCCCCGGCTGCGGGCATGGCGTGGTCCACAAACTGATTGCGGAAGCGATCGAAGAGCTGGGACTGCAGGACCGCACTATCCTGGTGAGCCCTGTGGGTTGCTCGGTGTTCGCTTACTATTATTTCGATGTGGGCAACGTGCAGGTGGCGCACGGACGCGCTCCCGCGGCGGCGACGGGATTGCATCGGGCTTGTCCGGACAAGGTGGTAATCGCTTATCAGGGCGACGGCGACCTGGCGGCAATCGGAACGGCGGAGATTGTGCATGCCGCCAACCGCGGCGAAAAAATTGCCGTCTTTTTCGTCAACAATGCGATCTACGGCATGACCGGCGGGCAAATGGCGCCTACGACATTAGTCGATCAAAAGAGCACGACCTCCCCCTGGGGACGCCGCCCGACGAACGAAGGCTTCCCGCTGCACATGGCCGAGATGCTTTCTTCGCTCGAGGCTCCGGTCTACATCGAGCGCGTGGCGCTCTCCGACAACAAGAACATCATGAAGGCGCGGCGCGCCGTGCGCAAAGCGCTCGAGCTGCAACGGGCCGGCGCCGGCTTCTCGTTTGTTGAGATTCTTTCGCCCTGCCCAACGATCTGGGGCAAAAATCCACTCGAAGCCCGGCGCTGGGTGGCGGAGAAAATGATTCCAAATTTTCCGCTGGAAGTTTTCCGCGATCGCAAAATTGAGTTGCCCACAAATAACGTTCCTCCGCACAAGAGCGTAGCGGAGGTAATCGAGGGCAAGCGTGAAGGGGTCACCGAGCCGGTGCCTGCGTCGCCACATCGCTTCCGGAAGATGGGCATCAAGATCGCTGGCTTTGGCGGACAGGGAGTGCTTCTGCTGGGCCACCTGCTGGCGGAGATGGGAATGCGCGAAGGTCTGGAAGTGAGCTGGCTTCCCTCCTATGGGCCGGAGATGCGCTCGGGCAGCGCGCACTGCCACGTGTGGCTGTCGAAAGATCGCATTGGGTCTCCGCTGGTTTCGCATCCGCATGTGCTGATCGCGATGAATGAAATGTCGCTGCGCAAGTTTGCGCCCGAAGTCGCGCCCGGAGGGATTATTCTTTACGGCCGTGATCGGCTCCCCGATGACTTCACTGGCTCGCAGGCGCAAGTGGTCTGCATTCCCGCGTCGGAGATTGCCGACCGGCTGGGCTCGGCCAAGGTGGCGAACGTCGTGATGGTAGGAGCGCTGCTGGAAGAGACCGAGTGCCTTCACCCGGCGACCGCGATGAAGGTTTTGGAAACCAAGGTGAAAAAAGCCGACCTGCTGGAACTCGACCGCCAGGCGCTCGATGCCGGCAAAATTTATATCGACCACCACGTGGCCATCGGAGCGGTCACGCAAGCCGATGGGTTCGCGCAGTGTTAGCCAGAGCGGCGCGGCCTCAAAAGCCGCGCTCAGAGAGGGATACCAGGTGATCAACGTCACCCTTACACGCATTCCGAATCATTGCACTCCTCCGCCGGCAGTCCACAATCAAATCGGCCTTATCGAAGAGTTTTTATACATAACCGAAAAACACTTGGAGGTAGGACTATGAATCAAAGAGTCATGACCCCGCCGGGAGTGAAGGCTCCCGCGGACTACATTGAGAGCGTAATGATGAGCGTCGAGTCAAAGAATCCCGCCGAGCCTGAATTCCATCAAGCCGTGCGCGAAGTGTTCGACTCGCTACGTTTGGTTCTAGGCAAGCATCCCGAATTTCAATCCGCCCGCATCCTGGAGAGGATCGTCGAACCAGAGCGCGTGCTGATGTTCCGCGTGCCCTGGTTTGACGATCTGGGAAATATCCAAGTCAACCGCGGATTCCGCATCGAGATGAACAGCGCTATCGGACCTTATAAGGGCGGACTGCGCTTCCATCCTTCGGTCAATCTCGGCATTTTGAAATTCCTGGCGTTCGAACAAGTCTTCAAGAATTCGCTCACTACGCTGCCGATGGGCGGCGGCAAGGGCGGCTCGGATTTCGATCCCAAGGGTAAGAGCGACAACGAAGTGATGCGCTTCTGCCAGAGCTTCATGACGGAACTGCAGCGCCATATCGGCCCGGACACCGACGTTCCGGCCGGCGACATCGGCGTGGGCGGCCGCGAAATCGGCTTCCTGTTCGGACAATACAAACGGCTGCGCAACGAATTCACCGGAGTGCTCACCGGCAAGGGCCTGGGCTGGGGCGGTTCGCTGATTCGTCCCGAAGCCACAGGCTATGGCTGCGTGTACTTTGCCAATGAGATGCTGAAGACCAAGAAGGATTCGCTCGAAGGTAAGATCTGTCTGGTTTCGGGCAGCGGCAACGTTTCGCAATACACCATGGAGAAGCTGCTCGATTTCGGAGCCAAGCCGGTGACCGTCTCCGATTCGAACGGTGTGATCTACGATCCGGATGGCATCGATCGCGAGAAGCTGGAGTGGATCATCGAACTGAAGAATGTGAAACGGGGTCGTATTCGCGACTATGGAGATCGTTTCAAGAAGGCGATCTTCATGCCGACGGATATCAAACTGGAGCACAATCCTCTTTGGAATATCAAAGCGGACTGCGCCTTCCCCAGCGCCACGCAGAATGAAATCACGGCGAAGGATGCGGCGAATCTCATCAAGAATGGCATCACGTTGGTTGCCGAGGGCGCGAACATGCCGAGCACGCTCGAAGCCACCAAGATGTTCCTGGACGTGAAGATCCTCTACGGACCGGCCAAAGCTGCGAATGCGGGTGGCGTAGCCACCAGTGGCCTCGAGATGGCGCAGAACAGCGCACGGCTGAGCTGGACTCGCATGGAAGTGGACGATCGTCTGCACAAGATCATGATCGCTATCCACAAGAATTGCTACGAAACGGCCGAGAAATACGGCACGCCCGGCAATCTGGTGAACGGCGCCAACATCGGCGGCTTCTTGAAAGTCGCCAACGCCATGCTGGATCAAGGACTGGTGTAGAGATTGATTTGTAGTATTGAAGTGGGTGCCCCATCCTTGCCGCGCACTTTGAGGCAAGGGTGGGGATCTTGACTTTCAATGGTCTCCATCCCCAATCCCGTCCTCGATCCCGAACAGGGCTTCGAAGGCTTCGAAAATCTGATGCCCTTCAAAGTGCAGAACATTCTTCTGGTCTCGAGCCTCTACGATTCTTTTATACTCCGCGAAGACGGGCGCCTCAACGAACTGCTCATCGACGAATCTCTCGAACTCAGCCTGCAGCAGGTTCCCGGTATCACTCACGTTTCAAGTTGCGCCGAGGCGCTCGATCTCGCGAGCTCTAATCTGCAATTCAATCTGATCGTTGCCAATCCCGCCATCGGCGACATGGATGCGGCGCAACTGGCGCGCGCCGTGAAGCTTGCGGGTCTCGACGTTCCCGTGGTGGTGCTGGCCTACGACTACCGCGAAGTGAAAAACTTCATCGCTCGCAATCCCGTGACGGACGTGGAGCGCATTTTCCTATGGCAGGGCGACGCCCGCATCCTGATCGCGATCGTCAAGTACGTCGAAGACAAACGCAACGTGCTGCACGACACACGTGCCATGGGCGTTCCCGTGCTGCTGGTGGTGGAAGATAACATCCGTTACTACTCGTCGTTCCTGCCCGCGATGTATGGCGAACTGATCAAGCAATCGCGCCGCGTGATCCAGGAAGGCATCAACGCCGCGCATAAACTGCTGCGCCTGCAGGCGCGCCCCAAGATTTTGCTGAGCTCCAGTTTCGAAGAAGCGGCGCAACTCGTGCGGCTGTATCGCGATTACATGATCGGACTGGTTGCGGACGTGGAATTTCCCCGCGACGGCGAACTCAACTCCGAGGCCGGGTTCGAGTTAGCGCGGCTGGTGAAAAATCTTGTGCCCGACGTGCCAGTGGTTTTGCAGACCAGCCGCACGGCCTTCCGCGAGCGCGCTCACGCCGAGGGTTTCTCCTTCCTGCAGAAGCTTTCGCCCACTCTGCTGCAAGACCTGCGCCGAATTCTCACTGAGGAATTTGGCTTTGGCGACTTTGTATTTCGCTTACCCGATTCACTTGAAGTCGGTCGCGCGAAAGATTTGACCGAACTGGAACACCATCTAAAAACGCTTCCGGCGGAGAGCCTTCTGTATCACGGCCAGCACAACCACTTTTCTCATTGGCTGATGGCGCGCACGGAATTCGCGCTGGCGGCCAAGCTGCGGCCGCGAAAAGTATCGGATCTTGCCAGCGGCGAGCATCTGCGCCGCGACCTGATCGAATCGATCCGCACCTATCGCCGGGAACAGAATGAAGTTCTGATCGGTGACTTCAAGGCCGAGAGCTTCGAGCCTGCGCCATCCAGTTTTTTGCGCCTCGGCTTCGGTTCGCTCGGCGGCAAGGCGCGTGGCCTGGCCTTTGCCCGCCACCTGTTGCGCACGCGCCGGCTCGCCCGCCGCTTTCCCGGAGTTCACATCGCGGTGCCCGCGTCCGTCGTGCTGGCTACGGACGTTTTCGACAAATTCGTGACCGAGAACGACCTGCTGGATTTCGCCCTGCATTGCGCGGATGACGCTGAAATTCAGCGGCGGTTTTTAGCCGCACCGCTCTCCCCTCCGCTGCAGCAAGATTTGCAAGCGTTCCTGGCAGAGGTCAAGCATCCTCTGGCGGTGCGCTCCTCCAGTCTGCTCGAAGATTCGCAATATCAATCCTTCACCGGGGTTTACGAAACTTTCATGCTGGGAAATCACCAAGTTCGCTTGGACGCTCGGCTGCAAGCGCTGAGCGAGGCAATCCGTCGCGTCTATGCTTCCACCTTCAGCCGCCATGCCAAGGCCTACGTACGCGCCACGCCCTACCGCCTGGAAGAAGAAAAGATGGCGGTGATTTTGCAGCAGATCGTGGGTGCGGGGCACGGCCAGCGCTACTATCCAGATTTTTCCGGAGTCGTACGCTCCCGTAATTTCTATCCCGTGCCGCCCGTAACTTTCGAAGATGGCATCGCTTGTGTGGCATTGGGCCTGGGCCGCGCTGTGGTCGACGGCGGAAAATGTTTGACGTTCTGTCCGCGCTATCCGCGCAGCCTGGTGCAGTTCTCTTCCGTCGAAGACGTGCTGGCCAACTCGCAGTCGGAATTCTGGGCCTTGGAACTGAATGGAGCCGACGAAGACCGCCCGGCACATTTGCACGAGACGCGCTTGGGCCTGGACATCGCCGAGATTGACGGTACGCTGCAGGCCGTGGGATCGACATACTCGCGGGATAACCACGCGGTCTACGACGGACTCAGCCGTCCAGGCGCGCGCCTGGTCAGTTTTGCCCACATGCTCAAACATGGCACCTTCCCTGTGGCCTCGATTCTCGATGAACTTATGCGAGCGGGGGAGGATGTGCTGGGCAATCCCGTGGAGATCGAATTTGCCGTGCGCCTGCCCAAGCAGACGGGCGAAGTGGCAGAGTTTGGCTTTCTGCAGATTCGACCCCTCACACTGGCCCGCGATGACCAGGACTTGAACCTCGGCGAAGTGAAGCAGGAGCATTTGATCTGTGAGAGCAGCAAATTCTTGGGTAACGGCCGCATCGAAAATCTCCACGACATCGTAGTCGTGGATTCCCAGAGCTTCGAGCGCGGACGCAGTCAGGAAGTGGCTAAAGCGGTCGCTCACTTTAACGCCGCGCTGAGCGCGGAGACCCGACCCTATCTTCTGATCGGCGTGGGCCGCTGGGGATCGAATGATCCATGGCTCGGAATTCCAGTCGAGTGGGACGAAATCTCAGGCGCGCGCGTGATCGTGGAAGCGGGCTTCCGCGATTTTCGCGTCACGCCCTCGCAGGGCAGCCATTTTTTCCAGAATCTCGCTGCCTTTCAAATCGGCTATTTCACCGTAAACCCAGATGCCGGCGAAGGCCGCATCGATTGGGATTGGCTAAGTCGTCAACCTTGCAAGGATGAACGAGGATGCGTCCGCCATCTTCATTTCGATGATTTCATCCGCGTGACTATGAACAGCCGTGCTGGCCAAGGCGCTATCTTCAAGCCCGGTGCAAACTAGCATCTGGCCCTGGCTCCGCAATGCCCCATGCCACGGCGCCTCGGGAAACACAGCGGGTGACACACGATGCCCGGCTCACAAGCAATTGTGAAAGTGCTAAACGGCGAAATTTGCCAATACAAGGAACGGCCTCGCGCCAGATCCTGGGCAGCGGAGTGGTCGGTGGCGTGTTCCTTGCGCGTCCCGGCCGCTTTCGAACCCATTGATATGGCTGACGTTGCTAAAGCGCCGGGAAAGCCATGAGCGATAGAACTGGTTGCTATCGCTCACAAGACACAAAAAAAGTTTTGTAAGTTCGATCAACGTGCATCCCGCGGAATGTCTCCATCGCGTCAAGTCGTCTTCGCCTTCGCGGGAGGAACCAGCGCGACAGCAGCCTCGGTGGTGAGCAGGAGGAAAGTCGCAAGTGATCAATGAGAAAAAGAGAAACCGAAAGTCGTAACCATTGGTGTGTAACCTGATCGCCTCTTTCGGCGCAAAGCTGAACGATTTCTGCGAACGAAATGGGAAGAGCTTATGTCGAGGCAGGCGCACCGAGGCACAGATGATCGGACGAACGCAGAACGGCGATTGCGAGGAGATCGCCAACCCGTTCCCCGCCCAAGGTCGTCGGCGTCGCGACTGGATTGACGCCCACGGCTCGGTTCCTGCCCGCCACGTTGTCGATGCCTCATGCGGCAATCGACTCGGCATCGCGCTGCGACACTCCCATCGATCTGCGTCACAAGGTCGCGGTTCTAGCGCGAATTCTCGTCACAAACCCGCAAAACCTCGAAGGGTCTTGGGGGGAGATTCAAATCTCTAGAACTTCTCCTCCGTGACAAGCTGGGTCTGGGTTCCCAGGCCGTCGATGCCCAGATGAATCTTGTTGCCGACGACCAGATACTTGGGCGGCTTTTGTCCCAGGCCAACTCCCGGCGGAGTGCCGGTCGAGATCACGTCGCCGGGTTGCAGGCTCATAAAGCGGCTCAGGTAGCTGATCAGCCATGCCACCCCAAAGACCATGGTGCGCGTTGATCCCCGCTGGTAGAAATGGCCATCGATCTCAAGCCAGATATTGAGGCCCTGCGGATCAGGAACCTCGTCGGGAGTGACGAGCCAAGGACCGATGGGGCCGAAGGTATCGGCGCTCTTGCCTTTCACCCATTGCCCGGTGCCTTCGAGCTGAAGGGCGCGCTCCGAGAGATCGTTGACCACGCAGTACCCGGCAATGTAATCCAGCGCAGCGCTCTCGCTGACATATTTTGCCGGCTTGCCGATGACGACGCCGAGTTCCACTTCCCAGTCTGTTTTTTTCGAGCCGCGCGGCATCACAACGTTGTCATGGGGACCCATGATCGAAGAAGTCGCTTTCATGAAGATCACAGGCTCGGCGGGCATCGCCATTCCAGACTCGGCCGCATGATCGGAGTAGTTGAGCCCGATGCAGACAAACTTACCCACGCCCCCGACACAGGCTCCGATTCGCGGCTCGCCATCGACGACGGGAAGGGAAGCGGGATCGACCTCGCGGATCCTTTCGAGTGCATGGTTCGCGAGTGTGATGGAGGAGATGTCAGGGACGATTGCCGAGAGGTCCAGAATCTTGCCCTCGTCTGACAGCGTGCCGGGTTTTTCCTGGCCTATACGGCCGTAGCGGAGTAGCTTCATGATGCTCCTTGGATTCTGTTTTTCATGCGGGTCGTCAGAGAGTCCAGCCACCGTCGACGACGAGCGCCTGACCTGTAGTAAACGAAGACTCATCCGATGCCAGATACAGCGCGAGTTCCGCGATCTCCGCAGGCCGGCCCAATCGGCCCATCGGCTGGCGCGCCAGGAAAGCCGCCCGGGCGCTTTCCACATCGCCATGAGCCGCAATGCGTTCTTCTAGGGATGGAGTTTCAACCGTGCCTGGGCAAATGGCGTTGCAGCGAATTCCTTTACTGACAGTGTCGGCGGCGATCGCTTTGGTTAGTCCGATTACGGCGGCCTTAGTGGCACCGTAAACAAAGCGATTGGGCACGCCTTTGATACTCGACGCCGCCGAGGACATGTTCACAATGCTGCCTTTACCGGCCGCGATCATCGCCGGCAGAAAGGCGCGGCAGGTGCGGAACATGGAGGTGACGTTGACATCGAAAGAGAAATCCCAGTCCTCTTGCGAACAGGCAAAAATATCTCCCTGATGCACGTAGCCGGCGCAGTTGAAAAGCACATCGACCCTGCCGACCCGCACCGCCAGAGCGTTCACTGCGTCCCCGTCGCGAACATCGAGCGGGCTTACTTGAATGCCGGGGCGCTCCGCCTGCAGCGAGCCCAAAGCATCCTGATTAATGTCCGTTGCCCAAACCACTGCGCCCTCGGACTCAAATTTCAGCGCGGACGCGCGACCGATCCCCTGGCCTGCAGCAGTAATGAGCGCGACTTTTTCAGCCAGTCTTCCGGCCATCGTTGTATTAATTTCCTCGGAAAAATCTCGACTATCCAGCCTGACGGGATTTACAGCGATACGCCGCGCTTCCACGGAATAAAATCTTCCTGCATCTTCTGCTCGGCCTTGGTGTGCGCGGCGCCGCTGGCGATAAGAATGATCTGCTCCAAAATCAGATCGCCCATTTCGTCGATGGTAGCGTCTCCGCCGATAATTTTTCCCGTATCGATATCGATGATGTCGTGCATGCGGCGCGCCAACTCGGTGTTCGTCGCCAGCTTTACCACCGGCGCAATCGGATTTCCCGTAGGCGTACCGAGGCCGGTGGTGAACAAAACAATATTTGCCCCGGCGCCCACCTGCGCCGTAACCGCTTCCACGTCGCTGCCCGGGGTGCACAGAAGATTCAGCCCCGCGGCCGTCGCATATTCGGGATAGTCGAGCACATCGCAAACCGGAGACGCGCCCCCCTTGCGCGCTGCCCCCGCCGACTTCATGGCGTCGGTGATCAAGCCGTCTTTAATGTTGCCGGGCGAAGGATTCGCATCGAAGCCCGAACCGACGGCCTCCGCCCGCGCCGCATAGGTGCGCATCAGGGTGGCAAATCTCTCCGCCGAACTTTTGCTAATGCAACGGTCGATCAGATTTTGCTCCACTCCGCATAGCTCGGGAAATTCCGACAAAATTGTCTTGCCTCCCAGAGTTGCAATCACGTCGGAAACCCTTCCAATGGCGGGGTTGGCAGTGATGCCGGAAAATCCATCGGACCCACCGCACTTGAGCCCGATGGTGAGCGCGGAAAGCGGCGCCGGTTTGCGCTCCAGACGATTGACTTCAATCAGCCCCAGAAATGTCTGACGGATCGCCTGCGAGAGCATCGCCGATTCCAGCTTGCTCTGTTGCTGATCGAAAATGAGCAGCGGTTTGGTCGATCGCGGATCGCGCTTGCGCAACTCTTCTCGCAGAATCGCAACCTGAGCGTGCTGGCAGCCCAGGCTCAACACCGTGACTCCGGCTACGTTGGGATGATGAATGTAGCCGGCCAGCAGGCCGCACAAGGTCAGCGCGTCCTGTCGCGTGCCGCCGCAGCCCATGTCGTGCGTGAGAAAGCGGACGCCATCAAGATTGGGGAAGAGCACTGCCGATTGCGCCGAATCAAGGCTCTCGGCAAACTCATGGCTCCGAATCTCGCTGACTCTGCCCTCGCGATAGAGACGCGTCAGATCGGCCACGTAGCGGCGATAAGGTTGCGGCGGCGCAATGCCCAGTTCTTTGGCGAAAGCCTCGCGCAGCGCCAGGATATTTCTGTTCTCGCAAAAAACCAGGGGAATCACCAGCCAGTAGTTGCGCGTGCCCACCTGTCCATCGTCGCGGCGATAGCCCTGAAACGTGCGATTCTTCCATGCCGTTATGTCGGGAGCCTGCCACGCGGGGGAGGATCTCTTTTCGCCGAAGCCGGCGCTCTCGTGGCGGGTGTTTGCTGTCGTCAGAGTTTCGCCGCTAGCGATCGGCCGAGTCGCTTCTGCGACTACGACCCCATACATGACGATCCGATCCCCAGGAGAAAAATCGTGAAGGGCAAACTTGTGCTTCGCGGGCACGAGCGTCTTAGTGGTGTAGATCTGACCGCGGAGAGCGATCGACTCACCGGCTTGGATATCGGTGAGTGCCACCGCGACATCGTCTTCGCTGGCGACTTTGGTGGCCTTTCGCTCGAATTGTTTCAGTTGATTCAAAGTTATGCCAGGATGGAAGCATTCGCAGACTCAGGTCAAAGCGCGATCCAAGTGCGTGTATCCACCATCCACCACCATATGCTGACCAGTGATATGCCCCGCCTGCGCAGAGAGGAGAAACATAACCATGGCGGCGATTTCGTCGGCGCGAGTCATGCGCCTGCCCAACGGAATCTTGGAAAGAATGCTTTTCCACTTCTCCTCTGGATTGGGAAAGCTCGCCAGCCAATCGCGATATAGAGGGGTCATCACCTCCGCGGGAATCACCGCATTGACCCTCACCTCATGAGGCAATAACTCCGCAGCCCATTCGCGAGTGAGCGCTAGAATTGCGCCCTTCGCGGCGGTGTAGCCTGAGGTCCCTCCTTGCCCGGTCAGCGCGGTTTTCGAGCCGATGTTAACGATTGAACCGCGCGCCGCCTTCAAGGGCACCAGCGCATAATGCGCCATGCAATAGTAGTGCAAAAGATTGTTGCGCAGCGATTCCACAAATCTTTCCGGGCTGCCTTCCTCCAATCCCACCTTATCGTTGATGCCGGCATTGTTGACCAGGGCATCGATGCGTCCGAATTTTTGTAGGGTGCGCTGCACTGCCAGTTGGCAGTTTTCCGGAGCCGCCAACTCCACTTCGATCAGTTCGCAGACTTTGCCAGCATTCCCCAGCTTTGATTGCAACTCTTTGCCCGCCTGCGATTGGCGGCTGACGATGACCGCAATCGCCCCCTCCGCACAACAGGCTTCAACGGTGGCAGCGCCGATTCCCTGCGCGCCTCCGGTCACGACGACCACTTTATCTTTTAATTTGAGATCCATTGGTCAGCTAATCGTCGATCGGCTAATTCGGAGCCCCGGCGATAGGCAGCCAGACTTGAAAACAAGTGTCGCCGGGCTTGGAGTTTACCTGAATCGTTCCCTTGTGCTTCCTCACGATGCGCTGCACCGTGTCGAGACCGAGCCCGGTGCCCTCGCCAACTCCCTTGGTGGTAAAAAAAGGTTCGAAGATGTGGGGCTGCACTTCCTCTGGAATTCCCGGGCCATTGTCGGCAATCTCGACCACCACGCAGCCATCTTCCTGATAGGTTCGAATCCGGAGCTCGCCCTTTCCGTGCATCGCATCGATTGCATTGTCGATAATGTTGGTCCAGACTTGGTTCAGTTCGCTGCCGAACGAATTCACCAGCAGGGCGACTTGCTGATAGTCGCGCTGCACGACTACTCCTTGCTTCAGCTTGTGATTCAGAATCGTGAGCGTAGTTTCCAGGCTCCGCACTACGTCGACATTTTCCACCGGCGCCTGATCCATGTGGGTGTATTCCTTGATGGCGCCGACCAGATCCGAGATGCGCGAAGTGCTGCTCTCGATTTCGTTCAACAGGCTTGCAATCTCAACCGACGCGGCAATGCGCACCAGAGCGGCGCGCGCGACATCCGCATCGAGCTTCGCGAACAACGATTCGACCACCTCCGGCTGGATGTTGCGCCGCGCCAGGCCCGCCGCCAGCAACCATAAGTCGCTCTGCCCATGGCTGCGAAACAGAGAATCAATTTGGTCCTCCAGATCGTTGATCGTCAGCGCATCGGGAGGGATCACGTCCTTCTGGGTGAACAGAGCTTCGACCTTCTCGACCTCCGATTTCTGTGCCGGCGTGAGATCGCGCTTCCCCAGTTCGACGCTCGCGTCCCTGATTTTCTTAATCATGTCACGCAACTGGCTGGTGGCGCGCTTCGCGGCCGATGCCGGATTGTTGAGTTCGTGCGCCAGTCCCGCGGATAGCTTTCCCAGAGAAGCCAGGCGATCGCGCTGTTGTTCCATGCGCGTCGTCTCACGAATGCGGTCCGACATCAGCCCCACCAGGCGCTGCGTCAGCACCGGCATTCTCTGTATGAGATCCGGGAATAAGGAAGTGGGAAATCTCAAACCGCGGCTGTCGCTCTCGGCGCGAATGCCCACGGTAAAAACTTTCATCCGCGAAAAAGGCAGCACCCCGGTCACGTCGCCCGGTTCCAACGTAAAAACAAAGCTCTCGCCACCGCGCTCGGCGCGCCCTTGCAGGTGCCCATCCAGAATCACAAACATCGCGTCCGCAGGTTCGCCCTGGTGCGAAAGCACGCTGCCGGCCTTAACATTGATCTCTTGCGCCTGGCTGATGAACCAATCAAGCTGATCGTCCGGCAAATCGGCAAATTCAGCCACGCGCTGTAGTTCGGATTTTTCGACCATTTACACCTTGCTCAGATATTGATGGATGAACTGCACCGCCACCGATCCTTCGCCAACCCCAGAAGCCACGCGCTTAATGGAACCATGGCGCACGTCGCCCACGGCGAAGATGCCGGGAACATTCGTCTCCAGCAGGAACGGATCCCGGTCGAGCGCCCAGCCTTTGGGGCGTTGCCCGTCGCGGATCAGGTCGGGGCCAGTCAAGAGAAAACCGCGCTCGTCGCGCTCCACCACATCCGCCAGCCAGTCGGTGCGGGGAGACGCTCCAATAAAAATAAACATCGCGCTCGCCGGCACGCGCTCGATTTTATTGCTGTCGGAACAAAGCACCGAAATTTCTTCCAGATGAGTTTCGCCATGAGCTTCTGCAATGCTGGCGCGAGTCCACAGTTGAATGTTCGGCGTGTCCTTAATTTGATCGATCAGATATTGCGACATGGTGCTCGAGAGCGATTCGCCGCGCACCAGAATAAAGACGCGCTCGGCGTATTTCGCAAAATTCATCGCGGCCTGACCCGCCGAGTTCGCACCGCCGACAACGTAGACAACCTCGCCTTTACAGGAGAGAGCTTCGGTCGCGCCGCCGCCGTAATAAATTCCCGCCCCCTGCAACCGGTCGATGCCCGGGGCCGCCAGCCGCCGCCACTGCACTCCGGTCGCGACCATCAAGGCATGGCAAGAAATTTCGTTGCCGTCGGCGAGCTTTATAATGCGATACGGCCCTTCCGCCCGCACGCCGACCACCTCTTGCGGCGAGAGGATTTCCACTCCAAAGCGCTGGGCCTGCACCACGGCGCGCCGCGCCAGGTCGGCGCCGCTCAGCCCGGAGGGAAATCCAAGATAGTTCTCGATGCGCGAACTCATGCCCGCCTGCCCGCCCGGAGCTTCGCGCTCGATCATCACCGTGTGCAGACCCTCCGAAGCTCCGTACACTGCGGCCGCTAAACCGGCCGGGCCTCCACCCACAATCGCTAAATCGTAGAAGCTGGTTTGAGCGCGCGTGCGCAGTCCCACCTTATTCGCCACATCTGCGGGGATACCTTCGAGAAGCTTGGTTCCGTCGGGAAATAGAACCACCGGAATATTCGACGCCTCCGGGCCCAGCGCGTCCAGCAAGCGCTTCGTCTCCGGATCGTTGGCTGAAAGCTCAACATCGATCCACTGGTAAGGGACGTGATTGCGCGCGAGAAAGTCCCGCAACTCATAAGATCGCGGCGACCAGCGCGTGCCCAGCAGTCGTATACCCTGAAAGGTCGGGCGAAACGAAGCCTGCCAGTCGTCGAGCAAATCGTCCAACTGCGGATACAAATGCTCGCTGGGTGGATCCCACGGCTTCAGAAAAAAATAATTGATGCTGGCGTGATTGATGGCGCTAATCGCGGCGTTCGTGTCGGCGTACGCCGTGAGCAACGCCCGCTTCGCGGTGGGGAAGATCGTCATCGCCTCCTGCAGGAATGCGACGCCGTCCATGCGCGGCATGCGCTGGTCGGCCAGCAGCAAAGCCACGCTGTCATTGCGCACCTTCAACTGTTTCAGGAGATCGAGCGCGCCTTCGGGCGAGTCGCTGCCGATCACCCGGTACTCGGCGCCATACTGCGAACGCAAATCGCGCTCAATAGCCCTCAACACATCCGAGTCGTCATCCACGCTCAGCAAGATCGGTTTGGCCATGATCGGCTTCGAACGGAAGATAATTACACAATACCGCGCTGGCTCTTCATGTTACTTAGATACACAAACCTGCCTCCGGTCGCGCAATTCCTGAAGCCGGTGACAAAAGGGAAAGTCGTTTCATAAATTCTCGTTGCCATCCCGCGCGCTTTTCGCGCGCAGGACCTATGTAATGGATTCGGTCCGAACGATCTTCTGTAGCACCCATCTCCGCACCTAAACCAATGGCGCGATCTTTGGGGGCGCCACTCTAGCTGGCCCGCGCCAAACCGGCCAACTCCGCCATGGAACTGCTATCAATCTTCAGATCAGCCGCAGCCACATTCTCTTCGAGATGTACGACCTTCGAAGTCCCTGGAATCGGCAACATCACAGGAGAGCGCGCCAGCAACCATGCTAACGCCAGCTGAGAGGGAGTGGCTTTCAAGCGCGCGGCCAGCCGGCTGATCGGGCTGTCTGCGCCCGATACTTTTCCCGCCGCGAGCGGAAACCAAGGGATGAAGCCCAATTTTTCCCTCTCGCAATATTCCAGAGCGTCTTCCGAGCCGCGGTCCGTAATGCTGTAACGATTCTGCACGCACACGATCGGAACAATTGTTCGCGCCTGCTGAATCTGCCGCACGCTTACTTCCGACAATCCGATGTGCCTGATTTTCCCCTCAGCCTGCAGCTCTTTCAAGGTGCCGAGCTGAGCTTCCGCCGGAACTTTGGAGTCGATGCGATGCAACTGATAAAGATCGATGCGTTCCAGCCGCAGCCGTCGCAGGCTACCTTCGCAGGCGGATCGCAGGTGCTCCGGCCTTCCATTTTCAACCCAGCGATTCGGACCCGGCCGGTCGAAGCCGCCTTTGGTCGCGATCACAAGACCCTTGGGATAAGGATACAAAGCCTCGGCAATAATTTCCTCGCTGACGTTCGGCCCGTAGGAGTCGGCGGTGTCGATAAACTGGACGCCCAACTCCACCGCCCGCCGCAAAACGCGCGCGGCCTCGGCCCTGTCCTTTGGCTCGCCCCAAACTCCGTCTCCCGTAATGCGCATGGCGCCGAAGCCCAAGCGCGTGACTCGAAGATCGTCTCCAAATGAGAATTCGCCGGCTTCTGCGGCGACGGTGTGCGCGGACTTGGCCGAAGTTTTCTTACTCTCCATAAATTCCTCTCGCAACCAAACAGGAAGACTGAAGCAGCAGCAAGTTCTTCTTTGGATGGATCGCAATGCGCTTAGGATGCAGGAAGCGCAACACGACTGCCCGCCTCCTGCATCCGTTAATGCCGCGCCTCGCTACTTTGTCCCAGCTTTCGCTGCGGCTTGTTCAATCAGGGCAGCCACTTCCTTGGGGTGAGAAAGCATGGCCACGTGACTGGAAGCCACCGTGATCGAAGTCGCTTTTATCGCGGCCGCTTCGGCCTTTTCAAGTTCGGGAGGAATGGCGCGGTCCTGGCTTGCAATCAGAACCCAGGAGGGTTTCGTCTTCCATGCCGCCGTCGTGATGTTGGCTCCGAATGCGGCGGAATTAGTAGCACCCTGGGTTGCAGTCAGGAGCTTCTTTTCCATCGGGGACAGATCCTGAGCGAAATCTTCGGCGATTCCCTTCGGCGTTACGGACAAGAAACCTTGCGCGTCAGGCCGAAGCTCGGCGCCCAGCGGGGGCGGCGGATAAGGCTTGCTCATGGACGCCACAGACTCGCCGTCTCCCGGCGCAAAGGCGGCCACATAGACCAGGGCGACCACCTTGGGATCGTTCCCGGCCTCGGTGATAACCACGCCGCCATAAGAATGGCCCACCAGAACAACTGGCCCATCCAGCAGGGCGAGGGCGCGTTTCGTAGCAGCAACGTCATCGGCCAGCGAAGTGAGCGGGTTCTGCACCGCAACCACGTTCAATCCCTTAGCCTGAAGCAGTGGAATGACTTTGGACCAACTGGAGCCGTCGGCCCAGGCTCCGTGCACCAACACGACGCTCTTCACGGCGGGTGACGCGGTTTGACCGGATGCTTTGGCGGCGAGAGTCGCCGCCAGGGAAAAAATGATGAAGGTTGCAAACGAGGTTCGACACATCTGCGAGAGTGTCATACTGTTCTCCTTGTGGGTGGTATGGAATTGTTGTTGCATCTTAGAGCTTCAGCTTTAGGACCTTGCTGACTCCCGCGTACACGCCAGAATATCCAGGTGGTCGCCGACGATGGATCGGATTTCCGCCGCCAGCCATGACGCTTCTGGGGTTGCCAGGTCCGCACCGAGCGCTCCGCGCCCCCACCTTTCGAACGAATGCCCGCGACCGGAGATTCAGCATGCTGCGCCGAAGCTCCGTAGTGGACTAAAACCCGCGCTCCGGCTGCGGCAATGGCGGACGCAGTGGCGCGGCCGACGCCTCTGGATGCTCCAGTCACCGGCGCAGTCTGATTCGCAAGTCCTGCCATTTGTCCAAATTCTCCTCTTTCCTCGCTCACTAGGATCATCAACCACCCGAGTGTCGCAAACAACCCACATTCGAGGTCTTTTCCGACTACTCGATGTTGGCAATTGCCACTACCACCATCGAGGGAGACCGAATGACCTTTCCTTCGTGTTCTTGAACACTCGCCGCTTCTGCACCTTGGCGCCAGCGAAAGAGTTCCTGGCGAAACTCGTAGCCACGACCAAGAACGTGATGCCAATCACAAACGCCAGTGACCCAGGACGCAGTAAGCCCTTCGACTCACACCGATAATAGCCCTCGAATTAAGAGCTTTAATCAACCGGTTCACACGTTTTTGCTTGGCTCAATTCGCGAGCCCATGGATATGCCGGTCATGCCATTGCTCGTGACAGGAATCACCTTGCAGAACAGGAAGCTCCAGATTCAGCCAGCGATCCGACGATGCGGACGCTGCCATTTATCGCGGATAAAAAGTTCGCGAAGCTTTCGGAGACGAGAAAATGCACTCTCACCTGAGAAAAGTGGCGATCTCTTTGCTCGTAGCGGTCCCGGTCGTAATCCTGTTTTTTCTTGCCATAGCCAATCCGCCCAAGGCGCAAGCGGTTCCGAGTTACGCGCGGCAGACTGGCCTTGCCTGCAGCGGCTGCCATTACGCGCCTCCGGAACTCAACCCCGCCGGCCGCAGGTTTAAACTGCTCGGCTACGTCGATCGCGCCGATGAGACCAAGGTCATTAAGGCTGACGGCGGCAAATCCCGCGCCGCTCTCGATCTTCTTGCCTCCCTGCCTCTTTCGGTGATGCTTGAGACTTCGTTCACCTCAACCAAATCGCCGATCCCGACGACTCAGAATGGCAGCTTCGAATTTCCCCAGGATATTTCGCTGTTTCTCTCGGGCGCATGGACGAGCCACGTTGGCAGCTTTGTGCAGGTCACCTACGATACCCAGGACGACCATTTCACCAGTGACAACACCGACATCCGCTACGCCAATTCCACAAAACTAAGCGGCAAGGAAATAGTTTACGGAATTGACCTGAACAACAACCCGACCGTCGAAGACCTCTGGAACGACACACCGGCCTGGGGTTACCCCTGGATCGCCAGCGATTGGGCGCCGACGCCCGGCGCAAGTCCCATCATCAACGGCGGCTTGGCGCAAGACGTCGCCGGATTGGGCGTCTTCGCCATGTGGAACAACCATCTCTATGCGGACGTCGCCGTCTATCGCTCCGAGCACGTGGACGGCTCTCAACCGAATCCAGGCGTCGGCTCTTCCTACAACATCCGCGGCATCGCGCCGTACTGGCGCCTCGCCTGGCAGGAGGGAACCGGCACAACTCAATTCGAAGCGGGCACCTATGGTATCCACATGCGAAGCACGCCCAATGGAATTACGGGCCTTGAGGATGACTATACCGACTGGGCCTTGGATACGCAGTTGGACCAGACGCTATACCGGAAGTATGTGTTATCGCTGCGCGGCACGTATATCCATGAAAACTCGAATCTCGTAGCCACCTTCGCTGGCGGCGGGTCGTCCTTGAGTCCGCATCATCTGAACACGTTTCTGCCCAACGCCGAATTTCACTTTGGCAATCGCGTCACCACCACATTCGGATGGTTCGAAACCAGCGGCACCGCCGATCCCCTGTTGTTTGCTTCCGCGCCGGTGAGCGGATTTGCCAATGCCAGCCCCAGAAGCGCCGGTTACATCGCCAACGTTTCGTATTGGCCCTGGCAGAACCTGCAACTCGCCGCTCAATATACCGACTACACGCGCTTCAACGGCGGCAGCACCAATTACGACGGTTCAGGCCGCAACGCCAGCGCGAACAACACGATCTATCTAGACGCGAAATTCATTTTCTGATGGCAGGCAATCAGCTTCAAACAAATTCGATAAATTCTCAAGGAGAAAAACGCAATGACTTACAAGGGATTCACGGTCGTCACACTCTTAGCCCTATGCTGTGTAGCGTCGTGGGCGGGCGATATTGAAGGAAAAGTTAGTGGCATGAAGGGCCAATCGGTGGTTTATGTCGACGCCATCGCGGGCAAAACCTTTCCCACTCCCAAAGAGCACCCGGTCGTCGATCAAAAAGGACTGCTCTTTGCCCCGCACATTATCGCCGTGCAAGTGGGTACCACCGTCGAGTTCCTGAACAGCGACAATGTGCAGCACAACGTTTTCTGGCCGTCGGTCGGCGGCGACAAGAAAGCCGGAAAAAATCTCGGAACCTGGCCCAAGGGCGAAAAACGCCCGTACACCTTCGACAAGGCGGGCGCCGTGCCGCTTCTCTGCAACGTGCACCCCGAGATGGCGGGATACGTCATCGTCAGCCCCACTCCATATTTCACCGAGAGCGACGAGAGCGGCAACTACAAGATCAAAGACGTCCCCGACGGCAGTTACACGCTCGTAGTTTGGCATGAAGGGGCCAAGGGCCAGTCCAAACCGGTGACCGTAGCGGGCGGCGGCAAGGCCGATTTCACCCTGAGTAAGTAAAGAGCAATGCCAGCATCGGGGCGGGATAAGGTCCCGGCCCGTTGTTTCACTCGCTTATTTCGTAGCAGTCGAATGCAAAAAGCCGATTGACTTTCAGGACGCGCAAGACCGAACCATGCTGAAGCGATTCAAAAATAAGAAAGTCGACGCTGACTGGCTCAATACAAACTTCCCCTGCATGATGGCGTGTCCCGCCCACACCAACGCCGGCCGCTATGTGGGACTAATCGCCGAGGGACGCTTGGAAGAGGCCTACCGCATCGCGCGCGATCCCAATCCCCTGGCCAGCATCTGCGGTCGAGTCTGCGCCCATCCCTGCGAAACCGCTTGCCGCCGCGGTGAAATCGACCGTCCCATCTCGATTCGCGCGCTCAAGCGTTTTCTCACCGAACAATTCGGTCCGGAGTCGAAACATCCCATAGCGATCAACGAAGGACGCGGCCAGAAAAAGCTCCCCTTCAAAGTTGCGGTTGTCGGTGGCGGGCCGGTGGGACTTTCGGCGGCCCACGATCTCGCGCTCATGGGATACCCGGTCACGATCTTCGAAGCCGCGCCGGTCGCGGGCGGAATGCTGTATCTCGGCATCCCGGAATATCGCCTGCCGCGCGATGTGGTCGAAGCGCAGGTGCGCGAAATTCTCGAGACCGGCGACATCACGCTTAAGTTGAATCATGCAGCGGGACGCGACTTCACCGTTTCCGATCTTCGCCGCCAGGGTTTCGATGCGGTGCTGATCGCCGTGGGCGCGCATCGCAGCCGCGATCTCAGCATTCCCGGAGTCGATCTCGATGGCGTCCACAAGGGCATCGACTTCCTGCTCAACGTAAACCTCGGCTACAAATTCACCATCGGCAAAAAAGTGATCGTGATCGGCGGTGGTAACGTCGCCATGGACGTGGCTCGCTCCGCCGCTCGTGAAGTTGTACGTCAACATGCCGGCGGTGTGCAGGATGCTGAGCCGTCCACAGAGAATATGACCGCCGTGGCTACGCGCGAAATGGTCGATATCTCTCTTTCCGCGCTGCGCATGGGCGCGCGCGAGGTGAATCTGGTCTGCCTGGAACCTCGCGACCAGATGCCCGCTGCTCTCGAAGAAATCGAAGAAGCCGAGGAGGAAGGCATTCACATTCATGCCGGCCTCGGACCCAAACGCATGCTCGGCAAAGACGGCAAAGTGGTGGCCCTCGAAACGCTGAAGACCAAGTGGGTTTTCGACGAAAACAAGCGCTTCAATCCGGCCTTCTTCGAAAACAGTGAAAGCCAGATCGCTTGCGATACCTTGATCATGGCGATCGGCCAGGCCCCGCGCCTCGACTTTCTCACGCCGGAAGATAAAGTCGAATTGTCGCCGCGCGGCCTGATCGCAGTGAATCCGCAAACCCTGATGACCTCGGCCGCCGGCATCTTCGGCGGTGGCGATTGTGTCTTCGGCCCGCGCCTCATCATCGACAGCGTCGGCGACGGCAAACGCGCCGCCGTCGGCATCGACGAATACTTGCGCAAAGTCAAACACCCCGACCCCATCATCGAGGTCGAAGTGCTCAAGCGGCACAGCATGCCGCTCGATTATCTCGATATCAATCGCCAGCTCGTGCCCATGCTTCCGCTCGAACGTCGCACCGGCGTGACAGAAGTGGAAGTTGGCTACGACGCTCCCGAAGCCATCGCGGAAGCGCAACGCTGCCTGCACTGCTGGGTCAACACCATTTTCGAAGGTACGCCCGAAGATGGCAGCATGTGCATCCTGTGCGGCGGCTGCGTGGATGTTTGTCCGGAAAAATGCCTGGAGCTGGTCGCGCTCGATCGCATCGCGTTCGATCCGCAGACGGTGGATCACATCCGCGACCACCAGCAATGGTTGGGCGTCGAATTCGAGGAAGTGGCCGCCGACGAACTTGGAATCGTCACCGGCGCCGCGATGCTGAAAGACGAAACCCGCTGCATTCGCTGCGGCTTATGCGCCATGCGCTGCCCGGTCGGCACGATCACCATGGAATCCTACAACCTGATCCCCGCCGAGCCTACGGGATTGATCTCAATCGCGGCGATTGGAGCGGGACTGCAGTCGAAATAAAACGAATATGGCAGACGAAACTAAAAACGCAAACCCCGACGACAACCTGAACCGCCGGAAGTTTTTCGCCAAGCTCGGCCTGGGGTCGCTGAGTGTTGCAGCCGCGGGCACGGCCGCCTTCGCCTATCAGTTCCTCGATCCCAATGTGTTGTATGAACCTTCGCCGGTCGTCAACGCCGGCAAGCCCGATCGCTATCCGCTCGACTCCGTCACGCTCGACGTGAACTCCGGCATCTACATCATCCACTCGCAGGAAGGTTACTTCTCTATGAGCGCGGTATGCACGCATCTGGGCTGTCTCACGGCGTGGAAGCCGGAGCTCGGCATCATCGCCTGCCCCTGTCACGGCAGCAAGTTCAAGCAAAGTGGAGAAAAAATCGAAGGCCCCGCGCCCAAGCCGCTGCCCTGGAAGCGCGTGTGGCTCAACGACGACGGAGATTTGCTGGTGGACCGCTCGACCGACGTTGCTCCGCTGCAGCACGATTCTTTTGTGAGGGTTTAAGCGATGGCCAAGACCTTCGATCAGCATTTCGACGAATTACGCGACACACGGGTGTGGCGCTCGATCTTCCGCAGCGGCACCGGTTCGAGCACGTTGAAGCGCGCGCTCGCCATTCAGCAGAACGTTTTCCTGCACTTGTTCTCGACCAAAGTGCGCACGCGAATGTTGAGCTTCAGCGCGACTTGGTATCTGGGAACGCTCACGCTGGGAACATTTCTGATTCTGGTCGGCACCGGAATTCCCCTGATGCTCTACTACCACCCCTCCGCACCCCAGGCCTACGCCGATACCAAAGATCTGCAATTCGTAATTTCATCGGGAATGTTTCTGCGCAGCCTGCATCGCTGGTCGGCGCACGCCATGGTCTTTTTAGTTTTCGCGCACATGTTCAAAGTGTTCTATCGCGGCGCTTACCGCACTCCGCGCGAATTCAACTGGGTGATCGGCGTGGTTCTCCTGCTCATCACGTTGCTCCTGAGTTACACCGGATACTTACTGCCTTGGGATCAACTCGCTTACTGGGCCATCACGGTCGGCTCGAACATCGCCTCCGCCGTACCCGTCATGGGCAACAAAATTCATTTCCTTCTGTTGGGCGGCAATGCGGTGAACGCCAACGCCCTGCTGCGCTTCTACGTCCTGCACTGCATGATCCTGCCGCTGACGGCGATGTTCTTCATCGCTATTCATTTCTGGCGCATTCGCAAGGATGGAGGCCTCTATTCGCATTCGAGCGAGCCGGCAACCTTGCGGGCGAAGGCTCCCAACGTCGCCGCCGCGCAGGAGGAACAATAATCATGGCCGACGGCAAAGACTTCATAGCCGGTGTCGACTCCAACGCGAAGAAATCTCCGCGCCGAATCGTTTTCATCACTCGCCGCACCTCGGCGCAAGTGAAGGTCGACAGTGAAGACCTGATCCAGACTTTTCCCGAAGTTCTGTTCCGCGCCGCGGTCGCCATCCAAGTGCTCGCCATTGCGTTGGTATGGATTGCGCTAATCTTCAACGCCCCGCTCGAAGGCCTAGCCGATCCTTCCCACACTCCCAACCCGGCAAAAGCCCCTTGGTATTTTCTTGGCTTGCAGGAGATGCTGCATTATTTCCCGCCCATGGTCGCAGGTGTTCTGGTTCCTGGACTGGTAGTGATGGCGCTGATTGTCATTCCGTACTTCAAAGTAAACATCGAGGCGGAAGGGCTGTTCCTCAAGGACCGTGGCCGGCGGTTGAATATTTTCTACTTTATCTCCGTCGCACTCTCATTATTTCTTCTGTTCTTCAAGGTGTACGCGGCTCTTGTTCCGACGCTGATCCTGGCCGCGATCATGCTCTTGGCGGCCCAGAGTTCTCCGCAATCTTCTTCGGCTTTCAGGCGCTATCTGTCGGGTAGACCGCTTTCTTATTGGGTCATGACGTGGTTCTTATTCGAACTGGTGGTGCTGACGGCCATCGGCACATTCTTCCGCGGACCCGGCTGGGCATGGGTCTGGCCGTGGCAAGGGTCTTAATCGCTCATGAAATCAAAATTCAAATCGCTTTGGAATAAGTTATTCGGAGATAGCGTTCGCGCCTTCGGCGTGGTTAGTTTCGTCTTCCTGATTTCGCTCGCCATCGCCCCCGCTAAAAATCATTTCAGCGAGTGGCGCCACTATCAGCACGGCTACCAGAAAATGATTCGCAACCGCAGCGACGAGGTCACTCTCCAGCGCCATTTTCAAGGAGGCATTCAGCAGATCTGGCTCCCCGAACTCGGCGTCACCGACCGTTGCACCAGTTGCCACGTGGGCTTAAAAGAAGCGAGCCTCAACGACGTGAGCGTTCAACCCTTTCGCCAGCATCCCGCGATTCCGCATCAGATCGATCAATTCGGATGCACGGTTTGCCATCGCGGCCAGGGCGTCGCCACGACCGTCGCCGAGGCGCACAGCAGCACGCTGGCTTGGGAGCAACCCATCCTTCCCGCGAAGTATGTGGAGTCCTCGTGCGGAGAATGCCATCGCGGCCCCGTTCCGGGCGCGCCCCAACTAAGCGAAGGCCGGCACTTGCTCTCGAGCTATGGCTGCGTTCATTGCCACGCCGTGAAGTTGTCCGATGGAACGATCATGAAGCCAACGGACAATCCTCCCTCGCTCTCGCACCTCGCCGACAAGACTTCGCGCGAGTGGGTCTACGCCTGGCTGAAAGATCCGCAAGCCTACGCCGCCACCGCGACCATGCCGAATTTCAAGCTGAGTGATGATGACGCGCGCGACATCTCGGCATTTCTGATCTCGAACAGCAGGCCGCTGGCGGGCGATACGCTCACCCTTTCGGCCAAGCCGTCCTCCGATCCAGGGGCTGGCTCCACTTTATACGGAGAATCCTTCTGCGCCTCCTGCCACGCGGTGCAAAATGCCGCCGGCAATGTGGTCGGCGGAGATGTGGGGCCAGAACTGACGCGCATCGGCAACAAGGCGAAGCCCGAGTGGCTGCAGGCCTGGCTCCGCAATCCCCGCGCCTATCACGCCGATACTCCGATGCCGCACTATCGCTTCAACGATCCCCAGATCGCAACCCTCTCAGGATTTCTGCTGGCCAAAACCGATCCCGATCTTCTCGCCAACGTTCACCTCGATGCCGCCACTCCGGAGCAGATCGCGCACGGCAAGCGCCTGGTCTCCGACTACGGTTGCGCCGCCTGCCACGAAATCACAGGCATCAAGAAGCCCGAGAACTTCGCCCCGGAGCTGAGCCGCATCGGAAGCAAGGCCATCACTCAACTTGTTTTCCTGCCGGGCATGCAGCACACGCTTCCAGATTACATCGCGACCAAAATCAAGCAGCCGCGAGCCTTCGGCCAAGGCTTGAAAATGCCGCAGTATACTTTCACCCCGCCGCAGATCGATGCGCTTGCCACGGCTCTGCTAGCGCTCAACGATCGTTCCTTCTCGTTGCCCCATGCCCTCACCGTGGCCGCGAAACCTGAATCGGACTATCAACCGGCTGGCAAAGCCGGCAAGATGATGACCGACCTCGCCTGCTTCAGTTGCCACCGCATCAACGGCCACGGCGGCGACATGGCGCCCGATCTCACCTGGGAGGGCAGTTCGGTGCAACGCCCGTGGCTCGCCGATTTTCTGAAGAATCCCAACACGCTGCGGCCGGCGCTGATCCGCCGCATGCCGAAATTTAATCTCACCGACGCCGAAGTCAACGAGCTCACCGACTATATGATGACCGTGTATCAAAACCCGGCGATTGATCGCGACTCCCTGCCGCTCAGCGGCTATCCGCAAGGGCAAATCGAATTGGGCAGGCGACTCTTCTACGGAAAATATGCCTGCCAGGGCTGCCACATCGTCGATACCAAAGCCGACAAGGGATACATTGGGCCCACCCTCACGAAAGTGGGATCGCGGCTCACCGCAGCCTGGATTTTCCAATGGATGAAAAATCCGCAAGCGCTGCGTCTCGGCACATCCGAGCCCAATCGCGCCATGAGCGACGAAGATGCCCAGGCTCTGACCGCGTTCCTGATCTCACAGAAGGGCGGAGGAAAAGTCGAGGTCGCAAAGAAATGATTCGTCACTCAAAAACTAGTGGCTTGGCCTTCGTGATCTTATTTCTCTCGCTGCTGGCAACATCGCTGGGTACTTCCTGTTCCAAGAAAACCAGCCCAACGCCGTTGCCCCAGCCAACCGGATTCGGCACGGCCATCGTTGAATCCAGCGGTGGCAAGCAGGCCGGGCGCACGGGCACACGTCTGCCGCAGCCAGTCGTGGTGCAGGTAAATGATGAGCAGGGAACAGCGGTAGCCGGAGCGCTCATCGAATTCACCGCAGCGCCCGGAGTCGCTTTCGATCCAGCCGACGGGCTCACCGATTCCAGCGGCCAGCTTACAACCAACGTCACCGTAGGATCCATGGCCGGCCGCTATCAGTTAACCGCATCCGGCACCGACAAGGCCGGAAAGAAATTTTCCCTGACCATGGAAGAAATCGCCTTGGGCTATCAGCAAACCTGGGGGCGCCAGCTCAACGACCAATACTGCGAGCGTTGCCACAATCCCGAGTCGAGCGCCGAGCGTGTTTCGAACTTCGATAATCTCGAGATCAAGCCGCATGCTTTCACCGAAGGCGAAACCCTCAATAAAATCAGCGACGGCGATCTCGCCGCCATCATCGGCCACGGCGGTCCGGCCTTAAACAAATCCGCGCTCATGCCGGCCTGGGGCAACACCCTCAGCAAATCCGAAATTCAGGCGCTTATGTCCTACATCCGCGCCCTATCCGACCCGCCCAGCCCAAACTCGGGTCCGCTGTTCGCGAAGAGATAATTCCACCGGAATTTAGAAAGAGTCCGATTACAAAAATTTATACTCCAGAACGTTGAATCTGAGGTCGATTTCTGCTAGAAAGGTTTTCTCGACTCATTTCGTAAGCGAACGGGACTGGGGAAACATAGATGCAACCGGCTGTGGCCTGTCTGCATCTCTAACTCGTTCATCGCAAAATCCGGCGCCCACGGAACTTCCTAGCTGCAGTTCCGCCGGTGTAAGACTTCGAACCTCCTAGCCACTTTCTTGGAGTTCGGATGTGGTTGGATCGTAAGCTCGATGTGATGAGGACGACCCTTCGTCCAGCCCTGCTCTGCGCCTCGTTTTCGGTACGTTCCAGCTTTCTGTTATCCCGCACCGTGAGAATCTCTATTCCGAAGACCGCCGTTAGCGGTTTCGCCACCGCTAAAAATCAAATCATCGCCGGAGGAAGCTATGGCTACCAATTTTGTCCAGATTGAGAACGACACCGAAATCAAGAAGCGTCTCGACGCCGAGCGCATGCGCCTGCGCAAGATCGCCGGACTCGATCAGCCGGAACATTTTCATCGCCCCATTGAGCGCGCCTTCAAGGCGGAAGAGCGCAGCCGGGTCACGATTCTTTTCGGTGGCTTTACCTGGAAGCACGAGGACCTCATCCGCGCCGTCTTCCAGGGCTGCGGGTATCGCTGCGAGAAATTGCCCGTTCCCAACGTCGCCGGCTTTCAGACCGGAAAAGAGTTTGGCAACAACGGCCAGTGCAACCCTACGTATTTCACGGTCGGTAATCTGGTGCAGTATCTCCAATTCCTGGAGAAGGAAGGCGTCTCGCGCCAGAACATTTTGGATAACTACGTCTTTTTCACCGCCGGATCCTGTGGCCCCTGCCGCTTCGGCATGTACGAAGCCGAATATCGTTTTGCCCTGAAAAACGCGGGCTTCGACGGCTTCCGCGTGCTGCTCTTTAAAGACAGCGACGGAATCAAAGCCGCCTCGGGCGAGCCTGGGCTGAAGTTCACCATCGACTTCGGCTTCGGCATGCTGAACGCCATGCACCTCGGGGACGTGATCAACGATCTCATCTATCAGATTCGTCCCTACGAAGCGAACAAAGGCGAGACCGACCGCGTATTCCGCGAGATGGTCGATGGCCTGTGCGACGACCTAAGAAATCGGCAATCGTTTGAGATCGAAGAGCGGGCGCCGAACTGGGCCAAGCCGAAGTTCAAGAACAACAAAGTTCTGCGCAACACTTTCAACGTATTTGGAAAATGGCACGAGCACATGTGGGGCAAAGATTATTTGCATGCCCTGCATTCCGCCCGCGAAAAAATGAATGCCATCGAAGTGGATCGCACCCGCCCGAAACCGCTGGTCAAAATCACGGGCGAATTCTGGGCGCAGCTCACCGAGGGCGATGGCAACTTCCACATGTTCGATTTTCTCGAGCGCGAAGGGGCGCAGGTGCTGGTCGAGCCTATTGCGACCTGGGTCGCTTACCTGATGTATCAGGCCAAAGCGCACGCCATCGCGAAGTGGCCGGTGAATCGCCCGCACCGCAATCCCGAGTGGTACGAGGCCAAGAAGCAATTCGCCAACTACATCGGCCTGAGCAAGAAGCTGTGGGGCATCGGCGCCGGCGAGCGCATGTGGAACTTCTTCTACCACCGCACCATCAAGAACATGGGCGGGATCACGCATCAGTTGGTTCCACAGACCGAACTCGCCGAACTGGCGCATCCTTTCTATAACCAGTTCGCGCGCGGCGGCGAAGGCCACCTCGAAGTCGGCAAGAACGTCTACTACACCGTGCACAAACTCTGCCACATGGTGCTCGCGCTGAAGCCCTTCGGTTGCATGCCCTCGTCGCAATCGGATGGCGTTCAGTCCGCCGTCATCAACAAATTTAAGGACATGATTTTCCTGCCCATCGAAACCTCCGGCGAAGGCGAGGTCAACGCCCACAGCCGCGTGCAGATGGCGCTGGGTGAAGCCAAAGTAAAAGCCAAGACGGAGTTCGAGCAGTGCTTAAAATCGACGGGCAAGAGCATGAACGAAATTCGCGAGTTCATCGACGAGCACCCCGAACTGAAGCGGCCTTTCTACCATGTGCCGCATCGCGAAGGAATTGCCGGCACCGCGGCGCAATTCATCTTGCACGTGAACGATCGCATAGATAAGCAAACGCGCTTCTGGAAAAAATCGCGGGTTCCAGTTGCCATGCCTGCGGCTGCAAGTGGTGACTGATCAGCGGTTGCGGCGCGGCTTTCCGCCGCGCCGTGCCGAACCATTTCATTCGTTACTGCCACACTACTTGCCCAACCAGAGAGGACTCAATGCACGACCACAAAGGTCCGCAGCTTATTCAGATCGCCCCGCTCGAAGGCGCACTCCCACCCTGTCCGTCGGTGCGTCCGACCGTGGCCTCACCGAAGCCGCACGACCATAACACGCAATTTCTCGTCGGCCTCGACGTAGGCTCGACCACGGTAAAAGCCGTGGTGGTCGATGCGGCATCCGACAAGGTCTTATGGCAGGACTACCAGCGCCACGAAACCAAGCAGCCGGAGAAGTCGCTCGAATTCTTAAAGCGGATGGAAACTGACCTCGGCATCAATGCGCACAACACCCGCATGTTCATGACCGGCTCCGGCGGCGGCGCCATCGCCGACCAAATCGGCGCAAAGTTCGTGCAGGAAGTCACCGCGGTTTCGCTCGCCGTGGAAAAGATGCACCCGGAAGTCTATTCGGTGATCGAACTGGGCGGGCAGGACGCCAAGATCATCGTCTTCAAAGACGACGACGAAACCGGCCGCAAGAAAAAAATTCCATCCATGAACGACAAGTGCGCCGGCGGCACGGGCGCGGTAATCGACAAGATTAATGCCAAGCTCAAAATACCGACCGAAGAATTAGCGGAGCAGAAATATCAAGGCATCAAGCTCCACAAAGTCGCCGGCAAGTGCGGCGTCTTCGCCGAAACCGACATCAACAGCCTGCAAAAAGTCGGAACCCCGCCAGACGAACTGATGGCGTCGCTCTTCGAAGCCATCGTGCTGCAAAATCTCAGCGTTCTCACTCGCGGGCATACGCTACGGCCGCATGTGCTGCTGCTCGGCGGACCCAATAGCTTTATTCGCGGCATGCGCGAAGCCTGGCAAGCCAACATTCCGCGCATGTGGCAGGAGCGGAAGGTTGCGGTTCCCGAGGGTGCCAAGCCGGAAGATCTCATCAAAGTCCCCCAAAACGCCCAATACTTTGCCGCGCTCGGTGCGATCGAATTCGGTCGCAGCGAAGACGACTGCGTGGGTTGCTATCGCGGTTACGAAAATCTGGTTCATTACATCGACTTCGGGCGCCAGGAAGAAAAAGCCAAGTTCGGCGGCAAGGGCCTGGTCGAAGATCCCTCCGAATTCGACGTGTTCAAAGAAGCCTACCGCCGCAAGAAATTCACTCCCGCTGTGTTTCAGAAGAACAGCACAGTTGCTGGCTTCATCGGTATCGACGGCGGCTCGACCTCAACCAAGGCCGTTCTGCTGAACGAAAACGGCGACATCCTCTGCAAGTCCTATCAGCTCTCAAACGGCAATCCCATCCAGGACACCATCGAGATGTTCGAGAACCTGCGCAGCCAGGTCGAGGCGCAAAACGCGAAGCTCGAAGTTCTAGGCGTGGCAACCACCGGATATGCCAAAGATATTCTAAAAGACGTTCTCAAAGCCGACGTCGCTTTAGTCGAAACCGTCGCCCACACCGAATCCGCGCTGAAGTTCTACGAAGATCCGCATGTCATCGTCGACGTGGGCGGGCAGGATATAAAAATCATCATCCTTCACAACGGCCGGGTGAAGGATTTTAAGCTGAATACGCAGTGCTCCGCGGGCAACGGATATTTTCTGCAATCCACCGCTGAGGGATTCGGCCTGAACGTAAATCAATACGCCGATCTCGCATTCTCGGCGCAAGCCATGCCCGTCTTCGGCTACGGCTGTGCGGTGTTTATGCAGTCCGACATCGTAAACTTCCAGCGCCAGGGCTGGCGCGCCGAGGAAATTCTCGCCGGCCTCGCTGCGGTGTTGCCGAAGAATGTTTTTCTTTATGTGGCCAGCATTCCGAACCTCGCCGCCCTCGGATCGCGCTTCGTCCTGCAGGGCGGGACGCAAAATAATCTCGCCGTGGTAAAAGCCGAAGTCGATTTCATCCGCAACAGCTTCCGCGCGACCGGCAAGCAGCCCGAGATCATCGTGCACGAGCACTGCGGAGAATCCGGCGCAATCGGCGCCGCGCAGGAATCGCTGCGCCTCTGGCGCAACGGCCAGCGCACCACCTTCGTCGGCCTCGATGCCGTGCGCAAAATCGAGTACCGCACCACCCGCAACGAAGCCACGCGCTGCAATTTCTGCAAGAACAATTGCTTGCGCACGTTTATCGACATCCGCACCGAACCGGTCAAGAACTTCGTTCCAGTGCAGCGCGTCACCAAAGTCCCCCTGATGCAGGGCGAGCAGCGCCTGATTATCGCGACTTGCGAAAAAGGCCTGGTCGAAGATCTGAACGACATGAAGGACATCAAAGCCGGGCTCGACAAGATTCGCGATCAGCACCCGAACTTCGTCGATATGGCGGCCCACGAAGTTTTTCGCCCCACCAACGCCAAGAATGTCGCTGATCCCATCCCCTCGCGCGCCTGGACGAAAGCCAGCAAAGATCGCGTCGGGCTGATGAAAAATCGCGGCCAGGTGCGTATCGGTATTCCGCGCGTGTTGAACATTTATTCCTACGCTCCTCTGTTCAACGCTTATTTCGAGAGCCTCGGAGTGCAGCCCGAAAACATCCTCTACTCCGATTACACCAGCTCCGATCTCTATCGTGCCGGAGCCAGCCGCGGCGCAATCGATCCCTGTTTCCCCGCGAAGATCGGAATTTCACACGTCTACAACCTCATCCAGGAAAAGCATCGCAAGAAGCCGCTAAACGTGATCTTCTTCCCCATGTACGACGTGCTTTCCAGTCCGCTGGTAAAACTGCAAGGCACCAATGCCTGCCCCACCGTGACGGCCACGCCCGAAACCGTGAAGGCGGCCTTCACCAAAGAGAACGACGTATTCGCCGAGCACAACGTGAAATACATCGACCCCGTGCTCAATTTCGCCGACCACAAACTCTTCGCCTTCCAGATGCTGCAGGCGTTTCAGCCCGTGCTGGGCCTCTCGCTCGAAGAAAACGATCGCGCCGTCGAATCCGGATTCGCCGCGCTCAAAGAATACGAAACCAGCATTCGCAACCGCGCCCGCCAGGTGCTTGATCAACTCGAGCGCGAAGATCGCATCGGCATCGTCATGCTGGGACGCCCCTATCACCACGATCCTGGCTTGAATCACGAGATTCTCGACGAATTCCAAAAGCTGGGCTATCCCATCTTTTCGCAAAACACCCTTCCGCTCGACGAAGATATGTTAGAACGCCTCTTCGGCGAAGAAGTGCGCGCGGGAGCAATCACCAGCCCCCTCGATATTACCGACGCCTGGAAGAATTCGTACTCCTGCAGCACCAACCACAAAGTGTGGGCCGCGAAGTTCACGGCACGTCATCCCAACCTGGTTGCGCTCGAAATCTCCAGCTTCAAGTGCGGCCACGACGCTCCCATCTATGGCGTAATCGAAGGCATCATCGAGCAGTCGGGCACGCCCTACTTCTGCTTCAAAGATCTCGACGAGAATAAGCCTTCCGGATCGATCAAGATCAGGATAGAAACCATCGATTATTTCCTGCGTCGCTATCGTGAAGAAGTAATCCGCAAACGCAAAGCCGCACAGGATATCGAGGCGCAGTTGGCGGCGCTCGAAGCCCAGTTGCGAGGTGACAGTCTAGGCGCGGTTGAAGGAAACCAGATCGCTCAAGAAAGCTGGGAGCGGCAAGCCCAAGGCATGGCTGCGGATTGATTTCCCCGTCGACCGAAAAGCTGGTTCGCAACGGATCGGGAAGGGCACGATGTTCAGTCGGGCCGTTAAGTCGCTCAAGAAAGTCCACGCTTTAGCGCCTGAGGTTAGCTTTCGCCCGCGGCGCCACCTTATCGCAGAGTGCTAGCGAGGAGCCGCGGCAGCTGCAGCCGCACTCTCCGCATTCCGTATCGGTTCCGCTTTTAAATCCCGATAATCCTTATATTCGATGGAGAGCACGGCCACGCCCCCAAGCCTGACCACGCTCTCCGTGTGGTTCTCCGCCGGAAGCCAGAAGTCATTCACCTTCGCGTAGAGATGCTCAATATCGGTTTTCTTGATCCAGAACGACGGATTTTTTCCCGGCTCTCCTTTAATCCGCACCACCGCGAAATCCCTCGCGTCCACCCAGATTTGTCCGTGATAGAGGAATTTATTCTTGGTTTTCGGAACGATATTCAAGACATATTCCGGATTGTTCCCTGCGCCTTCATATCCCGCCAAAGTGAAATCGTAGTTCTCCGTGGTCAGCGCGCTGTGCCGGCGATTCTCCTCACCCGCCGCCTCCAGCTCCGCCTCCAGCAATTTCTTGAACACCCGCTCGACGATCAGCTTCGAGCCGCTCTCCGAAACGACTTTGAACTGCTTCGAATTCGGCGCGCGGTAAGTCATTTCGACGACCATCTCGGCGTCGCGATTGCTGGGGAAGCCCCGATATTGCATGCGGTAAACTCGCGTTGCGTCATATTGATCGAGCGCCGCCGCCCGCTCCGCATTCCGTTCCTGGAGTCGCTTGACCACCTGATCAACCGGCAACGGAGCGAGCGCGTGCGCGACTTGCGGATTTGCCCGCGGCAAAGCTTGCGCTGAAGATTGGCTCATGGCCGCGCAACTCCAAAAGAACAGCGCTGCCGTCGTATAACCTCGAAATAGTTTTCTCATGAATTGCCCTGCGCCCGAGCAAACAGCAAACACAGACTCCAGTTTACCGGAGAAAAATGCTCATAGCTGACAAGCTAAAGCAGTCTTATAACTTCAGTTCCCAAAACGCACCCGACCGCAGCGCCGCCGTCCCGGCGGCTGTCGGGCCGGCGTCCCGCCCGCCCATGCCGAGGCCAAGGACTCTCTTGGAAGTTTCACCGGGGAGCCGACGCCACATGCGCCCCGATGCCAAGTTCGGGCGCCGCCCTACCCGAACTTCCCGAGCGCTATAATCATTCTCCAGCCTATGCGAGCGTTGCTCCCTCTAGCTGTGGGATTCTTACTGCCCGCGCTGCTGCTAGCCCAGACTGTTGCCCACCCCAGCACCACTGTGCCGCAAAGCCCGAGAGAGCCAACACCCGCCTTAGCCGCTCCTAACTTTGAAGATATCGCGCAGAAAGCGGGCCTTACCGTCTCGCACATTTCCTCCCCCGACAAAAAGTACATCGTCGAATCCATGAGCGGAGGCGTCGGCCTCATCGACTGCGACAACGACGGCAAGCTCGACATCATCACCGTGAACGGCTCAACCGTGCAGCGCTACCGCGACGGCGGCGACCCGATGATCACGCTCTACCATCAAGACTCCGACTCCACCGCCAGCAACGTAAAGTTCACCGACATAACCAAGTCCGCGGGCCTAACGCGCAAAGGCTGGGGCATGGGCGTAGCCGTAGCCGATTACGATAACGACGGCCTGCAGGATATTTACGTCACCGGCTACGGCGGCAACGCGCTCTATCACAACCTCGGGAACTGCAAATTCGAGGATGTAACCGACAAGGCCGGAGTCCGCGGAGGCGGCTTCAGCACCGGCGCGGCCTGGGCCGATTATGATCGCGACGGCCACGTCGATCTCTTTGTCTCACGCTACGTCCACGTCGATATCGAGAACCTGCCCCAGTTCGGCAACGATCCCCGCTTTTGCCGCTTCAAGGGCGTGTTAGTGCAGTGCGGCCCCTGGGGAATGCCCGGCGAGTCCGATCTGCTCTTTCACAACAAAGGCGACGGCACCTTCGAAGAGGTTTCGAAGAAGGCTGGCGTTGACGATCCTCATCATTACTACGGCCTCGGCGCGACCTGGGGAGATTACGACAACGATGGCTGGCCCGATCTTTACGTAGCCAACGATGCCGGCCCGAATTTTCTCTATCGCAACCAGCACGACGGAACTTTCGAAGATGTCGGCCTGCTCGCCGGAGTTGCCCTCAGCGGCGACGGCATGGAGCAAGGCTCCATGGGCGTCGACTGGTGCGATTATCTTCATGAAGGCCGCCTGTCGATGATCGTCACCAACTTCGTCGAGCAGGGTTCCACTCTCTATCGCAACCTGGGCAAGAACGATTTCGCCGATGTAAGCGTGCGCGCCAAGCTATTCAAGCCGACCTATCCCTTCGTGAGTTGGGGCACGGCATTTTTCGATATGGACAACGACGGATGGCTCGACCTGTTCATCGCCAACGGCCACGTCTATCCGCAGGTCGATACCATTCCCGGAGGCACGCCCTACCGCCAGCCCATGCTGTTATTCCGTAATCACCGCGATGGTACTTTCGACGACGTTTCCCGAGCACTGGCAGCCATGCCTCCGCAATCCAGGCGGGGAGCGGCTTTTGGCGACATCAACAACGATGGCAATGTCGATATCGTAGTGCTGAACGTAGGCGAACCGCCAACGCTTCTGCTAAATCACAACGACAGTGCGAATCACCGCGTGCTCTTCAAACTGGTAGGAACGAAAAGCAACAAAGCCGCCATCGGCGCAAGAGTCACGGTAAAGGCCGGCGCGCTAGTGCAGTTCAGTGAAGTGCGTGGCGGCGCCAGTTACCTTTCGCAAAACGATTTGCGACTGCACTTCGGGTTAGGCTCGAACGAAAAAATGAGTGAAGTAATTATTCGCTGGCCGAACGGCGAAACAGAAATTCTACGGGACGTGCCGGCGGATTTTATTTATACGGTTGTTGAAGGAACGGGAATTGAGCAGAAAGTCGCGCTGCCAAGTTTGCGGCGACCGTGAAGTTAGCGAGCGATTCTAGTCGACTTTGGGTGCCCCATTTCTCGCGTTCTTTGCGAGAAGTGGGGCCTTTCGCTGACGCCCGAAGGAGCCACTGTCATTACACGAGTCATCTCCGCATGCATTTCGCGTCAGAGTTGTCTTCGCCTTCGCTGCCGTCGTACAGCAGCACCGGGATGTAGTGCTCAAGATGAAGGCCATAAGCGTACCAGTCCGGGTCGAATACAAGCATCGGCCCGAGTTCACCAATAGAGTACGAGCGGAAGTCTGTCAAAGGCTTTGCAACTACTCCATAGACCTTGGCAATCTCGCTTTTGGAAATCGTCGTCGGCCCCCCAGGGGTGGATATCGTTATTCCATCGTTAGATACGTTAAACGGCGGCTTCACTTTATAGGTTTTGCCCGCCTTAGTGACCACCTCCAGTGGTTCCCTTCCCCTTAAGCGGAGCGAACTTACATCAGACCACGAACTCCGTCCGCTGTAATATACGACCCACCAATCCATTACACGCAGAACATCAGTGCGAGCAAACGTTGTTGTGATGGAAAAGCGAGAGGAATTCGGAGCGCGTAGCTTAGCTGTTAAGTGATCGGCAGCTACCTCGTCAATGCGTCCCGAGACGCATCTGTGGTCGCGAGTCTCGATCGTGAAGGTGCGCTTGTGTGTGACGTCGCCAAGGACGTGCCAGGCGTCCGCTCGGACAGCGGAGTCTGCCGAGGAAGAGATCTGAGTTGCCAGCACCGTAACAGCGATCAGGCAGCAGCAGGGAAGCTTCTTCATGTGCGCCACTCCTCGCTTCAATCTACCGAAGCGCCATTCTGGGCTTCGACTGCGCACATGGCAATGCACTCCCGATAAACTCTAGATCAACCCCGAAGTATCCTCGTATCAGTCGCTTGTAGTTTGAGGTCATCTCAGTCAAGCCAAAGCTTAAGCCGGAATGCCAGCAACCGTGCTCCTGTAAACCGCCTCCGTAATCCCCAACTGCCTGCGTCCGCGCTCCCCCAAATCCGCCACGGTCCCCCTTCCCACAAAATCGACCTCGAAATTATCCGCAGGAAAATCCGGCGGAGTCTTCCCCGCGAGAAACGACACCGCTTGCCGCTCGAGGTAAGCGCTATTCTTCGCGCAGCCCGGCGCCGAGGCGATGTACATCACGTTGCTGTAGCCTTTTCCCCGGTGTTCGTTCTCGACGGCGTGAATCACGTCGCAATGCCAGAAGATGGTGTCCCCCGGCTCCACCACCGGAATCGACGAGAGCGCCATCAGCAGCGGGCTGTGGTACTGCTCGTTCACCGAAAGCGCCCGGCCGGGCTCGGCGCCGCAAAGGCTGTCGTCGGGCACATCGTCCTGAATCGCCCGCAGCAAAACATAGACCATCGCTTCGGCAATCGGTATCAGTTGCAAAGTTCCATCCCCCGGCCCCTGGCGCGTAAGCGCGGTCCACCCCTGAAAGGTGCGAAACATCGAGCACACCGCCGGCGAATCCACTTCCCGCACCTCCGGACGATACGCGGCATCGAACGCGCTGTACTTCCGCCAATCGCCCGCGAACACGCTGCGATACACCTTGCGAAAATTCCCGTCGAGCCAGCGCTCGACCGAGCCGCCGTCCACATGCGGCGAAAGCCCCAGCGACGCCGACCCCGGCGGCCGCCGCCGAATGCGATCCGCATAAGCCGGAGTCTCATTCGGATTGATGTGCCGCACCCCATCGCTCTCCGCCCGCCACAAATTATTCAGAAAGACGCGGACTTTGGTCAGCGCCTCCGACTGCCGCGCTTCCACCTGCGGACGCGACCAATAGATTCCATAAATCTGCGGCTTGGCCGACGACAGCGTGCCAAAGTACTTGTCCTCGGCGCGATTCGCCAGCTTCGCGTCCAGGTCGTTGCGCTCGACGTAAGCCGCGATCTCATCGTCCCAGCCAGTGGCGACCTCCCGGCTAAATGTACCGCGTACCACGCAGGCTCCGCGCGCCCGCACCTTCGCGGTCAGTTCTGCAGGAACCGCACCCGCAGCAATCTCCGCGTATGGCACGATCGGGATCACATCGCGCCCGGCTTCGCGCTCGCTAACAATCTCTTCCACGCGCGCGCGCATCGTGGCCTCGACCTCGCGGAACACCTCCTTGTATTCCGGCAACGCCGCTCGCAGTTGTTGTTTGGTAGTTCGAATCGCTTCCGGAAGATTCTCGATCACTAATCCCGGCATGGCAACACTCCTTTGAGCGGCCTCACGACGACCGAAGCCCGAAGCCCGCTCCACACGCAACGCCGCCATTTTAGCGCATCCGCAGCAAGCGCGGACGATATAGTCACTTAGCGGCGTCGGCGTGGATTTCATCTCTGCTAAAATCCTGCCATGCCGCAAGCCACGGAACCCCGCAACACCGCTCCCTGGTGGGGACTTTTCTTCGCCCTATGCGCCCTCGGTTGCAACGCGGCATTTTTTATCAACACTTCTCTGCAAAAAATATTTCCCTGGCTGAGTCTGCTGCTCTCGCTCTTAGCCGCGATCTTTCTAGTGATTGGATTAAAGCGCGCATTCAGCCGGCGGATCCTCTATCGCGGCAAGGTTATCAGCGTTGTGCTGAGCGGAGTTGCCTTGCTGCTGGCCGCTTTCGCCGCGCTCGCCTTCTTCGCCATGCGCAAGCTGCCCCGCGCCGAGGCCGCGCCCCAAGTCGGCCAGAAGGTTCCCGACTTCACGCTCCCCGATACTTCGGGAAAGCCCGTGTCGCTCGATCAGCTTTTAGCGGCGTTCCCGGAGCCTGCTTTCTCCGCGGCAGCAGCGCCGGCACCTTCCCTGCCGCGAACTCCCAAGGCCGTGCTGCTGATTTTTTATCGCGGCTACTGGTGACCTTTCTGCAACCTCGAGTTACGAGGCGTAGAAAAGCGGCTGGCGGATTTCGAAGCGGCGGGCGTCCTCCCGGTAGCTATCAGCGTCGATGCCCCGGAAGTCTCGCGCAACCTGGCCTCAAAATCCGGCTATACCTTCCCCATTCTCTCCGACCCCGACGCCGCTGTGATTCGGCATTACCACATCCTGCAACCGGCGGGAAGCCCCGATCAGCACGACATTGCGCGCCCCGCCGAGTTTCTAGTCGACTCCTCCAAGTTCGTCCGCTGGTGCAACTTCACCGAAGACATCCGCGTCCGCGCCCGCGCCGACGAAATGCTAGCCGCAGCCAGGCAACTCCCCTAGGCCGCCTCAAGCATGCGCGAAAGCATGTCGGAAACCGGGTCGAGTCGGGTGCCCCATTTCTCGCAAAGAACGCGAGAAATGGGGCACCCAGTCGGAATTCGCCTCGGAACCGGGCTACCTGCCCGAAGCCCGAAGCCCGAACCGAACTCACTCGATCCCCATCTCCCGTTGAATCTGCTCAAGCGACGCGCCCTTCGTCTCCGGCACCATCGTCTTCACCCAGATCAGTTGCAGCACCATCATGAAGCAAAAGAACGAGAACACGTAGCCGATCGGAAACGCCGAGACCATCTTCGGAAAGAACGTAGTGAGCAACGCGGCAAAGATCCAATGCGTGCCGCAGCCCAGGCTCTGGCCCTCCGCGCGATGGCGATTGGGAAATATCTCGGAGATGAAAACCCAGATCACCGCGCCCTGTCCGATCGCGTGCGCGGCGATGAAGGCGAAGATGCAAACCGGCACGATCAGGTAGTGGCCGGTAAAGAAAGCCCACGCCACCAGGCCCAGCGAAGTAATGTACCCGACCGAGCCGATATAAAGCAGAGTGCGTCGGCCCAGCCGGTCAATCAGCCAGAGCCCGACAAAGGTGAAAATCAAATTGGTGATGCCGATGCCGATCGACTGTAGCAGCGCCGCCTTCGCGCCCAGGCCGGTAAGCTCGAAGATGCGCGGCGCAAAGTACAAAATCGCATTGATGCCCGACATTTGATTGAAGAAGGCAATCAGAATCGCAAGCAGAATCGGCTTGCGGAGCCGCTTAGTCCAGAAATGTCCAGACGACGACCCTTGCTCCGATGCAGACGCAGCCATAATATCGTCGGCCTCGGCTGCGATCTGCGACGCCGGAACCTCAGGCTCAATGCGCTGCAACACCGCAAGAGCAGCCGCGCGATCCCCCTTGCGGCTAAGCAGCCAGCGCGGACTTTCGGGAAGAGTAAAACAACCCGCAGCATAGATCAGCGATGGAAACGCCGCCACGCCCAGCATCCAGCGCCAGGCATTCTCGCCGATGCCCGCCAGCAAAGCGTTCGAAACGTAAGCGACCAGAATCCCGAAAACGATGTTGAACTGGAACATCCCGGCCAGCAAGCCGCGATGCTTAGGCGGAGCGATCTCCGAGATGTACATGGGCGCCACCACAGTCGAAATGCCAATGCCCAACCCGCCAATCACGCGCGCAATAATAAAGACGGCCACGTTCGGCGCGAGCCCCGATCCCACGGCGCCAATAAGATACAGAATGCCAATCCACAGCAGCGTGGCCTTGCGACCGAAGCGGTCCGCAGGCCAGGCCCCAAGCAGTGCTCCAATCACGGTGCCATAAAGCGCCGAGGCCATGGCGATGCCGTGCAGCCCAGGACTCAATCCCCAAAGCGTTTGAATTGTCTTTTCCGCGCCAGAAATAACCACGGTATCGAAGCCAAAGAGAAATCCCGCAAGCGCCGAGGTGAGCGACCAGAAGAAGATGCGACCATTCATAAGTGAAGAAGTACCCAGTACCTAGTATCCAGAGGTGAGGAGCGCGTTCGAACCCAAGCAGTGTACTCGCTACTGGGCGCTGGGTACTAGTACGAGGCGCCGGCTACTAGGTACTGGGTACTAGCTACTGCCTTTCTTCAGCGGATATCCCTTCTCGCGCCAGTCGCGAATGCCGCCATCCATCGAGATCACATTGGTATAACCCATCTTCTGCAAGTTGTCAGCGGCCAGCGCCGATCGGAATCCCCCGCCACAGTAAAGCACCAACTCCGCGCCAAGCTCAGGCACGCGCGCTTCGATGTCACGCTCAATGATGCCCTTACCCAGATGAATCGCGTTAGGAAGGTGATCTTTGGCGAACTCGCTTTCTTCGCGCACGTCCACCAGAGTAAACTTCTCGCCGCGATCCATCTTCTTCTTCACTTCCTCGACGTTGGTTTCGCGCACCCTAGTCTTGGCGTCGGCCACAATCTTCAAAAACCGCGGAGGATGTTGTTGGGCCATGAGAACTCCTTTCCGGTTAATCGACGGTCCATATCGTAACAAGCGCCAGAGAATTCTGCACCGTGCTTCAACGCTTTCTCGGTTAGCATGAACGGGTGAAGAAGAAGCAAGCCAGCCGCAGAATCGGCTTGGCGCGAGCTTTGTCGAAGCTCGGCTACTGCTCGCGCTCGCGGGCGGCGGAGTTGATCCGCGCCGGGCACGTGCGCTTGAATGGGAAAGTTAGTCTCGACCCAGAGATGCCGGTCTCAAAGGCAGACAACCAGATCGCAGTCGACGGCGAGCACATCCAGCGGCGAGAGAAGACATATCTGATGATGAACAAGCCGCGCGGGCTGCTCACCACGGCATCCGACGAGAAAGGCCGCGAGACGGTATACACGCTGCTGAATCAGAAAGCGTCTTTGCCGTGGGTAGCGCCCATCGGCCGCCTCGACAAAGCCAGTGAAGGCCTGCTGCTGCTGACCAACGATTCCGAGTGGGGAGCGCGCGTCGCCGCCCCGGAAACGCATCTCGCAAAGACCTATCATGTGCAGATCGGTGCCATCGCCGATGCGAATTTCGTTCAAGCGCTGATTCGAGGGGTGAAGTCGAAAGACGGAGAATTGCTAGGAGCTAAGCAATCTCACCTGCTGCGCGCAGGGCAACAGAACTGCTGGCTTGAAATCGTCCTCGATGAAGGCAGGAACCGCCAGATTCGCCGCATGATGGAGAGCTTCGGTGTCGAGGTCCTGCGGTTGGTGCGCGTCGCCATTGGGCCTTTGCAGTTAGGCAATCTCGCGAAAGGCGAATGCCGTGCGCTTGCGGCGGACGAAAAGCGAATGCTCGACCACGCCATGCGCCGACCCTCATGAGCGACTTAACTTTTCTTCCCGCCGTGGAAATGGCCGAGCAGATTCGGCAAAAGAAGATTTCCCCGGTCGAACTCGTCGAGGCGCACTTGACGAGGATCGAACGTTTGAATCCGACGCTAAACGCCTTTGTGCAACTTGACGCCGAGCGGGCGCGGCAGGCCGCTCGCGCCGCGCAGCGTGCGGTTTCGCAGTCGGCATCCCTCGGCCCGCTGCACGGCGTACCGATCAGCATCAAGAGCTCGATCAGTGTCTCGGGCCTGCGCTGCGAAGCCGGAACAAGGCTCCGCGCGGGATTCGTGGCCACACAAGACGCGCCTCTTGTACAGCGTTTGCGAGCAGCAGGCGCCATCATCCTCGGGGTGACGAATACTCCCGAGCTCCTGATGGCGTGGGAAACCGACAACCTGCTGCACGGACGCTCGAATAATCCCTGGGACCTGGAACGTACGCCGGGCGGCTCGAGCGGAGGCGAAGCCGCTGCCATCGCCGCGGGCATGTCCGCGGGCGGCGTAGGCAGTGACGGCGGAGGCTCGATTCGCGTGCCCGCGCACTTCTGCGGCATTTGCGGCCTCAAGCCGACGCCGGGGCGCATTCCCTCCACCGGCCATTTTCCCTCCTCCGCGGGACCCTTTGCCTCGATCGGTGTAGTGGGTCCGATGGCGCGCACCGTGGGCGATTTGAAAGTTCTTTTCGAAGTGATGCAAGGTCCCGACGATGGCGATACCTGCGCCGCGCCGGTGCCGCTGCGTTGGCCGAGCGACGGCGATACGAAGCAACTGAGGATCGGTTACTTCGAGGACGACGGCCGCACCCCGGTTACGGCGGCAACCCGCGTTGCCGTCGCCACTGCGGCAGCAGCCTTGCGCAGCGCGGGCTTTCAAGTGGAGGCATTCAGGCCGCAAGGCCTCGAGGAAGCCCGGCAATTATGGTGGAAATACTTTGTGACCGCGGGCGCGATGCTTTTGCGTCCCATGTTCAAGGGAAGAGAATCGGATCGTAGTCCCTTCTTGAAGGAATTTCTGGAGTGGGCCGCTTCGAAACCAGAGCATACCGCACGAACCCTGCTCGATACCTGGATCCGGCGCGACGCCGCCCGCGCCCAATTCTTCGCACAGATGCAGCGGTATCCAATCCTGCTATGCCCCGCGGCGGCGATTCCCGCATTTCGCCACGGCGAGCGCACTTGGCAGATGGACGGCAAAAAGGTCGACTATCTCGATGCTTGGAGCTATACCGAATTCTTCAATCTGCTGGGCAATCCTGCGGCAGTCGTTCCCGCGGGCCGCTCCCCGGAGGGCTTGCCCATCGGCGTGCAGATCGTGGGCAGGCCTTGGGAAGAAGAGCAAGTGCTCTTGGTAGCCGCGGCGCTCGAAAAAGAATTGGATACGCAATACCGCCCTCCCGAGATACCTACCATCGCACGCCACGATTGTGACCCAAACTTTGCCGGGTAGTAGTTTTACATTATTTCTCCATCGCGCATATCTCGGTACCTTGAGGCGCATACGATTTCAGTACTGTGGGCGGAAGTCCGCTGTCCTGAGCTTGGGACTTTTTCGATGCGACCAATTTCACCTTCAGAGCGCTTTGTCGGCCGAGCATTGTCGTGGCTGCTGCCATTTCTCGTGATCTCCGCCGCGTACCTCTACACTTTCCCGCAGCCCAACATTTTCTACGCCGGAGTGGTTTTGTTTCACGCTCTCGGCGGGGTGATCGCGACCCTGCTGCTGGTAGTGGCGCTCTTCCGCTTGCTGCGCGATGGAAATATTCTTTCGCGAGCAGGATGGCTGCTGCTGGCTGCTGGCGCGATTCTTGGAGTGATTCTTATTAAGATTGGCACCTCCCGCACCGAATGGAAGTGGCTTTATCTCCACATCCTGATCTCGCTTTTTGCCCTCGGCCTTCTGCTCGCCGACCAACTGGGAAAGCGTGGATGGCTGAAGGCCAACATCGGCGGATCCGTGATTCGCGTAGCCATCTGTCTGGTCGCTCTCGCCGGCATTGGCTACGGAGCGCGCTATTTGCGTGAAAGCTGGCAAACGCGCGGCCGCATTCAAAACCCAACCATGCCGCCCGGCAATATGAACGCCGAGGGCGACGGTCCCGAGGGTGCATTCTTCCCCAGTTCCGCGCAGATCTATGGCAAGCGGAAAATTCCCAGCAAGTTTTTTATGGAGTCCGATTCCTGCAAGCGCTGCCACGAAGACATCTACAACCAGTGGTTCAGTTCGGCGCACCACTTTTCATCCTTCAACAATCAGTGGTACCGCAAGTCGATCGAGTACATGCAGGATACCGTCGGCACCAAGCCCTCGAAGTGGTGCGGAGGCTGCCACGATCCCGCCGTTCTCTACAGCGGGCTGATGGATACGCCCATCAAGCAGATCGTGCATCGCCCCGAATCGCAGGCTGGTCTGGGCTGCATGATGTGCCACTCCATTGCGGACGTGAAGAGCACGATGGGCCAGGCCGATTTTTATCTGGAGTATCCCAAGCTGCACGAGCTTGCGGCCACCCAGAATCCTGTGGCGCGCGCGCTGCACGATTTTTTGATCCGACTGAATCCCGAGCCGCACCGCCGCGTGTTTCTCAAGCCGTTCATGAAAACGCAGACCGCGGAATTTTGCTCGTCCTGCCACAAGGTTCATCTCGACGTGCCGGTGAATCATTATCGCTGGTTCCGCGGCTTCAACGAGTATGACAATTGGCAGGCCAGCGGAGTCTCGGGGCAGGGCGCGCGTTCCTTCTACTATCCGCCCAAGCCGCAACAGTGCGCCGATTGCCACATGCCGGCGGAGTCTTCGCACGATGCCGGCAACGTCAACGGCGTCGTGCACTCGCATCGCTTTCCGGGGGCCAACACCGCGCTGCCGACGGCGAACGAAGATGCGCCGCAACTGAAACTCACGGAATCTTTCTTGAACAGCGGCGCGCTCACGGTGGATATTTTTGCGCTGTCGCCGGCGCAAGCGCCGCTGAAAACGGGAGCGGCAACGCAGTCTGAGATTTCCACCACGTTCGCTGTGGGCGAGGAAGCGGAAACGAAGATTAGTCCTGCCGAGGAGACCCAGGCGGAAGTTGTTCCGGTCACCGCTCCCTTAAACCGCCTCCAGCCTGCGCTGCGGCGCGGCGATACCGTGCGGGTGGACGTGGTCGTGCGCACAAAAAAGGTCGGCCACTTCTTTCCCGGAGGAACGGTCGATGCCTATGACACCTGGCTTGAACTGAAAGCGGTCGACGACGAAGGCCAGACCATTTTCTGGAGCGGCATGGTCGAAGATAACGGCAAGGGGCCCGTGGAAAAGGGCGCGCACTTTTATCGCTCTTTGCAGATCGACGCTCACGGAAATCCCATCAATAAGCGCAATGCCTGGGCCACGCGATCGGTCGTCTACGTGCGCCTGATTCCTCCCGGCGCGGCCGACACCGTGCACTACCGCATGCAGATTCCTGAAAGCGCCGGCAGCAAGATCACGTTGCATGCGCGCTTGTGCTATCGAAAATTTTCGTGGTATGGCACGCACGAAGCCTTCGCCGGACAGCCCGATCCGGCCTCGCCGAACTCGGTGACCCCCGATTACGACGATCGTCCAACGGTGTTTACCGCGTCGCTGAGCGGCGTTTCGGCCAAGCGGGAAAAGATTCCAGATCTGCCGATCGAGACGGTAGCCGAGAATGAAGTGACGCTGCCCGTGATCGCGCACAACGCCCCCGCTCCTCAGCCGCAAACCATCACGCGCAAGGACGAATGGCAGCGCTGGAACGATTACGGCATCGGCCTGTTCTTGCAGGGAGATCTTAAAGCCGCGGCTGCAGCCTTCCAAAAAGTGATCGACGCCGATCCCAACAATCCCGATGGCTGGGTCAACATTGGCCGCTGCGCCGTGCAGGAAGGCGACATGCAGCGTGCCCGCACTGTGCTCGAAAAGGCGCTCGCCCTGTCTCCCAATCTGGCGAGGGCGAATTATTTCTACGCGCGCGTGCTGCGTTCGCAGGGAAACTACGATGGCGCCGCCGCCCGCCTGCGCGTAGTGCTCGCGCAGTATCCGCGGGATCGGGTGGCGCTTAACGATCTAGGCCGGGTACTATTTTTGCAGCGAAGGTACGACGACGCGGTAAAGACTCTGCAGTCCGTTCTGGACATCGATCCCGAAGATCTGCAGGCGCACTATAACTTAATGCTATGTTACAGCGGACTTGGAAACGACAAGCTGGCGAAAGAGCATCAGGCGCGCTATATGCGCTTCAAGGCCGACGAATCAGCCCAGGCCATCACCGGCCCGTATCGCCAGTTGCATCCCGAAGACAACAACGAGCGCCAGGCTGTGCATGAACATGTTTCCGTACCGCTGCCCGCGATGAAGCCCGCGCCCAATACGAAGCGCGCGGCAGTGTCGGCTTCTGCGCTTCCTGCCGGAGGCGCACGCTAATGGGCAGGCCAGAGAGTTCTTTCACCACCGAGCCACAGCGTCACAGAGAAAACGCCGAAGGCAAGAAGTTTGTTCTCTGTGTCGGTGCGTCCCTGTGGATAATGATCTTCCTGCACTTACCCGCGCGGGCTCAGCAGATCCGTTTCCGCGATATCACCGCGCAGTCTGGAATTCACTTTACCCACAACAACGGGGCCTTCGGAAAAAAGTGGCTGCCCGAGACCATGGGCCCGGGCTGCGCTTTCATCGATTACGACAACGACGGCTATCCCGACGTCCTTCTGGTAAATGGCGAAGACTGGCCCGGCCACCCTCATTCGGGACAGACGACCCCAAAGCTATACCATAACAACCGCAACGGAACCTTCACCGATGTTACTCGGCAAGCCGGCCTCGCCGTGCCCATGTTTGGGTTGGGAGTCGCTGTGGGCGATTACGACAACGACGGCTTCGACGATCTCTTCATCACGGCGCTCGGGCAAAGCCATCTCTTCCACAACAACGGCAATGGCACATTCACTGAAGTCACAAAAAGCGCGGGTCTCTGGGGGCCGAGCGAGTTCTCGACCAGCGCCGCCTGGGTCGATTACGACCGCGACGGAAAACTCGATCTGGTCGTCGCCAACTACGTGCAATGGAGCGAAGAAGGCGACCTTTACTGCACGATCGACGGCGCACATAAATCTTATTGCACGCCGGAGTCATATAAGGGAACGTCGGTTCGGCTGTGGCACAATCTCGGCGGCGGGAAATTTGAGGACGCCACGCAGAAAGCCGGCCTCGGCGATCCCACGTCAAAAAGCCTGGGCATCACCGTCCTCGATTACAACGCCGATGGCTGGCCCGACATCCTGATCGCCAACGACACGCAGCCCAACAAACTGTACCTGAACAAAAAAGACGGAACGTTCGAAGAGCGCGGGGTTCCCTCGGGTATCGCTTTCAGCGAAGATGGGGTAGCGCGCGCCGGTATGGGCGTCGATGCCGCCGACTACGACCGCAGCGGGCATCCCAGCGTGATCATCACCAACTTCGCCAATCAGATGATGTCGCTCTACCACAACGAGGGCAACGGCTTGTTTGTGGATGAGGCGCCGCAGTCGGAGGTGGGCCGCGAAACCTTGGTCACGCTCGGCTTCGGCTGTTTTTTCTTTGATTACGATAACGACGGCTGGCCCGACATCTTCGTCGCCGACGGCCACATCGAAGACGCCATCGAGCGGGTGCAGAAACGTGTGAGCTACGCCGAGCCCTCGCATTTGTTTCGCAACCTGGGCGGAGGCAAGTTCCGGGAAGTGACGGCGCAGATGGGGCAAGCATTCGCCGCCCAGAGAGTGGCGCGGGGCGCAGCTTACGCCGATATCGACAACGACGGCTTTCTCGACGTATTGGTGATGACGAATGCTGGCCCTGCTTATTTATTTCATAACGAAGACGGAACCAATCACAGCCTCCGGCTCAAGCTCGAGGGAACAAAATCGAATCGCGACGGCATCGGCGCGGTCGTGCGGGTCGTATCGAACGGCAATCAGGACCGGCAATGGAAGATGCTGCGCTCGGGATCAAGCTATCTTTCGCAAAGCGAACTGGTGCTAACCTTCGGTCTAGGCCAAGAAACGAAAGCTGATGCGGTTGAGATTCAATGGCCCAGCGGACAAGTCGACAAACTATCAAACGTCAACGACGGGCAAACCGTGACGGTGGAAGAAGGCAGGGGAATCGTCGCGTCCCGGCAATACGCTCCTCCGAGAGCGGCAAAGTGATGTTTACTCTGTGTTCCCTCGTGGCCTCTGTGTTTAAATCGTTTGTGTTAAATCGTTGACGAGATGACCCCGAAAATTTCAGCAACTCTAGCGAGCCTGCTAGCCGCCGCGCTCGGCCTGTTCGCGACCGCCCCGCAAACTCCAACGAAAGCAAATCCGATTGAGGCCGCGCTCACCAATAATCTAGGCGTGGCCTACATGAATCAGCAACTGTTCGAGAAGGGGCTGCATAACTTTCAGCAGGCGGCGGAGCAAGATCCCAGGCTGACCATCGCGCGCCTGAACCAAGGCGTCGCGTTCTTGAATTTGCAGAAGATCGACGAAGCCAAGGTGGCGCTCGATGACGCGGTGAAGCGGGATCCGAAGAACCCAAATGCGTGGTACAACCTTGGACTGCTGGCAAAAAACACAGGAGATGCGCAGGGCGCGATTGATGCGTTCAAGCGCGTGATCGAGATCGATGCAAACGATGCCGACACCTGGTATTTCCTGGGAGCATCTTACGTACAGGCGAAAGAATTTCCGCCAGCCATTGAGGCCTTCCAGCACGCGCTGCAACTGAATCCGCTGCACGCCTCCGCCGAGTTTGGATTGTCGCGCGCCTACCAGCAATCGGCGGAGATCGACCAAGCCCGCGAACACCTGAAGAAATTTCAATCTATCACGCAAAAGAAAATCGGTGCGCCCATCAGCCTCGCCTACGGCGAGCAGGGCCAGTACTCGCGCGCGGTCGAATCGCCTTCGGCGGTGTTGAAAGCGCCGCCGCAGATCAAGGTGCGGTTTGTGGATGTCACGAAAGAAGCGGGGATCGTAACGAACGCGGATGCTTCCGGTGGAAAAGACCTGGCTGGTTTTCTGGGAGCGGGCGCGTGTTTTTTGGATTATGACGGTGACGGCAGGCAGGATATTTTTCTTGCGGACGGTGGACCGCGAGGTGGGATCGGCCTTTATCACAACTTGGGCAACGGCCAATTCGAGGATGTGACCAAGAGAGCCGGGTTCGATCCAAGCGTGCACGCGATCGGGTGCACGGTGGGCGATTACGACAACGACGGATTCCCGGACCTTGCCGTCAGTTTCAGCGGAGGCGTGTCCCTATTCCACAACGAGAAGAACGGTACCTTTAAGGATGTTACGGGGGCGGCGGGCATCAAGAGTCCTGGAATCAATCTGGGAGTCTTGTTCGTGGACTATGATCACGACGGCGACTTGGATCTATTTGTGGCGCAATATTTCGATCACCCTTATTTCGACCCACGAAACAATGGCGCGCCTGGAGGCTCGATGCCGCCTCTGCCTTCGCTCAACCAAATGTGGAGGAACAACGGGGATGGAACATTTACCGACGTGAGTCAGGACTTGGGGATAGCACAGCCTGTACCCAGTTTCGGAGGAATCGGCACTGACTATAACAACGATCGCGCCATAGACTTGATCGTTACTGGCTGGACCAAAGGCCAGCCCATTCTCGAAAATCCGCGGGAGGGCAGATTTCGCGACCGGCGCCTGTGGAGCGAGGGCGCGCCGACTGCGGGAGTCGCTGTCCTTGATTTCGACCACAATGGTTGGATGGATGTTGCTTTCTCCCATCTTTGGGCCGAGACACTTACGCTCTGGCGCAACAACCACGGCAAGATTTTCGATCCCGTCGAGCTTCCTGATACGAACTGGGTCCGCGCCTTTGGTCTCGTTGCAATCGATTACGATAACGACGGCTGGGTCGATCTGGTTGCGGTCGGCGAGACGAAAGAGGGCAAGGGCGAAGTGCGGCTGTTCCGCAATCTCGGACCTGACGGTTTCAAAGACGTTAGCGCCGATGTTGGCCTCGATCAGATTCGGCTCAAAGATCCGCGCGCCATCATTACCGGCGACTACGATGGCGACGGCGCTACCGATCTGCTGATTACGCAGAATCACGGTCCGGCGGTGCTGCTGCGCAACGAGGGCGGCGATCAGAATCATTGGCTGCGACTTTCGCTTAAGGGATTGAACGACAACAAGAGCGCCATCGGCACCAAGGTGGAAGTATTCGCCGGTGGCAACCGGCAGAAGTTTGAGATTGCCGGCTCGAACGGGTATCTGGGGCAGAACTCCACCGACATCGTGGTCGGCCTCGGAGATGCGAAACAGGCCGACATCGTGCGCATGTTGTGGCCCACCGGAGTGTTGCAGGATGAAATTCAGGTTGCCGGCGACCGGCAGCAAAATTTTCTCGAGATCGATCGCCGCGGAAGTTCGTGTCCGACCTTGTTCGCGTGGAATGGCGAGCGCTACGAACTGGTCGGCGACATGCTGGGCGCGGGCGTGGTGGGCCATTGGGTTGGCCCGGGCCAGCGCGACGTTCCGCGACCGGTTGAGTACATCAAGGTCGATCGCGAAATGATTCGTGAGAAAAATAACGCGCAAGAGGCCGCAACCCTCGGATCCCGGGCTTCGGACGTTGGCGATACGTCCTCGGCTGATGGCCGGCGTCCGAGGTCGAAAACTGGTCTTCTCAGCTTCCGCTTCATGGAACCGCTGGAGGAGGCCGTCTATCTTGATCGCGTGCGGCTGCTGGCGGTCGATCATCCCGCAGATCTTGAAGTTTATCCCAACGAGTATTTCGCCTCGAACCCGCCGTATCCGCCCTTCAAGGTTGTGGTGAGTAACAGCAAAGATGCGCGTCGGCCCGCCGGCGCTTGGGATGACCATGGCCACGATGTGTTGCCTGATCTGCGGGCCCATCGCTACTTCGGCGATTTTGCAGTGACGCAATTCCAGGGCTTCGCCCAGCCGCATAGCCTGACGCTTGATCTTGGCGAGGCTTACCGCGGCGGCCCGCTTTGGCTGCTGCTGCATGGCGAGGTGGAATATTTTTCCGCGAACAGCATGTATGCGGCGTCGCAGGCTGGCGTGCATGCGATCTCTCCTTATGTCGAAGCGCTAGGTGCCAATGGTAAGTGGACGCGCGTGATCGACGACATGGGATTTCCCGCGGGCGGCCCGCGCACCATGACCGCCGATCTCACCGGCAAGCTGCCGTTGGGCACGCGGCATATTCGCGTCACCACCAATCTGCAGATTTATTGGGACAGCATTTTGGTGAGTCGAACCGCGCAGGATGCTGCGGAAGTAGTCGCGGCGCCATTCCAACGCGCGGGTGGCAACTTAGAAAACGCCCCGCGGGGCTGCAGCTCCGGCGCCGAG
>Ga0116113_1000006_pt1 | contig 73769 bp, 68 predicted proteins | sample June2015DPH_10_2_FD_89788 | JGI IMG/M metagenome (GOLD analysis project Ga0116113, IMG submission 89788) | Peatland microbial communities from SPRUCE experiment site at the Marcell Experimental Forest, Minnesota, USA - June2015DPH_10_10 | ecosystem: Environmental > Terrestrial > Soil > Wetlands... | reverse complement strand
TCGGGGTTGATCGGTTCGCCGACCGTGCGCAGGAGTCGGAGGCTGCTCATGTCGTGTTTTTTGGGCCACTCGTTGCCCCACTTGATGAAGGTGCGGATCGCGGTGGGAGCGGTGTAGAAAATATTTACTTTGTGGCGCTGGATGATCGACCAGAAGCGATCCGGCTCGGGATGGTTGGGCGCGCCTTCGTACATCAGGCTGGTGGCGCCGTTCTGCAGCGGGCCATAGACGATGTAGCTGTGGCCGGTGACCCAGCCGATATCGGCGGTACACCAGTAGGTGTCTTCTTCTTTCAGATCGAATACCCACTTCGTGGTGAGATACGTGCCCACGGAATATCCGCCGGTGGTGTGAACTACGCCTTTGGGTTTACCTGTGGTGCCCGACGTATAAAGAATGTAGAGCGGATGCTCGGCGTCGAGCGGCTCGGCAGGGCAGACGTCGGAGGCTTTCGCCATGAGATCTTGCCACCAGTAGTCGCGGCCCGGTTGCAGGTTGATGGCCGTCCCGGTGCGCTTGTAGACGACTACGTTCTTTACGCTGGGGCAGGACTTCAGCGCTTCCTCTACAGCGGGAAAAAGTTTTACTTCGGCGCCGCGGCGATAGGAGCCGTCTTGCGTGATGACGGCGCTGGCGCCGCAGTCGTGAATGCGGTCGATTAAAGCGTTGGAGGCGAAGCCTCCAAAGACTACCGTGTGCGGCGCGCCGATGCGGGCGCAGGCCAGCATGGCGACGGGCAGTTCGGGAGTCATGCCCATGTAGATGGCGACGCGGTCGCCTTTTTTTACGCCCAGCGACTTGAGTACGTTCGAGAATTTCTGGACCTCGCGATGGAGTTGCTGGTAGGTGAGCGTGCGAATTTCGCCGGGCTCGCTCTCCCAGATGATCGCCGCTTTATTCTTGCGCGGGCTGTTGACGTGACGGTCGAGGCAATTGTAGGAGAGATTAATCTGCCCGCCGACGAACCACTTGGCCCAAGGGTGATTCCATTCGAGAACCTTGTCCCACTTTTTGAACCAGTGCAGTTCGCCGGCGATGCGGCTCCAGAACTTGTCGGGTTGCTCGATCGATTCTTTATAGAGCGCTTCGTATTCTTCGACGCTCTGAATGTGGGCCTGCCGGCTGAAGGCGGCGGGAGGGTCGAAGCTGCGCTGCTCTTGCAGAATGGAATCGATGCTGCTGGCTTGAAGATCGGCTACGGCTTTATCGGACATGGGGGGTGGCCTCGGCTTGGAGGAATTTGTGAGATCGTCGTTGGTCGTTGGTCATTGGTCGTTGGTCATTGGTCGCTGGTCATTGGTCGTCGGTCATTGATTATCGGTCGTTGGCTCGGAGCGTTGAGCTCGATGTCGGCGGCGCCTGACAGCGCCTAAAGGCGATTCGATCTTGCGTTTTTGTCGGTACGCCTGAAGGCATACCCCTGATACGAATCTCCACTCTGATAAGAATCCCACACCGGTGCCGCACCGCGACATTTTACCCCAACACATTACCACTACACATCGAGGAAGCGGCTGTGATCCTGGTCACTGGGGAGCATACATATTTCGGAGCGGCCGAAGAGGCGGTAGCGCTGGCGGGCTACCACATCGTAGGCGAGGTCGCGGATGAATCCGGGCAACAGGCCCAGGAGGAATGCGGCGGCGGGCCACGGAACGGGTAATTGTTTTAGAACGAAGATTACGGCGTCCGAGCGGCTGAGGAGAGATTCGGTTGGGAGCTCATGATTGAGAACCGCGTAGACGGTGTCGAGGCCGGTGGGGTTGGCGCCGTGGCGGCCCAGAATGCCCGCAGCGAGCGGGCTTTGCAGCGAGGCGAAACGGAAGATTGCCCGGCGATCGCGGTGGATTATGAATTGGACCAGGCGGTGGCAGAGTCCGCAGACGCCGTCGTAGAGGAGGATGGGGCGGGGCAGTTCGGCCATTCATGAAGAGATTAGCAGGTGGGAGCGGAGATGGCGGTGGTTTCAGGCTGCGCATTCGCTTCTCCGGGCGCTCGCTTGCTCGTGGGACAGCCGAGCTGTCTCCACACGATTATTTCCACCCTCGGGTTTACGTCTTTATTGCCGGTGTTTCCCGACGTGGCGGTTGATGCAGGCGGCGAGCATGTGGTTGCTGATGGCGGTGAGACCGCTTTGACCCTGGGGAGTTGTGCCTGCGCTCACATCTTCAGGGCCGTTGCAGTGGTCGATGCGGGTGACGGAGTAGCCTGCAGTTTGCCCGAAGCTGGTGAATTGTTGATAAAAGTACTCGCCTTCGGCGGCGGAGTTGTTTTGCTGGGAATCCTCGCTGCTGCACAGCCAGGCAGCCATCGAAGTGTGAGGGTAGTCGAAGCTTGGGTTGTCGGTGCCGTCGACGATGCTCATTTGTTTCCAGAGGGCATTGGCGAGCTGACTGGTGTCTTTGTTTTGTGAGTTGTTGCAACTGGGCTGGCCCGACCAGCGGCCGACCAGTCCGGGATCTCCATTCACGTAGGAGGGAGGATCGAGCCAGGAATCGCCCTCACAGCCCAGCTGCCCGAAATCGCAAACCGTAAGCTTGGGCGGGTTGGGAACCACGCAGCCTTGCTCGATATCCCCGAATACGGGGCCGGAGAGCATTTCCACGTTATCCAGATAACTGCCGGCGCCGTACCAGGCCAGGGCGTAAGCGGCCGCGCCGGAACCGGCGCTGAGCGCTTGCGCGCACATGGGCCCTTGGCTATGGAGATTCTGGTTCACGAAGTTGAGAAAGGTGGCGGGGCGGCAGGCGGCGGCTTTGATGCTGGCTCCGTTGTTGCCGTCGGTGGCTTCCCAATCCGAATCCCAGGTGAAGTAAATGATTTGAAAACCCTGCTGCAGATAGGCGCGGGCGAAATCCGAATTCTGATAAGCGTTCTCGCCGCCACCGCCGACCAGGAACACGACGGTTCCCGCTATGCTACCGCCGGGATCTTCAACCCCGTAGATAAAGCCAATGGTCGCGGTGTTGGGGCAGTTTTCCACCCGGCCGCGGAAGCATGACATGCCGCCGTAGTATCCCACCGGGCAGGACTGCAACCTTCGAATCGTGCCTGGATTGATGGTGCCGAGCGGCAGCGGAGATTTCTGCGCGTGCAGCGGAAGCGCGCACAACATCAACGCGGCGAAAACCCAACCCATCGCGGAAAGCAGCCAATTTACCGATCGGAACATACATTCACATCCTAAGAGGAGCGTCACCTCGAAGCCAGATCACGGAAGTGGGAAGTCTTTATTCTCCATCTCCTTGCGTGTGCAAGAACATGCGCTGTTTCTACTTTAGGCCTGCAAAGGTTACTGCAAGACAATCGAGAAGTTGTCAGCGATTTGTAATTTCTGATCCGAGGCGCAGCAATTCCTTCCGAAAACGGGAATGGCTTTGAGTGAGCCGCAGGCAGAGTAGTTCGCTGGCTGCTGCCTTGGCTTGAATAATCTTTACCATTTGTTGTTTTTCTTTGGCCGACCAGTCGTTCAGGCCTGGGATCTGCGTAAGAGCCAAGGCCCAGTTCTCGAGAGCTTGGCGCTGGCGTGGGGTCCAGCGGCGGGCGGGGCTGATTTTTAAGACCTTCGATATGGCTGTGGTCGCGGCCTGGCGGATTTTCTGGCTGTCGCCGCCGAATTCTTTCAACACGCAGCGGTTGATCCGCAGGGCCAGAGTGCGAATGGAGAAAGTGTCCCAGGAGCCGGACATTCCCGCGGCGGCTGAAGCCGGCGAGGTTTTCGGGGCGCTTCCGGTACGCCTGGAGGCGCGCCCCGATACGAATCCTTCTTGCCTAAGATTCAGTTCTCCAAGATTCGAACCCGAATGGCACGCATTTAGTTCATAGAACATGTGGGCTTCGGCGAGGCGTTTCAGGGTTCGCCGCGGAGTTCGGTATTTGGCGTTGACGGCGATTTTCTGCTCTTCGCTGGCGCACAACTCTTGCAGGTCGCGGCGTCCTGGACGGAAGCCGAGTTTGCGGTAAAACCAGAAGGCGCCGGAGTCGATGGCTTCATCGTTATTCTCGCCGATCTGGTAGGGGTAAATCGAGAAGCACTCCGCGCCGGTGAGGGCGCGAAGGCAGCGCAGGGCTTGGGCGTAGATCCAGGCGGTTTCTCCCTGGCGGTAGGTGTAGAAGGTGTTGAAGCCGACTTCGATCCATTCGCACAGGCCGATGGCTTCGATGTAGTTGATGGGCACTCCGTTTTTTAGGGTGTAGCCGGCAACGTAGGCGCGCAGCGGGAGGCGGCGTTCGGGCGGCAGTCCCCAGAAGTGCATGACGACGCCGCGGCCGAGGTCGGTGCGCACCACGGAGCGCGGATCGCCGATCGTGGTGCCGTAGAGTTCGCGATAGCGGACTACCATGATTTCGCGGATCGCGTTCATTGCATCTTCTCCCGCAGACCGCGAAAGTTCTTGCAGCCTGGGTGCGGGCTGGGCCAGTTCGCTGGCCAGCGAGACTTGGCTGCGCTCGAGGAGCGGCGTGTTGTGGAAGTAAAAGCGGCGCGGACGACTCCAGTTGCGGGTGCGGGAGAGCTTCAGGTTGCCGAGTTTCCAGCGCAGGGGCAGGCGTAGCGAGTCGTAGAGTTCGGCTTGTTGGCGCGGGGGCAGCGGTAGTTTCTCGAAGCGGCCGATCAGCCAGTGCAGCGGGTCTTCGCGGCCGCGGGCGGCGTCCAGCCAGCGCTGCCAGGCAATATTGGCTTCCACATCGGCGTCTTCTTCGAGCAGCGGAATAAAGCGCGGCCAGATGTTGCCGCGGGCGCGCTCGGCTTGGTAGTCGTCCCAATAATCGTTCCAAGCGATCTCCACGTTGCCGGGAATGCGGCGCACCAGCCACTTGGCGACGTCAAAGGAGAGAATGTCCTGCATGGTGGTGCCGGCGATGCCGGAGGTATCGAAGTCGTCGAAAACGGACATGTCGGCGTGGGCGGCTTGAAGTTCCTCGATGCGTTCATGGAAATTGTTGAGCAGGCGTTCGACTCTTGCAACGAGAGATGGAGAGTGCGGAAAAGCCCGGAGGAAGAGCAGCGACTCATGGAAGCGGATGAGCTGGTTGGGATCGTTGAGTTCGAGTCGGTAAAGTTTGGTTAGTAGCTTTGTGATTCGTGCGGCTTGGTCACGATCAAAGTTGCTTTTCGCTGCTTCAAGTTGGGTAAGCAACTGACCGGCATCGCGGGAGCTGGGCATTGGCGGCGAGATAGTGTACCGCAGGCCAAGCCCACTTCTCGCAAAAGACGCAAGAAGTGGGGCACCCCAGTTCTGATCGTGCCCCCTTAAGCCGTCTTCGCCTGCCTGGCTCCGATAGCGGCTAGGGATTTTGTAAGCCTCGAATCAAGTACTTCCTGGTCCACATCGGCGAGCTTCTTTACGTAGAGGCAGCCCTTGTCGGTGGTGTGCTTGCCGAGTTTGGGCAGCGGCGTTTTGGAGTCGCTGGGCTCCCGCCAGTCCCTACAGAATCGTGGCCGCTTACGCGGCGAGAATCCGATCAGCGGCATATCGCCCTCGTGGCCGCTCTCATAGCGGTGGCGGTGCCGGCCGAAGCCGATGATGGAAGGTCCCCACATTCGTGGCTTTTCCCCGGAGGCGCTTTGCATCCGCTTCACCCCTGCCTTGGCATCGGCGCGTTGGGCTGCGTCCGTGAACAAATTGAGGAATGCCGCCACCCTCAGCTTCGTGGGCTGGGTTTTGTTCTCCGCCATTTTTCTTTGCCTTTCGTTGCTTCGACCGGCTAACCTCGCCGTTGGAGGACCAACCTGGGAATTACGCGGACGTATGATAGGTCAAGGAGTGGAGCTTTTGAGCGCACCTCAAGCTAAAGTTGACAGTAAGCTCGGCCGGGCCGCGGTCCAGATGTTTACCGCTAATGAGCGCATGAACCAGCTTCTCATCGAAAATCTGGACCCTGCCGCCTGGAAAGCCGAGCCGCCGGGCAGAGTCCGCACGATCGCCGCCATCTTTACCCACGTGCACAATGTCCGCTGCAAGTGGGTGCGGCTTACGGCGCCGCATGTGAAAGGTCCAGCGCAGCTTAATCGCGCGAGTTGCACGCCGCGGCAGGCGCGCGCGGGATTGGCCGCCAGCGCCGCTCGCTGTTGCGAGATGCTGACGGAAGGGCTCGGCGGCCGCCTCGAGAAATTTCGTCGAGACGGCTGGGCACGACCCTGGCCGGTTGGCATGGAAATGGTCTGCTACATGATTTCGCACGAGGCTCATCACCGCGGGCAGGTTTGCATGCTGGCGCATCAGATGGGATTTCGCCTGCCGGTCGAGGTGACGGCCGGGATCTGGAATTGGGAGACGCTGTGGAAGGAGTGCGGGGCAGAAGGTGGGATTGGGCGCGATTCTTAATTCTGGGCCTCGGCTAGCAGAGGTGATTCGGACCGACACTGGCGGGGCGGTGCGAGGGTGCGGGAAAGGTCGCCGCGCCCGCGAACGCTTACCGCAGGCGCTAAAGCGCGGCTGATTGTGAACGGATTAACCGCACGAGTGGAACTCGTACCCTGCCCCAAACCGGCTGGAATCAGAGTCTTTCCCCAGGCTGTGCAGCCGCGCCCTTTCAACACTGCGCGGCGAAAAATTAAATCGCCAGGCAGCGAATTGAGTCGCTGCCTGGCGATTGCAATCCTCAGGAAAGCGACTCCAGTTTCGGACCGCCTCCTGAGTGGGTGGAAAAAATAACTTAGTCGCCGGTGCCGCAAGTCAGAATGCCCTTGCCGCTGCCGTCGAGCCAAATCGCATAGCACTGCGCCTGCAGACGCTGCACTTCGGCGGCGCTGAAGGTGGCGTCCTGCGACGGGGTCTCAGTGATGGCGTAGTTGCCATTCTGAATGTGAGTCGCCCAGGCGCGAATGCCGGCCACCGGGCTCAACGGATAGTCCGGCAGAGGGCAAGTTCCGCCCAGTGTGGGGCTGGACACGATCTTGATCGCGCCGGTGGCTAGAGTTACGCCCGTCAGCGGGTTGCCGGTCAAGTCCTTGTCCACGGAGAGGGTGCGCAGACCATCCGGGCTCACGTAGCAGGCGCCGCACTCCGACAGTTCCTGATGGGCATCGAAGACGAAAATATCGGCGCACAGGCTGCCGCCGGCGGTGCCGGGGTTGGTGATGCGAACGGTCGCGTCGGGAGCGCCCGCGGTGTTAGCGTTGGCGAAGTAATCGACCTTCAGGGTGTCCGGACCGGGGGTTGTCGTGACAGCTCCCGCGTATCCAACACTTAGGGCCAGAGCGAATGCACAGACCAAGAACATAATGCTTTTCGACTTCATCGGTGGTTCCTCCAATGGGATTGCGCCGCCAAGCTGGGGAGGATGGCTGGGGACGACCGTGGCGCATGGTTACTTTACCTGTTATTGAGGCAGGAACAAGACCCCAGGTGTAGTAACCCAATTTTGTTAGTCCGCCAAACCAGGCTCCCAGAGCCGGTTTTGGCGGACTTTGGTAGTTTCCGCGACCAGCTTGGACACACCCGTTCCGACCGCACTCGGGACTATCTTTTCGTTTTCCCAGCGCGAAAAAACCCCACTTCTCGCAACCTGCGCGAGAAGTGGGGTTTTCCTAAAACGCTGCCGCTTTCTTCTAACGAATTAGTCTCCAGTACCGCAGGTGCAAATGCCTTTGCCGCTGCCATCGAGGTTGATGGCATAGCACTCGCCCTGCAGGCGGCTGACTTCGGCGGAGCTGAGGGTCGCATCTTGCGATGCCGTCTCAGTAATCGCGAAGTTGCTGTTCTGGATGTGGGTTGCCCACGCCCGAATCGCCGGCGTCGGATTCAAAGACGTGGGCAGCGGGCAGGTGTTGCTGACGGTCGGGGTGGAGACGACCTTGATCAGGCCGGTGGTCAGAACGACGCCGGTCAGCGGGTTGCCGGTCACGTCCACGTCTACCGAGAGGGTCCGGAGACCATCGGGAGACAGGAAGCAGCTGCAGCACTCCGAGAGTTCCTGTTGGGGGTCGAAGACGAAGATCGCGGCGCAGATGTTGGTGTTGCCGTAACCGCCCGTCTTCGAGACTGCTTCGATGGTGCCGGGGTTGGTCAGACGAACGGTTCCGTCCGGGGCGCCGGCTGTGTTGGCGTTGGCAAAATAGTCAACTTTTAGAGTGTCGGGACCGGGAACGGTCGCTGCCGCCGCGAACCCGGCGCTCAGGGCCAGAACGAGAGTACACACTACGAGCGTTGCTTTCCGAATCATTAGAAATGTCCTCCTACGGGATTACGCCGCCAAGCTGGGGAGGATGGCTGGACTTACTGTGGCGCGTGGTTACTTTAACCCGGAATGGCTGGAACGCAAGCCCCCGTCAGTGTTAATCCAATCGCATTAGTCATATGGAACCCGGCGTCCAGCGCGGCTTTTGGGGCGGGCACCCGACCCGGCGCTGGAAAACGCGGAGTCATAGTCGCGTAACCTTGATACGCCTATAGCAATACCGTCCTACAAACCTAAACCTGCTTTGCCCTTATGCGATTCGTACCCAATCAAGCGTAACCTTTCTTTTTCCAGACGGCCCAGTCGTCGCGAACGGCTTGCAGCATGGCCTGGGCGGCGTGGTGCAGCCACCTGCCTTTGAGCTTGCCGAGGTGAGGGAGAATGTTCTTGCGCGCCGAGGGCGTTCCGAGATGGACGTTAGCGGTCTCCCAGCCCATGGCGCGAAGCAGGCGGAGTTCGGTCGTGGACGCATTCAGGGAAGAGAGTTCAATGCGCGAGCACAGCGGTCCGAGGCGGCGAACGATCCAGCGTCCGCGGAGTTGAACGAAAGGGTCGGGACAGCGGACGGCGCGGTTGATGATGGTCTGATAAAAGATTTCGCCGGGGCCTGCGGGCTTCTGCGACGCGAGATTCTCCGCCCAACTCGAGGCCGATGGCGCCAGCGCCTTGGCTTCCCGGGCGATGCGGCCGCCGTGCCAATCGGCGATGGCAACATAGCGGGCGTGGCCGAGGCTACCGAGTCCGGCCACCCGGTGAGCGATCCGATATGGAATGCCGGGGGCGGGCATTACATGTTCGATAGCATCGATGGCGCTGACTGGGACTTCGGTTTTCAGGGTGGGAAGCTTGTCCATTTTCTGCCAGAAACGGACGGGATCGCGCAGTTCACTCTCTGCGATGAAGCGCAGCCAGACATGCTCTTCGGCGAGCACGAAGGCGCGGCCTTTTTTGGCGATGCTCTCAGCGTAGCCCTCGAGGATGGTGTCGCAGACATCTTCGCGCTTGAGCGGGAGCCGTCCGGCGTCAACGGCAAGATGGACGCTCACGGCCAGGCGCACCAGATCGACGGTGAAGGCCAGCGGCCAGGCCTCGTCGAAGTCGTTGACCCCCCAGATCAGGCGGCCTTCGACATCGCGCCAGGTGCCGAAATTTTCAACGTGTAGATCGCCCACGGCCAGAACTTTCGGGGCCGCCGCGAGATCGGGGCAGACCTGCAGCCAGATTTGCGCCCAGCGGTAATACGTCGCGCGCAGGAACATGAAGAGGTCCGACTTCATTTGCGTATGTTTGAAGTGGAGGTCTTTTTTATCGATCCGCGTGCGCTGGGCTAGCCAGTCTTCGAACTGGCGGGTGGCTTTGACTACATTCATGCGTGGAACGATAGCTACGGGTGGAAGCCAAGTCAAATGCAAAACCTTTAACACAGAGGACACTGAGGAACACTGGGGAGAGTGTCATTAAAAGACCGGCGCGGCGCTGAACTCGTCAGTTCACGCCTTACGCCGGTCTTCGGGTACGCGCCCTAGCCGGCGCAAGCTTAATTCTTGAAGTAGGACGCGTTGCGCTCGATGAAGGCTTGCTTGTCTTCGGGGACGTCGGCCTCGGGGAGAATCGAATCCGAAGTGCAGGCCGGCACGCAGGCGCCGCAGTCGATGCACTCCGCCGGGTCGACAAACAGCTGAGTCGCGGCTTCGAAGCCAGCCTCGCCCTGCTTGGGATGAATGCAATCCGTTGGGCAGACATCGACGCAAAGGGAATCCTTGATGCAATGATCGGTAATTACGTAGGCCATCAGAATCTCCTGAAACTCTTAGGATAAAAATAGGAAAGCTCGATCCTGAGTGTGGATGCGCGGAAGAGGTTTGGCCGTGATCACGGTCACAGCGCAATGTGCGCGCAACGGGTTATGTTCCAAGGAGGTTGAGGCTGGGTAGGAGCGGGGCCGGAATCATGATTGAGGTCACGCGGCGGCGTGATGGCAATCACGGAAATCGGAAACCGCCCATGGCAGAATGCCGACATTCAACTAGTCCTTACTAGTTCAGTTCGCCCGGCCCTAACCCACAGAACCCCACAAAGCCGTAACCCCAGACGGCGAGGGCCGGGCGTCAAATCAAACTGACTGATTTCCACCGTACCTGCGGGGAAGCGGGCTGTGATCTTCAACTCTCCGCCCCCGGCCTTCACGAATCTTTGCAGCGTGTTCACGCACCTGTCGGCGCGGGGTTCCAGCTTCGAGACCGCGCCCTGATTCACTCCCCATAGTTTCGCCAGCTGCACCGGCGTCATCTCGCGCGCCTCGCGCAGTAAATGGACCGGCATCTCCGCGCGGAATGTCTCAATAGCACGCGGGAATGCTCCAGCGACATCTTTCCTTCCAGTTCTTGAAAGTCCCTAGCCCTCTCTAACCTCGATTGATTTAGTCGGCACGGTCTATCCCATACCCCGGCCTTCGGCGACCATGCGCAACCGCCAGCACAAACGTCCGCGAAGTATTTATGCGGTACCAAGGGCTGGCTGAAGGGGAACTGATGAGCGTATATCGGCGAAAGCCGGAGAAGTAAGCAGGCCAGAGTTCAGGCGCAGCCCCTACGTCGTGGGTTGCGCGCCAAACAGCATCGGGGAATTTCTCTGCCGTAGAGAAGCTCCGGTCACGATACCAAGCCAGCGCAAGCAGGTAATCCTCTGCCGCACCGGGATGAAGCTCGAGCGGCGTGACCGGCACCGATTACTTTCCGTGCAAAGCGCCTGCCCTTCCCGCTCGATCTCACGCCAAGGGGTGGTTTTGACTTTGGCATCGCTGATCTCGTTCATGGGGCGCGCAGCCTCCTGTGCCATGCGATCTCAGCATCTTCATCCACAACTTGATCCAGGCTGGCGATCAGAGAATGGGCAAGCTCGGCCCGCTTTTCAAGAGGGAGCGTCATCGCTTTCTGGAGCGGGTCGTTGGCTTCCGGGCACGGCCAGGTTCTAGTCCTCGGCCGATGCCTGGACCCACGCAAAATCGCGGAGAATCTGAGTTTCGCCGGCGATTTTCTAAGCTAGCGAGTCGTAATAGCCCCTTTTCCTTTCAACAACTTACCCCCACCCAATCCCGCAATCCACCGCTAAACCCCGTTTTTCTCCCGTTCGTTGGGATAAAGATGCATAACTCCTTGCCCTCCAATAGCATCTCCATCAGACAAGTACCCAGAGAAAAGTGTACGGACCGGCTTTGTATTAAACCAGGTTAACTCTCTGGGAGAGCCATAGGTGTTGAGCAGTGTGACTGGGTTTGTGGATAGGGTTTCAGCGATTCCAAGGCAAGTTTCCGCCGAGCTGTTGCCAAAGATCGAACCTCCCACACCCGGCACAAAAGAGCTAGAAGCTAAGAGCCAGGAGCAAATATGCGAAAGCCGATCAAGTATGTGGAGAAAGCGGTCACCGTCGCCGCCAAGGGCGCTTGGGTGGTCTTCGACCGACTGAACCGAATCAAGCCCAACCCTTCGCCTACGCCGAAGTGGTCGGATAAGCCTCTGCTCAAGTCGTATGAGAAGTCGAAGCCGCCGCTGGGCTGGCCGCGCTCGACCGATTCGCTGTGCCCGAAGTGCGTGCCGGAGATTCGGCAGCAGATTCTCGACGGCAAACTGCCGCACGAAGTTCTGATGAACGAGAAGATCGGCGAGATCAAGGCCACCATCGTCGAGCGCGACGGCAAGATTCTGATGGTGAAGGATTGCCCGAAGCACGGCCACTTTGAAGACTTGATGTCGATCGACACCGATTTCTCCAAGCACCTCGAAGACGTTTTCCCCGGCCGGGACATCGCCGCGCATAACGACGAGAAACTGCATCACCACGGGTCTTCGACCGTGAAGTATGGCCGCGGCTCGGTGCTCACCATCGATCTTACCAATCGCTGCAACATGATGTGCGATCCCTGTTTCATGGACGCGAATCAGGTCGGCTTCGTCCACGAACTAACCTGGGAAGAAATCAAGACCATGCTCGACAACGCCATCACGATTAAGCCGCGGCGTCAGATGAGCGTGCAGTTCTCCGGTGGCGAGCCCACCCTGTCGCCCTATTTTTTGGATGCGGTTCGCTATGCCCGCAAAGTCGGATACAACTCCGTGCAGGCCGCAACCAACGGAATTGAGTTCGCGAAGAGTTTTGAGTTCTGCCAGCAGGCGGTCGAAGCCGGCATGCGCTATGCCTACCTGCAGTTCGATGGCATCGGCAACGCCGCCAATGCCCACCGCATGGTCGGCAACTTGTTCGACGTGAAGTTGAAGGCGATCGAGAACTTGCACAAAGCCGGGGTCGAAATCGTTCCCGTGGTCACTATCGTCAACGGCATCAACAACGAGCAGGTCGGACGCATCATCAAGTTCGCGCTCGATAATCCCAAGACGATCAGCTTCCTGAGCTTCCAGCCGGTAAGCTTCACCGGTCGCGACGAAGCCGTTACCGACGATCGCCGCCAAGCCCAGCGCTACACGCTTTCGCACCTGGCGCACGACGTAAAAAATCAGACCACGTTAGGCGAACCCAGCCGCGACTGGTTCCCGATTTCGTTCATGGGAACGTTCAGCGATTGGGCCGATCTGATGCACGCCAACGACGTCAAAAACGACTGGGGTCAGCTCTCCTGCGGTTGCCATCCGAATTGCGGTACCGGCATGGCCATCATGATCGACAAGGAAACCAAAGAAGCCGTTCCCGTCACCGCGTTTTTGCATGGCGACCAACTGGCGAAAGACATCGCCAAGGTCAACGACGCTTCCCGCGGAAAATTCCTGACCGCCTTCGGCATGGCGCTGTGTTTGATGAAGAATTACGATCCGTATCAGGCGCCGACGCATTTCAAGATGACGGACCTGCTGAAAAAGTTCGACAAGAATTACAACGTCACCGGGAAGAACTACGGCAAAGTCGGTCCGGACCGGACGGTCGAGGATGTGATGAAGCGGCGCACCAACGATCGCTGGAACTTCCTGTTCATCGCGGGCATGTGGTTCCAGGATCTGTTCAACTACGATTTCCGGCGCACCGAGCAGTGCATCATTCCCTACGCCACGCAGGAGGGCGAGATCAGCTTCTGCGCTTATAACACTGGCGTGGGCTGGCGCAACATCATCGAGAAGATGCACATGACGGCCACGCTCACGAAATGGTACGAGGAGCATGGCCGGCATGAGATCTTCGCAGGCGGCAAAAAGGTAAGGATGGACGAAGAGCACGTCGACTATCTGAGGCTGCGCGAGGAGATCGTCACCCACGAACTGCAGCATGATCTCGATAAACTGGGCATCGCGAAGAACGCGCGTGAGGAGAAGACACGGGCGCGAGACGCCAAGGCAGCGGCTTCTGAAAAGGCGGCTTTGGGCTCCGGGCTTCCGGCTTCGGGCGGGCATCGCGGGCCGGTCAAGAACGATGAGGCTTACAACGCTCGCATGGCTTCGCTCTATCGCGAAGTCGTTTTGAAGGAAAAGCCGGCTGTCGCCGAGAACGGATTCATTCCGTTGGGCGCGCTAAGCAAGCCGAATGGCAATGGATCGCATGCTCCGAAGCCGGAGGTTGCCGAGCCGGTGGCGGGAGACTAGCTGACGGCGTTCAGCCGTCAGCGATCAGCTGAAAAGCTACGGGCCGCCTGCGGGCGGCCCTTTGATTCGTCGAGGCATCTCACTTCAGGCCCTCAACCAGGTAGAGATCAGCCAGGGTTCGATGAAACCCATAGACGTAGGTTTTTCCGTCGGGGGTGATGAGAATAGGACCGATAGTGGCGACTCCCGCAGGATCGGCGGGCATGAGCTCTTTCCACGGCGTGCGTTGTCCCGTGGCCGGATTCAGGCGGTACACCTTCGCGGGAACTTCTCCGAGGCGGTAAATGTAGAGTGACTGGCTGTCGCCGGTCCATCCGATGGGTTGTTCGGCGGGTTGCAGGCCGGAGATGGGAGTGGGATCGCCACCGCGAACGGAATACAAATAACCCTTCTCGTCTGGGCCGATGCCTGCCACGAAACGGCCGTCTGGTGAAACCGCGAAGTTCGTTCCATTCACTCCTTCCGGGGCAATGGGCAGGGGCTTTCCGCCGTCAACGTCTTGAACGTAAAGCCGCACGCCGTGGCCGGGTTCGCTCCCGGCAAAAACAAAATGCTTGCCGTCGGGCAGCCAGCGCGCGGTATCGTGATTAATGGAATCGCTGGTCAGAGCTTTCGGTTCGCCTGCACCCGTTGGCAACAGGCGAAATTGCGCAGGAAAGCCCGGAGTCTGTGCGATGACCCACTGCTGGTCGGGTGACAATGCTGCGGCCGCCCCCTCTCCCAAGCGAATCGCCGCGGAGCCGTCGATGTTGCGCATATAAACTGCGTAGGTTAACTCTTGTCCCTTGCCGTACTGCACGCCTCCGCCGACACCTTCTTCGTCGAACAACAAAGTCTTGCCGTCCGCCGAGAGGTCGGCAGGCCAGGAATAATCGAGCCAAGAGAGATCGCGTTCTTTAGCGCCCGCAGCCGAGCCCATCACTTCGCGGCGACGGCTGGCGCGAGCTAACAGCACGCGTCCATCTTTCCAGATGTCGAATAAAATCAGCGTGCCGGGAATTCGCGTGACCCATCGTTCGTTGCCCGAAAGGCTAACCGCAGATAGATAGCGATCGGCTCCCATGGCTCGGGCGGTGAACCAGATTTCTTTGCCATCGGGAGACCAGGCGAGTCCCTGCGCGCTATACCAATCGTGCGATAACTTTTTGCGATTCCCGGAAAGATCGACCACCATCACCGAACCGCTGTCGTCGCCCTGTACTGGATGGTCAAGAAAGGCGATCATGTCGCCTTTGGGAGACAGGCGGGGATGGCTGATCCAGCTTCCGCTGGCTTCGTAGAGAACTCTGCCAATGGGATATTCGAGGCGATTGCGGCCCCCGGCATCGCGCACCACGGCCAAATCACTTCCGTCGGGCGACCAATCGGCCCATTGCACATCTTCGAGAACTTTACGCGGCGCGCCCCAGCCAGAGGGGCGCGGGCCAAGGTTCCCGAAGTCACCCACGTTCCCGACACATGGCTGTCCAACGAGAGCGCCATTTCACCAGAGGGTGAAACGGCAAGAAGCTGGGCATCTCCGAGGCCTAGAGAGCGAGATTCGACCGAGCCCTGGCGTGCAGTAAATATTTCGGCTGGGCTGCCCTGCCAGGCGGCGCTGTACAAAATGGTTTGCCCATCGGGAGCGAAGCGAGCCGCAGGAATCACGCCGCGGCGGAAGGTGATTTCGTGGTAGAGCGGCGCAGATTGCGCGGTCTGCCAGAGCCGCTTTCCTGCCAGAAGCCCAAACGCCGCTCCCACCAGAACAGCCAGGCCAACCAGCAGGGGGAGAAAGGAATTCTTGCGCGACGCTGGTTGCGCCGTGACCGGAGACATGGCGGCGCTCATGCTTTGACTGATAGGGCTGACAGCCTCGACCCGGGTCGACTCCAGGTCGCGCTTCAGGCGCTTCAAGTCGGCGCGAAGTTCGGCGGCCGTTTGGCTGCGCAGGTCGCGATCCTTTTCGAGAGCCTTCGTGAGGATGACTTCAAATTGCGGCGGCAATCCCGGATTCAGTTGGACCGGCGAGGCTGGCGGTCGGTTCAGGATGGCTTCAAAGATAAGAGCCGAAGTGTTTCCGGGGAAGGGCTGACGGCCGGTAGCCATCTCGCAGAGCACGACGCCGAAAGAAAACAAGTCGGTGCGGGCATCCAGCACCTCCCCCCGGGCCTGCTCGGGCGACATATAGGCGACCGTGCCCATGGTCGATCCCGGACTGGTAAGAAGGGCCTCGGTGGCGGCGGTCGGCATATTGCCGCTATTGCCGACGGCCGTGGGCAAGCTGCCGTTCTGCGGAATCAGCTTGGCCAGACCAAAGTCGAGAATTTTCGCGTGTCCACGGCTGGTGACGAAGATGTTCGCAGACTTGAATCGCGATGGACGATGCCGCTGCTGTGAGCGGCGTCCAAAGCGTCGGCGATCTGGATGCCGAGTTCGAGCAATAGATCGAGCTTGGGCGGATTGCTTTCGACGCGATGCTTGAGGGTCTCACCCTCGAGCAACTCCATGGCGATGAAGTGTTCGCCTTCGGCCTGATCAATCTCTTAGATAGTGCAGATGTGGGGTTGGTTGAGCGCGGAGGCGGAGCGGGCCTCGCGCTGGAAGCGATCAACGGCCTGCGGATCGCGGGAGAATTCCGGAGGGAGAAATTTGAGGGCTACGAAGCGGCGAAGCTTGGTGTCCTCTGCCTTATAGACCACGCCCATCCCGCCTCCCCCGAGTTTATCGACGATGCGGTAATGCGAGATGGTGCGCCCGATCACTAGGTGCGAATCTTACGTCGTAGAAATAGGACAAGTCAACGAAGAGGCTGAGCAGTCTGAGCAGTCGCGGAAGCCTAGAGCCGCGGGAGCGGCTAGCGATAGCTAGGCCACACCGCATGGCGCTCCATATCACATTCAGGCGCCGCAAACGCAGCACTGAAAATCGCATCGAAAATCGACGTAGCCCGCTTGGCTAGCCCGTAAGACGACGGAAATCTTCGCTCCAAGCTGGGACGCGACTGGCACCTTCGTGCGGCTCCGAGGCGCGAAAATAGTTGTGGCAAGCTCGGCCGCGAACTACAATGGGCGCAAGCCCTTCCCCCCTCAGGAGCATCTATGCGATTCGCACGCTTTGGGCTGATCTCCGCCATTTCTTTCTTTCTCGGGGCGAATGGTTTCGTTGCGCAAGCGCCGGGGCAGAGTTGCACGGCCGTCACCACCTACCACAACGACAATTACCGCACCGGCCAAAATCTGGCCGAGACCTTGCTCACCCCCGCCAACGTGGGCAGCCTGACGCAGAAGTTCGTGACCTCTCCGGTATTCGACGGATGGGCGGTGGGGCAGCCCCTTTATCTGCCGCAGACGCCGATCCATGGCGGCACCCACAACGTGGTTTTTGTGGCCACGCTGGCCGACAGCGTTTACGCCTTCGACGCCGACTCCGGAAAACTGTATTGGCACCGGGTCTACGGAACCCCCGACACCATTCCTTATCAATCGGGGACCGGTTGCGCCGACTCCGGCTTCGGGGTGAATCCCAGTCACGGTGCGGGGATTGTCGGAACTCCGGTCATCGACACTTCCATTTCGCCGCCCGCGATGTTCTTTGTCACCAAGGAATATAACAGCGCTACTTCCACCCACTTACTGCGGCTGCACGCCGTGGATACTGCGAGTGGAAACGAACTGGCGGCGCCCAATACTCCGATTGTGCTGAGTGGCTCCGTGGTCAACCACTCCGGCAATACCATTACGTTTGCTCCTGAGTATCAGATGTCGCGGCCGGCGATGCTGCTCAATAATGGAATCATCTATGTGGGCCTAGGCTCGTCGGGTTGCAGAGAGTTCCCTAACTACGGCTGGGTAATGTCTTACACCTTTTCCCCTTCCAGCGGATTTGCGCAGCAAGCCGTGTTCAACACGACTGCCGACCTGGCGAGTAAGAGTCCCAAGGGACCTTATGCCAACGGCGGCATTTGGCAAGCCGGTGGCGGCTTGACCGCCGATGCCAGCGGCAACATTTATTTCGAAACCGCCGACGGCAATAACTTCTCTAATAACCCTGCCGGGTGGCAGGGTTCCGATTTCGGCGATAGCTTTGTCAAGCTAACTCCCAGCCTGGGTGCGCCGGCTTCCTCCTCCAGTTACTTCACCCCGTTCAACGATCGCGCACTCTACTCCACCGATCTTGACTTAGGCTCGACCGGACCGGTTCTATTGCCCGACCAGCCTGGACTTACTCCTCATGTCTTAGTTGGATACGATAAGTCGGAAGAGGTCTATGTTATCGACCGCGATAACATGGGTGGCTACACGGGGCCGAACGGGCCCAATAGCATTCTTCAAGACGTTCAAGATCCCACTACGAACAAATGTGCTTCGGCAACTCAATTCAATCGGTGCGCGAATCAGCATGGTACTTGCGGATGGAACGCCCCCGTTTACTGGAATAACCATCTTTACTTCACCTCGAACCCCGGTCCCTTGATGTCTTACGCGTGGACGCCGGGCAGCAGCACTCCTCTCGCCACCTGCCCCACCGTCGAAGGCGGATTCACCAGCGGCAGCTACTTCGCCTCGTCCAGCCCCTCCATCTCCGCCAATGGCACCAGCGACGGTTTGCTGTGGGTTGTAACCTGGTTGAATACGCGCATGGGAACATTGCGGGCTTTCGACGCCACCAACCTCGGCAGTCAATTGTTTACGGTAGCGGTAGAGGGCATCGGCGGTTATCCGTCGCCTACGATCGCCAATGGAACCGTCTACGTGGAAACCAAGGGGCGACTGCTAGCCTACGGAATCAAAGGAAAGTCGGGATGTAAGCCGGGAGGCAAAGCCGTGATCGACGAACCGCTGCTTGATCAAGCCGCGCTGGCGACGGCGCCCGATGTCTCGAAGAAGTCGGCGAAGCGATAAGTAGAAGCGAACCTAGGTTTCTCTCCAAATGCTTTGAAAAGACGCGGCCTCGAAGCCGCGCCGTAAGGGTTACGGGGCTTCAGCCATTTAGATCGGCGCAAGTTCTTGCCCGAAACTTCAGCCTCCGTGCTATGCTTGCGCCGTACCTCGCGGGCCCCGCGCGGCTTCCTTCGTCGGATGCCGCCACCTACAATAAGGCGGCCCTACCTGCGTTCCATTTCCTCGCAAGGATCGCGGATGGAGGAGTTGCGAGCACACCCGCAGTGTGCGTGCAGCCTCTTTCGCGATTGCGTTAGTCTGCACGCCCACCGGGACTTCAATCACGATGCAGTGTGAACCCTTCAATCGCGCCTAGATCGATTGAATCACGAGGAGACAAAATGGAATTCAAGAAGCTCACTCCCAACCTTGTAGTTCGCGACGTGGAAGCCAGCCTTAACTTCTACCGCACCATTCTCGGCTTCCAACTTGGTTTTACTGTACCCGACCAACCGCCCTACGTTTTCGGCTCGGTAACTTCGGGCGGCGTGGAGATTTTCTTCAACGATCAGAAAGCGGTACTGCAAGACTATCCAGCGCTGGGCGCAAAGCCCATCGGCGGCAGCCTTACTCTGTTTATCGAAGTTGAAGGAATCGAAGAAGTGCTGGCAGCAGTGCAGAAGGGCGGAGCGAAGATCACCATGCCGTTGAAAGACCAATTCTACGGCATGCGCGAGTTCGCCTTCGAAGCGCCCGAGGGCTGGGTGGTTACGATCGCACAAAGAATGAAATGATCGGGAGTGAAGGAATCGAAATCCAGGGGGGCACGGCTTTTTCAGCCGTGCCCGCCGGGATCAACAACGACGACGGCTTCAGCTCCTGAGGTTGCTAACTGGCGTTCGAGCTCCGCCAGCAGTTTTTGGCTTCGCGTCTTCATCGCCGCCGTCCCAGTCCGCTCGGCAGAACGTAAAGTCTCCACCACCCTTTCTGCAAGCTCGGCATCCTCCCACGCCAAGTCGGCCATCCCCTGTAAAGCAAAAGTCTTCACGATCGAACTTCGATCCTCCAAATAACCATGCAACGCGCCGAGCACGACTTTTTTCCTTGGCGCTCATCCGCAGCCGCGGAATCATCACGACCAGATGCCAACGCACTTCCCGATCGCAAGCCTCGGCCATTCATCCCAGCAACTCTTTTTTGTAAGGCTGCAGAAGCTCGCCGCGCTCGCGCGTAACTTTCTCGGCTGCGCCCGCCGCCCGCATCCGCACCACCGCCCCGTCCGACCACAAACCGGCGATCAGCTTGGGGAACAGCTTCAGATCTTTCGCCACCATTGCCGCGACTTCATCCGACCGTCCAATGGAGCGTCGGTCCCCGCCGCTCAACGTAGAAAGAATGTTCGTTTGTGTCATGGAGATCGCAGGGAACTTGAGACCGGCATCGTAAAAAGAATCGGCCGATTCTAGTTGCGGCTGTAATCCTGAGTAAGCTTAGAGCTTACCTTGAGTGCAGGCGGGCTCACTTCTTCTCATTCTCCCGCCCACAGCCCCGCCGACGCCCCCACCCATGCCAAGTCTCGATTATGATCCACTCCCATCATTAATCCTCGTCCCATGCGGATAATCGTCAGCACGGCTTGCAACTTTTCCTCCCACACATACATCACCCGCACTTCGGCCTTGGTGCCGCCAAAAGGAGTGTCGATCACCGGCTCAAAGTGCAACCGCTCCTGCAGAATGTAATTTGCGCGATTCGCGGCCGGAATCGCTGCGATGTCCTCTTTTTTCGGGGCGATCACCACCCCCAGCCCGGCAAAGGAATACAGCGGCTTCAGCGCGTAATTCTGCAGATCGTCGGGAATTCGCTCCAGGCGGTCGAGAAACCAGGTCTTGGGCACCGACGCGTGCCGAAGATAAGGAATGGAAAACTTGCTGATGCGGAAATACCAGTTGGGATGGCCCGCCCACTCTACCTTCAGATCGTCGCGCCAATCGAAGCCCAGCTTCACGCCCTTGCGCAGCAGTTCGTCCACAATCGTGCGGTTATAGATTCGCTCAATCGGAACCCGGCCTCCGTTGCGTTCGTAATAAAGCCGCGAACCCTCGCGCTTGATAGCCTCGATATCGACGGTGCGCACCCCGAGCATTTTCTGCGTCAGCAAGAAATCCGGCAGCGTCTTTTGCTCTTCCGGATGGATTTCCATCAAAATCACGTGCTCGGGATCGTGCTTGCCCACGATTGCTCGCCGCAAAAGTTCGCGGTAGCTTCTCTGGTCGAGCCCGCTCATAAAAAACTGCAGCCCCGCCCCCCCCTCGAATCGCTCCAGCCCATAAACATCGATGTAGCTCTGCGCCAAGGTTACTTGATAGGCGTAGAGGGAAGGAAAGGCCTGCAACTCCACCAACTTCGGCTGCAACTCGCCGTTGGCATCGAGCACCAGCCCAAAATCCACCTGCACGAATAATGGCTGGGGCGGCTCGTTGGCAACCCGATACTCGGCTGGGATGGAGTCCTCGGAGCGCGCCAAATATTCCGGATTTTCCACGAGTTGCCGGATCAATTCTTTGCCGTCCTCGGCCATACGATCGAGCAGCGGCTGGGGAAAAAAGCAGGGAGTCTCCGACAACCGAAACTGCACGTGAGTTCCGGAAGCATCGTCGATACTTTCGAGGAAGGCCCGATATTTTTCGGCAGTGAAACTGGCGTTGAACTGCTTTCGCAGGGGAGCGATCATGGAAGAAGATTATGCCGCAGGACAGGGCTGCCCAACGAAAAACATTCGGAATCCCCGTTTTCCGAACAGAATCTACGATCGGTTTCTCGGCGATCTCCGCGGAAGTCCTCCGCGACCTCCGCGCCAAAGGTTCTGGCTACGAAGGCTAGGCCTCGACCAGAAACCTCCCGCTCGACATGATCTGCTCGTTGTCGACCCAGATGTCGAACTTGCGGCCAACCACGTCAATGTGAGTGGAAGAATCCCACTCGGCCCCCGTATGCGCGCCGTAAGGATTGCCAAAGGCGATGTGCACTCCGGGATATTTTTCATCTTGCAGAATCTGCCCGATCACTTCTTTCAAATCAATGTTGGTGCCGATGGCGAACTCGCCCACGCGATCGCTATTTTTGTCGGTGTGGGTGTAGTTCCAGAAGTCATCTTCGAGTTCGCGATTTTCCGAGTGTGCCTCGGTCAGCCGATTCTTCTTGATCTGGATGGTCAGCGGCGTCTCCTGCAGGTTGCCAAACTTCGTACATAAATAATCACCGACCACGCCATCGATTACGAACGTCCCGTTGACCTCGCCGGGCGTGGTAAAGATTTCGCCTCCGGGCAAATTCCCCCACTTTTCTGGAGTGATAATTCCACTGGTCTTCAACCAGCGATAGTTCGGATTCAAATCCGCCGTCAAGTCGGTTCCAGCGGCTGTCTTCGCCCGGACCCGCTGCGCCTTGCGCACCATCGCAACAACTTTCGCGCTCAAGCGGTCGACCTTCTGGAAATCCGCGCGCATGCCTTCCAGCATGATCTGCCGGTTGATGTTCACCATGTGCGCGTGGCGGATTTTTTGCCGGTTGACCACGTCCGTCATCTGCATGCGCGAATGCAGTTCGTTCTTCTGCGCCCACACGGCGAAGATCGAAACCTGGCTAGTCTCCAGGTCGGCGAGAATTTCCCTGGGAAGATCCTTCAAAGGACGCGGCGCCAGATCCTCCAACACCCAGGCGCAATAAGGCGCGCCTAGCGTCTCCAGTTCCTGGGTCATCGAGGCGGCGATCGCCATCGTGGCCTCGTCGGTGATGACGCAAACTTTCTCGTGCGGTTGCACGCGCAGGCAGACCTGCACGGCATTGCGCGCCCCGGGAGTGTATTCAGGATCAAAAGAAGCTACGCTGCGGGTGCCCCACCCTTCTCGCGGTTTTTGCGAAAGGGTGGGGGTTTTGACTTCCTTTCCGTTAATCGTCATCCCACTTTTCGTACCGAAGCCGGCTCCTCGTCCGCCAGCCCGGCTTGTGTCTCCTCGATGATGTAATCGACAACTTTCTTCAAATCTCCCGTCTCTTGATACACGCGCAACTGGCGGTCGGCGCCGCTGCCGCGCTCCAACATTTCGTGGATGTAGTTCATCTCCTCGCGCGAATCCAGCTCATCGACCACATCGTCGACGAAATCCAGATACTCGAGAATCAAATCCCGCGCTGGCAGTTCAATCTGTTTGCCGAAGTCGATCATCTTGCCATCCAGCCCGTAACGTGAGGCCCGCCACTTATTTTCCATGATCAAGGCGCGGCGATACAGGCGGAATCCCTGATTCGCTGTATGCAGCTTGTACAGCTTCGCCACCGTCGCCTGAATCAGCGCGGCAATCGCGATGGTCTCGTCGGCCCGCATAGGAATATCGCATACTCGAAATTCAATCGTGTTGAAGAACGGATGCGGCCGGATATCCCACCATATCTTTTTTGCGTTGTCGATGCAGTTGGTTTTGATCAGCAGCTTGATGAAATTTTCGTATTCACCCCAGCTGGGAAAGTAATCGGGAATGTTGGTGCGCGGAAACTTGTCAAACACCTTGCAGCGGTAGGACTTCAGCCCGGTATTCATGCCCAGCCAGAAGGGAGAATTCGTCGACAGCGCCAGCAGATGCGGCAAAAAGTAGCGCGAATGATTCATCATGTGGATCGCGGTCTCCCGATCCTCGATTCCGATATGCACGTGCAGGCCAAAGATCAGATTGGCCCGCGCCACGAGCTGCATGTCTTCAACGATATGCTTATATCGGTCGTCGGGATAAATCTCCTGCGTGCGCCAGTCCGAAAACGGATGCGTCGCCACCGAAGCCAGCCGCAGGCCATTCTCCTTGGCCAGCCGAACGATATCGCGCCGCAGCATCTTGATCTCGGCTTTGGCTTCCTTGATATTCGCGCATACCCCAGTCCCCACCTCGACCACGGACTGGTGCATCTCCGCCTTCACCCGCTCCTGCAGGATCTTCTTGCCCTTCTCCAGCAACTCGACCTGGATATGCGAACGCAGATCCCGCGTCTCCGGATCGATCGTCTGATATTCCTCCTCGATCCCGATATTAAAAGTAGGCTTCATGTTTGAACTGGGCGTGTGGCGCGGGCTCCTGCCTGCGAAAGCTAACCATCACCTCTCGTGCCCGGTGCCATCCTTGCGCTCTCTGCCTAAGGGTGGGAGCCACTGGCCCAAACAGTATAACAACAGGGTGGGGTGCATGAGGAGACCGTGCCACGGATGATCGGATAAAAAGAGGTAGGGACAGGAATCGCAAAGACATTGCCGGGAGCGGAGCCGAACGAATATCCCGCGTAGACGCTGGGCATTACGCTACTGCGGTCGTGGCCTTGCGATTGGTTCTGTCGGTCCATTGCATGGTGATATTGGGGGTGGCTGCCACGATGATTTGCACCTCCCCAAGTTCCAGGGTCTCCACGGTCACGGAGTCGCGGAGCCGGTTGGACTGAATTAATAAAGCGACGATGCCGGCGATCACCTTCTTGTCGGCGTGCTCGCGCAAGATTGCCGCCAGCTTTTCCTCGGTGACCGCCGGGCCGGTCCGCAGCTTAATTGCGATCTTCGGAGGAACGCCCACCTCGATCTCCAGGCTTCCGATGCCATAGCCGGCCGACTGCAGAAGTTGCAGCAGCAAATTGGCCTCGAGAAGCGTCTGCCGGCTTTTTTCCGCCGCCAAACTGGCTAAAGCATCCGTGGCGTCCTGCAGTGGGCCCCTGAATCGGTTCAGATTCAAATCCAAGCTTCACCTCTCCGGTAACGATTCTATAAATGGTGAGGTCCGAGCCAAAAACGTTTCGCGTTTTCTTTCAGATGATGCCGATCAGAAGCTGTGGTGCTTCTGGGACCACGACAACCACAGGAAAAGAACCACCAGAAGCAGCATAGTTCCGCTAAGGCAGATCGATAGAATGGAAAAAGGCTGCGCCCCCAATGTCCGGGCGAGAATGCTCGACCCAGGAAGATCAGCGCGGTGACCTGGCCGATGAGAATGGCACCTACTCCCCACACCACGAACAACTCAGTCAGACCACCGGCCACTACGCCGATCGGTGGCCTTCTGTCTGGAGACGATCATGAGCGCATCGCCGACACCAAGACCAATTGGAATCCATGGTGCCCAAGCCAGCGCCACGCCCCACAGAAACCGCTTCTTTTTAGTTCGTCCACTCAAGTCCCATCGTCACCATGTGTGACAGCCGCCCTCGGTTGTCCGCCGGGCGCAGCCCGACAACTTCACTTCGCCGCCTTGCCCCGCTTCCGCTCCGCCACCCACGCGGGCTCACCCTTGCGCGCTTCCTTCGGGGGAGTTCCCGCCAAAAAGCTAGCCCAGCGCAACTCTCGCGCCGGATCTTCTCCCGTAACCGCCATCTTCACGGCCATCTCCACCACTGCATTCACGATCCAGTCAAAATTATCCTGGCCTACCGAGGTAATCTCCGCATCCGGCGCTGGATTCAGAAAATCAATCGCATAGGGCACTCCCCCTTCCACCGCAAACTCCACCGTGTTCAAGTCGTATCCGAGGACGCGGCACAAAGTCAGTGCGTCTTTTTCGATTCTGGCCCTTAAGGCTTCCGACGACGGCGGCGGATTCCCCTTCACATAGCGCTCATGATGCGGCGCCCGCGGATCGTACTTCATGATGTGAACTTTTTCCTGCCCGACCACATAACAGCGGTAATACTCCTCGAACATCACGCCATGCTGCAGGGTCATGCACAAATCGCCGGTGTTGTTGTAGTGCTGAAAAAATTCCTCCGGGGAGTGGACGTGGTACACATGCTTCCACCCGCCGCCAGAGTAGGGCTTCAAGAAAGCAGGGAAGCCGACGTAGTCAAATAACTCCTGCCAGTTCAAGGGATAAATCAAATTCCGCATCGACCGGTCGGTCGTGCCCTCGGGATGCTTGTTATGCGGCAGAATCACCGTCGGCGGAATCGCCACGCCCAGCTTGTGCGCCAGCGCATAATTAAAAAACTTATCGTCCGCCGTCCACCAGAAGGGATTGTTGACGACGATGGTCCCGTGTAACGCCGCGTTCTTCAGGTAGGCGCGGTAGAAGGGAATGTCCTGCGAGATGCGGTCGATGATCACGTCATACTTCTTGGGCTCATCCATCCGAATCCCGCCGATGGACACAAACTCCGCCGTGACATCATCTCCCTTCCTCGCGTTGATTTTCTCGACAACCGCCGGCGGAAACGTATTCTCCATCCCAAACAAAATCCCAATCTTCTTCACGTGGCTCATCTCCGTTCTAACGATCTTCGAGCTTCAACCTCTTTCAAAGTCGCGGCTTGAGCGGCCGACGCACCCATTCTTGGCGATACTGATCTCGACTCTCTACGCCCGCCAACGGTGATCTGAAAGGCCAGTTGGCACCAGCACAATAGATCAGATCGAGCGATCACAGCGACCAAAACCTAGTCTCGATCTACGGCGTGGAGGGCAGCCGCGATTACCTCGGTGCCGTTTCCCTCTAAGCGTTGGTTGAGTCAACATACACTTCTCAGCCAGAACCGTGCAAATGAAGCTCAATGCAAAAGAATGCGCGCACAGATGTCTTCGGGTACGTGTGGTTTGCCGCGTCTCGGCACTAACCCTGCTGCTTGTTTCGTCCACCATTGCTTCCTCACAGATGAAGCCGGGGGATCGGCGAAAGGCGTACGGAGAAGCGAGGGCCTCCGTGGTGGAATCCCTGCTGCAAACTCTATATCCCGGCGCTCAAGTGCTGTGGGAACCCTTTTTAGCGTTGCAAATTCCCGGAGAGCAGCCGCGCTTTGTGGAGGTGCCAGTATACGTGCGGGGCAGCCCGACGACTGGCGGGCTGGAGGGAGTGGCCAGCGTCGAATTCGAGCAACTAAAAGAGAAGTTCATCTTTCAGGCCAGTGGTTTCCAAACCAGCGATGCGCCGAATTTCTCAACCCAGTTGATCGTCTTTCGGGCCGATGTCTCGGGCCACATCCAAAAATACAAGACATTCCTGCTTGACCCCGACGAATCGCTCACAGAGATGAAAAACATGTCGATCAAAAACTGGTCCCAGGCGGAATGGCCCACACTCGAAATCCTATACGACACGCACCGGTCGTCCCCCTCCTCGTTCACGACAATCGAGTGGCGAGGCGAGTTCGATGCCGACGGCGGCCGATTTATCAGCCGTCTGCCCGGTGGAATTTCGAGAAAACGAAAAGGTGGAGCCGAGCAGCAATTCTGGCTAAGGCTTGGCCGCAGCAGTCCCACGACCGTTTTGATGGCCGAGCAGTTTACGGGTCAGACCCGGCAATACGAGTGCTCCGACCCGTGTGTCATGGAAGCGGGGCCCTTGTTAGCGAAATGGAATCTGGATGATTCGACGGCCCCGGCGTCGTCCAATCAGAAATCTTCCGCCCCGGAAAATGGTTCGGCGGCCACGATTCGCCTCAAGAATGGGCGCACAATTCGCGCCGACGCGGCCATTGTAGGCGTGGACAAGATCGAATACACCAGTGGCGAGTCAACCTACAAGATTCCCACGAATATCGTTCAGGAGGTGACTCGTTCGCCGAGCGTACCGTCGGCGGACGCAACCCAACGGTCGCAGGGAATCTCTTCCGCACACCAAACCTCCCAACCTCGCTGCGGGGGGACATGCTCTGCGGTCTTTTTCGTGCAGGTTCTCATGGGCTTGGACGAAACTCAGCGCTTCAGACTGCTGGATGATGCCAACCATGACCTGACGGGGCAGGCTGATTGGTATGTTTGGGACAGCGCGGACGAGGTCGATTTCTCAGTCGTAAATGGCGTGCCTCGCGTTTACAGCAAGAAGTATGGGATGGTACACCTTTACGCGACGGTGGGGGACAAAACAGCCATGGCCCGGATCTACATCGTGAAGCCCGATGAGATGGCGAGCAACAAATTGGGCCGGCGGGGATTTCCTACGTTTAACGATAGCCGGCGCCCGCTTGCACTCGTTCCCGACCCGCCCTTTGCGGGCCGCATGCCGTAAGCCCTCCCTACCCGCTGATTTCCGGCCCTAAAAATACTTATCCGCCATCCGAATCCACAGTGGCCAATCGTGCTTCGAATTATCTCCGTAAATATCCAGCCAGTGCGGGATCGCCTTGCCATTCAAAATCGTCGACAGCTTCACGTTCTGGTCGAGACACATATCCCAATCGGCCGAGCCCAGCACAATCTTCATCTGCCGGTAGCGGCTTAAGAACCAATCGTCGTTCTGGTTGGGCAAATAATCTGGAGGACAGTTGAAGTAGCAATCGTCGTCGTAATAGCCATCCAGAAACTGATGGATATCGAAGGCCCCGCTCATGCTCACGCAATGCGTGACGACGTCGGGATGCTTCAAGGCAAAATTCACCCCGTGGTACGCGCCAAAGCTGCACCCGGTCACGGCCAGCCGCGGCGTCTGATTCTTCCAGCGCACAAACGGCAGGAACTCGTGCAGAATATAGCGCTCATACTGCAGATGCCGCATCACCCGCACCCTGGGATGCACGCCCTTGTTGTACCAACTCTCGGTGTCGACGGCGTCGGGACAAAACACCTGGAGCTCGCCGCGGTCGATCTTTCCCGCCAGCGCCCCGATCATGCCGCGATCTTCATACTCGAAGAACCGTCCCATCGACGTGGGAAACACGAGCAACGGCGTGCCGGCGTGGCCGAAGATCAGCGCCTCCATGTCTCGATTCAGTTCCTGGCTGTAGCCCTTGTGAAATTCGCGATTCATGTTCTAGCGCTCTAAGGGACGCAACATCTTACCTGAATCGAGGCGACGGCTGTAGCCCAGTTGTTTGACCGGTTTGACCGGACTCCTTGCCTTGGGTTCATCCCGAAACCCGGCGCACTTGCACCGCTTTCATGCATATCGAACCTTGCTCCTCCATTTTCTTCAGCGATCATGGTCGAGGCCGTGACCGTCGGCGATAGGCCAGGCCGACACGCCCTAACTCCTTTGCTTCACTTATTTTGAGATCTACCCCCCGTGAACCTTAGGATTTAGGAGGGATCTCTTGCCAACGCAATGATTCTAATGCGGAGGGTGGGTAGGGGCATACCCAACTTTCGCGGCGGCGCACAAGGCGAGGCCTGCGCAAAATTCGCTGCAACCCTTATTTCGAGAAGAATCCTCAGCGAGCAGCGTGCGGGAGTGAGGACAACGAGCCTGGGCCTTCGATCCATGGGAATCTTGCTACCCTCCCGAGAGGCGTCATCCCGAAGGCCCGCTCTTTCACCAGCGGGCCGAGGGATCTCCTGCGCCTCGAAACTTGGGGTCAAACTGCACTGCCTTTCTTCGATTCGCGTCCTCTTGGTTTACAATTACCAGTTCCACGCATTCATCATCATTCAGCCATTCTCTACTGGAGGAATCTATGAAGCTCACCCCTGGAAAACTAGCCGGTCTCAGAAAAGTCTCGAACGAGCACGGCGTGATTGCCGCGGCCGCTATGGATCAGCGCGGCTCGCTGCAGAAATCGTTGGGCAAAGAAAAAGGCGGCGAAGTCAGCGACGCTATGATGGAAGAGTTCAAGACCCTGGTCACCGAAGTCTTAACCCCGCACGCCAGCGCCATCCTGCTCGACCCCGAGTGGGGACTGCCCGCCTCCAAGCGCCGCGCCAAAAACGCCGGGCTGCTGCTGGCCTACGAGAAAACAGGCTACGACAAAACCGGCCCCGGACGCCTCGGCGACTTGCTCGATCACTGGTCGGCGCGCCGTCTAAAAGAGGCGGGCGCGGACTGCGTCAAAATTCTGCTCTACTACTCGCCCTACGATCCCAAAGACGTGAACGATCAAAAGCACGCCTGGGTTGAGCGCATCGGCGACGAGTGCCGCGCCAACGACATTCCATTCTTTTTAGAGTTCGTCGGCTACGACGAAGGCATGGACGAAAAAGGATTGGACTACGCCAAGAAAAAACCCCAAATCGTCACCGAGAGCATGCGCGAGTTCAGCAAAGATCGCTACGGCGTGGACGTGCTCAAGGTCGAAGTTCCCGTGAACATGAAATTTGTCGAAGGCGTGCACTGCTTCGGCGGCCAGAAAGCCTACACGAAAACAGAAGCGATCGACCTCTTCCACACCGCGGCGAACGTCGCGACCAAGCCCTTCATTTATCTCTCTGCAGGCGTGAGCAACGCCGAATTCAGCGAGACCCTCGAACTCGCCGGAGAATCGAAAGTGAAATTCAACGGTGTCCTCTGCGGCCGCGCCACCTGGAAGGACGGCATCCCGATCTACGCCAAACAGGGCGCAGATGCCTTCCGCAAGTGGCTTGAGACCGAAGGGGTAAAGAATATTAACAACGTAAACAGCAAGCTGAAGGCCGCGACCTCGTGGTACTCGATCTACGGAGTCGAGCCGGTCCTGGCCGGAGCGTAACTCGCATTCGAGGCGGCGTTGTAAATGAAACGGATCTATTCATTGCGAGCGTAATAACCGCTCCGGGCTTTGGCCTGCATGTAGGGAAATTTCTTGGGAAGCTTGAGCTTGATGCTGATCTTCCGCCACTTCCCGTCGTGTGGCGGATTCTCCGGGTGATAGCCGAGGACATACTGCGTTCTCAGTTCGGTGCCAATTCTGTGCGCCAGGAGCGGCATTTCGGCCATGTTATCCAGGATAAAAGCGCGCCCGCCGGTGCTGTCGGCGATATTGGACAGCATCTCCGGCCCTAACTTTTCTTCGTTAGTGCGAACGTAACGGTCGAAAGTTCCGATGGCGTAGATCAACACGTCGGATTCCTTCACCGCCGACTTCACCTCCTGCTCGGTGTAACGGCTGTGGTTGTCGCCGCCATCGGAGATGATCAGCAGCGCCTTCTTGCCGAACTTCGCCTCCCGCATCTTCTTCAGCCCCATGTAGATCGCATCCAGCAACGCGGTTCGGCCCCTTGGAGCCATAACAAACATCTTGTTCTCAACTTCTTCCGCGGAATCCGTGAAGTCGTGAATCAAGCGAGGCTCCTCCGAGAAGCTAATCATGAAGAACTCGTCCTGAGCGTTGGAGGAGGCGCAGAATTCCTTGACCGCCTCGCGCACCCGATCCATTTTATTGGCCATGCTGCCGCTGGCGTCGACGATGATGCCAAGCGAAACCGGAGCGTCCTCGCTGGAGAAATGCTGGATGCGCTGCGGCTTCTTATTCTCAAAAAGTTGAAAGTTGTCCGGCGTCAAACCCAAAACCAGCCGCTGCGAAAGGTCGGTAACCGTTACCGGCACCAGCACCAGGTCAACATCCTTTCTAATGGCTGCGTTTCTGGCGACCGATGCGACCGGAGCGGCGAGCTCCGGTCGTGACGCGATATGAACCTGATCCAATGATCCCTGCGCGGAAGCGCGGAAAAGAAAGGTCGAGGCCAAAAACAGAATCCAGAGCAGACGCCTTCCCAAGCCGTCAAATCGGAGAGCTTTGCGAAAACGATCGGACATCGGTCACCCGCCTTAGGCTTTATCGGCAGCCGATTCGTCCTTCTGTAGCCGGTCGAGCTGCTCTGCCGCATCTTTAAAGCGATCCGTCTTATCGAAAAATGGATTGGGAAGTCGTAGCGCCGCCGTCCCGGCGGTCCGGAGGGCGTCCCGCCCTGCGCGCCGAAAGAAGATAGCGCGCCCGGAATATCCGGCGAGAATGCCGGCGCTACAATTGCCGCATGCCCGATCGCCGCGATTAGGATTCGCACAGGGGGAGTCATGGAATCGAAAACCGCACTCATCACCGGGGCCTCCGGTGGCATTGGACTTGAACTGGCAAAACTGTTTGGCCGCGATGGCTACAACTTGATTCTTGTGGCGCGCAGCGCGGAGAAATTAAAACAAGTCTCCGCGGAACTGCAGGGCCAGTTTGGAACCAAGGTGAACACCATCGCTCTCGATTTGGCGGCCGCCTCCGCAGCTCAAGTTCTCTGCGATCGGCTGCAGAGCGATGGCTTCACCATCGATGTCCTGGTAAACAACGCCGGCTTCGGCGCCCATGGCGAGTTTGCGACGATGACCGAGGCAGAGATCCTGGGGCAGATTCAGTTGAATATCACCGCGCTCACCCATCTGACCCGGCTACTCTTGCCGGGAATGTTGGCGCGACGCAGCGGCAAGATCATGAACGTGGCCTCCACCGCGGCTTTTCAGCCGGGACCGCTGATGGCCGTGTATTACGCCAGCAAAGCCTACGTGCTCTCATTCTCGGAGGCGCTGGCCAATGAAGTGGCGGGCTCGGGCGTGGTGGTGAACTGCTTCTGTCCCGGAGCGACCGACACCGGCTTTCAGAAGCGCGCGGGCATGGAGAACTCGCGCCTCTTCAAAAAGATTGGCGCGATGAAGGCGGAACCCGTAGCGCGCGATGGCTACCGCGGCCTAATGGCGGGCAAGACCCTCGTCATTTCCGGCCTGCAGAATTGGCTGACCGCGGAGTCGGTCAGATTCGCACCACGCAGGCTGACGACAGCGGTGTCAAGATGGGTGGCAGAGAAAGTGAAGTAGAGAGTCCTCCAGATTACAGACTGCGTCTTTCGCTCCACCCAGACAGCTCTACCCGGCATGGATCACCTGCGCCTGCGTGTTTACGTTACTCGGAGCTCTGGCCGTGGTTCTGACCTTGCGAAACCTACGGCACCAAGGCGAGGCGACTTGTAACCCGTTGCTCGCTTCTCGAATGAACCCTGCGCTCGTCGGATACGCTGGCAACTACTGGTTCGATTCCAGTTGCGACGCTAGCCGATTCACCGCGGAAACATCAAAGAACGCCGATAAGTCGGCGTGTCCCGCGAGCGTATCCCGCTGCTTGCCTTCCACCAGAATCTTCACTCTAAGAATCCCGGGAATATTCGCCGAAAGCGTGTGGATCAGAGATGCCACCGTCAGCTCTTCGGCCAGTACGCCGGAGCGGTGGCCATCGGCGAAGGCGGCGTTGACGTCGATCACGGCCAGTCCGGGATCGACCAGGTAGACGCTGCGAATGTCCGAACCGGGCGCCAGAGGGTGCGGCGACGATTTATCCAGGTAGAGGGCGATCAGGGCGTGGAGCAAAGCTTCGGCGCGCTGCTGGCGCACGCTGGGCAGGGGGATGCGAGCCGGTTGCGCGTGCAGCACACCCACGTCGTCGTAGGCGACGAAGAGCGTGACCTGCTCCGTGGGGCCGGCCTCGGGCGGCACCACGGGGCGCGAATCGGACGAGGCCACAGGCGCGGCCAGAGCGCGGCCGCGCATGCGCCAGGCATAAACGCTAATGCCCAGCGCTGCCAGCAACAGCACCGATGCCGCGATAAACAAGTGGCGGGGAAACATGAGGGAATTTGGTAATTGGGTAATTAGTAGTTTGGTAATTTCAGAAGCTAGAGATTCAAATTACTCAATTACTAAATTACCAAATTCTGTCAGGGCGCGGCCTCGAGTGAAGCGCGCGCCGCCAGAATTCCGTTGGCCACGGCGCCGGCCACGAGTTGCTGGTAATCGGGAGAGTTCAGGGCCGAAACATCCGAGGCCGGCGGAGCCACTTCGACCGCGAGGGCAGCAATCACAACATTATTCAGCGGGCGCAGCGGCGCGGTCAGAATGCGGACCGGAAGCTGAACTTTCTTTAGCGTATCGGCGACGCTCGCCGCGGCGGCCTGGCTCAGCGCGATCGAGGGCGACTGCGCCGTCGTCCACGCGCGGAACGGTCCTCGGTCGTCGGTCTGGCTATACGGCAGCATCGTGGTGTAGAGGCGCACTCCGTGTCCGCTGGACGCGGCATGCAGAACGATGTAGATCGCGGCGTGACTGCTGTTGGCGGAAAAGGCGCGATCGTCGAGCGCCAGATTGGCGTCGGAGTCGCGCAACATGAGCGTAGTCAGGCCGCGGCTCTCGAGTTCCTGGCGCAGGCTGCGGGCGAATGCGAGCGTGACGTCTTTCTCGGCCAGGCTGTTGCTGAGCGCTTCACCGCGGTCATCGCCTCCATGGCTGGCGTCGATGATGGCAAAATAGCGCCGCGGCGCAGGAGAGGGTGGCGGGTTTGCGGCTAGCGGTACTGGCGCAGGATTGCTCTGTGCCACCGGGGACGCCGGAACACTCTTGGGGGTGGTCGGCGCCGCGGTTGTCGCGCTCGCGCTCTGCGATTTCGCCGGGGTCAGAGTCACAGTGCGGCCATCGTTGCTGAAGCTGGCGAAGAGCGGGACCGTGCTGCTGATGGCAATCTGCGCTGCGCCGTTGCTTTCGGTATAGGTGGAGGAGGGAATAATCTTGCTGCCGAACGTAAGCGTGGGCGAGGCCGGCGCGGTAACCGGCTCGTGCAGAAAAGTCATGCGCAGCCTGCCCGGCTCGCTGGCGATCATGGGGTTCACCGGCGCCGAGAAGTGAAATACGAGGCTGGAAGCATCGCTGGCTGATATGGATGCCGTGAAGTGAGTGGCTACGCTGCCAATAAAAAGCCGGCCTGATTCTTCATGCAGAGTGACTGGACCGCCTAAAAAACGAGGCAAGAGGGAAGCGAGCGAAGCTAGAGGAACGAAGCCGCGCCCGTTTTCAAGGATGAATCTTGCCGAGAGCTCGGCCTCGCGGCCTTGAATGCGGGCGCGGCTGCTGCCCTGGGTAAAGTCTCCGAGGATATTGTTGTAGTGGATGCGCCAGCGCGGTGCGTCAGATTTTGCGCTAACCGTCCCTAGAGGATCGAGCACTTCCAGCAAGCCGACGTAATCGCGGCCCTCGCGCTGAACCACCGGAAGCGAATAGTTGGCGGCGGTGGAATAGATCGAGAGACGCTTTTCGGGCGCGGCGGCCAGCGGTAGCGCCAATAGAAACCAGGGTAGGGTCCGCAGCAAACCCGCATTAGCCCTCCGGGTGCCGCTAATCCAGCGCATAGATAGTCAGTCCGCTAAGCAGCTTGGGATAAAAGTCGGTCGATTTCTGGGGCATCACCTCGCCCGCGAACGCGATATCGCGCACATGCTTCACGCGGCAGGGATTGATCAGGAAACTAACGTTGGCGCCGCCTCCGCGCGCCAGCACTATCGCCTCGGCCGCCTCGCGGACGTAAGAAATGTTCTGCTGGTTGCGAATGGATTCTTCCGAAAGCCCCAGCACTTTTTCCAGCAGGCATTTGTGCAGTTGCACCACGTCGAGCGCTTGCTGGCTCAAAGAAAGTCCGGCGAAGACAGGATCGGCGGCGGGATTGGGATGATGCAGCAGAAAGCCGCGGTTCGCTGTAACGGCCAGGATGGAAGTTCCAGAGCGCCCCGCCTCGCGCAGAATCACCGCCGCCTTAGCCGCGTCGAGTCCCGGTTCAACCTCGTCGATGTCGAAGAAGGGGCGCGCCGCTTTGCGAAAGTCTTCGTCGGAGAACGAAGGCAGGCTGTGAACCACGCGATGCGTCGGCAGAATCAGCAGGCCGGGGCTGTTCATGTTGACGAAAGTCATCATGACGTAGTCGTAGGGCGCGGCGGCACTGGCTGGCGAACCAGCTGCGGCGCGCCGTTCGTTGCGGTAATTGAGCGCGGTTTCGTAGCGATGATGGCCGTCGGCGATGATCAGTTTTTTATCCTGCATCGCAGCCTGCACTTCCGCGATCAACTTCGCATCACTCACCGGCCACAGCGTATGGACGACTCCGTATTCATCGGTAATGGAGATTTCCGGGCGCGTGTCGGAGGCGAGCAGGGAATCGACCTGCCCGGAATCCTCATAAAGCATGAAGATTTGGCCGAAGTGCGCCCGCGTGGCCCGCAGCAGATCGAGGCGGTCGGCCTTGGGTTTCGCCAGGGTTTGCTCGTGGCGAAAGATTACGCCGGAGGAATAATCCTCGATGCGGCCCAGAGCGATAAAGCCGCGCCGCTCCAACTCGGCGCCCGAGCCCGGAGCGCGAAAGCGCTGGGAGTATCCGTAGATTGAAGGAAGCGGGTCCTGCCGCAAAACGCCTGTCTGGCGCCACTCCTCTAAGGACGCGGCCGCCCGCGAATATACATTGTTCGCCGGATTGTCATGCTCCTCTTTCCGGCCAAGGATGATCCGCACCAGGTTATAGGGGCTGGCCGCGTAGTAACGCTCCTGGGCTGCGGGCGTGATCTTGTCATAGGGCTGGGTTACGACCTGGGCGGCGTCCACCCGGCTGGGGTCGTAACGAAAGGCGCGAAAGGGCAGGATGTAGGCCATCGAAACTTCTGATTGTAACAAGTTAGCGGCGGGATTCAGCTTCTGGCGTTGCTTAAATCAATGAGCGCAATTGGAACCGGACGAAAACAAATTACCCGTTTCAGGATTGTCACTCATATTTGACAAATAAAACTGCCATGCCGGGAGAAAGCTGTGATACTATCGCGGCCAATTGAGGTGATTATGCCCCTCCAGGATGGGCGCCGAACGCTCCCCTCGGCCCTGGCGTGGAATCTCTCGCGGCTTCGACTCCGGAGCTTAAGTCCTACCCGGTTGCGTCAAACCGCGCCCTCAGCCATCTTACTGTTCCTCGTAAGCCTCGGTATCGTTTGCCTCAATCCGATCCCTGCCCTCGCACAAACCGGCGTCAACGACGTTCACATCACCCCGCGGGAGGTGGAAAAACCCAAGACCGAGGAAGTTGCTAAAGACAACGTCATATCGCCGTCGTTGAACACGCACGTCCGTCCGCTGAAGGTAGCAGTAGACTTGGTGCTCGTACCCGTGACTATTACCGACCCCATGAATCGCCTTGTCACCGGCCTGGAGAAGCAGAACTTCCAGCTTTTTGAGGGCAGTTCGGCGCAGGAGATCAAATCTTTTTCGAGCGAGGACGCCCCGGTCTCGCTGGGCGTAATTTTCGATTCCAGCGGCAGTATGAGCAGCAAAATGGAGCGCGCGAAAGACGCGGTGAGCGAGTTCTTCAAGACCGCGAACCCGCAGGATGAATTCTTCATGATCACCTTCTCCGACGAACCGGAGGAGGTCAGCGATTTCACCAGTTCGGTCGAAGAAATCCAGGGCAAGCTGATGTACGCCGTTCCGCGCCGGCGCACCGCCTTGCTGGACGCCATCTACATGGGCGTGACCAAGATGCGGCAGGCCCGTTACGCCAAGAAGGCGCTGCTGATCATTTCCGATGGTGGCGACAACCACAGCCGCTACACCGAGAATGAGATTAAAGCTCTGGTGAAAGAAGCGGACGTAATGGTTTATGCGATTGGCCTTTACGACCGCTATTTCCCCACCGAAGAGGAGCGTCTGGGTCCGCAACTGCTGGGCGAGATTTCCGAACTGACCGGGGGACGCGCCTTCACGGTAGAAAATCCCAACGACCTCGCCGACGTGGCCACCAAGATCGGGGTCGAGTTGCGCAATCAGTACGTGCTGGGGTATCGTCCCAGCAAAGTTGTGCGTGACGGCAAATGGCGTAAGATCAAGGTGAAGTTACTGCCTCCGAAAGGATTACCGCCCCTGCGAGTGTATGCCCGGACCGGATATTACGCGCCCGAAGAATAGAACAACGAAGATTAAAACGAACCTCAAGTCGGCCGCGAGTCTCCTCTTCTTTTTTGTAGGATTTCCGCTCTGGGCCGGAGCTACGGACGCACTTCCCGCACCGAATCCTCAGACCCCGCCCAGCCAGCCTGCGCCCGCCTCGAAGCCAGATCAGGATGGAACTTTCGTCATCCGCAAAGATGTGGACGAAGTTGTGCTCCACGCCACGGTCATCGACGGCAAAGATCGCATCGTGACCGACCTTGACCGCGGTGCCTTCACGGTATTCGAAGATGGCAAGCAGCAAAATATTATTTCTTTCCGCCACGAAGATATTCCGGTGGCGATAGGAATTGTGATCGACAATTCCGGCTCCATGCGGGAAAAACGCGCCAAAGTGAATCAGGCGGCGTTGAACCTGGTGCGCTCCAGCAATCCCCAGGACGAAGTGTTCGTGGTCAACTTCAACGACGAATACTATCTCGATCAGGACTTCACCAACGATTTGCTCAAGCTAAAAGAAGCACTGGAAAAAATCGACGCCAAGGGAGGGACGGCGCTCTATGAAGCCATCGTAGCCTCCGCCGCCCACCTGAAAGACAATGCCAAGCTGGAGCGCAAAGTTTTATTCGTGGTCACCGACGGGGAAGATAACGCCAGCCGCGAAAGTTTGGAGGAAGCCGTCAAGCAACTACAGGTCGAGAACGGACCGTCCGTCTATGCCATCGGCATTCTCGGCGAGGAAGAGCATCCCAAGCGCGCCAAGCGCGCGCTGGATATCATCTCGCAACGCACCGGGGGCCTGGCGTTTTTTCCCAAGACCCTCGACGAAGTCGACGAGATCAGCAAACAAGTGGCGCACGATATTCGCAATCAATACACCATCGGCTACCGGCCTACCAATCCCCGCGCCAGCGGCGGCTTTCGCACCATTCGCGTGGAGGCAAAAACCAAGGGACGCAATAAGCTCACGGTCCGCACCAAGAGCGGTTATTACGCGGGAGTGCAAACCCGGGCCTCTGCGGCCAAATGATTTGTGCGGAGCGTGAGAGAAAGTTAAACTCACACCGTAAAATGATGACGATGGTAACCCCTTGCACGCGGATACGCGGCCAACCCGATTGACGATTCCGCACTCTCCCCTTACCCTGTAGCGTGGTGCTAAAAAGTTCTGAAGTATCCCATCTGCGCGTGGCCGACGACATCACCGCCCTCGTCGGCTGCACTCCCATGTTGCAATTGAAGCGCCTGCTTCCCGTGGGCTCGGCCGAGGTCTTCGCCAAACTCGAATATCTGAACCCCGGCGGGAGCGTGAAGGACCGCGCCGCAATCGGGATCATCCGCCGGGCCGAGCGGGAGGGCAAGCTCGCCCCCGGAGGGACGATTGTCGAAGCCACGGCGGGGAACACAGGCATCGGGTTGGCGCTGATCGGCGTGAATCGGGGCTATAAAGTGAAGCTCTTTGTCCCGGAGAATTTTTCGCAGGAAAAAGTGATTATCATGCGCGCTCTGGGAGCGGAGGTCGAGCGCACCCCTGATGCAGAGGGCATGCAGGGCGCGATCCGGCGCGCCAAGGAGTTGGTGGCCGGCGATCACAAAGCCTTTATGGCCGGCCAGTTTGAGAATCCCGCCAACCCCGATTACCATTACGAAACCACCGCCGTAGAAATCTTCGAACAAATGGACGGCAAAATCGACGCAGTCGTGCTGGGTTGCGGCACTTGCGGCACTTTCTCCGGAATTGCGCGTTACATGAAGGAGCAAGTGCGGGGAGTGCAGGCGTTCGCTGTGACCACGCAGGGGTCGGTCCTGGGCGGCGGCGCGGCCGGCCCGCATAGAGTGGAAGGGATTGGAAATAACTTTGTTCCGGAGACGTTCGATTCTGCGGTCTGCGATGAGGTGATCAAAGTCACCGATGACGACGCCTTCGGCATGGTGAAGCAACTGGCGTCGCAGGAAGGTGTGCTCGCCGGCTCGAGCGGCGGCGCGGCGGTATTCGCAGCGCTGCAGGTAGCGCGGCTCCTCGGAGCCGGGAAGCGCGTAGTCACGATCATTCCGGATTCTGCAGAACGCTATCTCTCGAAAAAGATTTTCGAAGGCGGAATCTAGAGTTGCCTTCAGTCTTCTCCGCGCTCCCCGCGGCAGTTCTCAGAGCCCTCCGCGTGAAAAGCTTTTGAGCGCGGAGATCGCGGAGAACATCGGCGCGGAGCGCTGAGAAAGGCTGACCCAGAATCATCGTCTCAGAAATAACCCATGAACAAAAACAAACGAGCGGGTTTTGCCACTCGCGCCATTCACGATGGGCAGGAGCCGGATCCGCTCACGGGCTCGGTCACGGTTCCTATTTATCCCACCTCAACCTATGTGCAGCAGGGCATCGGCGAGAATAAGGGCTTCGAATATTCGCGAGTCTCGAACCCCACGCGCACGCGCCTCGAGCAAAACCTGGCCTCGCTCGAAGGCGGCATCGCGGCGCCGGTGTTCGGCAGTGGCATGGCCGCCATCAATGCCATCGCGAGCCTGCTGAAGTCTGGCGACCACATGGTCTGCGGCAACGATTTGTATGGAGGAACGCCGCGCCTCTTCAACGAAGTGTTGACCGGCTTCGGCCTAGAGTTTTCCTACGTCGATACGTCGGTGCCGGAGAACGTGGAGCGGGCGCTGCGCAAGAATACCAAGATGGTCTATGTCGAGACGCCCACCAATCCCTTGATGCGACTGAGCGATCTCGCTGCGATCAGCCGCGTTTGCCGGCGACGGAAAGTGGAGTTGGTGGTCGACAACACTTTCATGTCGCCTTACTTTCAGCAGCCGCTGGCGCTGGGCGCAGACATGGTGGTTCATTCGACCACAAAATTTCTCAATGGCCACAGCGACGGGCTAGGCGGCGTGGTTGTCTGCAGCAAGCCCGAGCAAGCCGAGAAGCTCGCATTCTTGCAGAAGGCCGCCGGGGCGATCCTGTCTCCGTTCGAGTGCTGGCTGATTCTGCGCGGCGTAAAGACGCTGGCCGCGCGCATGGAAATTCACGATCGCAACGGCCGCCTGGTCGCGCAATTTCTCGCCCAGCATAAGACAATCGGCAAAGTGCTGTATCCGGGCCTGCCCGATCACCCCCAGCACGAGTTGGCAAAAAGACAGATGAGCGGCTTCGGCTCGATGATCACATTCGAGACCGGCTCGCTCAAGAACGCCAACAAGATGCTGAAGAAACTGCGCGTCTGCTCCTTGGGAGAATCGCTGGGCGGAGTCGAAACTCTGATTTCGCATCCCGCCACCATGACGCATGCCGGCCTCGGTGTGAAGGGACGCAAAGCGATCGGCATCACCGACGGCATGGTGCGCATATCGGTGGGGATCGAAACTATCGAAGACATTCTTGACGATCTCGAAGTAGGTCTCGCCGCAATATAGAAACCTCTCAATGTAAGGACCGCCATGTGCTAACAGCCAATGTGGGAACAGCCGCCCTCGGCTGTCCCTTCGCTCCCAGTTCGACGGGCTGCCGGGTGCCTACTCGGTTGTGGCGACCGACTCCTCAATCCATCGCAAATAGTTCGAAGATCCGTCTTCGATAGCGAGGCAAATGCACTCCGGCAACTCGTAAGAGTGCAGCTCTGCAACCGCGTCGCACACTCTTTCAAAAGCCTGCGCCGTAGTCTTCATGATCAAGAGCCACTCCTGGGCTTCTTCCACCTTGCCTTGCCAGCGATAGATCGACGAAATCTGCGGGACGATATTCACGCAAGCGGCCAGATGTCGTTCGACCAAAGCGCGTGCGATCTTTTTCGCTTCTGCTTCTGAGCCGGCTGTCGTGAGCACGAGTCGTGTATCACTCATAGAAATAGCGAACCAGCCTCATCTCATGCCGTCACTTTAGAACCCATGCCCGATTCGGACTGCCGGGAATCTCGCGCCATCCCTCGCCAGGCCGAGCGCATCGAGCCAACTCACTGATGTCGGCGCCCGAAGTGCTCTCGACCCCGCCGCCGATATTCGCGACGACTACTCACGCGCGACTGCGCGAAGTTCTCCAAGACCTCATTCTGCACCGCCAGAGTCTCACTCCAGAACAGGCAAGTCTCATCGGTGTCGATTTCAGCCACGACATTCAACTACGCCGCTAAGCCCAATGAGCGTCGTTGTCGAAACCAATGGCCCCAACGTTCTCCCCCCGGCTGTGACCCGATCTGCTGCAGCCCCTCCGCCGTCGCGTATTCCGGAGTCGCGTCTCCGCGAAAATGAGAGCGGGCTTCGCCGTACTCCATATGAATCGTGGCGCCGACCATTGCCAAGCGCGCTAACCCGGGGAAACCACCGGTAGAACCACTCCGGCGACTTCCGCAATCGCACTCCCGCGAGAAGCGAGCCCCACGACACCCCAGTCAGTGTTGGTTGCCATGGCCCGGTCGTGCCGAAGAATGGCGCGCGCGATCTCCAGGTAAGACCTGGTCGGGGCCGAAGGTATTGCGGCCCAAGAAAATCTGTCCGGCGGCGGGGCCCGCCGCGATGCCACGAAATACCACCGGAGTTTGCCGGCAGCGGGCGCCGGTTGAAACCCAAGGCTTCAGCGCGCGAGGCGGCCGACACTTCATTTTGACACGCCAAATCCTGCGATTCCAAGGCCGTATTCTAACACCCCGCCATCGTGCAGAACCGAAAGCGCAGAACTGCTTTACAATTTACCTGTGGCCGTTTTTCGCAATCTGCGCGTGACGCTCGAAATGATCAAGTGGGAGCACTCCATCTTCGCTCTCCCCTTCGCTCTCTGCGGCGCGATGCTCGCGGCTTCCGGCCTGCCCTCGGCGCATCAGCTTCTCTGGATCGTGATCGCCATGCTGTCCGCCCGCTCCGCCGCCATGGCTTTCAACCGGCTTGCCGATGCCGTCATTGATGCCGCCAATCCGCGCACCCGTACGCGTGCCCTGCCCGCGGGTCATCTCTCTCATGCCTTTGTCGCGACCTTCGTGATCGTCACTTGCGCTATCTTTATCCTCGCTGCATCGCAACTGAATCGTCTAACACTGTGGCTCTCACCCGTCGCCCTCGCGGTTCTTCTTCTTTACTCCTATACCAAGCGCTTCACCCGCTGGTCGCATTTGGTGCTAGGATTCGCCCTCGGGATCGCGCCCGCCGCCGCCTGGATCGCAGTGCGCGGCGCCCTCGATCCCCGTATTCTCTTGCTGACGGCGGCCGTGACCTTCTGGGTTGCTGGGTTCGATATTCTCTATGCTTGCCAGGATTTCGACTTCGACCGCGACGCGGGGCTGCACTCCATTCCGCGCCACGCCGGCATCCGCCGCGCGCTTTGGATCGCGCGCTCCTTCCATCTCATCATGCTGCTGCTCTTGCTTGCGTTGGTGCCGGCGTTCGGTCTGGGCAAGCTCGCTTGGGTTGGTGTGGCCGCAGTCACTTTGTTGCTGCTCTACGAACATTCGCTGGTGCGGGCGGACGACCTCTCCCGCCTCAACGCTGCCTTCTTCACCATGAACGGTGTGATCTCGGTTGTCTTCCTATTTTTTGTAGCCACTGATTTGCTGCTGCGGAAACCCTGAGTTCGCACAATCGTGGCCCAACCGGAAGAAAGATTCGTAGCAGGGCACCGCTTCAGCGATGCCGGTGTCCGCGAAGTTTGAAACCGGCTTCCGCCCCTGCCATGGGCACGCTTCCGTGGCTGAAAGCCGCTCTGGCCTCAGCCGCGGTTGGCATCGCCGAAGCGATGCCCAGATACGAATCTTTTTTCAAACTGGGCCCCAACTTTAGCGAGCCGACCCCGCACTATCCCGAGGGCCGGTGTAAAATTCTCCTGGAGAAACTGAAGCACGAATGAATACGGCCAAGCTGGCGAGCGCCTACCGCATCGATAATGGCAAGCACTTTCGTCTCGAGGATATCGATCCTGCCGACACTGGCCATTTGCACTCTGTAGAAGATAGCAACGAACATCTGCAGAAATACGTCGCCCGCACCGAAGACTTGCAGGCCAAGCTCTATGCGCAAGACCGCTGGGCTCTGCTGCTGATCTTCCAGGCCATGGATGCCGCCGGCAAAGACGGCACCATCAAGCACGTCATGTCCGGCGTCAATCCTGAAGGCTGCCAGGTATACTCGTTCAAAACTCCTTCCGATGCCGAACTGCAGCACGATTTTCTCTGGCGCACCACGCAGCATCTACCCGAACGCGGCCACATCGGAATTTTTAACCGGTCTTATTATGAAGAAGTGCTGGTGGTGCGAGTGCACCCCGAGGCGCTCAAGAATGAGAAGCTTCCTACGCCGCTGGTGACGAAAGATATCTGGAAAGAGCGCTTCGAAGACATTCAGAGCTTCGAGCGGCACATGGCGCGCAACGGCACTGTGATCCGAAAGTTTTTTCTCCACTTATCGAAGAAAGAGCAGAAGAAGCGCTTTCTGGCGCGCCTCGACGAGCCGGAAAAGAATTGGAAGTTTTCCCAAGCCGACGTTCACGAGCGCGAATTTTGGGACGATTACCAGAAAGCCTACGAAGACATGATTCGCCGCACCGCGTCGAAACATGCTCCGTGGTATGTGGTGCCGGCGGATAATAAATGGTTCACGCATCTCGTGGTCTCGGCGGCCATTGTGGAAACTTTGCAAGATCTGAATATCTCGTATCCAAAAGTGGACGCTGCCAAACAGAGAGAAATCCAAGCGGCTCGCCGGACACTCGAAAAAAAATAGGTTGAGCCATCCCGGGAATGTTGCATTCGGCAGGAAATCAGCTGGACAAGCGCTTCACGATTTACTTTGCTGTACGTCATTGTACTGGGGGCAATTCAAATATGACCATTCCAACGACAGTTCGGTTCAGCCAATCCGCGCGTGGGAAAACTGCGTGGCTGCCATTGTTGCTCGTGCTCGTCGTCTGCGCCCACAGCGGGGCTTTCGCTCAGACCAAACCCGAACGGCAATCCAAAGCGGTTCAGCCAGCGGCTCAGTCTTCGAACGAGATCTCGACCGATCAAACTGCCGCGTCCAAGGATAAAGAATCCGACAAGCCGGAAGAAAAACCTTTCAAGGGCATGGAGTATCGCCTGATCGGTCCCTTTCGCGGCGGACGCTCGTTGACCGCGGCCGGGATCCCGGGCGATCCCACAACTTATTATTTCGGCGCAACCGGCGGCGGAGTCTGGAAGTCCACCGACGGCGCCATGACCTGGTCGCCAATTTTCGATAAGCAGGGAAGCGGAGACATTGGCAGCCTGGCGGTCGCGAATTCCGATCACAACATAATTTATGTCGGCACCGGCGAAGCCTGCATCCGCGGCAACATCGCGCAGGGCGACGGCGTTTACAAATCGACCGACGGCGGCAAGACTTGGAAGAACATTGGCTTGCGCGACAGCCGCGCCATCGGCAAGGTTATCGTCAATCCCAACAATCCCGATATTGTTTTCGTGGCCGCGCTCGGCCATCCCTACGGGCCGAACCCCGAACGCGGTATTTTCCGCACCACCGACGGTGGCAAGACCTGGGAAAAAGTTCTCTTCAAAGACGAAAACACCGGCGGCATCGACGTAGCCTTCGATCCGCATAATCCGAATATTATTTTCGCCGCGCTCTGGCAGGCGCGGCGCACTTCGTGGACTCTATCCGACGGCGGCCCCGGCAGCGGCCTCTATCGTTCCGGCGATGGCGGAGCAAGCTGGAAGCGGGTCGAAGAGCACGGCTTGCCGAAAGGCCCGTACGGACGCATCGGCATCGCGGTTGCCGCCAACTCCGATCGCATCTATGCGCTGATCGAGGCGCGCAACCCAGATGGCGGCCTTTATCGCTCTGACGATGGCGGCGAGAGCTGGGACTTCGTCAATCCCAGTCACAGCCTGTGGCAGCGTCCTTGGTACTACATGCACATCGTCGCCGATCCGCAAAACGAAAACATCGTCTACGTGATGGATGTCGAAACCTTCAAGTCCACCGATGGCGGCCATCTCTTCAACAAGGTGAAAGTTCCGCACGGCGACAATCACGGCCTGTGGATCGATCCCAGAGATACGCGGCGCATGATCGCCTCCAACGACGGCGGCGTGACGGTCACGCTCGACGGCGGCAAAAGTTGGACGCGGCAGGATAATCAGCCGACCGCGCAGTTTTATCACGTCACCACGGACTCAGCTACGCCGTATCGGGTTTACGGCTCGCAGCAGGATAGCGGCACGGTCGCAATTACAAGCCGCAGCGACGATGGCTCCATCGATCGCACCGATTGGTATGACGTAGGCGGAGGCGAGGCCGGTTACATCGCGCCTTATCCGCCGGACCCGAACATCGTTTACGCCGCCGATTATCAGGGCAACATCACCCGCTTCGACAAGCGCATCGGGCAGGTTAAGTCGATCACCGAGTTGCCCGAAATGTCCGACGCCCGTGGCGCCGCGAACCTGGAGCATCGCTTTCAGTGGACCGCTCCGGTGATGATTTCGCCGCACGATCCTAACACTCTGTATCACGGCGGCGAGAGCCTATTCAAAACCACCGACGGCGGCGTGCACTGGGAGGCGATCAGCCCTGACCTTACGCGCAACGACAAGAGCAAACAGCAGCCCTCCGGAGGCGACATCACTCTCGATGGAACTGGGACGGAATTCTACGACACCATCTTTGCCGTTGCCGAGTCGCCCATCATCAGAGGTTTGATCTGGGTCGGCACCGACGACGGCTTGATCCAGCTCACCCGCGACGGCGGAAAGAACTGGGCCAACGTCACGCCGAAAGAGATGCCCGAGTGGAGCCGCGTGAGCCAGGTGGAAGCCTCGCCGCACGATGCCGGCACCGCGTACATCGCCGTGGATCGCCATCAGGGCGACGATCTGCGCCCCTACATCTATAAGACCAGCGACTACGGCAAGACTTGGACCAAGCTGACCAACGGCATCCCCGCTACCGCATTCGTGCGCGCCGTGCGCGAAGATCCCAAAAAGCGCGGCCTGCTTTACGCCGGCACGGAGAATGGTATTTTCGTTTCCTTCAACGATGGCGCGGACTGGCGCTCGCTCCGATTGAATTTACCGACGACACCGATCCACGATCTGGTGATCAAGAACGACGATCTGGTCGTAGCCACCCATGGGCGCGCTTTCTGGATTCTCGATGACGTAACCCCGCTGCGCCAGTTCACCGAGGAGGTCGCCAAGAAAGACGTTTATCTCTACACGCCCGCGACCGCATATCGTATTCAAGCCGGCGAAGCTGGCGAGCGCCATCCCTCGAAGCGAGTGGGGCAGAATCCGCCTTCCGGCGCTGTGCTGTATTTCTATTTGAAAGATGCGCCGAAGGCGGGAACCGAAACCAGGATCGAAATTCTCGACGCCTCGGGAAAGACGATTCGCAAGTATTCCAGCGCTGAAAATGAACTGCTCGACGAGCCCGCCGATCCCGACGACAAAAAGCCGGAGAAAGAAATCAAACCAGAAGCGGGACTAAATCGCTTCGTCTGGGATTTGCGCTACGAAGAGGCGCATCGCGTTCCCGGTTACTACCTCTGGGAATACGGCCGCGGGGCCAAGGGCCCAGTGGCCGTCCCCGGGCAATATCAGGTCAGGCTCACCGTCGGCGGCGAAAGCCAGGTCGCGCCTTTGGAAGTGAAGTTAGATCCGCGCGTCAATGTAAGCCAGGCCGATCTGGTTCAGCAATTCGACATGCTGATGCAGATTCATGAAGAGCTGGACCACGTCTACGATGCGGTCAATCAGATTCAGGACGTGCGCTTGCAAGTCGCCGGCCTGAAACGCCGCTTGCCGGAGAACGCCAGCGCCAAGAATATCGCCTCCTCGGCCGACGACCTGGAGAAAAAACTGGTCGCGGTTCGTAATCAGCTGATCAATCTCACCATCAGCGCCAACGAAGATTCGTTGGCCTATGCGCCGCAGATCGACGCCAAGCTGGCGTTTCTTGCCAGTGACATGGCCAGCGCCGACTCGGCTCCCACCGAAGCCGAGCAACTTCAGTTCGAAAAACTGAAGCGTCAGGGCGGCGAGCTGCTCGGTCAGTGGGACGACCTGCAGCGCCGCGATCTGGCGGCCTTCCAGAAGCTGACAGCGGAAGGTTCGCTCTCAACGGTGGTAGTCCCGCCAGCGGGTCGAGCCGCCGAAGCCGAGAACGCCGACGCCCGCTGATCGTAGCGCCGCCGTCTCGGCGGCTGTCCGGCGGGCGTCACACCCGCCGCGCCGAGGATGAGGACGCTCTCGGGACAGCCGGCCTTGCCAGCGCTACGCTTCAAGCCATTTGCGTCCCCAAACTCCAGTGAGTTACTCCCAGCTATTACTTCAGTGCCAGCGAGATGGCACGGACGGGCCTTGTCCGGATGGCCCTGCACTGCTACCGTGCCGATAGTGATGCTGATCTCCCCCGCAGTCGATGGCAATTCGAGGAATGGGGGTGCGGATGAAGCTCATGCATATTTGTTACGCGGCTCTGGGATTTGCGGTGGCACGCTGGGTGTTCAAACGGCAGCCGGCGGTTGATCCCGTTTCGCGATTACGCTGTTCTGGCCTGTTGTAGAAGTTTGTAGTTAGTCCTCAGGAGCTAGGGTCTGAGCGCGCGCCCCGTTGCGCTTCCATTTCGTCAGCGCGCGCTCAGTTTCTAGTTTGCTTCGGAAGTTCTAGTACTTTGGTTCCCACCGGTTATCTGCGCTTTCGCGCCCGCTCTTACTACAATCCTTGAAGGTTCGCTGCGCGCCAGGTTGCTCCAGGTTTCATTCAAACGCATGGCCGCGGGCGACCGTGCTGCGGTTTTGCTGCAGCAATCCTCTGGTTTCCAGAGTGCCGGTGAGTTTGTTTACCTCAGCCCGTCCGCAGTTGGCCCTGATTTTCCTTGGGATATTTGTGCTAGCCGCACCCTCGCTTTCCTACGCGCAGGACGACGCCAGTGAAACTCCCCTGGGAGACATTGCCCGCAATCTGCGCAAGAAAAATGTCGCTCCCGAAGCCCCTACCCAGGCGGTCATCGATAACGACAACCTCTCCAAAGTGATGGACGACGCCGACAAGCGCCGCGCCGCCGGCTCTTCGATGACCTTCTCGCTCGATCCTGGAGCCAAGAACTTTCGCGTCTCCTCGCCCGATGTGAGTTGCAGCTTTTCGTTTACCGCGAAGACCAGTTCGCTGCTCGCCGATCCCCTCGACCTCGACGATTTGCCGCGCAGCGAACTGGCCAAACTCAGCGGACCGGCTACAATCGACGGAGACTCCCTGCAGGTCGCCATGCATAACGGAACCCAGTGGGAGCTGCGCGAGATGGTGATCGGGCTAACCATTGTCAACCGCAGCGCCGCCAACGCGACTCCCTACGATGGCGCAGCCTATTACGGCAAGGCTCGGGTGGTTCCTGCCGTGGCAGGTTCTGCGCAACACATGCCGGACCCATCTCAGAAGCAGCCCGATGTCACAGTGCTGCTGCGGGTGAAGGGAGCGGCCGCTCCCGCCGCCACCGCCATTTTTCGCACCGCTCTCAACTTCGCTCTCTTCCCCGACCAGGAATGGCATTGGGCGATCGTGAAGGCCAAAGGCATCCCACCGCGATAAGAATCGAGCGATTGCGTGATCGGGTGGATTTTGCGATTTTAAAATCTTGGGATCGCTTAAGCACACAAATCCATTCAAGAGCACGGTTTCACAATCGCCCGATCTGTTAAACTGGCTTCAAATCCACCGCAAGGACGCACGATGAAATTTGGGGTCATCATCTTCCCGGGGTCGAACTGCGATCATGACGCTTATTGGACCGTCCAGCACGTCGCTCGGCAGCCGGCAACTTTTCTGTGGCACGAGTCGCACGATCTCGAGAATTGCGACGCCGTGATCGTGCCCGGCGGCTTCGCCTTCGGCGACTATCTGCGCACCGGCGCGATTGCGAAGTTTTCTCCGGTCATGGAATCGGTGCGGCGCTTCGCCGATAGCGGCGGCCTGGTTTTAGGAATCTGCAATGGCTTTCAAATCCTCTGCGAAGCCGGCCTCTTGCCCGGCGCACTCATGCGCAACACCGGCCTGAAGTATGTTTGCAAGCTGCTGCAGGTCCGGGTAGAGAATTCAGCAACGCCTTTCACTCACGCCTGCGCGCAAGGCGAGGTCTTGACCATTCCCATCGGCCACATGGAAGGCAATTATTTCTGCGACCCAGAAACTCTGGCCGAGTTGCAGCGCGATCACCGTATCGTTTTTCGTTATGCGACGCCGACGGGTGAGACTTCGCTGGCGGCCAATCCTAACGGCTCTCTGGATAACATCGCCGGCATCTGCAGCGCCGGCGGCAACGTTGTTGGCATGATGCCTCATCCTGAACGTTCCGCCGAGCCTGAACTGGGTTGCACCGATGGCATGAAAATTTTCCACTCCATGGTAGGGGCGATGGCCAGCCGGTGATTGTTCCAGCGAGCCCAGCAAACACGATCCTGCAGTGGTAAAAATTTGTTTGATAAATTGGCCGTTTCCTGCTAGATTCTGGGCGGAAGTACTTCCTCTTCGAACCCCACCGGAACTAAAAACGTTCAACCCAACTGAGGGAGGAGTGTGCACCATGAGGGCAAAGCAGATTCTAGACGCTTTTTCGGAAACGTTAATGCAGGATGATCGCATTCTGAATTCCCGCGAGCGCGAGTTGCTCATGAGTCTTTTGCAAAATGCCAAGACGGTCTCCGGCAATCCCGAAACTCGGGAGGCGGTGAAAGCGGCCATCGCTCGCTCGGTTGGGGAAACCGTGGCGCAGCGCGCTTTCGGGTTGCTAGGCGGAAGTATTGTGGAGCAAATACTGGCTCGCTCCGAAATCTCGACCGAGGTGGAGGGAACCGGCCGTGACGCCAAGGTGGAATTGCGCGCGCCCCAGCCGCCGAGTGGGCCGCAGGATGTGCCCGCCACTCCACAACCTCCCACCAGCGCGCCCCAACCGCCCGGGGCGTCCCAGCCGGTTCGCGCCCCCCAGCCTCCCAGTTCATCTCACTCGACACGAAGCCTGGGGACGGTCGCGTCGCGGCCGCAAGTGCTGGCCAGCGCCGTGGAATCCGGCGGTCGGGTCAGCGTCTTGGAAGCGACCGAAGTGGGGTCCCCGTACCTAGTGTTGGACGAGTTTCTGGCTCCGCAGGAACTTGAAGAGCTTATCGCCTATACGCTGCAGCACGAGGCGGATTTTCACAACAGCCAGGTGATCTCGCCGAGCGGAAACCCGGGAGTGATCGACTATGACCACCGCCGTTCGCGCGTGCTCATGGATCTCGGCAAACACCAGCAAGTGATCCTGGACAGAATTCGCTGCGTGCTGCCGAGCGTACTGGATCAGCTTGGCGTCGAAGAGTTTCCGATTACTCGTGTCGAAGCTCAGATTACGGCTAGTAACGACGGAGATTTTTTCGGCGCGCACAGCGACGATGCGCACCAAGCCATCGCGACTCGCCGCATGACCTTCGTTTATTTTTTCCACCGCGAGCCGTGCCCGTTTGAAGGCGGCGAATTACTCCTGCATGATGCCCTCGTGAACCCGCGAGGGGGTGGTTATCGGACGATAGTGCCGCAGCAAAACCAGATCGTTTTTTTTCCGTGCTCCTTGTTGCACGAGATTACGCCCGTCGAATGCCCTTCGCGGGCTTTCGCCGACAGCCGCTTCACGTTAAACGGATGGCTACACCGGTAAAACAAGCAGCCTGGCTGGAATGGATTGCCGGCTTGGTGGGGGCGGGCTCGCGGCAGACTCAAACCGCAAGCCTGCTCCCTGGGCAATTCCATTGCCTGCTTGACGAGTTGCCGCTGCACTTGATCCCGCAGCCGGCTCCCGGCGAGCAAGTTTCGTCCGAAAACTGGCTCCGGTTATTCTTCAACCCGCAGTGTTCGGTGTTGCCCGCCGGCCAAGTTCCTGCGGAGTTGGAAGCCAACCGGGATCTGCTTTCCGCCTTCAATTGGCAGCTTCCGATCGCTTGGGTGCGCGACCCCGCCACTTCGTTCTTACAGCCGTTCTGGCTAGGACCGCAACTCGAAGCCGTGGTGTCGCAACTTCGTAGCGGCGAATGCGCGCCGGCTTCTCTTTCCCCGGCGGCGCGCCGCGTGCTTACCGGCGCCGGCATTCTCACCAGCGAAAACGCAGCCGAAGTCTGCCTGTCCGCGCGCTCTCGCGTGCTGCAGCGATCTTCGGCCCTTTTCCGGGACCAAGAGTACGCGCTCTTGCGCAACCTGATTCATCCTTTCCACATTGCCGTCTTACGCCGCTATTACCGCCATGCGATCCGACGGGGAATCATCCCCCTGGGCGATCACCAAAGCTCGCGCCGCTACGTTGCCCACAATGAACCCGTGGCGCGCTTTTTTCATCATCAGATCGCGAGCACGGTCGCCGCCGTGGTGGGAGAAGCCGTCAAGCCTTCCTACGTTTATCTGGCTTCTTATTTGAGCGGAGCGGAACTGAAGAAACACACGGACCGGAAACAATGCGAATTCAGCGTCACTCTATGCCTGGATTTCTCTCCCGAACCCACGCTTGCAACTTCCTGGCCAATCCGGCTTGAGACTGCGGAAGGTAGAGTCACCGTGTTTCAGGCGTTGGGCGATGGCCTAGTCTATCGCGGCACGACCGTGCCCCACTATCGCGACGCCTTGCCCGCCGGCCATACCTCAACCTCGATTTTCTTTCATTATGTGCGGGCGGATTTCTGCGGTCCGCTGGACTAAGCAACAGCTTGGCCGCTCATCGCGCACCCGAAACCAGATAAAGCACCGAGAAGAGCTGGTAGTAGCTGTAAGCGAAGCGCGTCCCCTCGCGATTCGCCACCACCGGCGCGATGCCGACGACTCCGGTCGTGGTCTCGGGTCGCAACTCCTTAAGCAGCACCTTCTCGCCCGTGGTCAAATTGACCTTGTAAACCTGCGTCGGAAGCTGGCCGACGACGAAACCGATCGCCGAAACATCGTCAGCCCACTGCAACGGTGCAAAATTCTTCTCCAAATTTGGAATCACATGCGGCGCGCCCCCGCCCACTGGATACACTTCGACGACTCCATTGTCGTTGACCAGAAGCGATCGCCCATTCGGCGAAATGGATGCGCCCACCATCCCCTCCGTCGTGATCGGTACCGGCTTTTCTCCGTCCAAACCCACCAGGTAACATCGAACGCCGTGACCGGGTTCATTGGCGTTGAAAAAGATGTGCTTTCCGTCCGCCAAAAAACGCGCTGTGCCGTTCTTAATTTCCAGTCCCGGTGTAGGGATGGTGCGCGGTTGACCCGGCCCAACGGGAAGCAGCGTCAGCCGGCCCGCTCCGCCGGGAAGAATTGAGATCGCCCATTTGCCATCCGGAGAGAGGCCCCCCGCGCTGCCTTGGCCCAATTGCACCGGCGGACCGCCATCGATTTTGCGAATAGCCACAGCGTACTGCGCCCCGGCAACCTCGCTGGCATCCTCAAACAAAACCCATTGCCCATCCCGAGAAATATCTTTCGGGACACTCCAATAGTGCCACGAGATATCCGTCGGATTGCCATCGCCAAACACCGTGTCCATGGCCAGGCGCTCCGCTTCGGTGCTGATCAACACGCGGCCGTCGGGCGCCACGTCCTGCAAAGTCAAGCCGCCAGGAATCTTCAGGATGGTGCGAATCTTTTTCTCCATACTCACGGCCAGAAGCTTGCGGTTACCGCCTTGCTCGACCCCGGTAAACCATACTTCCTTCCCGTCGGGACTCCATGCCAGACCGACCGCCGACTCCCACTCTTGAGTCAGTACTTTTTTATTGCCGGTGAGGTCGATCGTGTAAACCGCGCCGCGATCGTCCCAGAGCGCCGGATGATTCACGAATGCAATCGTGTCGGCCCGGGGGGAGAAGCGCAGGTGGCTGACCCAGCCATCGGTTTGATAGAGCACGTGGCCAATGGGATACTCGATGCGATCGCGCCCTTCCGCGTGGTGGGCCACGGCGAGTTCGCCATTCGCATCCCAATCCGCCCAAGCTACGTCGTCGAGCACCTCCCGCGGAGAGCCTCCCGCAAGCGGCGTGCGGGCCAGAATGCCGCCTTGGGTTTGCAGATGCGCCGCGTGCGCCCCATGCAAAGCCACGGCCAGTTCGCCGCTGTGAGAGATCGCGAGCAGGTTGGCGTCGCCCAGATTGAGCGGTTGGGCCAGAAGAGAATCGCCAACCGTGGAGAACAGTTGCAGCGGTTTACCATTCCATGCCGCCCCATACACAATGGAACGATAGTCGGGAGCGAAGCGCGCCGAATAGATCGTGCCCTGCTCGAAAGTCAGCCGCCGATACGTTTGCTCCGGTGCCCTCTCGCGCCACGGTACCGCCAGCAGCAGAACCAGCGCCAGCAGCAGAACTCCGGCTACGGCCCAAGGCAGAGTCTTTGCCTGCGCTCGCAGAATCTCATGGCGCCTCGGCGCTTCTCTTTTATCCTCCGCGAGAGTTTCCAAAGCGAAGGCCAGGTCGCGGGCGGATTGAAATCGATTCTCCGGCTCCTTTTCCAGACAGTGGCACACAATTTGCTTGTAAGAATTTGGAATGCCGGCGTGTTCGAAATTGATTTCCGGCGGTTCTTCGCGCAGAACCGCGGTGATTGTGTCCACCTCGGTTTCGCCTTCAAAAGCCCGGTGGCCGGTCAACATCTCGTACAGAATCCCACCCATACTGAAAATGTCGCTGCGATGATCGACGGATTTGGCGCGCAGTTGTTCGGGCGACATGTAGGCGACGGTTCCCACCACCGCGCCCACTTTCGTGACGGTGGTTAACTCCTCCACGGAGCGCTCTGCGTCTCCCGGACCCGACTCCAGCTTGGCCACTCCGAAGTCGAGAATCTTGACCCGGCCGTCGGTGGTGACAAATAAATTTTCTGGTTTGAGATCGCGATGAACAATGCGCCGCCGGTGAGCCGCGATCAGGCCGCTCACGATTTGCAGCGCGTAGTCGGTGGCAAGGCGAACCGGGATTGCTCCCTGCAGCAGTCGACTGCGCAGGGTCATGCCCTCCAGCAATTCGCAAACGATGTACGGCGAACCATCGTCGAAGCCAACGTCAAAAATGGCAACGATGTTGGGATGATTAAGCGACGCGGCCGCCCGCGCCTCCAATTCGAAACGCCTCAGGTGGTCAGGATTCTCGTTCGAAGCCGGCCGGATTAACTTGAGGGCGACGTCTCGAACCAGCCTCTCATCGCGCGCCCGAAAAACCTCGCCCATCGCCCCTGAGCCAATCTTTTCCAGAACCCGGTAATGCCCTATAACTCGCTCGGCCATGTACTTCCCCGTTGGAATGGTAGGGGTGCATTTCCCCGCAGTCAACAGAGAACTGCATTCAGCAGGGTGGGGACAGCCGCCCTCGGCTGTCCGTCGAGCGCCGCTCGACTGCTTCTTTGTTAGGTGCGGCAAACTCAAAGTCTCAACGCTCCTCGCATCGTGCTATAATCTCGGTTCGTCTGCGTCTGGTTTGAGGTGGCCTGTGATTTCCTCGGGCGCATCCTGCATCCATAGATCGCGCGTCAATTACTGTTAAACAAGAGGTCTAGCTATGTCCGGCCATTCCAAGTGGGCCACCATCAAGCACAAAAAGGGCGCGCTTGACGCCAAGCGCGGCAAGATTTTTACCCGTCTGATCAAGGAAATCAGCATCGCCGCCAAGAACGGTGGCGGCGATCCGGATTCCAATCCGCGTCTGCGCGGCGCTATCGTGGCCGCGAAGGCCGAGAACATGCCCGCCGATAACATCAAGCGCGCCATCCAGCGCGGCACCGGCGAACTCCCCGGCGCCACTTACGAGGAGTTTTCGCTCGAGGGCTACGGTCCCGGAGGCGTGGCAGTTCTGCTCGATATCAACACCGACAATCGCAATCGCACGGTCAGCGAGATTCGTCACTGCTTCGGCAAGAACGGCGGCAACATGGCCGAGGCTGGCGCGGTCTCCTGGATGTTCCACAAGAAGGGTGACATCGTGATCCCCAAGAGCGCCGCCAAAGAGGACGACTTGATGAACATCGTTCTCGAAGCCGGCGGCGAAGATCTCCACGACGACGGCGAGAATTGGGAGATCCTCACCGAGCCCTCCGCTTTCGAGGCCGTGCTCGAAGCCGTGAAGAAAGCGGGCATTGAGCCAGCTTCCTCCAGCGTGGCCATGATCCCGCAGAATTACATCAAGCTCGAAGGCCAGGCGGCCAACACCATGATCCGTCTCATGGAAGCATTGGAAGACCAGGATGACGTGCAGAACGTCCACTCCAACTTCGACATCGATCAAAAGCTGCTGGAAGAAGTGGCGGGCTAGTCTCGCTTCGATTCGATTCGATTCGACGCTAAACTATGGAACGCTCGCCTTCGGGCACTCGTTTTCTTCTACGGTGTCCCCTGTATTTACAGAAAAGTTTTCAACAGCAGCGTGGAAAATTCTGTGGAAAAACATCGCCGTATCTCTGTAACTCACGCGAAGAAAGATGCTTCAGCATTTTGCACCGGAGTGAGTGCGAGAAACATCGTGGGGCGCGAGCCGGCGTGAGCAGTTTTTGGCTCGGGGCAGCCTAACTTCAATCTTGAAACTCAGACTCGACAAATTGCTCGTCGATCGCGGCCTCGCCGCCTCGCGCGAACGCGCCCAAGCGCTCATTCTCGCCGGCAAAGTCCTGGTCGACGATCAGAAGATCGACAAGGCCGGGGCGCAGGTTGTCTCCGATGCGCCCCTCCGGCTGCTCGGCCAAGATCTGAAATATGTCAGCCGCGGCGGCCTGAAGCTGGAGCGCGCTCTCGATGATTGGCAGATCGACGTCGAAGGAAAACTCTGCCTCGACGTGGGCGCTTCCACCGGCGGCTTCACCGATTGCCTACTGCAGCACGGCGCGGCCCGAGTGATTGCCATCGACACCGGCTACGGCCAGATGGATTTCAAACTGCGCCAGGATGTTCGAGTTCGACTTCTCGAAAAAACCAACGCGCGTTATCTGACGCGAGAGAGCCTCGAAGAGAACGTAGACTTGATCGCCATGGACGTGTCTTTCATCTCCGCAACATTGGTTCTGCCGGCAGTCGTGGCCGCGGCGTTCCCTGAGTCTCGCAACGACCGCCGCGGCCGACAGTTAGTTGTTCTAGTCAAGCCACAATTCGAGGCAGGAAGGGAATTCGTAGGCAAGGGAGGCATCGTCCACGACGAAGCCGCGCAACTGGCGGCGGTCGAGAAGGTAAAAAGCGCGCTGCTCCTATTAAATAGCCGGGGCACAGATGTAATCGAGTCGCCCATTCTCGGCGCGGAAGGAAATCGCGAATTTCTTCTCCGCGGAGTCTTCTGATTGCGGGTGCACCTCAGGCTTGGACCTCTTCGAGTGGTGTCACCCTGAGCGCCGTCGCTTTTCAGGCGGAGCGAAGGATCTATGGCACATGCCTTGTCTGCTCGGGGGGGGGATCCTTCACCCGGCTAAACTGCGCCGGGCTTCGGGATGACGCCGCTTGAAAGGACTGGGGTCAAACGCTGGACCGGACTTCTTCTGTTGTGACCTTGCCAGGCACGAGGCCGTGAGTCTTTTTTGAGCCAATCCCGCGCTTCAACTCGGCGGACAGGTCGTTGCTCTCCGTGGCGACATGCGCCGCTTGGCTGATTCTTTTACGGCGCTCGATCTTAAGCGCAGGCGATTTGCCGTCCGCGAAGTGACCGAAGCCCCAGCCGCCGGTTGCGGCGTATTTGCTTGAGACCTTGACCATGAGCTAAACGTTGGTTGGGGGGACGAAAGATTGGGCTTGGCCAAAGACTTCGTTGTTTTCCTCGGATGCGACGTTACGATAATGCAAAGCGGCAATGATTGTGTCCGGGAACGGAAGCTTTTTTTCACGGTAAACGTTGATGGCTACATCGTTGCCCAGGACGGCGCCGAGACGGTTGAGGTTGCCTGCTTCATGCTCCGAGCAAACCCACCTCCAGTCGCGGTACCCCTAAAACGGGTTTCGGTAGCGAAGGGCGGGGCCGGTCGGCCATCCGTGTGTCCTGGTTCATACGACCAATCAACGGACTGGCGGCAATAATTTTACTTTCCGGCTGATAGGTAAAGCGCGATCCTCAATTACAAACCTTACCGAACAGGATCTCTGCATATCGCCTCGGTTGCTCAAGATCGGGGAAATGGCCACAGTCCTCGAACCGAATCAGTTCGGCATTTGACGCACATTCCAAAAGGCTCGCCGGGTCGGTGTGTTTGTGGGAATGATCTCTTGTTCCCCAGAGTATGGTGCAAGTCGCGGTTATTGCGTTTAAGGTATCTACGGGTTCACCAGCCAGGCCTTGTGCGACACCCGCCAGACAAAAACAACCACCGTGATCGAGAGCATCGAGCGCAGTTTTCGCATAGAAATTCACGCTGGTATTCCTGGGCAGCGCGACATGGTACCAGTCGCGGGCGACCTTATGTCGGAATAGCCACATTCCGATCTGTCCGGCCACGGGTACTAGCACTGGCCAGGGGATGTTCCGTCTCGCCCATGGATGAATTGCACGTAAAGAAGACGTTTGCGACAGCACGAGTTGGGAGATTCGGTCGGGCGAAATCTGAGACACGCGAAGCGCGTAATAACCGTTCACACAGCTGAAAGCCAGTGTGGCCCTCTGGATGCCCAGGGCATCCAATACGCCCACTATCACACCTGCCCCTTCGTTTAGAGAATGCCCGTAGGTACTTTGCGGCAGGGAATGGCCAAAGCCCGGCATTTCAAAACAAATGACACGCAAATGAGGAGAAAGCAGCGCAATCAGGTCCGCATAGTGCTCGATCACATTGGGCCCGTCCGGTGTGATCAAGACGCACGGGAGGTTCGTGCTCAAGCTCCTGCCCGAATCAAAAAGACGGATTGGGCCCGCAGGTGTGTTGACGATTTGCGTTTCCAACAACGGGTTTGGAGATGAGCCGGATCGATTGGCCGAGTACCGAGTCAAAACGGCATCGGTAAGGGAAGCGAGTCGGCTGAATCCGTGAATGATGTTCCCTCCCTCTCTGATGGCCTAAAGTTCTGAACTGCTGGGCATTGAGCGCTCTTTCAACAGTTAGGTAAGGCGGGGCGTCCCGTCGCTCATTCACGAGCTTCGGACCATACTAGAGCGACACGCCTTCTGGGCGCTTGGCATAGGTGCTTTTGAGCACATTCGAACGCGAGTACACGAGGAAGCAGTATAGAGGCGCACCCAGTAAGGGGAATAGCATCACGAAAAACCGAACGATTTGTTTTAGCGGATGCGATTCATCGAAGCGAAACAAAAAGAACTCCATTCCGACAAGCATGATTCCGGCTCCTAAGACACCAGCCAACAAGAGTGGTCTCACCACGGGCGCAATGGTCGAGGGTATCCCACCGACAAGCAGGATCGCCCACCAGCTGAAAAACAGTGCGACCGAGAAGGCGGCTGAAGCGCGATAGACGCGATGTGCCGTGGGAGACACAATCCAGTCCTTGTTGATGTATTCATACTTCAGCATAGGTGTCGGAACATTCTATGCCAGCTCCTACGGTGCAATCTAGCAGCCTCCACGGATGACAAAGTCTGGATAAATGAGTCAAACTGAGCGCTTGCGGCTCTGCCAATCTCAGGGGCCGCGGATTCTGTACAATCTGTATCTGTTGCCATGGCAGCTTCCTCCACATCTCATCCCGCGAAAGTTGCCGCGATCATGTCGCGTCCGGCGAAGCCGGAAGTTGCGGGCACCGTCCCCGAACTGTTAGCGTGGCTGCAACTGCACGGTTACCGCGTCATCGTGGATTCGGAAACCGCCAAATATGCCAACGGCCAGCAGCAGATGCCGCGCGCGCAGATGGCCTCGCAGCCTTTGGATCTCGTCGTCGTGCTGGGAGGCGATGGCACTCTGCTCTCCGCCGTCCGCGCCACCGCGGCTATCGACGTGCCGCTGCTCGGCGTGAACCTGGGTTCGCTCGGCTTTCTCACCGACGTCCCGCTCTCTTCACTTTTCCCCATGCTCGATCAGATCGCCCAGGGCCGCGCCCCGACCGAGCAGCGCTCCCTGATGCACTGCGACCTGCTCCGCGGCGAGCAAGTGCTGGGCAGTTATCTGGCTTTCAACGACGTGGTGGTGAACAAGACCGCTCTAGCCCGCCTGAATAACTACGATCTCTTCGTTGACAAAATATTTGTCTCCAGTTACCGCGCCGATGGCATGATCGTGGCCACGCCCACGGGCTCGACCGCTTACTCACTCTCCGCCGGCGGCCCTGTGCTCATGCCCACAGTGGATGCCTTTGTGATCACCCCCGTAGCTCCCCACATGCTGACCCACCGCCCGCTGGTCGTGCCCGATTCGTCCATCGTAGAAATCGTCTTGCGAAGTGTCGAAGAGCTGGCCTATCTCAGCCTCGACGGCCAGCCCGGCCTCGACCTGCAGGATGGCGACCGCGTGCTCTGCCGCAAGTCCGAACACACCGTCTGCCTCTTCCGCACCGAAACCGATTTCTTCAAAGTGCTCCGCACCAAACTCAAGTGGGGCGAGCGCTGAGAAACTTTAGAGCCAGATTTTGGGTGGCGTAGCGCTTTAGCGCTGCGATCTAAACGCCCTGATCGTGGGCGGCGTTAGCCGCTGCGAGACGGTCACTTTTGCGAGCATCAAAAATCGAAAAAGGGCTGAAAGCGATGCTCTTGGCGTATTCTTATGGCATTCGCATTCTTGGCCCCGTCGCGGAGGGGGTGAACTTGGCGCGAGAGCGAAGCGAGTCGCGCTTTTCATCGCCGCATTGCTTGCGATGGTTACAGCAATTTTGCGGCTCACTTTATTTCCAGATCCAAGATAGCCATTCGCTTTCTTTTTCAATCCCTTCTACGGTGGCTCCCAATCGCCAAATACACCGCGCCTTTCATGACTCCGCCGCCATCAACTCCCGAACTCTCTCCCGGCGCCGAATCACCTTCACTGACTTTCCGCCAACCAAAACCTCCGCCGCCCGTGGGCGGGTATTGTAATTCGAGGCCAGCGCCATTCCGTACGCCCCGGCATCCAGAATCGCCAGCACATCGCCCTCTTCCGCGCGAGGCAACTCCCGATCCCTGGCGAAAAAATCTCCCGACTCGCACACCGGACCCACCACATCGACCGTCTCCGTCAGCCCGCCAGGCGCGGCGGGGCGAATCGCCGGAACGATCTCATGATAAGCCGCATAGAGCGCTGGCCGCATGAGATCGTTCATCGCCGCATCCACGATCAGAAAGCGCTTGCCATCGTTTTCTTTCCGATAAATCACCGAGGTAAGCAATGCCCCCGCCGGCCCCACAATCGACCGCCCCGGCTCCAGCAGCAAATGCACCTTCAAGCCGCGCAAGGGTTGCATCACCGCCCGCGCGTACCGCGCCACAGAATTCGCGAAGTCCCCTCCGAGTTCCTGGTAAGCAATGCCGAGTCCGCCGCCCACGTCTACGTATTCGATCGTGTGTCCGTCCACGCGCAAGTCACGCACCAGGTCGGCGACCCGCGCCACCGCCTCCGCAAACGGCGCCACATCCCGAATCTGCGAACCGATGTGGACGCTGACTCCGGCGACGTTCAGATAACTCGAACTCGCGGCCTTGTCGTAAAGCTCGCGCGCGGCGCTAAACGGCACTCCAAATTTATGTTTTCTCAATCCCGTAGAAATGTGCGGATGGGTATCCGCCGCCACGTCGGGATTCACCCGCAGCGCCACTCGAGCCGTCGTGTGCAGGCGAGCTGCACAGGCCGCCAACTCGCGCAGTTCGGATGCGCTCTCCACATTGAAGAGCAGAATCTTCGCCCGCAAGGCCGCCGTCATCTCCTCCCGCGTTTTTCCCACACCGGAGAATACGACTCTCCGGCCCGCGCGCCGGTCCGCGATCAGCACCCGCTCCAGTTCTCCGCCCGAAACCACATCGAAGCCGCATCCCTGCCGCGCCAGTAGCCGCAGGATATTTACATTCGAATTCGCCTTGACCGAGTAGCAGATGGTGTGGGGCACGGCGCGAAAAGCTTTGTCAAAGGCGGTCAGCCGTTCGCGCAGGGCGCGTGCCGAATATGCGTAAAGAGGAGTTCCATAGCGCTCGGCGAGCTGAGAAAGAGAAACGTCTTCGCAGTGCAGGGTGAGATTCTGGTCGCGGCCCGCGCGTCTTCGGGACTCGCGATACGAAAACCCCGGCGGCCGTTCCCATTGCGTGAGTTCGCTGTGCCCCTTCATTTTCGCTTGGCGGAAGCGGGCTCGCCTTCTTTCACGCCGTCCTTCACCTTGATCGCCAGCACGGTCTGGTCGTCGAAGGTTTCGACCCCGGCAGAGTGTTCGGCCGCAGCTTTGAAAAGAGATTCCACCACGCAGTCCGCGGATCGGCTGGCACACTCCGCGATTAGCTTCTCGACTCGCCCCCGACCAAACAACTCGCCCCTGCGATTGCGCGCGTCGAGAATGCCATCGCTGAAAAAGACGAACATGTCACCGGCCTTCATCTTGAAACGAAACTCGTCGTAATCGGCATCGTCGAAAAGCCCCAGTGGCAAACCCGTGGCCTCGATCACCTGATTCTTGCCATCATGCACGTAAACCGGCCGAGGCAGGCCGGAATTCGACACCAGTAGAGTTGAATGTTCATCGTCCCAGAGCGCGTAGATCAGCGATACGAACTGCGCCTCGATGCGGCGTTCCGCCAAAGACATATTCACTGCCTTCAGCATCTCGGCGGGTCCAGGTTCGATGGGCGCATGCGAGCGCAGAATCCCACTCACCAGGGCCGCGTAGATGGCGGCGGGCGCGCCTTTCCCGCTCACATCGCCAATCGCAATTCCCAGCCGCGAGAGCGAGTAAGGAATGAAATCGTAAAGGTCTCCGCCGATGGCTCGCGCCGGAACGAACTTGGCAGCGAGTTCCAGATGCGCCACCTTCGGCAGGGTCTGCGGGAGCAGGCGCATTTGCAACTCCCGAGCCAGCGCCAGATCCCGCTCCAGTCGGCGCTCCTGCCGCGCAATCTCCTCGTACAGGCGCGCATTTTCAATGGCAATTGCAACTTGCGCCGCCAAGGTCATCATGGTGCGCCGGTGGTCGTCGGTAAAAAAACCGCGGCGCGTGTGCTCCAGATCGAGCACGCCGATGACTTTATCCTTGTAGATCAAAGGCACGGCCAGCTCCGACCGTGTCTCCGGATTGCCTTCGATGTAGCGCGAATCTTTGCTCACATCCGGCACTAGGACCGCCTCTTTGCTCTGGGCCGCATGCCCGACCAACCCGCGCCCCATCGGAACTTCATGCTTGAGATGAATATTTTCGTGGAAGCGCAGCGAGAAACGATGCTCCAGCTTTTCTCCGGACGCATCCAGCAGCAGAATGCTGAACATCTGGTAATCGATCAATCGCCGCAGCAACTCGGCCACGCGGCTCAGTAGTTCATCAAGATTCAGAATCGACGACAACTCTCGCGCAATTTCATTGAGCAGCACCAAAATTCGCGCCTGCCGTGTGGTTCGCGTGTATAGCTGCGCGTTCTCGATTCCACTGGCGATTCGCGAAGCCAGCAAAGTCAGCAACCGTTTGTGCTCTTCGTTGAAGTAGCCTAAACCGCGCGCCTCCAGGTCCATCACGCCGATGATTCGATTCTTCACCGTGAGAGGAACCGCCAATTCCGAGCGCACATTGGGCACGGCGGCAATGTAGCGTGGGTCTTTGGTGACATCATCCACCAGCACCGCCTGCCGCGACTGCGCCGCCAGCCCGGTCACGCCTTCGCCCACCTTCACTCGAGCCCTTTCGGCAAACTCCGGCGGATATCCCACTTGAAAGCGAAAGCGCAGCTCCTGCGACTTCTCGTTCAGCAGCAGGATGGCGAAGATTTCGTAATCGATGACTTTGCGCACCACTTCGGCGACCCGGCGTAAAGTCGTATCCAAGTCGAGCGAAGTCGACATGACATCGGCCACCTCCAGCAGAAGCGGCTCAACATGGAATTGATTTTCGGGCTTGCTCAGCACTGATCCCATTTTTGATCTCTATGATAGCAGCCGTGCTTTCAGTACCCAGTACACAGTTCCTACGAGTACCGAGTACCCGGAGTCCAGAATTCAGAAACGGGTGCGCCGCACAGCCATCGCTACGCTTTACTTGCCTCCAGGTACTGGGTACTGCCCTCACTCCCGCGGCACCACGCAAACGTCGGGCAAATTTCTATAACGCTCGGCGTAGTCAAGGCCGTAGCCCACGACAAACTCGTCCGGAATCGTGAAGCCAATATAATCGCCATACAGGGGAAGCTTGCGCCGGGAAGGCTTGTCCAGCAGCGCCGCGATCTTCAGCGTCTTGGGCTGATGCGCCAGCAGGAGCTTCTTCAGATAAGTCAGGGTCAATCCCGTATCTAAAATATCTTCCACGACGATCACGTTCTTATCGCGCATGGATTGATCCACATCTTTCATCAGCTTCACTTCACCGGTTGAGTCCCAGCCGCTCTTCAGCTCTTGCGTGGGGCTCGGTCGATTTCCATAACTCGACACGCCGATAAAATCAAACGTGGCATCGAGCGTGACCTGCCGCGCCAGGTCCGCCAAAAAAATCGCCGAGCCTTTCAGCACTCCCACGAAGATCACCGGCTCGCCCGCGAAGTCGCGGGAAATTTCCGCGCCCATCTCCGCCACGCGCTTCGCGATCGCATCCCGCGAAATCAGCACCGTGAGTTCTGTCATGGCGTTTCATATTAAACTATAGTGGCTGCCCCCTGTTGGAGTCCCCGCTCCGGCTCGAAGCACGGGGCAAGCCATTGGAGTTCCCCCATGGATCTCAAAGGCCTTCAACTTACCTGGCTCGGACACGCGACCTTCCGCATCGAAACTCCTGGCGGCCAGACCATCATTATCGACCCTTGGATCATGAATAATCCGATGTGCCCGGCTTCCGAGAAAAAGGTAAAGAAGCTCGATACGCTGCTCGTCACGCACGGTCACGGCGACCACATCGGCGACGCCGTCGAAGTCATCCAGCAGCACAGCCCGCAGGTGGTCGGAATCCCCGAGATGTGCGGCTGGTTGCAGAAGAAAGGCGCCAAGAACATCGCCATGATGAACAAGGGCGGCACCCAAACACTCGGCGATGTCAAAGTCACCATGGTGCACGCCGACCACTCCTGCGGCATTCAGGATGGCGACGAACTGGTTTACGGCGGCGAAGCCTGCGGTTACGTAGTCGAATTCGACAACGGCGTGAAGATTTACCACGCCGGAGACACCAACGTCTTCGGCGATATGAAAATCATCCGCGACCTCTACGCCCCCGAAATCGTCATGCTTCCCATCGGCGATCATTTCACCATGGGCCCGCGCGAGGCCGCCTACGCCTGCAATCTGCTCCAGCCCAGAATCGTGATCCCCATGCACTTCGGCACTTTTCCCGTGCTGACAGGAACGCCGGTCGAATTGCAGAAGCTACTTCCAGATGTTGAAATCGTCGCCCTGAAACCCGGCGAAACCATCAATAATCTGGAGTCGCAAAAGACTACGAGCCTGGCGTCCTAAAGTCGCTACTGATAAGGCAATCACCGTGGAAGAGCGGCCCTTTCAGGGCCGCGTGAATCCGCGAATAGAGACGCGGGCTTTAGCCCCCGTGGAGCTTTGCTATTCTTGGGGGACTCACTTGCGAGCGACACCTATGGCTCAAGACAACAAGAAAGAATCCAAACCCAACTGGCGTCACTTCGATCTGGTTACCGCCGGGCCGGTCGATGACTACCTCTACGCCATGCTCCCCAAGCGCGACGAGGTGCTCATCGAGATGGAGGACTACGCCGCCAAGCACGAAATTCCGATCGTCGGCCCGGCGGTAGCGCGCATTTTGCAACAACTGGCGATGTCGATTAACGCCCGCACGGTTTTCGAGTTGGGCTCTGCGATTGGATACTCAACCATCTGGTGGGCGCGCGCGGTCGGCGAAAGAGGCAACGTCATCTACACCGACGGTGACGCAAAAAACGCCGAGCGCGCCCGCGGCTACTTTGATCGCGCCGGCGTCTCAAAGCAAATCACGCTGCACACCGGCGACGCCCTCGAACTTCTCTCCGAACAAAAGCAGCAGTACGACGTAATTTTTAACGATGTGGATAAAGAAGACTACCCGCGCGTGCTGCGCCTGGTTCCGCAAAGGCTGCGCAAAGGTGGCCTGTTCATCACCGACAATGTTTTGTGGAGCGGCCGAGTCGCGCAGAAAAATCCCGAAGAGCCGCACACCAAAGCGATCCTGGAATTCAATCGCCTGCTCTACAGTTCGCCGGATTTCTACACGACGATTCTGCCCATTCGCGACGGCCTGGCGGTAGCGCTGAAGAAATAAGTAGCGCTGAAGAACTAAAAAGCGAAGTTCACACCAGAATGCTCGTCATCCCGAGCGCAGCGAGGGACCTTGGTGTCTGCCGGCGCCATCATGTTTGCCAGCATAGGCAGAAACCAACGTCCCTCGCTACGCTCGGGATGACATCGAATAAAGAGTCGTCGCTTTGCTCTCCCGCTCAAATCGACTTCACCGGAAGCGCCAGCAAATCTTCCACCAGCCCCACTTCCTTCTGCAGAAAGGGCTCGGCATAAGTCACGCCGCACAGCATTCCGTAGAATCGCGCCATCGACTCCACGCGCGCATGAATCTCATCATGAGCGGGGAAGAGATCTTTACCCGCCTCCTGATCGCTGAACTGCGAAGTGTAAGCCAGGATGGAAGCAAACTTCTGTTCAAACTGAGAAGTGATATCCACCACAAAAGTGGGCCGCACATCGTAATAAAGCGTAGCGTAAATAATCTTAAAAGGCCGATGCGGCGGAAGCGTAGCGCCGGCGTCCCGCCGGCTGTCCGGAGGGCGTCCCGCCCTCCGCGTGTCGGAAATATGTGCGGCCGCGTCACTGAGGGCTGACTGCTGAGGGCTGAGTGCTGACCGCGGATCCAGCTTCGCCAGCCCCGCCAGAAAACAGGCCTCATACCCCAGCATGGAACAAGTGTAGTGATCCGGATGCCGTCCCTTCCAATAAGGCAGAATCACCACCCGAGGCCGAGTCTCCCGAATCACGCTCGCCACCTTCAGCCGATTCTCCCAGGTATTTTCGACGCGCCCATCGGGAATATCGAGCGCCCTCCGCCACTCGACGCCAAGAATCTTCGCCGCCTCAGCCGCCTCGCGCGCGCGATCTTCCGCCGTCCCACGCGTCCCCATCTCGCCCTGCGTCAGATCGAGAATGCCCGTCCGCTGCCCGTGCTGAGCCGCCTTCAGCAGCGTGCCGCCGCAGGTCTGCTCCACGTCGTCGCGGTGCGCGGCAACGGCAAGAATGTCGAGGTTGTCGGAATCCGCGGGCATGTCAATCCAGATTGCCCTGCTCCAGCACCACGTTCTCGCGCACGATCAGCCGGTGCGCCGCCATTTCCTTCAACGTAGGCAGAACGCGACTCACATGCTCGTCCGTGTCCACAAAAACAATAATCACCGGCAGCTTGCCGCCAGCCTCGACCAGATGCGAAGTCTCCACACGGTGGCGCCCAAGAAATCCCGCCACCGCATGAATCGCAGTCGCGGCGTAAGCGTTCTCTTTGCGCAGATAGTTGAGAATTTCCAGATGCAGTGGCCGGTGATGCCACTGGTCGGCTTCATTCAGATAGATGGTTACTTGCACTGCCATTGCACTTGGCATTTTACTCGCTACCCTTCCATTCCCGCCGCAAGATGCCGTACAGCTCCGAATCGATAAACTGCTCCCACTTGCGAAGGTGCTCGCGCTGGCAGCCTTCGTGACGCATGCCCAGCTTTTTCAAAACATTTCCAGATGCCGGATTGTGCTTGAAATGCGAGGCGAAGATGCGGTGCAACTTGAGATCCTCAAAGCCGTAGCGAAGCATCTCCCGCGCCGCCTCGGTCGTGTAGCCTTTTCCCCAACTCGCAACTGCCAGCCAGTAGCCCAGTTCGGCATGCTGGTGTGGCTCGTCAATGGTGAGTCCGATTCCGCCGATTTGCCGCCCATCGCTGCGCAAAGTGATCGCCAGCCACAGCCGGTGAGGTTCGCGCAGCAGCAGAAGAAAATCCTTCCCATCCTGCTCGGTGTAAGGGTGCGGGATGCGTAGCGTGGTGGCCGCGACTTCGCGCGCGCCGATCAACGGCACTAGCTCCGCGAGGTCCGCTTCCGTGTAAGGACGCAATCGCAGCCGCGGGGTTTCGAGCACAGGCGCCATGCTACAGCACCCGCGCCAAAGCCATCCCCGCCAGTGCCGCGCCGAGGCACAGCAAGTTATTGCTGAGAATATTCGTGAGCATCAGCGCGTACTGGCCCTGCTCGAAGTAGGCCATGGTCTCGAACGCATAGCTGGAGAAGGTTGTGAACGAGCCGCAAAACCCAATCACTACCAGCAGTCGCCAGCGCGGATCGACCAGCACGCGTTCGGTAGTCCAGACCAGAAAGAAGCCGACGATAAAGCTGCCCACAATATTGATGAAGAGCGTTCCGTAAGGGAAGGCCGATCCGAGTTCCTTCGCGGCCAGGCGGCTCAGCAGGTAGCGAAAATTGGCGCCCACGATGGCGGCCACAGAGATAGCCAGGAAGTCTTTCAATGCAGAATTCCTCCTACAAATCAGCCTTAAGGATTTTGTAGGAGTTATCAGCCTCAAGCCCGGCACCGGTCGAGGCGGTTATGGCGAACTCCATCGCCGTGATTATCTTTTATCACGAAAACGACGAGACGACTACGAGCTGCCAGCAGTTAGCAATTAGCAATTGGCAGTTAGCAGTCAGCCAATCCCCTTAAGGAATATAGTTTGATTCCGACCCTGAGATCAAAGCCGAATGGCAAACGGCCAATTGCTAATTGCCAATTGCTAACTGCTTCTCACTTCTTCCGCTCCACCAAATATCGTGCCAACTCCTTCAACGTCTCGGCGCGTTCGCCGAAACCCTTCAGCTCTTTGAACCCCGCGCACACCAGCGCATCTGCCTTCCTCTCCGATTCTTCTATCCCGAACAGCGCCGGATACGTCACCTTCTGTGCCGCCGTATCTTTGCCGGCCGTCTTGCCCAGCTGCTCTGAGGTCTGCGTCACGTCAAGCACATCGTCGACGATCTGAAACGCCAGGCCGATCGCTTGCCCGAACGCCCGCAGCCGCGTCACTTCGTTGCCGTCGGCGCCGCCAAAAAGCCCTCCACTCACCAGGCTCGCGGAAATGAGCGCGGCCGTCTTGGCGCGATGGATATACTCCAGCATCTCTGCCGTGGGCTGAGTATGTTCAGCCTCGAGATCAACTACCTGCCCGCCGATCATGCCATCGACCGTGCCCGTACCACGCGCGATCTCTTCGATAATCCGCACTCGCGCCTCCGCCGGACACTCCAGCCGCGCCAGCACTTCGTAAGCCTGCGTCTGCAGCGCATCTCCGGCAAGGATGGCAATCGCTTCGCCGAAAACTTTATGGCAGGTGGGGCGCCCACGCCGCAGATCGTCGTTATCCAGCGCCGGCAGATCGTCGTGGATCAGCGAATAGGTGTGCAGCATCTCCAGCGCCGCGCCCAGTTCCTCGATCTTGGCGGGCAGAGACGATGACCCGGCGATCATGCGTCCAGCCTCCATGCACAAAACCGGCCGCAGCCGTTTGCCCCCGGCAAACACGCTGTGCCGCATCGCCTTGTGAATGGATACCGGAGGCTGGCTCTCCGACGGAATCAAACGGTCGAGCGCCGCATCGGTGCGCGCCCGCCCCTGCTCAAGAGTTTCCTGCAGCATCGCGCAGCGAGTATAACAAGGCGTGGGCTGCAAAGCACCGCATGTAAGCCCACGAGTTTTCAAATGCCGGATGGCAGCGTCAACGGCTTGGACAGCGGGTTGGAAACGCGACCAAATGGAAGCACTCAAAATTCTAGTTCTGTGCGTCGTTTCGGCGATGCTCTACGGGATTGTCCATGACCAATTTACGGCACGAATATGTGTTGAATACTTCACAATCTTTCATCCGCCGATTTTTCACACACAGTCTCCGACCCTGCTTGGCTTGGGATGGGGAATCGTAGCTACGTGGTGGTTCGGGGCGTTTCTCTCTGTACCGATGATATTCGCGGCTCGGGCGGGGCATAGGCCCACGCTCCGGGCGTCTCAGCTCATAACGTCAATCGCACTATTGCTCGGTTTTATGGCAGTATGCGCCATACTCTTTGGCAGCGCGGGTTATGTTCTCGCTCGAAGCGGAGTGCTGGCCACGGACTGGCTGACCTTCTCATCCTCCCCGGCAGACCGTTATCGCTTTATGGCAGATTGGTGGGCACACAACGCTTCTTACGCGAGCGCCTTCATCGGAGGCATAATTCTGTGTGTGCTTACTTATCGGCGGCGTGCTCGCATGGTCGCCTGAGTGATGAAGCGAAAGCGAGGAAGCATCGCGCGCCTCCTCGCCGTGCGAATGTTTAATTAACCTCAGGCCGCGCGCCCTACGCCACAGCCATGCTCCGCAATACCGCGGCCACCACATTCTGCGCGTCATCGGCGGGACAGAAATCACTAGCCCCCGCGTCCATGGCTGCGACCCACAACTCCTCATCCGGCACCCGGTGAGTGCAAACGATCGGCAGCTTGGGGAAATCCTGACGCAAATTCCGCAGATCGCTGAGCAAGGAATATTCCACGTCGAGAATAACCACTTCCGGCGGATGCTTGGCCACGCTCTCGCGCAGCTCCTCCCCGGAGTTGGTTAAGAGCACAGAATTAAAGTGCGAGGAAAGTTGGCCGGCCAGAGACTTTGCCACCTTGGGATCGGTTTCAAGGACTACAACGCTGGAGCCCATAGATCCTCCTAACTAACCGTCTACAACGGCGGACTAGGGCTGCGGGGAAGGGTGCGGCACCACTCACTCCACAGACATTCTTACCAGAACGCCCGGCACAGATTCGCCGCCTACCGTTGGGCAGGCGCTCTTTCCGTCGAGGCATCAAAAGGCTCGGCCTGGAGCTTTCCGTTTTTCTTCAACAGAATTTCCACCTTGCCTTCGGCCTGCTCCAACTCCTTGCGGCAGGCGGACGACAAGTTCATTCCTTCCTCAAACAGGGTCAGAGACGTTTCCAGAGGCACGTCCCCCTTTTCCAGTTCCTGAACGATTTTTTCCAGCCGCTGCAGGCACTCTTCAAACTTAGCCAACGGTTCTCACTCCTTCTCTACTGTAATGCTCCGAATTCCTCGCGATGTCCAGTCTTATTTTGTAAAAAGTTGCGGACGGAGCCCATCGCGCAACCACAAAGGGAATTTCTAAGCCGGCGTCGCGCTCTTCGTCCCCAAAGCCTCCAGCACATCCACCGCCAGGTTGTACCGCCCCTGCGGAGCGCTGATCTGCGCCCCTTGCACCGAATGCCGCACCGCCAGCAACATCTCCCGCGCAATCGCCACACCCTCAGCCCGCGCCGCTTCCGGCGTCTGCGCCTTCGCCATGCGCCCCAGAATCGAATCCGGCACCGAGACTCTTAGTTCGTTCTTCATGAACTCTGCATTGCGCGCGCTCACCAGCGGCCAGATTCCCGCCACCACCGGAACCCGGCAATGCTCGATCCGCCGCAGAAAATTTTCCAGCAGCCGAATATCGAACACCGGCTGCGTCACCGCATATTCCGCTCCCGCCTTCACCTTGTATTCGAATCGCCGTATCTCTTCGTCCAGATCGGTCAGCCCCGGGTTCGCGCCCACTCCAATCACGAACCCTGTGCCCAGCCCGATCGGGTTTCCGCCAATATCCAGCCCGCGATTCAGGTTGTGAACAATATTCACCAGACCGATCGCGTCCACGTCGAACACGGCCGTCGCGTCGGGATAGTTCCCCATCTTCGGCGGATCGCCGGTAATGCAGATCAAGTTCTTAATCCCCACCGCGGCCGCGCCCAGCAAATCGCTCTGGATGCACAAAACATTTCGATCCCGGCAGGTGTAATGCAGAATCGCGTCAATCCCCGCATCCCGCTGCACCAGCAGCGACAGCGCCTGATTGCTCATGCGCGCCGAGGCCCGCGGGCTATCCGGAATATTCACCGCATCCACGCCCACCGACTTCAGAAAGCGCGTGCCCTCCAGCTCTTTGCTGATGTCTGTTCCCTTGGGAGGCACCACCTCCACCATGGTGACAAACTCTCCCCGCGCCAGCTTGGCGCCCAGAGCCGAGCGCACCGCCAAAGCCTGCGCTGGAACCGCCGTCGGAGCCGCACTCGCGGCGACATGCGTAGTAGCCGCCCGCCCCCGCGCCTCGCCCACGCGCAACGCCGACTTCATTACCCGGATATGATCCGGCGTAGTGCCGCAGCATCCGCCCACAATCCTCACCCCGGCAGCGACAAACTTCCGCGCATAACTCGCCATGTACTCCGGCGAGCACAAATAGATATTTCGACCCTCCACCGAGCGCGGAATGCCGGCATTCGGCTGCGCCGCCAGCGGCAGGGAAGTCGCCGCCCTCACCCGCTCGATGGCATCCAGCATCGCCACCGGACCCACGCTGCAATTGCAGCCAATCACATCCGCGCCCCACTCTTCGAGGCGAGGCGTAAACGTCTCCGGATCGGAGCCGTCCAGGCAATTTCCGTCTTCATCAATCGTCACCTGCACGATGCGCGGCAACTTCGCCCCCACATCCTGCGCCGCCAGCATGGCCTGATGCAGCTCCTCGAGATAGCCAAAGGTCTCAAACATCAGCAGGTCGACGCCGCCTTCCACCAGTGCCGCAATCTGCTCGCGAAAGGCCTGCCGCGCCTCCTCGAACGAAGTTTTTCCCAGCGGCTCAATTCTCGTTCCGAGCGGGCCAACCGATCCCGCCACCCACACATCGAAGCTCTTGGCAGCCTCATGCGCCAGCCGCGCTCCGGCCCGATTGATCTCCGGACCTTTATCCGCTAAGCTGTGGCGCGCCAGTCGGAAAGAGTTGGCCCCGAAAGTATTGGTTTCAATAATCTCGGCCCCGGCCTGCAGGTAATCGTGGTGCACGGCGCGAATCAGGTCGGGCTGCGAGAGATTCAGTTCGTCGTAGCAGCGGTTGATGAACACGCCCTTGGAGTAAAGCAACGTCCCCATCGCTCCATCACAGAGTGCGGGAGACAGCTTGATCCGCGCAAGAAAGTCACCTGGCATATGCTTTTAGAATACAGGATGAGATGATTATCTTGCATGGCGGATGCTTACCAAAGGCATCGCATCGGAAAGCGGGAATCGGCGGCTCTGCTATAATCCGCTACTTCGCACCGAAATCTTCACTTTTCTTGCAGTTAGGAGCTCGACGTTTGAAGAATGCCGCTCTCTTGTTGGCCGTTTTTGGGCTCACCACTTTCGCTTTCGTGGCCTGCAGCAGTAATAAAACCACTAGGCTGACCGCCCGCATCCTGGCCTCGCAAAGCGTCTCCAGCCCCACGGCTGCCGCCGGCCTGGTGATCATCAACGGCGAGTATGACACCCGCTTCTCCGAAATCCAGGCCGGCACCGCGCCCGGCCTCATGGCCATCAACCCCAACCGCACCACGCTGCTGGCTTTCGACACCGCCACCAACAGCGTGGAAGTGGTAAACACCAAAACTCAGGCTCTGACTGGAACCATCTCGCTGCCCGGGCCCACCACCAGCATGGTCGCTCTGGCCACCGGCAGCGGATTTGCCGCCGTGCCCAGCGCCCCCATCAACGCCGCTCCGCCCGGAGCCGTCGAGATCTTGAATCTTGCCTCCGGCGGCATCGCCGCCACCATCAATGTCCCCAACGCTCAAACCCTGGTCGCCAGCCCCGACGGAACCAAGGTTCTGGCCTTCGCCGGCGATTCCGACGCACTCACCGTAGTTTCCCCACTGCTGGTCAATACCAGCAATCCCTACGTGACCACGGTCTCTGGTTTTGATCGCCCGGCTTACGCGGTCTTTAGCGCCGATAGCAGCACAGCCTACGTCTTGAACTGCGGCCCCGAATGCGGAGGCGCAAAGGCCAGCGTGCAACCCCTGAATCTAGCAACTCTGGCTCTGGGAACTCCCATTCCCGTAAACGCCGGCACCATCGGCCTCATCAATGGTTCCACGCTCTACGTAGTCGGCAATTCGCCCACCAACGAATCCTGTGCCGGCCAAACCACCGCCGCCACCACCTGCGGACGCCTCAACATCGTCGATCTCACCTCGATGACCGTCACCGCCAGCGCCGTAATCACCGACGGCTACCACAATCGCATCGACCTCAGCACCAACGGCCAACTCTTCATCGGCTCCCACACCTGCACCAACGTAGGCAACGTCAACAACCCCACCGGCGAAGTCCGCGGGTGTCTAACCATCTTCAACACCCAGACCAACGCCGTAGTCATCCCTCCGGTAAACGGCGACGTAACCGGATTCCAAAGCCTCACCACCCGCGACGTGGAATACGTAGCCGAAGGCGGCATCCTCCGCGTCTACGACACCACCATCGACAGCCTGCTCCTGAACAGCTACATCACCACCGGCATCATCAACATCACCGGCCAAATCATCGACGTAAAAGCCATCGACTTCATCTAAGCTCCACTCAACTCTTTGTCATCCCGGCAACTCTTCGTCATTCCGAGCGGGCGAAGCACGCGAGGAACCTGCTTCCCGCCCGCGTCATCGATTTTTTTCGTTCGCACGGAAGGACACGACGCGCAGTGCAGTTATTGACGGGATCATTGCGTCCCAAGCCCGAAGGGCGGCATTCGTTAGCGCCGGACGTAAGTCCGGGGTACGGCGGCGACAGCGGAACAAGTCCCGCCAGGGACGGCACAAATACTCCCGGATTCCGGCCTGAAAAGGCAGTGCCG
>Ga0116113_1000004_pt1 | contig 76608 bp, 68 predicted proteins | sample June2015DPH_10_2_FD_89788 | JGI IMG/M metagenome (GOLD analysis project Ga0116113, IMG submission 89788) | Peatland microbial communities from SPRUCE experiment site at the Marcell Experimental Forest, Minnesota, USA - June2015DPH_10_10 | ecosystem: Environmental > Terrestrial > Soil > Wetlands... | reverse complement strand
TTTGAACCAGGCTGGTTTGAACCAGGCTGGTTTGAACCAGGCTCGACGGATCTGAAACATAAGAAACTGGAATGGCAGCGGATTGGGGTGAAGGCGTATTACCGGTTTCATTTGCTTCAAACCGGTCGCTGGCCGCACTCTCCGTCCCGCCCAGCGTAGCGAGGCACAGCGCCAGAAAGACAGCGAGGACGCAAGCCACGCTGCTGACCAGCCCCACAATCTCGATCCAGAAACGCGCCCTCGCGATTGTCATGGAGTTAAGGTGCCGGCTGGAGTCGGCAGGGTTGGCTACGGAATCCAATAAGCCTGCCAACCTTTGCGCAGTTGGCGGGACACCGCGAAATCAAAGCCCCAAGAAATAAAAAGGAGTCTGACTTTCGACTCTGGAGGATCGGGCACGTCTCGCTTACAATCGCTATCGTCCTTCGGGGGATTCCCATGCGTCTCCTTGCTTCTTTGACGGCCGTACTTCTTATCGCGGCGGCGGCATCATCGGCCCAGACCGACTCTCGCGCGGCATTGTTTCCCAACACGGAAGACAACATCCATCTGGAAATGGTCTTCAATTACGACCTGAGCCAATCGCAACTGGACACGGAAACCGGAGTTGTCGACGTAGTGTGGGGCTCGAATTGGCCGGCGTCGCCCGCTGGTGTGTACAACTCTTCCTACATTCCGTACTCCGTCGACAATTTCACTCACAGCGTTCGCTGGTATGAGGCCAATCATCCCGATTGGTTGGAGTATCTGTGCGATCGGAAAACGCTGGCCTTCGAGTTTGGCACCACGACTCTTGCCCCACTCGATTTCTCGAATCCCGAAGTGCAGGCCTACCAATGGGCGAATTGGGTCGATGCGCCGCTGGCGGCCGGCTTTCCAAGCATCGCCGTCGATACCATGGATCTAACCAACGACTGGCGCCGCTGCGGCCACTACGATAACGACCATCAATGGGTACAGCAATACAGCGGCCACTTGAACGATCCGGCATTCCGGCACGATGTTCTGGAGTGGGAGAGCGCCACTTACGCCCATGTGCACGCGCAGTCCGCGACGGCCACGTTGCAGGTGAACGTCAGCTACCAGTTTGGAGAGCCGCCGGCCGACAACCAGCGACTCATGAGCACGACCGATCTTCTATTCGACGAGCGGGGCTTCAGTAATTATGGGGTTCCGCCGAATGTTCCCACCCCGAATCAATGGCAGACCATCGTCTCGCAGTTGCAGTATGTCCAGTCCAAAGGGGTGTGTTACATGACCAATGGCGAGGAATCCGAACTCACCGCCGACATTCCTCGGGAGGCTCGACTCTGGGTGATCGGCAATTATCTGCTGGTCAAGAACGATTGCACGTACATGTACATGTCCGGCTACACCTCCAGCGGCGCGCAGGATTACGGCAGGCTGATCACCTTTCCCGAATATTCGATTAACATTGGCTCGGCGATGGGCGCGATGAAGAGGATGCAGGGCATCTGGGAGCGTGAGTTCACAGGAGGATTAACCTTGGTGAACCCATACAACTCGACTTTCACGGTAACGTTGCCGCCAGGCAGTTGGGTGGACGTCAACGGTAATCCAGTGGGACCGAGGGTGACGCTGACGCAACAAACGGCACAAGTGCTTCTGAGTGGGTGGCCAAGCAAGCGCTAGCGGAAGCGCGCGTAGCGACGCCGTCCCGCCCTCTGCGCCGGCAGCGGCAAAGTCGTATCGTCCGTTTCACGGAATTCCCAAAGAGCGAGCATTTGAAGTCTGCCCCATGCACTCGTATACTTACAGCCCGCTATGAAGGTTGTCGTAATCATTCCAGCTGCTGGCCTCGGCACCCGCATGGCTCCAATGCCGGTGGGCAAGGGCAAGCAAAAGAAAGCTCCGCCATCCAAACAGTTCACCGAACTGGGTGGAACTCCCATTCTGATTCACACGCTGCGCAAATTTGCCGCCGTCGATGCAGTCAATGAGATCTGGATTGCGCTGCGCGAAAACGAGATTGAAGGGTTTCGCGCGCGCTTGGCGAGTGAAGCTAAGGATGTCTTAAAGAAGAAAGTGGAGTTCGTGGTGGGTGGAGAACATCGGCAACAGTCGGTGGAGCACGCGTTAAAAGCTGTGTCCGCGGCGGGGGATGATGTCGTTCTGGTGCACGATGCGGTGCGCCCGTTTGTGACCGCCGAGATTATCCAGGATGTGATCGCAGCGGCGGAGAAGTATGGAGCGGCGATCGCTGGCATGCCTGCGGTCGACACGGTGAAGCAAGTCGAGCGCACGGCCGAGGGCGCAGTGATCAAGGCCACAATCCCTCGCGCCGGGATCGTCATGGCGCAAACGCCGCAAGGCTTTCGCTATGCGTTGATCAAGAAAGCGTTCGACGAGGCCTCTTCCGATGGGTTCCTCGGTACCGATGAAGCATCTCTGGTGGAGCGCTCTGGACACGAGGTTGCAGTCGTGATGGGCGCGCCGCGCAACATCAAGATTACGACGCCGGCGGACCTGGAGCTGGCGGAGTTCTACCTCAAAGCGGCCGGCCATCACTAGAGCGAGGAAGCCTTTGACATCGTTCTTATTTTTTGAAATGGATGCTCGGATCAAGGACATTATTGATCAAGCCCGCTCCGTTTTTCCGAACCGCAACTTCCGCGACGCGTCGGAGGTCTATGACCACGGGGAATGGGGCCTTGCTCTGGCTCCCGTCTTTTTTCACTTCAGGCGCTTCCCCGAGAGGTCCCGCAGTGGTCTTTATAAAAGACTCTTAAGCGCAACTGATATGGGTCTATTTGACGCGTCATATTATGACGCCATTAAGCCAACAGGACTCGATGCCATCGACTAGGAAGCCCACGACCAGCAACCGTTCTCAGCGTGCCGGGAGCGAAGTGAAGGGGCCAACGACCCGCATAGGCTACGGCTTTGATTCACACGAGTTCAAAGCGGGCATTCCTCTGAAGATTGGCGGAGTCACGCTGACTCACGACAGAGGGCTTGGCGGACACTCTGACGGCGATGTGCTGCTGCATGCCATCACCGACGCGCTGCTGGGAGCCATCGCCGCCCCCGATATTGGAGCCTTGTTTCCTCCCTCGGATGCGAAGTGGAAAGGTACGGACTCGGTTGTGTTCTTGCGCGAGGCTTTGAAGCGCTTGGGTGATGCGGGATACGGCGTGACGAACATGGACGCCAGCCTGATTCTCGCTGCGCCTAAGATTGGCCCGCACGCCGCCGCGATTCGTGCGCGGGTGGCGGAGTTACTGGGCGTGGCGGTAGATCGTGTGGGGTTGAAGGCGAAGACGCCGGAGGGACTGGACCTGGAGAACACCGCCGTGGCGCATGTGGTGGTGATGCTGCAGAAGCGCAAAGCAGCGCACGCACGGAAGAAGAAGAGATCGAGATAAGCATTCGACGGCAGGGTTCCTGACCCTCAACCGCTGCTGACTGCAGTTTCACTTCACGCCTTCGAACTCATCTGCGAGTTGCTTGTGGCGGACTTCAGCCGCTTCGACCAGGGCGCGAAAGATGGCGCGGGAGGCTTCGTCCTGGGCTACAGAGCGTTCCGGGTGCCACTGCACTGCCAACACAAAATGATCGGGAGACGTTCCCTCGAGCGCCTCGATAATGCCGTCTTCCGCGCAGCAAGCGGAGATGCGGAGGCCATCGCCGACGGTGCCGGCCGATTGGTGATGCGAGGAGTTCACCGGAAAAAGCAGCTTGCCCTCGCCCGAGAGGCCTTCGAGCTGCGATCGATTGGACAGCCGGGGGCGGCTGTCCCCACATTCCTGGATCCCTGCTCTTTCCTCGTTCCCTTCTTCAGCGACGATTGCGGCCAGCTTTGAATCCTGTTCAATCTTTACGGAGTGTGCCACGGCTACCTTCTTGCCGGCTTCGTGATCAACTCGTGCCCGCAGCTCTTCCGGCAGAAAGTCGGGTATGTGCTGAATCAGCGAACCGGTGCGGTAGACGTTGAGGCTTTGCAGACCGTAGCAGATGCCGAGAACGGGCTTGCGCATATTGTAGGCGTCCTGCAGCAGGAGTTCGTCGACGGTGTCGCGGCGCGGGTCGGCGGCTGCAGTGTGGGGAGAGCGCGGGGCGCCGAACTTGGCAGGGTCGACGTCGGCGTTGCTGCCGGGCAGAAGCACGCCATCGCAGCGCTCGATGAGCCGCATGACTTGGGCGGGAGTTTGATCGAGGGGAATGCGGACCGGTACGCCTCCGGCTTGCTGGACCGCCTGCTCGTATTGGGGGATGGCGCGCTCGGCGTAATCGCGGTCGGCGGAGTGCGGCATGGGAATGGCTATGCGCGGAGGCATAGGTCGATTGTAGCGCTGACGAGTGGTTCGTTGCCTGCGCCGGCGAACGGCACGCTCGCTTCGCTCGCTCGACAGCCGAGGCGCCTGTCCCCACACGCCGTGCTGGCTGGACAGCTGCGGCGGCTGTCCTCACATAAGCCTGCTGGGGGAGCGACTCTCAGCTTAAGCGTTCGATCGCGATTAGAGTCTTTGCCTGGCGGTAATGACGGACTTCCATCACGAGTGCGAGAACGAAAATAATGCTGCCGGCGACTGCGGCTGCGGGCAGGGCGATCAGGCGATAGGCCAGGGTCATGTTGGGATGCGCGCCTCGCATGGTCGCGATGATCACCGTGCCGAGGATGCCGACGAACAAGCTCACGGCGAACGACAGGAGCGTGCCGATGAAGGTGACCAGCACCACGCGCACCGGGATCGCATACCAGCGGGGTGGACGCGTCGTGGGCATGTTTCTAGGCTACACCTGTTGAGAGCTGGGGTAACGTCAAAGTCTGAACCAACTGCAACTGCAAGTTCAAAGGCGTCGGAGAGGAATGTCCGACCCACACGGGCGGTAGGTATAAGATAGTTATTATGTCGCAGGTGGCGCCAGCTATAACGCGGAGTCCGGCCGATGTGGTGCGGATGACGCCGGTTTCGCAGGCTCCGAACGGGGTTTGCTATGCCGTGGCCGGGGAGGCGTCGATCAGTTCGTTTGACCTGGAACGGATGATCGCGGCGGTGCCCAATAAGATCGCCGCGGCGCTGAAACGCAAGGCTTATTATTTTGTGCCGCTGACGGTGACGCAGGGGGACGAGGTTCTGATTGCGGACCGCTACGATGTGGCGCTTAGCGACAACGCGGTTTGCCATCGCAATTTAAATTTGGGCGATTCGCAGTGCGTGTTTATTTCCACGCGGCTGATGGACGACAAGTTTTCCGTGGCCTTCGAGTTTTACATCAATGTGGGGCATGCGCTGGTGGAGGTCGCCGGAGTTTCGGAAGAGTTCAATGAACTCACTTGGGCGCAGGTGAAGGGTGGAGTGCGCGGGGAGACTTCGCTGGATGCGTTTGAGGCGCGGAAGCTGGCATTGGCCGGAGGGCCGGAGGCGGAGCGCTTCAAGAACGAATATTTCGAGGCTACGTTTTCGGATACGATTTCGATCTATTTGCTCTCGCTGTATTTGGATGTGGATTATTACGATTTGCGAGAGCGGGATTATCCGCTGCTGGCGCCTTCGGCTTTGGCGGAGCGGTTGCGGAAGGTGGCGGAGTTGTTTCCTGCGAATGCCGGGTTTGAGTTTGCGGTGCTGTATAAGCGGCGCGGGTAGGGGGCGCTACCTCAGCGGCTAAAGCCTTCGATCGGGCCGGATGGTTATCGCAGCGGCGCACCGCTGCCCCACCCAAAGGCTGCGCCCCGCAAAGGCTGCGCCACCCGGAGTCTGCGTTACATAAAATCCAGTCTTAATCCCTACTTATTTCCGATTACAAAATTTACTGAGCTGGGTTGATGGGCATGGACCGTCACCGATTTCTCCCATGTGCGGGGATCGGTGAAGAGTGGCCGCTGCACGGTTTGCTCGGTCAGGACGTCGTAGACTTTTTCCTTACCCGCGAGGCCCCAGCCTTCATGCCAGGCGACGACCTCGTAGGTGCCGGGGGGAACGTCGGTGAATTGGAAGCGTCCGCTCTCGTCGGTTACGGCGTAGTAAGGATGAGAGACCACCATCATCTCGGCATTCATCCAGACGTGGCCGCCATTGCAGCGCAGGTTGACCAGGCCGGGAGTCGACATGGTGCGGGTGCTGATTTTGCCGGTGAAGGGGAATGGCAGGTTGAAACTGGCGGCGCCGTCCATGTGGATGGTGTGCAGAGTCGCATCGGAGCTCTGCATCTGCAGATCGGAGTTCTGGGGCACCAGCAGAATGTGGGGAACGTAGCGGCAGTGGCGCTGATCGAGGTGGCGCTCCTGCTCGGGGAGCTCCAGCGCCTTGCCGGCGGAGATGTTCTTTAGGTAGACGACGGTGTTGGCGACGCCGTTATCGGCTCCGATAATGAGGCGGTCCAGGCTGACAGATTTCTTGCCGTCGGGATCGCAGATTTGAGGATCCTTGGTGACGGAGAAATCCAGCAGCTTGGGCGCTGGTCCCGTCCATTTGACGGTGCCGGCGATGGTTCCGCCGTCGGTTACGGGAATGACCGTGTAGTCGCTCTGCGCCAGGGCAGCGGCGGCAACGGCAACGAGAAAGAGCAGTAAAGAACCAACGATGCTTGTTCGCATGCAACACCCCTGATAGCCCACCGCCCGTCCCCCACACCTTAACGTCGTATGTGGAACGCGGGCTAGAATTTGGACCGGACGCGGTTGCCTTCCGCAGGCAACGGCTTGCACCTACTCGAGGACAGCGCTGCACAGGGTCCCGAGGTTAAGCGGGGCAGCGGTCGTTGCTGATTTCAATAGGGAGGACCGTCGAGACGGTTCGTGTGATTGAAATCACAAAATTAGGTTGCGCTAATCTTTGGGGGACGTCGAGATTACCGAAGTGTGGGGACGAGTGGAAAGGATATTCGCGAAGGTAATCAAATTCGAAAAGCTTATGGCAAGTGGTTACAATCAACCTCCCATGACGGTAACGGTCCGATCGTTCGCGAAGGTTAATCTGGGTTTGTCGATTGGCGGCCTGCGCGCGGACGGCTTTCATGAATTGCGGACGGCGTATCAGACGATCGGGTTGCATGATGTGATTCGGGTCAGCGTGGAACGCGGGAGCGGGATTGAGATTCGTTGCAGCGACGATCGGGTTCCGAAGGATGAATCGAATACCTGCCATCGCATCACCGAGAAGGTGATGAGCGCGCTGCGGGTAACCGGGCGGGTGGCGATCGAGATTGAGAAGCGGTTGCCGGTGCAGGGCGGGCTGGGCGGGGCATCGTCGAACGCTGTGGCTGCGATGTTGGGCTTGGAGAAGGCGCTGAAGAAAACTTTGCCGGCAGCGGATCGGTTGCGGGTGGCGGCGGAGGTGGGTTCGGACTTGCCGTTGTTTCTTGTGGGTGGGACGGTGTTGGGCGTCGGGCGCGGGGAGCAGGTTTATCCGCTGGAAGATTTGCCGGCTACGGCTTGCGTGGTGGTGACTCCGGAGGTTGGAGTTTCAACGCCGAAGGCTTTCGCGGCGTGGGACCGAAAATTGACGGTGCCGGGCGCATCCGATAGAATGATTGGGCTTGGCCGAGAGTTGTCGGCGTGGCTGAGCGAGAAATACTCCGGTGCTCCTCGAGGTCCGAGGGGCCGGGCCGAGAATCCGCTTCTCGAGCTTGTCCGGGCCGGGATCAAGAACGACTTCGAAGAGGTCGTCTTTCCTGAGTATCCCGAGTTGAGAGAAGGCAAGTTGGCGCTGGAGCGCGCGGGCGCGAGGTATGCGTCGTTGTCGGGTTCTGGCTCGACGTTGTATGGGTTGTTCGCCTCGAAGGATGCGGGGGGTCGGGCGGCGGCGCGGTTGCGGAAACAGGGCTGGGCGGCTGAGGCTACGGTCACGCTGACGCGGTGGCAGTACTGGGGGGCGTTTCGGTTGGGTAGGGCAGGGACCGAGTAGGGCAGGTTGGCAGGGTGTGTGAGTCCGGCGCTTAGCCTTTGCCGTTCGCTTGGGCGACCGGGACGGCCGTCGCGACATGGTTTTTGGGTCACGGTCGGGCGAAGACGGTCCGCGGAAGTTTTTGATTGTTGATTTTTGATGGTTGATTGACAATTGGTAGGTTGGTTGAGTGCAATCGACCATCCAAAATCAACCACAGCTTCTACTGGGCCGTCGACTAATGGTAGGTCAAGTGCCTTTGGAGCACTTTGTCTAGGTTCGAATCCTAGCGGCCCAGCCAGAAAACCAGTTCTCGGTTCTCAGTTAGGAGCTGAAGACTGAGAACTGAGAACTGAGAACTGCTTATGGCCACTTTAGTCACGCCGGCGGAAAAGACGGAGAAGGTCCAGAAGCAAGTGGTTCCACCCACGCCCGAAGAGAAGCTGGAGCGCAAGCCGCGCGCGCGGGTGGATGAGAAGTTCAAGATATTTAGCGGGACCGCGAATGAGGCGCTGGCGGATGAGGTTTGCCACTTTCTCGGGATGCAGCGCGGGCAGGCCGAGGTGAAGCGCTTTGCCGATGGCGAGGCGTATGTGCAGATCCAGGAGAACGTGCGGGGCGCGGATGTTTTTGTGCTGCAGCCGACTTGCCGCGTGGTGAACGCGAATGGCAAGAGCACGAGCGTGGATGAGCATCTCGTGGAATTGCTGCTGATGATCGACGCGCTCAAGCGGGCGTCGGCGCGGCGGATTACGGCGGTGATGCCGTATTTTGGTTATGCGCGGCAGGATCGAAAAGACAAGCCCCGCAGTCCGATCTCGTCGAAGCTGATGGCGGATTTGCTGACCACGGCGGGGGCGCATCGGGCGCTGATCGTAGATTTGCATACCCCCCAGTTGCAGGGATTTTTTAATATCCCGGTGGATCATTTGTTCGCGTCGCCGGTGCTGGTGGATCACTTTAGAAAACTGAATCTGCCAAACCTGACGGTGGTTTCGCCGGATGCGGGCGGCGTGGAGCGGGCGCGGTTTTTTGCGAAGAAGGTCGACGCGGCGCTGGCCATCGTCGATAAGCGCCGCGTGGAAATGAATGTGGCCGAGATCATGCACGTGATCGGCGACGTGAAAGGCCGGACCTGCTTGATCATCGACGATTTGATCGATACCGCTGGCACTCTGGTGAAGACGGCGGCGGCCTTGATGGAGAATGGCGCAACCGAGGTGTATGCGTGCTCGTCGCACGCGGTGCTGTCTGGTCCGGCGGTGCAGAACATTGCGCAGTCGGTGATTCGGGAGGTGGTGGTTACGAATACCATCCCGCTCACCGAAGCGGCGAAGCAGGAGCCGAAGATTCGCGTGCTCTCGATCGCGGGATTGATTGGGCGGGCGATTCAGGCGAATCACGAAGAGACTTCGGTGAGCAAGTTGTTTATTTAGGCGTGCCAGTGCCGGTGAGAACGAGATCCTTCGGCGAGGATAAAGGCACCGCCTCAGACAAGGGTTGGGATTGACCGTGGCCTCGGTGCCACAACACTTTTTAGAAGGAAAAGAAATCATGGCGGCTACTTTGGAACAGAATGTTTTGGAAGCGGAGGCGCGCCAGGCGGGGACGAAGAATCATGCCCGGCGGGTGCGGCGCGAAGGAAAAATCCCCGCGGTGGTTTACGGCGCCGGCAAAGATGCGCAGCCGGTGAGCGTCGATCCGCGGCATGTGTTGCGCATCCTGCGCTCGGAGAGCGGTCACAACACGATTTTCGATTTGGCTATGAACGGCGGCGAGCGCACCAAGGCGATGATTGTGGATTGGCAGTATGAGCCCATCAAAGGTCATCTGCTGCACATCGACCTGAAGCGCATCGCCATGGATAAGGCGTTGCGTGTGAGCGTCCCGGTTGAGTTGCAGGGCGTGCCGGCGGGCGTGAAGACGGAAGGCGGAATTCTGGAGCAAATGCTGCGCGAAGTCGAGGTCGAGTGTTTGCCGGGAGATATTCCGAGCCACATCGACGTGGACGTGTCGGATCTTACCTTCGGCAAGGTTTTGCGCGTTTCGGATTTGCCGCACAACGAAAAGTTGAAGTTCCTGACCGACGCGAACCAGCCGGTGGCGCACGTGACCAGCGTGAAGGAAGAAGTGGTGGTGGCGCCGGAAGCGGTGGCGGCGGAGGCGGGAGCGGCTCCGGCTGAGCCTGAGGTTATCAAGAAGGGCAAGGCGGAGACGGACGAAGAAGGCGAGGCTGCACCGGAGAAGGGCGAGAAGAAAGCTGAGAAGAAGGAGAAGAAATAGAGTCGTGGCCGGGCGCCTCGCTGCGCTCGGCAGACAGCCCAGGCGGCTGTCTGCACAGGGTGTTGCGTGGTGGCTTCAGATTCAGCCATGTGAAACCGCGTGAAACTGATCGTTGGTCTCGGCAATCCCGGCAGCGAGTATCAGTTCACGCCGCATAACCTAGGCTTTCGGGCGGTGGACCGGATTGCCGGCGATTTAGGCGTTGAACTCAGAAGCCGGCAGTGCCGGGCGCTTACCGCACGAGCGAAGATTGCAGGCGAACCGGTGCTTCTGGCCAAGCCCGAAACCTTCATGAATTTGAGTGGGTTGTCGGTGCGCGAGTTGGTGGCTGAGTACGAAGCGAAGCCGGAATCCGATTTGATTGTGATTCAGGACGAGCTGGATTTTCCGCTGGGCACGCTCCGGATTCACACCCGGCGCAGTTCGGCAGGTCACAACGGCATCGAGTCGATTATCGGGGCGCTGGGCACACAGGATTTCTTGCGCATTCGAATCGGCGTTGCGCCGGATCACAAATTGGAAGATGGCCAGCGATATTTGCTGGCGCCGCTGCGCAAGGCTGAGTTGGCCGTGGTCGATGGCGTGCTCGATACGGCGGCGGAAGCGGTGAAGGTGATTTTGACCGAAGGCGCGGCGGCGGCGATGAACCGCTTCAACCGCAAAGACGAAAAAGATTAGCCACGGATTTGCGCAGATTCTCAGGGATCAATTCCCAAGAGAAGAGAATGGTGTGGCTTATCCGTGGGAATCGAGGAAGATCGGTGGCGGAGATTTGGAGACAGCATGAATCGAACCTATGAGCTGATGTTTATTGTCCGGCCGGATATGGCGGATGAAGATCTAGACAAACTGATTGCCAACCTGGAATCCACGGTGACGGGCGCCGCGGGTGCGGTAAAAGCCGTGGACCGCATGGGGAAACGCCGATTGGCCTACATGGTGCGCAAGTTCCGCGAGGGCGTCTACATCTTGATGACGATCGAGGGCACAGGCGCCGTGATTCACGAACTGGAACGCCGCTTGCGCGTGACCGAGCCGGTGATCAAGTTTATGACCGTGCGCATCGACGAAGAACAGAAGCGGCTGGAAAAGATTAAGAAGCTGCGCGACGCCAAAAAGAAAGTAAGCGCACAGCCCGCGCCGGTTGCAGAGGAAGCGCCTGCGGCAGTCGCGACTGAAACGCCGGCTGCGGACCTGCCTGCAGCGAGCGTTTAGGAACCAGTTCTCGGTTCTCAGTTCTCAGTAGAACCGGCAGAGTTGGGATCTGATTTCTGTTCAGGCGACAGACTAGAGATAGTTTTTCTTAGAAGGAGCGTTATGAGTGACGAAAGCAAAGCAGCGACGCCGGTAGCGGAGCGGCCCTTGCGGCCATCCGGCGATGGACCTCGATCTGGGGGAGGAGATCGTCCCCGATTCGGAGGCGGTGGTGGCGGGCGTTCCGGGCCTGGCGGCCCTCCACGCGAGGGCGGGCGCAAATTTTTCCGGCGCAAGAAAGTTTGCAAATTCTGTACCGAGAAGATCGCGGACATCAACTACAAAGATTACCGTTTGCTCGGGCAGTTCGTGGCCGAGAGCGGCAAGATCGTGCCGCGCCGCTTGACGGGCGTGTGCTCGCCGCACCAGCATCGGCTGGCCGCAGCCATCAAGCAGGCGCGCAATATCGCATTGCTGCCCTTTGCCGGGCGGGCATCGTAAAAGCAGCTACCAGCTATCAGCTTATTACTGCTAAGAGACTGAAAGGCTGAGGGCTGACGGCGAATGGCTGACAGCTTAACATCGGAGTCCTATCATGGAAGTCATACTCAAAGAAGACGTAACCAAACTCGGTTCCCGTGGCGATGTGGTGAAGGTCGCCGAAGGTTATGGGCGGAACTTTCTGCTGCCGCGCAAGCTGGCCATCGAAGCTACGGCGGGGAACAAGGCCGTGGTGGCGCAAATGAAGGCGGCGTCGGTGCGCCGCTCGGCCAAAGAGAAGTCGCAGGCGGAAGAACTGGCCCGGCAGTTCGACGGGATTTCGGTTTCGTTCGAGCGGCGATCGGGGGAGCACGATCAGCTGTTTGGCTCGGTCACCTCCGGCGACATTGCCGACGCGGTCGTGAAAAAAGGGATTAACCTCGACCGGCGGCAGATTCAACTGCACGAACCGCTGAAGACTCTGGGCGAGTTTACCGTGCCGGTGAAGTTGCACAAGGATGTGACCACTCACCTGAAGGTGGTCATTGAGAAGGAAGCGGTCGCCGAGTAGTGGCGAAGCATTCTCGGGGATTCGCGCTTTGTGCGCGAAATTGCCCTGGAACAGCTTTTGGCAGCCGAGTGCCGTTCCTTACGGCCTTCGATCCATTCTTTCGCCCCTTTCGGGGCTCGTTCCATCTACTCTTATTCCCCGCTGCTTACCCCGTGGGCTGCATGCTCACGCCGCTTGGCGGCCGGCAGCACTGACCCGCTCGGCTAGCGAGTCGCGGTTCGGTTACGCGACTCCAATGCCGTATTTGCTCAACGGTTCGAATGAAGCTCCCAACAACCTCCAGTTGAGTTACACTGCGAAGCGTCCGATTCAAGGAAGAGGAAACATGCTTTCAAAAAACGGCGAGTTGGGGTTTGCAATTTTAGCGATTGCCGTTATGCTCACAACAAGCATGGCAGGCCAGACACAAATCGGCAAACAACCGTTTGGACACACCGCGGACGGAACCGCCGTCGATGTTTATTCTTTGAAGAACAAACAGGTCGAAGTGCGCATCATGACTTATGGCGGGATCATCGTGTCCTTGCGCACGCCGGATCGGAACGGCAAGTTCGACGACGTGGTGCTGGGCTTCGACTCGGTGGATCAATACATCGCGAAGAACACTCCGTACTTCGGAGCGCTGATCGGGCGTTATGCCAATCGTATCGCGCACGGCAGCTTTCAGCTCGATGGCAAGACCTATGCGACGCCTAAAAACAACGGCGACAACACACTTCACGGCGGAATTCGCGGCTTCGATAAGGTGGTTTGGGGGGGCAAGCAGATTCCCGACGGCATCGAGCTGAGTTATGTGAGCAAGGACGGGGAAGAAGGTTTTCCCGGCACGCTCACCACTACGGTTCGCTATACGCTGAACGGGAATGCTCTGCGCATCGATTATTCGGCCTCCACCGATAAAGATACCGTGCTGAATCTGACGAACCATGCTTATTTCGATCTGGCGGGGCAAGGGACAGGCGACATTCTGGGGCACGTGGTGAAGATCGATTCGGACGAGATGACGCCAGTGGATGCGGGGCTGATTCCTACGGGAGAATTGAAATCGGTGGGGGGAACTCCATTCGATTTCCGCAAGCCTCACGCTGTCGGCGAGCGCATCGATGTCAACGACGAGCAGTTGCATCTGGGCCGAGGCTATGACCACAACTTTGTGCTGGAGCTTAAGCCAGGCGAGTTGAAAGAAGCGGCGGAGGTTTACGAGCCTACCTCGGGACGCATTCTTCAAGTGCTGACCGATCAACCTGGAGTCCAGCTTTATAGCGGAAATTTTTTGGATGGAACGATCACGGGTAAAGAAGGGCGCGTGTACAAGCAGCGCTATGGGTTATGCCTGGAGACGCAGCATTTTCCGGACTCTCCCAACCATCCTAAATTTCCTTCCACGGAATTGAAGCCGGGAGAGAAGTTCCACAGCGTGACAGTGTACAAGTTCAGCGCCGGCTCGCGCTGAGATTACTCGCCGTAGGGTAGCCAGATATTCTTCACCTGAGTCGCGTGCTGTAGGAACCATCGTCCTTCCCCTTGCGCTGGATCGAACCAGTCGATGACACGGCCTTCGTTGGTGAATGACTGCTTGAGATTTCCCACAGAAAAGGATTTGGCCGCGGCTGCATGCGACTCGTTTTCGAAACACCAGATGGCGTCGACGCCGTCGTGTTCGGCCAGTGTCTTCAAGAGTTCTGTCGTGCGACCGGTCACGATGTTAGTGGCTCCTGCCGGCAGATCGCTAGTATCGAAAACCTGGTAGAGATCGCCGACGATCAGCGGATAGGTTTCGGAAGGAACCACGACCGCAGAGTTGCCCATCGCTAACACCGGTAGGAGAAGAGAGAGCAAGGCGAGAAGCGGGGCGTCATTCGGGCAGATGATTCCTACGGTTCCAATCGGTTCGTTCATCGCAATGGCGATGATGCGCGACGGCGGATTGTGAACAGCGCCGTCGAACTTGTCGGCCCACGCGGCGTAGGAGAATGTGCGCTCAATGCTAGCAGCTACTTCCTGGGACGCTTGCTCGTTTCCCACGCATGCGGCTAAGCGGTTCGCGATTTCCTGCTGGCGCAGCGCGAGATTCTCGGCCATGTAATAGAGGACCTGGGCGCGGGTGTGGGCCGTGGCTTTGCCCCAGGTGGATTTACGTGCGGCTTCGACTGCGTTGCGAATGTCTTTGCGATTTCCGAGCGGAGCTTCGCCGAGCAACTCTCCGCTCTTCCCCCGCACCTCGATGCTGTAGCCGGAGTCGGGCCGGACCTGCTTGCCACCGATATAAAGTTTCACGGTGCGATCGATAGCTGACTCAGGCGGATGCGTGGCGTGGCTTGCTGAGCCGCGTGGACTGGCGGACTTGAGCTCTTCAGTAGCCTGCGCGGGAGCTTGCCGGAACCAGGTTGGTTCCAGATATTCGAGCAGGCCTTCGCGGCCTCCCTCGCGACCGAAGCCACTCTCGCGGTACCCGCCGAAGCCGCAGGCTGCGTCGAACAGATTCGTGGAATTCACCCAGACCACGCCGGCTTTGATTTGCGCCGCCACCTGCAGTGCGACGTTCATACTCTCGCTCCAGACGCTGGCGGCGAGTCCGTAAGCGGTATTGTTCGCCAATTCTACGGCCTCAGCGGGAGTTCGAAATGTCATGGCGGCGAGCACGGGGCCGAAGATTTCCTGCTGCGCGACAGCCGCAGTGGGAGCCACATTGCTCAGCAGCGTGGGAGGGAAATAGAAACCGAGCGCAGGCATCTCGAGTTGCGGCTGCCAGCACGTCGCGCCCTCTTTAACTCCTTCGTTTACCAAGCGGCGGATGCGGTCCAGTTGAACGTGGGCAACGATCGCTCCCATGTCAACGTTTTTGTCGAGCGGCGGGCCGACGCGCAGAGTGCTCATGCGGCGGCGAATCTTTTCCAGCAAACTTTCGGCTATGCTCTCTTGCATCAGCAGGCGCGAACCCGCGCAGCACACCTGCCCTTGATTGAGCCAGATTCCATCCACCAAGCCTTCGACGGCGCTGTCGAGATCGGCATCTTCGAAAACCACGAAGGGAGACTTGCCGCCCAGTTCGAGCGAAAGGCGCTTGTGAGTGTGCGCGGTTGCGGCGCGGATGGCGCGGCCGACCTCCGTGGATCCAGTGAAGGCGATCTTGTCGACATCCGGATGCTTTACCAGCGCCTCTCCGGTGGAACCGTCTCCGGTGACGATATTCACGACTCCGGCGGGCAGTCCGATCTCCTGACAAATTTCCGCGAAGGCGAGCGCCGTGAGGGGTGTGAACTCGGCGGGCTTGAGCACCACGGTATTTCCAGTGGCGAGGGCGGGGGCGATTTTCCATGCCAGCATGAGCAACGGAAAATTCCAGGGAATAATTTGCCCCACAACTCCGCACGCGGAATAGCCGGGGAACTCTGCCTCGAGCAATTGCGCCCATCCGGCGTGGTAATAAAAGTGGCGAGCCACGAGCGGGATATCGATATCGCGGCTCTCGCGAATGGGCTTGCCATTGTCGATGCTCTCGAGCACGGCGAGGCGACGCGAATGGCGCTGCACCGCGCGAGCTAGCGCGTACAAATAACGGGCGCGCACATGAGGAGTGAGAGCCTGCCACTTCGGCAATGCATTTCTCGCAGCGATGACTGCGGCGTCGATATCGGCGGCCGAGCCTTGCGACACGGTTGCGATTTTCTCCCCGGTGGAGGGATCGATCGAATCGAAGAACACACCCTCAACCGGCTGGCGCCACTCGCCGGCGATGAAGAGGCCGAAGCGGCGCTGATGGCGATCGAGCCACAGCAACGCTTCTTTTGGATCTTCGGGAGACGGACCGTACTCCATGGTGAGGAACTTTTCGGCGATGCTCATGCGAGTGGTTCGCTTTCTTGCTAGCTGCACTCAAGCTATGCAATCGGGTGGCGGTAGTCCGCGGAGTACCGGCCGGTTACATAGTGCTCCAACTGGCGTTCGATGTCGTTTAGAAGTCCACTGGCCCCGAAGCGGAAGAGCTCGGCTTTCATCCAAGAATCGCCGAGCTCCTCTTTCATCAGCGCCAACCATTCGATGGATTGTTTTGCGGTGCGAATTCCACCGGCCGCTTTGAAGCCCACGGCCATGCCGGTCTCCTGCGCGTACTCGCGAATGGCCCGGGTCATCACGAATCCCACCGGCTGCGTCGCGTTGACCGATTCCTTTCCCGTGGATGTCTTGATGAAGTCCGCGCCGGCCATCATGGCGACGAAGCTAGCGCGAGCCACGTTGCGCAGTGTGAGCAGGTCTCCCGTCGCGAGAATCGCTTTCATGTGGCGGCGGCCGCAGGCTTGCTTGAACTCGGCAATCTCGTCATAGAGTTGTTGCCATCTTCCGCCGAATACGTGGGCGCGGGTGATGACGATATCGATTTCATCCGCTCCGGCTGCAACCGAACGGCGAATCTCCGCCACTCTTTCTTCCATCGCGGACAAGCCGGCGGGAAAGCCGGTGGAGACGGCGGCTACGCGAATGCCGCTCCCTTCGAGCGCCCGCACGGCGGTTTCAACGAAGTGGTGATAAACGCAAACCGCCGCGACCTTGAGATCAAGTTCTGCGATCTGCAACTGCTCTACAAATTCTTGCCGAACTGGCTGACGTGCTTTGGCGCAGAGGCGGCGCACACGCTCTTCGGTGTCGTCGCCGGAGAGGGTGGTGAGGTCCATGCAGGAAATCGCCCGCAGCAGCCAAGCGGCCTGCCATTCTTTTTTTACGGTGCGGCGCGCGACGTGAGTTTGCGCGCGCCGCTCGACGGCACTGGTGTTTACCCGAAGTTCTTCGATCCAGTCTAAGTTGAGGGGAACGCCGCGATTCCTGAGCAACGGTCGATCGCCGAGCGTGGCGGCGGGCAACGAGGGCTCGGATGGATTCAGAGGATCGGCAACGCCGTAACGACTTTTGTATCCTTCAGGCACTTTTGCATTGTACAGCGGGAAATTTAAAAATTTAGCAATGGCAATTTGGTCATTGAAACACGCAGCGATCGGCCCAGTGGGCTCAAATGACTCAATTCCCCAATTCCTCAATGGGCGCGCCGCGGCTAGAGCAGCATGCCCGCAATGGAGGCCGACATCAAGTTTGCCATGGTCCCAGCCAACATGGCGCGAATGCCGAGGCGCGCCAGTTCACCTTTCTTGTTGGGCGCGAGCGCGCCGATTCCACCGATTTGAATTCCAATGGAGCTAAGATTCGCGAATCCGCACAGCGCGAAAGTTGCGATGGTAAATGACCGCGGGTCGAGAGCCGATTTCATCGGCCCCAGCATAGAGAACGCTACGAGTTCATTCAACACCATGCGCGTGCCCAGCAGATTGCCGATCGCTCCGCAATCGCGCCAGGGTATGCCAATGACCCAGGCGATGGGCGCGAACAGCACTCCAAAGATGGATTCGAGGCTCGCCGGAAACCACCCAATGCCATGTGCTGCCAGCCAGTTATGCAGGCCGCCGAGAATGCCATTGGCGAGCGCGATCAGAGCGAGAAACGAAATCAGCATGGCGGCGATGTTGAGGGCAAGGTGCAGGCCGTCGATAGTCCCGCGCGCCACCGCGCCGAGCAGATTTTCTTCTTTTTCTTTCTTCTCTTCGTCTGCGCTCATCACAACCTTGCCGGCAGTTTTAGGGTGGCCGGTTTCGGGCACGAGCATCTTGGCCATCAGCAGAGTGCCCGGCGCAGTCATAATGACCGCGCTGAGAAGATGTTTGGGTTCGATGCCGAAGGCGATGTAAGCCGCCATGATGCCGCCGGAGACGTGGGCCATGCCGCTGGTCATCACGGTCATCAGCTCCGAGCGTGTGAGGTCAGGCAGGAAAGGACGGATGGTCAGCGGAGCTTCCGTCTGTCCCATAAAAATACTGGCCGCTACGTTGAGCGATTCCGCGCCGCTCGCGCCCATGACACGCGTCATGATCCAGGCCGCACCCTTGATGACGAGTTGCATCACGCCGTAGTGGTAGAGCACGGCGAAAAACGCGGCGATGAAAATAATCGTTGGCAAAACTTGAAAGGCAAAATAAAAGCCAAGATGCGACCCTTGCTTGCCGAGATCGCCGAAGACAAACTGCGAACCTACGAACGCATAGGAGAGCAGGCGATTGACCACGTCGCCGGCTTTCTGAAAGGCGCGGCGGCCAGCGTCGATTCTCAAGACGAAGATGGCGAAGGCGAATTGCAAGCCCAGACCCCATAGCACGGTTTTCAGCCGAATGGCGCGGCGGTTCGTGGAAAACGCATAGGCCAATGACAGCATGGTGATAAGGCCGAGAATTCCGGTGAAGCGTTGCATTCAGTTTTTCTCTCCGGCGCTTCCGATGACACGATGGATCAACGGCCTTTTCTTAGGCAGGACTTCGCTAATCCGATAACTCTTCTCAAGCAATTGCCGAGCTCGAACCGCAGGCGACTCCGCGTTGTAGTGGATCGTCGCCAGCGGCTCGCCGGCAGAGACCGCATCGCCGACTTTTTTGTGCAGTGCGATTCCGACGGCGGGGTCTACGGAATCCTCTTTGCGTTCTCGGCCTCCGCCCAGGACTACGCAGGCGGTGCCGACCTGCTCGCACTGCAACGATGCGAGAAAACCAGCTTCAGGAGCGGAGATGGTCATTTTGTGTTGCGCCTGCGGAAGCTTCTTGAAGTCGTCAATCGCCCGCAGATTTCCGCCTTGCAATTCAACCATGTGGCGGAACTTTTCCAGGGCCGCGCCAGACGCGATCAGCTTCTGGCTTAGATTTCTTCCTTCGGCAAGCGTTGGGGAGATTTCACCGAGAAGCAGCATCCAGGCCGCAAGCTCGACGCAGAGCTGGCGCAAATCTTCCGGACCCTGGCCGCGCAGAATCTCGACGGCTTCGACAACCTCAAGCGCATTTCCGATCATCATTCCCAGCGGCTGATCCATATCGGTGATCAACGCGATAACTTCTTTATTCATGCGCTCGCCGGTTTCGACCATCAGTTCGGCGAGGAAGGCGGCGTCGGCTTCATTCTTCATGAATGCACCGGAGCCGGTCTTCACGTCGAGCACGAGGCCGTCAATACCCTCCGCAAGTTTCTTACTCATGATGGAGGCGCAGATCAGATAAGGGCTTTCGACTGTGCCGGTAACGTCGCGCAGAGCGTAGAGTTTGCGATCCGCGGGAGCGATCTCAGCGGTTTGGCCGATCATGGCGCAACCGCAAGTTTCGAGCACGCGGCGAAATTGCGCGACTGAGAGATTCACATTGAAGCCGGGAATGGCTTCGAGCTTGTCGAGCGTGCCACCGGTGTGGCCGAGACCGCGTCCGCTGATCATGGGAACCACAACGCCGGCAGCTGCCGCCAGAGGGGCCAGCACTATCGAAGTTTTGTCGCCCACGCCACCGGTGGAATGTTTGTCGACTTTTTTGGCCGGCAGCGAGACAAGATCGAGAACTTCGCCGGAGTGCAGCATGGCATCGGTGAGCGCGGCGGTTTCCGAGCGCGTCATGCCGCGCAAGACCACGGCCATGAGCCACGCCGAAACTTGGTAGTCGGGGATGTCCCCGTCGGCGTAGGCGTTCACCAGCGATTCGATTTCGTTTGCCGAAAGTTCGCCGCCGTCGCGTTTCTTGCGGATGACGTCGATGGCGCGGAAAGTATCGGATGTGAGTACGCTTTTCACAGCAGGCGAAATCCCTCCGGCAGCAGTTCTGTGATGTGGGCCTGCCGCGGACCTTTCGCGCCCTGAAAAAAGATGGTTGCGTCCGGCCCAAATTCGTAAATGACCTGGCGGCACGCTCCGCAGGGAGAACAAGGCACGCCCTGGTCATTGACTACAGAGACAGCCCGGATTTCAATCTTCGGTCCCATAGCCGCGACGGCGGAAAAGATCGCAGTGCGTTCGGCGCAGTTCGACATTCCGTAGGATGCGTTCTCGACGTTGCAACCGGAGAACACTTTGCCGCTCGAGAGCAGAATCGCGGCGCCAACCCGGAATTCGGAATAGGGCGCGTGCGCGTTCTTCATTGCCTTCCTGGCGCTTCGCAGCAAATGGTGACGGACCTTCTCGGATAATGTTGGCTTGGGCATGAGAGAAAGTGTTTTCGCGCAAACGTCGCGAAGGCGTGCGCCATTGTAAACCCTGGCTTGAGCTGGGCAGCGAGTTTTCTTGAATTGGAGAGTGCCGCAATTCGACTAGGCCGAATGCAGGTTGGCAAACAGTGTTCGCAGCTTTTCTCCATCCAGCTTGCCGGCGCTGCGAACCCCAGTGCAGATGTCCAGCCCGAAAGGGCCCACTTCCGCGATCCCCTCGCAGGCATTCTCCGGTTTAATCCCGCCCGCCAAAAAAAGAGGAATATCGATCCGCTCTCGAATCTGTTTGCTCAGCGCCCAGTTGTGCCGGCGACCGGTGCCGCCCAACTCTTTGGTGGCGAGAGCAGGGTTTCCTGAGTCGAGCAGGATGGCATCGACATGCACGGAGGCGGCGATGGCTTCGTCGACGGACTCCTGCCCGGTCACATGCACAACCTGCACCAAGGAAATTCCCGGCAGCCCATTGCGCAAATCTTCGTAGGAGCCTTGCTGGAGCCGATCCACGATTTGAATCGTATTCGTGCGGCAGCGGCGTTGCTGCTGAATGATGCCTTCCACATCTTGCCGGGAGGTTAGTAGAAAGGTTGCAATCGGCGGAGGAACAGCAGCGGCGATTTCCGCGATCAGATTTTCGCCAATCACGCCGGGGCCGCTGGGCATGGCGGAAACCAAGCCGAGAGCCGCGGCACCGTGCTCGATGGCAAGCCTGGCCTCGTGCAAGCTGGAAATGCAGCAAATCTTAACACGGGGCCGGGCAGTCGCTTTCATCTCGGGATTATGCAACGGTCGGGTTCCATGAATCCAGTCAATGCCGGTCAATGCCGGATTGCTTTTTGTGCGGACTCGGGTCTAGCATACTCTGGTTGTTTTCGCTTCTCCGGCATCTTTGGTTCATCTCGCAAGAACTCACTTGGTCCACGGTCGATCTAAGGAGGAAATATGGGCATCGCAGTGTCACCGCAGATTCATCCGCAGGTCGCGGGCTTCCTCGAGCAGCCGCGCAAAATGTTGATCAACGGCAACTGGGTTAATTCCATTTCCGGGAAGACTTTTCCCACCTACAATCCTGCGACGGGAGAAGTTCTGGCGCAGGTGGCGGAGGGCGATCGCGAAGATATCGAACAAGCGGTGAAGGCCGCGCGCCGCGCCTTTGATCGCGGCCCGTGGCGGCGGATGACCGCATCCGAGCGCGGGCGCCTGATCTGGAAGCTGGCCGATTTGCTGGAAGAGCATGTCGAGGAATTTGCTTACCTGGAGAGCCTTGATAATGGAAAGCCGCTGAACATTGCGCGTGCTGCCGACGTACCGCTGGCCGTGGATTTGTTTCGCTACATGGCGGGGTGGGCGACGAAGATCGAGGGCAATACGATTCCGATCTCGGTGCCTTATACACCCGGCGCGAATTATCTCGCGTACACGCTTCGCGAGCCGGTGGGCGTTGCCGGGCAGATCATTCCCTGGAACTTTCCCCTGCTGATGGCGGCTTGGAAACTTGGCCCGGCGCTCGCGACGGGCTGCACGGTGGTGTTGAAGCCGGCAGAGCAAACTCCGCTCTCGGCGCTGCGTCTCGGCGATTTGATTATCGAAGCCGGTTTTCCCGAAGGCGTCGTGAACATTGTGCCCGGTTACGGAGAGACGGCGGGCGCGGCTTTGGCGGCGCATCCGGCGGTGGATAAAATCGCGTTCACTGGTTCGACGGAAGTTGGCAAACTCATCGTTCACGCTGCCGCCGGCAATTTGAAAAAAGTTTCGCTGGAGCTCGGCGGCAAGTCACCGAACGTTGTATTCAAAGATGCCGATCTCGAGGCTGCGATCCCAGGAGCCGCGGGCGCGATTTTCTTTAATCACGGCCAGTGTTGCTGCGCGGGGTCGCGTCTCTACATCGAAAAACCGATCTTCGATCGCGTGGTGGAGGGCGTCGCCGAGCAGGCTAAGAAGATCAATGTGGGTTCGGGCCTTGATCCCAAGACGCACATGGGGCCGCTCGTCTCGGAAGAGCAGATGAACCGGGTTTGCGGATATCTTGAAGCCGGCTTTTCGGAAGGCGCCCGGGCGATTACCGGTGGGCACAAGAAAGGCGACCAGGGATACTTCGTGGAGCCTACGGTTTTGGTGGACACGCGCGCAGACATGAAAGTGGTGCGGGAAGAGATCTTCGGGCCGGTGGTGGCGGCGATGCCGTTCGACGATCCCGAGGAGATTCTGGCGCGCGCCAACGACAGTGAATACGGATTGGCTGCAGCAGTGTGGACGCGCGACATCAGCAAGGCCCACCGCATGGCGGCTCAGTTACGCGCGGGCACGGTGTGGATCAACTGCTACAACATATTCGACGCGGCGCTGCCTTTCGGCGGATACAAGCAGTCCGGTTGGGGCCGCGAGATGGGGCACGAAGCGATTCACCTCTACACCCAGACCAAAGCGATCTGCACTAAGTTGTCTTAGCCGATCGTTGGCATAAATAAAGGACGGTGGTGACGCCGTCCTTTTATTCTTGACGTTGGTGTGGGTGCGGAGGTCCAGCGCCGGAAAGCTAGCGCTCCATGAGCAACACTTTTTCGGCGTCGTCGATTTCGGTTAACTTCACTTCGATGACCTCATTGATCGAAGTCTGCACGTTGCGGCCGACGAAACTGGCTTCCACGGGAATCTCGCGATGCCCGCGGTCGATCAAGACGCAGAGTTGCACGCGCCGCGGCCGGCCGTGGGAAAACAGAGCGTCCAAGGCGGCGCGCGTGGTGCGTCCGGTAAATAGGACGTCGTCGACCAGAACGATGTTCCGGTCTTCAATGGAGAACCCGATTTCTTTCTCTTGCACCACCGGCTTGGGACCCAGCGTGGAAAGATCGTCGCGATAAAAAGTGATGTCCAAAGTGCCGACGGGCACTTCCGCATTTTCGATGCGCGTGATGATCTTGCCCAGGCGCTCGGCGATCGGTACGCCACGACGGCGAATCCCGACCAGGCCAAGGCCGTCGACGCCGCCATTTTTTTCGACAATTTCGTAAGCCAGCCGCACCAGCGTGCGCTCGATCTCCGAGGCCGACATCAATTGCGACTTCTGGCGCAGTCCGGTCTTACGGGAAGTAGGTTTCACGTTCATGCAGTGCGCCTCGCGGAATTTCTCATGGGAACGGCGTAATTCGCCTGATGCTACAGTAACACTCCGGCCGAGCCAATCGCGCTCGCGAAGTGTCTCACAAAGCGGAAAACATCGCGATAGGAATTATATAGAGGCACGGGGGCTACACGAAAAGTGTCGGGATGACGCCAGTCTGAAATGATGCCCTGCCTGCCCAGCCGCTCGCAAAGGGCGCGCCCGTTGCGCGGAATACGAATGGAGAGCTGAGCGCCGCGCCGATTAGGTTCTTGCGGTGTGATGATGGAGAAATCCTGGGTCGCATGCCGCTTCAACAAGAATTCCAGATAGCCGGTGAGGGCAACGCTCTTGGCGCGCAAGCGCTCCATTCCGGCTTCGCGAAAAATATCCAACGAGGCTCGCAGTGCCGCTAAGCTAAAAATTGCAGGATTACTCAACTGCCAGCCTTCGGCGCCAGGCATGGGCTGAAAACTCGGCCCCATCTCGAAGCGTGAGGGTTCGTCGTGGCCCCACCAACCGGCAAAGCGAGGCAAATCCCAATTTTGCGCATGGCGCTCATGCACAAAACAGCCGCCGGTACAGCCCGGGCCGCCGTTCAGATATTTGTAGTTGCACCAGACCGCGAAGTCCGGACCCCACTCGTGAAGTTTGACGCTCAAGTTGCCGGCTGCGTGCGCGAGATCGAAGCCGACGACGCAACCGCGCTCGTGCCCGAGCCGTGCGATGCTCGACATGTCGAAAGCCTGGCCGGTCGCGTAGTTCACTCCCCCCAGTAAAATCAGGGCGATTTCATCCCCAGCGCGATCGATCAGCGACTGGATATCTTCATCGCGGATGCAGCTTTCGCCTTCGCGCGGGGTCAGCTCGATCAGCGAGGTCTCGGGATCGAAACCGTGAAAGCGGATCTGGGATTTCACCGCGTACTGGTCCGAGGGGAAGGCTCCGCGCTCGACAACAATCTTGTGCTTTTGTGTGGTGGGACGATAGAAGGAAACCATCATCAGGTGGAGGTTCACGGTGAGCGAGTTCATCACCACAACTTCCAGAGGCTTAGCGCCCAGCAATCCCGCCATGTGCTCGGTAAGCAGCCTGTGATAGGGCATCCAGGGATTGGTCGCCTGAAAGTGACCTTCCACGCCCAACTGCGACCAATCTTTTAATTCCTGCTCGATGAAGGCTGCGGCGGGTTTGGGTTGAAGGCCCAGCGAGTGACCACAAAAATAAACGCACTCCCCCGACGCCCTCTTGGGGAAGAAGAAGCGCTGCCGAAATTCGCGCAAGGGATCGCGTTCATCCATGGCGATGGCGAAATCTTCGCCGGGCTGAAATTCTGGCAGAATCCGAGTATCGGTCACGACTCCATCTCCAGCGGCGTGAGGTCGCGGTGAATGAGTCGATCCGCTTTTTCCCAGTCGAGATCTCCGACGCGATCAATGGATGCGCACAGTTCCGCCAGCAGGCGGCCCTGAATTTGGCCTCGAGTGAACGCAACGGAGTAGGGAATCCGATGAAAGGTCACCATGGAGTACTTGGGCACGAAGAGCTGAGGATACTTCGCTTCCAGCGCCAACTCGACTGTTTTTTGGAAGAGGAAGCGCGAGTCGGAGACGCGATCCCGCATCTCGGTGAAATTCTCGATGGCCATGTCGGCGATAGCGTCGGTGTTGACCTTGCGCTCTTTCTCGAACTCAGCGAAAACCCGCGCCCAGTCTAGGCCGTGGCGATCAAGGAGTTCGACCAGCAAGGTGCAGTCTTCGAATCCGCAGTTTATTCCTTGACCGAAAAAAGGGACGATGGCATGAGCCGCGTCGCCGAGTAGCAGAACTTTGCCATCCACATGCCAGGGCAAACACTTGATGGTCACCATCGCGCCCGTAGGATTCGCGAAATAGTTCTCGGCGAGATGGGGCATGAGCCGGAGCGCGTCGGGAAAACGAGATTGGAAAAACTGAAGTAGATCCCCGTCGGTGGTCACACCGGCAAAACTATCGGCACCTTCGAACGGCAGGAAAAGAATGCAGGCGAACGTTCCGTCGATGTTGGGCAGCGCGATCAACATGTGATTGCCGCGGGGCCAGATGTGCAGGGCGTGAGTTTCTAGCTGATGCTCCCCTTGCGAACCCGCGGGAATCGTCAACTCTTTGTAGCCGTAATCGAGATGGCGCTGAGAAAAATCGAAGCGGTTGAGCTTTAGCATCTCCAGGCGAAGGGACGACGCCGAGCCGTCGCATCCGATCACAACGCCCGAGGGCTCGATCGTTTCTGCGCCTGTGTCCTCGTGGCGGAGCTTGAATGCGCCGGTCTTCCAATCGTAGCCCGTGCAGCGCTGTTGGAAATGAATCTTCGCGCCCAGCTTTTCCGCCGCGTTCATGAGCGATATGTTCAGTTCGGCGCGCGAGATCGAGTTGATGACTTCGAGTTCGTTCTTGCCATAGGGTTGAAACGTAAGGTCGCCGGTGCGGGAGTGCATCATGCGGCCTTTCATGGGAATGACGATGGCGCGCATCGCTTCCCATAGGCTGGCTTGCTGCAGGGCGTGAATGCCGCGGGTGGAGAGGGCGAGATTTATGGAACGGCCCGCATCCAAGCACACTTGCCGCATGTCGGGACGGCGCTCGTAGAGCTCAACCCGCAGTCCGCGCTGCATCAGAAGAATCGCGAGAAGCGGGCCATTCAATCCGGCCCCGATCAATGTGATTTTGTCGGATGCGGAATTCATGGAGGATCGGAGAAACAGTTCACTCGGTGAGCATCGTCCTTGCCTCCCACAATTCCGGGAAGAATTTTTTGTCGAGCGTGAGCTTCAGGTAAGAGGTGCCGGCGCTGCCGCCGGTGCCCATGCGAATTCCGATGATGCGCTCGACCAGCTGAATGTGGCGCAGCCGCCAGCTCACGATCAGTTCGTCGAATTCGGTGAGCCGTTCGCAGACATCAATCCAATCGCGATGATGCGCTTCGTCGGTGTAGAGCGCGTGAACCGCGCGGGCGCGGCCCTCGAAGAGATCTTTTTCGGAGGCGCCCTCGACCGCGGGCGCAAGTTTGCCCATAGCCCGCAGCGCGGCGAAGAACACGTCGTGCAACGAAGGCTCCTCCAGTCGCCGCAGCAGGCTGGCATAGGCCTCGGGGGTGGGGCGGTGATAGCGCAGCATCTTCTCGTCTTTCAATCCGCAGAGAAATTCAATTTCGCGGAACTGCTCGGATTGGAATCCGCTGGCGGGTTCGAGCAGGCCGCGGAAAGCCAAAAAATGCGTGGGCAGCATGGTTTCAAGAATCGTGAATTGCTCCACCAGCACGCGCGTGATCTCGGTACAGCGGCGGAGCAGGCGCGCGGCTTCGTATACTTCATCATGCAGTTGCGGGGAGGCGGCGACCCTGCGCAAATTCGCCACCACAGCGTCGAGATCGTGCAGCAGCTCTTTGAACCACAACTCGTAGGTTTGATGCACGATGATGAAGAGCAATTCGTCGTGATGCTGGGGGACCGATTGCGGCTGCTGCAGCTGCAGTAATTCGGGAACTCTTAGATAAGAACTGTAAGTCAATTGCCCGGACTCGGGGACGGCTAGGGAGTTTTGTGGACTCGCGTTTTCGCCGGCGCTGGCTTCGCTCTTGAGATTGAGAAAACGAATCGCATTGCCGCCTAAGAGCTTGGCCTTGGCTACTTGCGATAAGTTGCTTTGGCGAATGAGCGCGCCCACACGTTCTTCGCCGAGTGGAAAAGGGTAGTCCGAGCCGAGCATCACCCGATCCGTTCCCATCGTAGCGGCGAGAAACTGCAAGGCACGTTGGTCGAAGACAGCGGAGTCGACGGAAAAGCGCTCCAGATAGTGGCTGGGCGGATGCAAGCATTCTCCGCGTGCGACCGGGTGATGATGCCAGGCATTCTCCAAACGCCCAAGCAAGTATGGAAAGCTTCCCCCGCCGTGCGCGAAACATATTCGCAGGGTGGCGGGCAGGCGATCCAAGGCGCCGCTTAGAATCATGGCAACCACGGAGAGCTGTGTTTCCGCGGGCATGCCGACGGTCCACGGCATCATGTATTTTGGCATGCGCTCGGGGCCGAACATTTCCCAGGGGTGGACAAGCACGGCTGCGCCTTCATCGGCGCAATGGTGGAGAAAAGTGACGATGCCGGGATCGTCGAGATTTTTGCTGCCGACGTGGTTGCCGATTTGCACGCCGAGATGGCCCTCGCGCAGGCAGCGGCTCAGCTCGCCGCAAGCCGCGTCGATATTCTGTAACGGCACCTGACAGAAAGATTTCAGCCTGCCTTTTCCGCGGCTGCAAATTTCCAGCGCCGCGTCGTTAAACCATTGCGCGCAGTCGAGCGCATGTTCCACGGGGCGATCGTAGGCAAATAACACTGGCGTTGCCGACATGACCTGCAACTGGATTCCGTCGCGGTCCATCTCCTGCAGCCGAACCTCGGGATCCCAACAGGCGGAATCAATGTGCCGAAAAAAGCGCTCGCCAACCATGATGTCGGCTTTGCCGGGTTCAGTATGCTTGATCCAAGGCCAGTCCGGCGTGCCGTAACGCGCGGCCAACTCCGGCCAAGCGGCGGGAAAAAAATGATTATGGATATCGATGACTTGCATGGTCATTTGCCGGGATGAATCGTGCCGCAATGTTTGCACTTGCGCAGGCTCTCGGTGGAGTAGAACTTGTCAAAAATTGGAGGCAGATCCTTCACGATGCTCTGCAGCTTTAGCTCCGCGCGATGGATCAGCTGGTGGCAATTGGGGCAATACCACTCAAAGGCGTCCAGAGAGCCGGCGGGGCGCGGAACTTCGATGACCACACCGACAGTATCCGCCGGGCGTTGCGGTGAATGGCGCATGTGTTTCGGCAAAAGAAATATTTCGCCCTCTTTGATCGGTATTTCGAGGGGGGGCTTGCCCGGAGTTTCCATGATGCGGAGCGCGATATTGCCTTTTAGCTGATAGAAAAATTCTTCCGTCGGATCGTCGTGATAGTCGCGGCGCTGATTGGGGCCGCCCACCACCGTGACCATCATCTCGCCATCTTCCCACACTTGCGCGTTGCCCACCGGAGGCTTGAGCTTTGCTTTGTTCTCTTCAATCCAAGCCTGAAAGTTGAACGCCTTGAGATTCTTGATGGACGCCATTGCGCCTCCTAAGGCAACGGTTTATAAGCCGTAGCTCTCATTTCAACAAGCAAATGCGGATGCGGCAACTGATGCACGGCCACGGTGGTTCTCGCCGGGCCTTCGGATGTGAAGTATTGGCCATAGACTTCGTTATAGCCATCGAAATCCTTCATCGTGATTAAGTATGTGGAAATCTCGACCACATCTTCGAGATTCGCTCCCACGCTGTGCAGGATGTCGCGAATGTTTTCGATCACGGCGCGAGCCTGGACGCGAATGTCGAGCCGGACTGCTCCCGCAGAATCGACTTCGGCGCCGGCGATGGTGTTGTCGGCGCGGCGCGCGCTGGTGCCGGAGACAAAAAGAAAATCGCCGGCGCGCTTGATGTGCGGAAACTTTCCGCGCGGCGCGGCTTTGCCTTCGACGACTTTGCTTTCGGTGAGGCTCACAGTCTGATGCAGATGTTATTCAGTTCGGAATAAAAGTTCAGAGAGTGCATACCGCCTTCGCGGCCGATACCGGAAAGTCCCGCTCCACCGAAGGGAGTCCGCAGGTCGCGCAGGAACCAGCAATTCACCCAGGTGATACCGACATTCATCCGCTGCGCGACGCGATGACCCCGCTTCAAATCGTTGGTCCAGATCGAGGCGGCGAGGCCATAATTTGTGTCGTTGGCCATGCCGATTGCTTCCTCTTCCGTGTCAAAGGGCGCGATGTGGCACACGGGGCCAAAGATTTCTTCTTTCACACAGCGCGCGGATTCGGCGAGTCCAGTATAGATGGTGGGTTGCACGTAGAAGCCGTGGTCGCGATCGTCGTTGAATCTAGGCGCAGCGCCGCCAGTTACGAGCGTCGCACCTTCTTGATGGGCGAGCCGGTAATAGGAGAGCACCTTCTCGCGGTGTTGCGCCGAGATCAGCGGGCCGAGGTCAGTTTTCGGATCGTTGGGCCAGCCGGGATGAAGCGCTTCCGCCTTTCGTTTGAGCGCAGCCACAAATTCGGTGAATATTTTGCGCGCTACGTAGAGGCGCTCGGCGCAGAGGCAGACTTGCCCGGTATTTAGGAACACGGCGTCGGAGAGTCCGTTCACGGCGTCTTCGAAGTTGCAATCCGCAAATACGATCGCAGCGTTTTTTCCGCCGAGTTCGAACGACACCGGCTTGACCGTGGGCGCGACGGACTTCATGATGGCCGCTCCGGTCTTCGATTCGCCGGTAAAAGTCAGCGCGTTGACCTCAGGATGTTGCGTTAAGAATTCGCCGGCCGAACCGGGACCAAAACCGTGGACGACGTTGTAGACACCGCTGGGAATTCCGGCGTCCTGCATGGCCTCGGCGAGCAGCGCGGCAGTCGCGGGAGTTTCTTCCGAGGGCTTGACCACTACTGCGTTGCCGCAGGCCAGCGCCGGCGCGACCTTCCAGGTCAGCAAGAGCAACGGGAGATTCCAGGGCGTGATCACGCCTACTACACCCAGTGGCTTGCGGACGGCATAGTTGACAGCGCCGGTTCCATCGGGAGTCTCGGTTTGGAACGACTCGAGTCCCGCCATTTTCACGAGGTCGGCAAAGACGCGGAAATTCGCAGCGGCGCGCGGGACATCGAGCTTGGAGGCGAGAGAAACCGGCTTGCCGGTGTCGGCAACTTCGGCCTGGACGAAACAATCGAAACGCTTTTCAATCGCGTCCGCGACGCGGTGCAAGCCTGCCGCGCGCTCGCGAACGCCGATGCGCCCCCACTCTCCGCCGAGCGCACGGCGCGCCGCGTCGACCGCCTCGTTCACTTCAGCCTCGTCGGCTTCGGTGACCTGCGCAATGGTCGTGCCGTCGGCGGGATTGATATCCGCAAACTGCCGCTTTCCAGGCACGAAACGGCCGTTAATGTAATTCTGGATTAACTCCACGAGACCCCCTGCGGGGTTGGGCAATCGTAGCAGGGGCGGCGGAGGCGAGGCAATCGTCGCGCTAGGTGGAACTAGGTGGAAGGCTGGCGCTGTTCGAGGTAACGGCGCAGAGCATCGGGCCAAGCCGGCATTGCAATTCCAAGGGAGTGCAGGCTGGCCGGCGACAAAACGGAATAAGCGGGACGGGGCGCGGGGCGGCCCATCTGCTGCGAGCTTACTGGCCGCACCGTGGTGGTGAGGCCGGCGCTCTCTACGATCTGCTGGGCAAACTCAAACCAAGTGCAATCGCCGGCGTTGTTTACGTGCACGATTCCTTCGGCGTTCTGGCGGCACAGTTGCACGACGGCGCGGGCCAAGTCGGCGGCATAGGTGGGGCAGCCGCGCTGGTCGTTGACCACATCGAGCGCGGGACGGCTGGCGGCGAGCTTCAAAATGGAATCTGGAAAACATTTTCCGCCGGTCCCGAAGAGCCATGAGGTGCGGGCGATGCAGCATTGCGGCAGCAGATTCAGGAGAGCGATTTCGGCCTCGGCCTTCGTTCTGCCGTAAACGCTCTGAGGATTTCGTGAGTCGCTGATTTCGTAAGGCGTAGTTTTTTTACCATCGAACACGTAGTCGGAGCTCAGGAACAGAAGCCGCGCTCCGGCCGCCTTCGCCGCCGCCGCTACGTGGACGGCGCCATCGCGGTTGACGGCAAAGGCAAGGTCCGGATTGCTTTCGCAGCCGTCGACGTCGGTGAAGGCCGCGGCCAATACGATCCATTCGGGGCGAGCCTCGTTGACGACTTGCTGCACGGCACGGGCATCGCGGATATCGGCGGCGCGCGAACTGAGGCCCGTGACTTCGTCGCCGGACCATTCGAGCAACAGCTCCTTGCCGAGCAGACCGGTCGCGCCAAAAATTGTGACTCGCATGGAGGTTCAGTCGAACGTTTCGGCGTCGCGGAATAACACGCCGCGCTGGTCTTTCGCCGATACGGTCGGCGGACCTTCCAATTCCCAATTTATTTTGAGATCGGGATCGCTCCAGGCCAGGGTGCGTTCATCATCCGGTGAGTAGAAATCGGTGGCCTTGTAGAGCACGTGAGCTTTTTCGGAAAGCACACGGAAGCCGTGGGCGAAGCCCGCGGGAATCCAGAGCATCCGTTTATTTTCTCCCGACAAGCGCACGGCCTCCCAGCGTCCGAAGTTAGGAGAGCTGCGGCGCAGGTCGACGGCAACATCGAGAATCTCGCCGTCGGCGGCGCGCACCAGCTTGCCCTGCGGATGCTTGATCTGATAATGCAATCCCCGCAACACGTTGCGTGAGGAGCAGGAATGATTGTCCTGAACGAATTGTTGGCCGATGCCGGCTTCGCCCATGGCGCGCTGATTGTAGCTCTCGAAGAAGAAACCGCGTTCGTCGGCGAACACTCGCGGTTCGAGCATAAATACGCCGGGCAGCGAAGTCGGAATTTTCTTGATCGCGCTCATAGCCGGACGAGCCGCCTGTACCGAATCCATTTCAGAATACCTTTTCCCGCGGAAGACTCAGGAGGTAAGCGCCGTAGCTGTTGTTCTTCATCGAGGCTCCGATTGTTTCCACCTGCTCCGCCGTAATGTAGCCGGAGCGGTAGGCAATTTCTTCGGGGCACGCAACCATGAGGCCCTGGCGTTTCTCGATGGCCTGAATGTAGAGTGCCGCGTCCATGAGAGATTCGTGGGTGCCGGTGTCGAGCCAGGCCATGCCGCGGCCCATGACAACGACTTCGAGTTGACCGCGCTGGAGGTAGGCCTTGTTGACGTCGGTAATCTCGAGTTCGCCGCGTGGGCTGGGCTTGAGAGCCTTGGCGATTTTTACCACCTGGTCGTCGTAAAAATAAAGTCCGGTCAGGGCATAACGGGATTTGGGTTGGCGGGGTTTCTCTTCGATGCTGAGCGCGCGCCCAGAGTTATCGAACTCCACTACGCCATAGCGCTCGGGGTCGTGCACGGGATAAGCGAAGACGCGCGCGCCTTGAGTTTTGCCGGCGGCCTCGCGCAGATCGTTGGCCAGCTCGTGGCCATAAAAAATATTATCGCCCAGCACCAGCGCGCAGGGGCTGGCGCCAAGAAACTCTTCCCCCAACAGGAAAGCTTGCGCGATCCCTTCCGGTTTGGGCTGAACCTTGTATTGCAAGCGAATTCCGAACTGGCCTCCGTCGCCAAGCAGCGCTTGAAACTTGCTCATGTCTTCGGGAGTGGTGATGAGAAGAATGTCGCGAATCCCCGCCAGCATCAGGGTGCAGAGCGGGTAGTAGATCATGGGCTTGTTGTAAACCGGCAGCAGGCTCTTGCCCATGGCGTGGGTCACTGGGTAGAGGCGGGTTCCCGACCCTCCCGCAAGGATGATGCCTTTGTAACTCGTGCTGTGCAAAGCTGGCATGATCGAGCTTTCGAATTTCTCGTGATTCGACGATCGCATCACGACGACCGCTTCAAGAAGAGTATTGGGTTTCGATCCACTGGCGATAGCTGCCGCTGGTAACGTCACGCACCCAATCCTGGTTGTGCAAGTACCAGCGCACGGTTTTGCGAATCCCGCTTTCGAAGGTTTCGCGCGGACGCCAGCCTAGCTCCCGCTCGATTTTAGCTGCATTCATGGCGTAACGCCGGTCATGGCCGGGGCGGTCTTTTACGAATGTGACCAGGCGGCGGCGCGGCTCGCCGCGAAGGCCAGCCATTTCGTCGACCATGTCAGAGATGGTCTCGACGATCTCCAGATTGCGCTTCTCGTTCCAGCCCCCAATGTTATACGTTTCCCCCACGCGCCCCTGCCGCAATACCGTGGCGATCGCCTCGCAGTGATCTTCCACGTAAAGCCAGTCGCGCACGTTCTGGCCGTCGCCGTAGACGGGCAAGGGTTTGCCATCGCGCGCATTCAGGATCATCAGCGGTATCAGTTTTTCGGGAAATTGAAAGGGACCGTAATTATTGGAGCAGTTGGTTGTTAGCGTGGGCAATTCGTAAGTGTGATGGTAAGCGCGGACGAAATGATCGGAAGAGGCCTTCGAAGCGGCGTACGGACTATTGGGAGCGTAGGGCGTGGTCTCGGAAAAAGCCGCGTCGCCTGGCCCCAGAGAGCCGAACACTTCGTCGGTGGAGACATGCAGAAAGCGGAAGGCTGCGCCTTCCGGTTCGGGCAAAGTTGCCCAGTAGGATCGCATTTCTTCGAGGAGCGCGAAGGTTCCGTCCACATTGGTGCGCAGAAAAGCATCGGGCCCGAGGATGGAGCGATCGACGTGGCTTTCGGCGGCGAAATGCACGACGGCCTGCGGCTTTCGCCGCTGCAGCAGGCTGCGCACGAGATCCCGGTCCGCAATATCACCGTGGACGAACTCGTAACGCGTGCTGCCGGCCACATCCTGCAGATTGTGCAGATTGCCCGCGTAGGTAAGTTTGTCCAGGTTCACCAGGGAAACAGAATCCTGCTTGATCCGCTGCAGGATAAAGTTGGACCCGATAAACCCTGCCCCGCCGGTGACGAGGATCGTATTTTCCATAGTGAGCGTGGCACGCACCCAGCGAATCTCAATTGTAAACAAAAGGACGGGATTGCTCCCGTCCTGGTGTTGGCGCGTCCGATTCTTTTGGTCTAGAACGTAAGTGTGAACCGGGTGCCGCCGGGCCGATGCCCCGCTTCATGTTTTTCCAGGCAAATGCTGGACAAGGACTGCAGCACAGGAGCGGCGAGTTCTAGCTCAGGCGCGTCATAACTGACGGCAATGAGCTTCGTCTTCTTGATCGATTCCACGGTTAGCCGGGGCCGGCTTTCTTGCGGCGCGCCACCCGCGCGGCCTCGGGTTCGTGCGGCCGGAGCCAGCGCAACCAGTCGTGGGAAGCCAGATCGTTGGCCTGCACCACCCCGGCGCGGGCGTCGTCATCTGTTGGCAGTTCTAGTTCTCGACCATTGCCAGCTCGCGAATGGTCGGCGAGAGGGACTCTTCTTGCCCGCAGCTTGGATCGGTCAGCACTATGGGGAACGAACTTTGTCTTTCTAAGACGGTGTCTTTCTAAAACTAGGACAGCGTCTTTCCAAAACTCGGTCTCTCTAAAACTGCGTTGGACTCACGCACATGCTGAAGGCAGGCTTCGTGAGGAAAGGCTCGATCTTGGAGATAGAATTTTGTGGAACGAACACGAGATCGCCCGAACGCAAGAGAGGAAGTTCGCCCAAGTTCCTATCCCTCAACATCTTCTTCAGATTCAATGCGCCTCAACCAGGTCGTCGTTAGCGCGAGAACAGCAACCCGTTGACGAATGTTTGGCCTGGCGAGTGAAGCCACCGGCGATCTCTTCCGCTTCCATTACTGACGTGTCGGCCCGGAACTCATGTTTTCCAGTGCGGCCAACCTCACCGCCCGCCGCGAAGTAGGGAAGCTCGAACTCCTTCAGGGCCACGGCCACCTGCGGGTCATGCAAGTATCCCGTGTAAGCGTGCAGCACCGCCACGCCGAGCTCCTCCAATGCCAATCCCTGGGCGAATGCGGTTCCGGAATCCGTCTGAGCGATGTATCCATCCGGCTGAATCGTGAGGGTCTGATCGAATTCTGGAGAAGGTGGAACGCAAGGCCCTACATGGCTGCGGTTGAGCCGGTATCGCGGACGGCGATCCCTTCCGAGTTTCTGGAGGTTTCCCGTGCCGTCCGCTGTCCCCGGTTTTGCGGCCGCTGTGCCCTTGCCTCCCGCGCCTGCCCCGGTTTGGCTGGTTTGAGGAAACGTAGGTTCGAGCCCAGGTCTTGCTGCTCTTGTTCCTGGGGGAACGCGGCCCCGCAAAGCTGTGCCAGCAACACCACCATCCCCCCAATTCTTAGCCGATTAACGAAGGGTGTCATGGGTGTTGCTCTTTATCCCGATCCCTTGGATGCTGAGAGCCATTCCGCACCCGCGACTCTCTTCATGCAAAGTATCTGGATGGTCCTTCGGCGACAAGACATGTGAAGTGTTGTCCACTAAGGAAGTCATGGCGAATTCGGGCGGGGTGATCCCATTGCCGCGATTTGATGGCTTCGGATTGACAAAGGCAATTTCGCGAGGGGCGTAAGGCGGTCTCACAAGGTCTGCCCACGAAAGTAGACTTGCAGGTTCACTGAATCACATGGCAAGCAACATGTTCGAGCGGGGAAAGCCCGAGAAAGGCCGCTATTTCGGGCTTGTCCCGGCTCCCGGCCGCTGGAAAGATGGCGGGCGCCGTTCGAGAACGCAATTTCCCACAAGCCCGCAACGAGTCTTCCCGATTTGAGAGTCGCACGCGAATTATGTGACATGTTTCCTTGAGTACCCGCGCGCACCCACCTAAGATCACGTCACTGCGATGCGACTATGCATCTGGGGCGTGAGATTGATGAGTTCGTCCACTTCTGTGACTTCGCTTGGAATCGCCGTACTCGTCGCCGACTCCAATCGCATGCAGGCCCAATTAATGACCAGCGCCTTGCGCCGCCGCCCGGAGTTCCGGGTCTCGACGTGTCCGCTCGATGTTGCGTCCATCCTGCAGGCCGTGGTTTCGAACCCCGCCAAAGTTATTCTGCACACGCTGAATCGCTCGGAGGACATCGCCAGCCAGATGGCGGCGTTGCGCCAGGTTCATCTTTGCCGCCCCGCCGCCGCCAACATTCTTCTGGTCGACGCTTACGACCGGGAACTGGTGGTCGGCGCATTTCGTTCCGGGGCGCGCGGAATTTTCTGCATCACGGATGCCCATTTCCGCTTGCTCTGCCGCTGCATCCAACGGGTGGCCGGCGGCCAGATCTGGGTCAACACCGAGCAAATGAATTTTCTAGTGGAGATGGTTTCAGAGGTGCCATCGTTGCGGATTTTGAATTCCCGCGGCAAACCCATTCTCACCCCGCGCGAAGAGCAGGTGGTCGCTCTGGTGGCCGAGGGTTTGAGCAACCGCAACGTGGCCCGCGAACTCAATCTCAGCGAACACACGATCAAAAAGTATCTCTTTCGCATCTTCGATAAGCTGGGCATTTCGACGCGCGTCGAACTCGTGCTCTATGCCATGAACCATGGCGATCCCAGGCGGGCCGAGTGGCTGCCGGGAATTCATGCCGTCCCCAGCAGTTGAGAGTTTGAGGGCGTACTTGAAAAGGCGAATTGAAAAGCAAGCGCCGCGCCTGTATAAACTTGGGGACGAGACTCCGTGCCCGATAATGCTTCCAAACCCGCCCCCCACCCTAAGCCGCGTGCGTCCACCCTTCTCGCGGCCGGGCTGCTGCTGGCGGCTCTTGCGGTGGTCGTGCTTTACACCAGCCGCAAGGCTTTTCTGAGTCCGGTGGCCTTGGTGGTGGTGGCCGCGATCGGCATGGCGGCTCTGCTCCTGCAACTGCGCCTGCGCGGGGACCTGCGCTCTTTAAAGGCCTCCACGGTTCGGGGGCCGCTATGGCTCAACGGAGTTGGGGTGCTGTTCGCGGTGGGAGCGCTCTTTGCCGACGTTCTTCACCGCAACGCAGCTTTCATGCTGGTGGCTGCGTTGGCCGCCGTGGTGGCTTTCGCGGTTAGCGGTATTCTGGTGTTGAGCGCGCTGCGCAAGCACCGCACGTGAGATGCAGCGGGTGCAGAAGCTTCCCGCAACGCACGCGCGTGATTTTAGCGATTGACGGCGCGGCTTGAAAAGGCTGCTGAAAACTTCGCGCCGAGGGCGAAGACCAACCTCGGGCGCTAACTGTGCCCCCATTCCAGGCGACGTAACGCCACAACTGAACGTTGTGCCCTTCCCCACTGGCTCGAATTCGATGTTTTTCACCCTCATAGTCAAGCCGCGCCCTTCGAAGGGGACGCCGTAACTCCGAGTTGCTAACTGCTGCGAAGGCACAAAAAAAGGCCAGCAAAGAAGCTGGCCAAAAAGACCCTAGGTCTGCGGCGGCTACTTCATGCTGTCGTTTTTCATGCTGTCGGCCTTGGCCATTTTCAGGGACATGACGTGCACTTCGCCTTTGTCAGAGTAGACGTGCGCGGTGAGGACGACGTGATGGCCTTCGTGGCCTTTCACGGCGTCGGGGTTGACGATGGTCCAGCTCTTGCCGTCTTTATCGCCGACGAAGCTCTTGCCGTCGTCGCTGATTTTGCCCATGACCTTGACGGCCTTGGCGGAAGAGTCGTCTTTCATGCTGTCCTGCTTCATGCTGTCTTGAGCGAGTGCGATGCCACTGGTGAGCAGGGTGAGTGCGAAACAGAAGGTTAATACTTTTTTCATCTGAGTCTCCTTCGGGTAAGTGTTAGCGGCCTCGGAGATTATACTCCCGAATTTTTGCCGCGGATTTTAACCCGCTCCCGAATTGGGAACGTGGGAAAATAGCGCAATGGCTGGAGAGCTGGCTTTGCGAATTCCCGACTTTCTCTACGGCACCGCGTGGAAGGAAGAACGTACACCAGGGTTAACGGAAATGGCGTTGCGCGCGGGTTTTCGTGGCATCGACACCGCCAACCAGCGCCGGCATTACTTTGAAGCGGGGGTGGGCGCGGGATTAGCTGCCGCTTATGCCGCGGGCGTGGTGGCGCGATCCGATCTTTTTTTGCAGACAAAGTTCACGTACCGGCCGGGGCAGGATCATCGGCTGCCTTACGATCCACAGGCCAGCCTTTCGGTTCAGGTGGCGCAGTCGATGGCTAGCTCGCTGGAACATCTGGGAACGGAGTATGTGGATAGTTACGTTCTGCACGGGCCGGCTTCCGGGCAGGGCTGGAGCGTTGCCGACGCCGAGGTTTGGGAGGCGATGAGCAGAGAGCGCGATGCTGGGCGGACTCGCCGGCTTGGGGTGAGTAATGTTTCTTTGCGGCATCTGGAGCAGATGCTGGGGAGCGGGGTGGAAGCTCCCGCGTTTGTGCAGAACCGTTGTTATGCTCGACTCGGTTGGGACCGCGAGGTGCGTTTGTTCTGCGCAGAACGGAAGATTGTTTATCAGGGATTTTCTTTGCTTACGGCGAATCTGGAGGTTTTGCAGCATTCTTTGGTTACGGGGCTGGCGGCGCGCCTGGGAGTAACTCCCGCGCAGGTTGTGTTTGCGTTTGCTCGAGGCGTGGGCTTGCTGCCTTTGACCGGGACTTCCGATCCCGAACATATGGGGCAGGATCTGGAGAGTTCTAGATTCGAGTTATCGCCGGAAGCTGTGTTGGGTGTGGAATCTTTGGTTGGGTGAGGGTTTGCGGGAGCGCGACTGGGGAGTGTGCGCGAGAACTCAGCCGTCCCCAGGGACTGTTTCGGAGTTTGTCTTTCGCCCCTTCGGGGCGGGTCCGTCTCCCACCCTACGCCGTGGGCTGCATGCTGGCGCCGCTCGCCGGCTGAACCCTAGCGCGCTGGTTACCTTTCGCATTAGCATGCGGCTGTTCCACAGAGTCCTACGTCCAGCCTTTTTCCTGAGCCCGCTTTAGAGAGCAGCAACGCGCCTTTGGATCAGCAGGAAATACATGGCTAGCATGATTAGGAGGCAGCCGTTGACCGTGAGCACGACCGGCGCCGTGAACAGTGGGACGAGCCATCCGGATAAAAGGTTTCCCAGGGGCATGCCGCCGCGGAAGGCGAAGTTGTAGACGCTCATGACGCGGCCGCGCATTTCGTTGGTGGTGATCAACTGCACGAGGGAATTTACGGTGGCGAAGACGGCCATCATGGCTGCGCCCACCAGAATCAAAATCGCGCCGCTGAGGTGTAGCGACTTGGAGAGCGCGAAGCCGGCGATGCCAGCGCCGAGGCAGAGCAAGGCTCCGAGGGCAACCAGGCCTTTGCGATTGATGTTGCCCAGGCCGGCGATGGACAACGAGCCGAAGATCGAGCCCAGGCCCATGAGCGCCAGCAGATTGCCGTAAGTCTCCGGGCCGCGGTGGAAGATGTCTTTAACGAAGACCGGGATGTACGTCCGCATGGGCATGCCCAACGCCGTCATGCAAAACGCTAAGACGATCAGCGCTTCCATCGAACTTTGTTTGCGGGCGAAAGTGATGCCCTGCTTGAGACTGAAGAGGATGGACTCCGTGGTTTTCACCGGCAGAAAACGGGCGTTGATGATCGATAGCGAAATAATTGGGGCGAGAAAAGAGAGGGCATTGAGGCCGAAGCACCATTTTTCGCCGAGCTTGGCCAGAGCTTGTCCGGCTAACGCCGGGCCTACCATGACTGCGACGTTGAACTGAATGGAATTCAGCGCGATGGCATTGGGCATGTCCTCTTTTTCGACCAGCGTGGGGATGAGCGCCTGATAGGCTGGTCCGCCGAAGGCCTGGGCGAAACCGGAGATGAAGGAAAGACAGAGAATGTGCCAGACGTGGACCAGGCCGGTCGCCACAAGAACGGTAAGCAGCGCGGCGGTGAACATCTGGACATATTGCGACCCGAGTAGGATGCGGCGGCGCTCGACGCGATCGGCGATGACTCCGCCGATCAGGGAGAAGAGGAAAATGGGAATGCCGCCGAGGAATTGGTCGAGCGCCAGCAAGAATGCCGAGTGGCTGAGGCGGTAGATGAGCCAGCCCTGGGCGACGATCTGCATCCAGGTGCCGATGCTGGAGGTGCAGGCGCCGATCCACATCAGACGAAAATCGCGATATTGAAATGCCTTAAAGACCCGGCGAATCAAACTACCTCTCCCGTTAGTTCGGCGCAAGTAGGCTCGGCGCAAATAAGCCCGCCGCAACCTAAGATCAGACTCTACCAGACGCGTTCGGTTAGCCGCGTTCGGGGGTGGACGCTTGGCGACTGCATCCTTGATGTCCCGTAAGGTTCAAGAGTCGCTGGCATATACTCTTGGTTCATAAAATTTAGAGTCGTAGAGTCGGGGTAAGATTCGGTCCGTAAAATCTCAGGGGGAATTATGCAACGCTGGCTCGTCGCGCTGCTCATCGTCAGCTTGGGTATGCCTTCGTCCATCGCAGATTCGGCGGATGCGCGGTCGGATGCGCCGATTTATGGATTTTCGGGGGAGCATGCGCGCGGCGAGCGCGAGTGGGAGAGCAAGTTTAAAGCGCTTCCGAACGCGCAGAAGCAGCGCGACTACATGCACCTGCTGACCGCGCGTCCGCATCACGTGGGTTCGGCTTACGATAAACAAAATGCCCAGTGGATTCTGGCCCGGTTCAAGGAGTGGGGACTGGATGCGAAGGTTGAAACTTTCAAAGTTCTTTTCCCCACACCGAAAAAGCGGCTGGTGGAGTTGATCGCTCCAGCGCATTTTTTGGCGAAACTGCAGGAACCGGCTTTCGCGGAGGACCCTACGTCGAACCAGCGCGAGGAGCAGCTTCCCACCTACAACGCCTACTCGCGCGATGGAGATGTGACTGCGCCTCTGGTTTATGTGAACTATGGATTGACGGACGATTACGAGCGCTTGCAGCGGCTGGGCGTTTCGGTGCAGGGAGCGATTGTGATCGCGCGTTACGGAAATTCGTGGCGGGGAATGAAGCCTAAGATCGCCGCCGAGCATGGGGCGGTGGGCTGCATTATTTATTCTGATCCGAAAGATGATGGATATTTTGGCGGCGACGTTTTTCCCAAAGGGGCGATGCGACCCGATCAGGGCGTGCAGCGCGGGAGCGTGATGGATTTTGCGTCGAGTTATCCCGGCGATCCGCTTACTCCCGATCGAGGCGATCCGAACTCGCCGCACCTGACGGCAAGCGATGCTCCGAGCATTACGAAAATTCCGACGCTGCCGATTTCGTACGGGGATGCGCAGCCGCTGCTGGCCGCGCTTACCGGTGCGCTTGCGCCGGAGGAGTGGCGCGGGGCTTTGCCGATCGCTTACCACGTGGGGCCCGGGGCTGCGCAGGTGCATCTGGTAGTGGAATCGAATTGGAATCTCAAGGATGTGAACGATGTGATCGCGCGCATCCCGGGCTCGTCGGAGGCGGATGAATGGGTGGTGCGCGGCAATCATCACGATGGCTGGGTGAATGGGGCGGAGGATCCGATTTCTGCGCAGGTCGCGCTGCTCGAAGAAGCGCGCTCGTTTGGCGAACTGCTGAAGCAGGGCTGGAAGCCGAAGCGGACGATCATTTACTGTGCGTGGGATGGCGAAGAGCCGATGCTGCTGGGATCGACGGCGTGGGCAGAAACTCACGGGCGCGAGTTGCAGGAGCACGCGTCGGTCTACATCAACACCGATGGCAACGGGCGCGGCTATCTGCTGCTGGAGGGTTCGCACTCGCTGGAACATTTCATGAACGAAGTGGCACGGAGCATTCAAGACCCGGAGACGAAACTTACGGCGTTTGAGCGGGAGCGGCTGGCGGGCATCGCCGCGGCAAAGTCGGATGACGATCGCAAAGAGCTGCGCGAGCGCGCTGACTTGCGCATGGGTGCGCTGGGCTCGGGTACGGATTACACGGCGTTTGTCGACCACCTCGGAGTGGCGTCACTGAATCTCGGTTATGGCGGCGAGGATGATGGCGGAATTTATCATTCGATCTACGACGACTTTTACTGGTACACGCATTTTTCGGATACCGATTTCGCGTTTGGCGTGGCGCTCTCGCAGACCATCGGGACTGCGGTGATGCGCATGGCCGACGCCGATGTGTTGCCTTATGAGTTCACCGGGCTCGCCGACACCATGCAGAAGTACAACAAGGACTTGCAGAAACTTTTGCAGGGCAAGCAGGACGAAGCGCATGAGCGCGAGTTGGAATTAAAGGAGGGGACGTACCAGGCGGCCAACGATCCGCGGCGGCCTACGGAGGCGCCGCCGGGGGAGGATATGCCTCCGCACCTGAATTTTGCGCCGCTGGAGAATGCCATCGACGGGCTTGGCAAGAGCGCCGAACGTTATAAGGCGGCGTTGAACAAAGCGGAGTTGACCGGATTTAGAGTTGGCGATTCGCAGTTGGCGGTGCTGAATGAGAAGTTGCTGCAGAGTGAGCGGCGGCTCACTGACCCCGCAGGGCTGCCACGGCGGCCCTGGTACAAGCACATGATTTACGCTCCGGGCGTTTACACGGGCTACGCCCCGAAAACGATGCCCGGAATCCGCGAGGCCATCGAGCAGCGGCGCTGGCTGGAGGCTGACGCCGAGATTGCTCGCGTGGCCCGGGTGCTCGAGAATGAGGCCGCGCTGATCAATTCCGCAGCGGCTGATTTGGAGGGGTTGAGCAAGTAGTGCGTGCGGCGTGCGGAACCCATGTAAAATCAGGAGAAAGTCAGCCGGTAACGGAAAAACCGACTCGGTGTGCGAGTCGATTGCAGGCGCTAAAGCGCGGGCACATTTTGAACGGCTCAACGGCACGACTGAGCGTCGGTGCCCTTCCCGTCAGCGCTCGAATTGAGGTTTCCGCAGACTGCTGGAGCTTTGACTAAGGCAAAGGCCGACATATTGTGTTGCTGATTCTCTATTTCGCTTTGGGCGTGGCCATCGTTGGCACCCTTTCTTCCGCCGTATTTCTTGGGCTGGCGTTCCTGGGAGTGATTCGATTTCATCGCGATGCGCGCCGGCAACGCCGCTCGATTCCAGATCATCCTCATCTTCCTCCAGTTTCCGTGCTCAAGCCGGTTCATGGGCTGGAGGCGCGGCTGAAAGAAAATATTGAGAGTTTTTTTCGGCAGGACTATCCCGACTATGAGATTTTGTTTGCGGCCGACTCCGCGGATGATGGGGCATTGGAAGTGGTTCGAGAGGTGTCCTCGCGCTACCCGCAGATCCGCAGCCGAGTGCTGGTTACGGGCACGCCTTGGCCGAATCCGGTCGTACATTCGTTCTATTGCATGGCGGCGGCGGCGGCGCACGAGATTCTCGTTACCACCGACAGCGACGTGGAAGTTGCTCCCAACTATTTGCGCGAGGTCGTGCCCCCCATGCTTGATCCGCAAGTGGGCATGTTAACCTGCGTGTATCGCGGCAAGAATGCGGCGGGATTTTTCTCGGGGCTCACCGCCATCGGAATGTCGGTGGAGATGACGGCGGGCGTGCTGGTAGCGAATCTGCTGGAGGGAATGAAATTTGGATTGGGGCCGACGACCGTCGTGCGTAAGGATGCGCTGGCAAGCATCGGCGGGTATGCCTCGCTGAAAGACTACATTGCTTATGACTTTGCGATCGGCAACTTGATTGCGAAGGCGGGATATCGCGTTGTGTTGTCGGGGCACATCATCGATCATGTCGTAAACCAGCGGTCTTTTCGGCACATGTGGCAGAACCAATTGCGCTGGGCGCAGACTACGCGCTACTCGCGGCCCAAGGGGCATTTTGGCAGCGGGCTTATTTTCGCCATGCCCTACGGGCTGCTGGGATTTTTGGCGGCTTGGGGATTGGGGCATTTCGCAGCGGGAGCCTGGTTGCTGGCGGTGGCTGCCGTGAACCGTTTGCTGGAGGCATGGCTCGTGGGCTGGACCGTGGTGCGCGATCCGCAGATACGGCGGGCGCCTTGGCTTTATCCGCTGCGCGACTTGCTGGGGTTTGCCATCTGGTTCGCCAGCTACCTGAAGCTGCGTTACGTTTGGCGCGACAGCCGCTTTGAGTTGAAGGGGACGCGCATCGCGCTGCGGCAGACCACTTCCGATAGCCGGTAGTATTCTTTCTTTGCTCAGATTTCCCCATCGGCTGTTTTTATTTTGGGAGGCTTTATTGCGGGTTTTAGTTACGGGAGCGGCAGGATTTATTGGCAGCAACATGGTCGACCGCCTTCTCGCGGCGGGTCACAAGGTGGTGGGTTTCGATAATCTCTCGACCGGGCAGCGGCGTTTTCTGGATGGAGCGGCGCAGCATTCTAGCTTTACTTTTCAGCGCGGCGACTTGCTCGATCGCGGAAGTTTGTTGGGCGTTATGAAGGGCGCAGAACTGGTGGTGCATCTCGCCGCCAATGCCGACGTTCGCTTTGGTACGGAGCATACGCGAAAAGATCTTGATCAGAACACGGTTGCGACCTGGAACGTTCTCGAAGCGATGCGCGAACAAGGTTGCCCGCGCATCGTGTTTGCCTCGACGGGATCGGTATACGGCGAACCGGAGATTTTTCCTACCCCGGAGACTTGCCCTTTTCCGATTCAGACTTCGCTCTATGGCGCTTCGAAGTTCGCGGCGGAGGGCTTGATTCAAGCCTATTGCGAAGGCTTTGGCATGCAGGGGGAGATTTTTCGCTTTGTGTCGATCCTCGGGGAGCGCTACACGCATGGGCATGTGTTCGATTTTTACCAGCAGCTTGCGGAGCATCCCGATCGTCTGCACGTTCTCGGCAACGGCCATCAACGAAAATCGTATTTGTACGTCCAGGATTGCATCGACGCGATTCTTTTGGCTCTCGAACGGACCCAGGGCAAGGTGAATATTTTCAATCTCGGCACCGATGAGTATTGTGAAGTGAACGACTCCATCGCATGGATTTGCGAGTACCTTGGCCTGCATCCCAAGCTTACGTACTCGGGCGGAGAGCGCGGGTGGATTGGCGATAGTCCGTTTATTTTTTTGGATTGCTCGCGGATTCGCGCGCTGGGCTGGCGGCCACGCTTGAGCATAAAGCAGGCGGTTCTGGCTACCATCAAATTCGTCAGCGCGGATGCAGCGGCGGTGAAGGCCGGCATTTAATACGCTATACTTGGCCGTTTTACGCTTGGCCCTTGTGGAGCCTTGCAGGAACTATTCTTTGATCATCACGCGAAGCCCGCTGCGAATTTCTTTGGGGGGTGGAGGCACCGATCTTCCTTCGTATTACCGCAAGCACGGAGGATTCGTGCTCGCGGCCGCGATCAATCAGTATGTTTACATCACGATCAATGAGGCTTTTCGTCCGCGGATTATCTTGAAGTACGCGAAGCTGGAGGATGTGGAGCGGGTCGAGGACATTCAGCATCCCATCATTCGGGAGGCTCTGCGATTGACGGGCGTTACCGGGCCTTACCTTGAGATCGTGAGCTTGTCCGATATTCCGGCGGGCACGGGGCTGGGTTCTTCGGGGAGTTTTACTACGGCACTGCTGCGGGCTTTGCACACCAAGCGTAGAAGTTTTGTGCCGCCGCAGGAACTGGCGGAGCAGGCTTGCCATATTGAAATCGACTTGCTGCGGGAGCCGGTGGGCAAACAGGATCAGTACATCTCGGCGTTTGGAGGCATTACCTGTTTCGAATTTTTGCCGGACGACCGCGTGCTGGCCGAGCCTTTGAAGATCGCGGCCGAGACGCTGGCTAATCTTGAGGATAATCTGCTGCTGTTTTTTACCGGGGCCTCGCGCTCGGCGGGCGAGGTGTTGCGCGATCAGGATCGGCGCACCCGGGAGAATGCCAGCGAGATGCTGGGGAATCTGCATCTCACCAAGCAACTGGGGCACGAGAGCCGGGACGCGCTGCTGGCGGGCGATTTGCGCAAGTTTGCCGAGTTGATGCACGTGCACTGGGAGCACAAGAAAAAACGCTCGCCGGGCATGAGCAGCGGCTTCATCGATGAGATGTACGAACTGGCGCGCGCTCACGGGGCGATTGGCGGCAAGCTGATTGGCGCGGGCGGGGGGGGATTTCTGCTGCTTTACACGGAAGACAAAACTCGCCTGCGCTCGGCCATGCGGGGCGCGGGGTTGCGCGAAGTGCGCATGCAGTTCGACTTCAGCGGGACTTCCGTCTTGGCGCATTCTTAGATCATCCCATGTTACCTGTGGCAATACTTGCCGGGGGATTGGCGACGCGTTTGGGGCCGCTGACTCAGTCCACGCCGAAGGCTTTGATCGCAATCCAGGGGGAACCATTTGTGGCACATCAGTTGCGCCTGCTGCGCAAAAATGGCATCGAACATGTCATACTGTGCGTCGGCCATATGGGTGAAATGATCGCGCGGACGGTTGGTGCGGGCGAGGCCTTCGGCATGAAGGTTGAGTACTCCTACGATGGCCCCGCGCCGCTGGGCACGGCTGGAGCGATTCGAAGCGCGCTGCCGCAGCTGGGAGAAAGCTTTTTCGTGATGTATGGGGATTCGTATCTTGCCTGCGATTACGCGGCGGTTGAGCGCGAGTTCTGGCGGAGCGGCACGTTGGGATTGATGACCGTGTTTCGCAATGATGGGCAGTGGGATACCAGCAACGTAGAATTTGAGAAGGGGCGGATTTTGGCGTACCGCAAGAAGAATCGAACGGCACGCATGCGCTACATCGATTATGGGCTGGGCGTTTTCCGCGCGGAGGCTTTCGCTAAAAGCTGGGCCGCGGATCTGGCCGACGTGTATGCAGACCTTTTAGAGAAGGGTGAATTGACCGGATTGGAAGTGCGCGAGCGTTTTTATGAGATCGGTTCGCCGGCGGGATTAGAAGAAACGGCGAAATATTTGAGTCAGGCAGGAGATGCGCCGAGATGAGCGATTCCAGTGTTCATCATGAAAGCTTCGCCCGGGATTTTCTCGCGGAGGCTATTGAGATCATCGCGAAACTGGACGCGCCGAGCATCGAGAGAGCGGCGGAGTTGCTGGCCCGAACCCGCGCTGCGGGCGGGCGGTTGTTTGTTCTGGGCGTGGGCGGGAGCGCGGCCAATGCTTCGCACGCGGTAAACGACTTCCGCAAGATTGCGGGCATGGAGGCTTACGCTCCCACCGACAATGTGGCGGAGCTTACGGCGCGGGCTAACGATGAGGGCTGGGGCTCGATTTTCGATGGCTGGTTGCGGACGAGCCGGCTGCGCTCGGTGGATTTGCTGCTGATTTTTTCGGTGGGCGGCGGCGATGTGGAGCACAATGTCAGTCCGAATCTGGTGGCGGCTTTGCAGTATGCCAAGTCGGTGGGGACGAAAATTATCGGCGTGGTGGGCCGCGACGGCGGTTACACGGCCAAGGTGGCCGACGTTTGCGTGCTGATTCCTACGGTGAACGCGGCGCACGTCACGCCGCATGCGGAGGCGTTCCAGGCGGTGGTTTGGCATTTGCTGGTATCGCACCCGGCGGTGAAGCGGCAGGCCACGAAGTGGGAGTCGATGGCCTCGAATGGCCGGCACCGCGCGGTTTTTTTGGATCGCGATGGCGTAATCAACCGGACTTTTGTGCGCAACGGCAAACCGTTTCCGCCCGCGAATCTGCAGGAATTGGAAGTGCTGCCCGGAGTTCCGGAGGCTTTGCAGGAGCTAAAGCAGCAGGGCTACAAATTGCTGGTGGTGACCAACCAGCCGGATGTTGCCCGCGGAAAGCAATCGCAGGAGATGCTGGATGCGTTCCATCGCACGTTGGCGGCGCGACTGCCGCTCGACGATATTCTGGTGTGCGAGCACACCGACGAAGATGAGTGCGACTGCCGCAAACCCCTGCCCGGAATGCTGCTGGAAGCGGCGCGTCGGCATCACATCGATCTGGCGGCGAGTTTTATGGTGGGCGACCGCTGGCGTGACATCGAGGCCGGTTATAATGCTGGTTGCAGGACGATTTTTATCGATTACGGCTATGCGGAGAAACCTCCAGACCGGGTTCCGGATGTGCGCGTGGAGTCGCTTCGCGAAGCGGCCGACTGGATTCTTCATTCCGCGCCCATAGGAGCGCATTCCCGATGAAGTCCGTGTCCGAACTGCGAGTGCAAATTTTCGCGGACGGGGCCGACAAGGCCAGCATGCTGCAGTTGTATCGCCAGCCTTATATCAAAGGCTTCACCACCAATCCCACCTTAATGCGGGCTACTGGAGTCACCGACTACCAGCGCTTTGCGCTGGATCTTTTGGCGACGATTCAAGACCGCCCGATTTCGTTTGAAGTATTTGCCGACGAAGAAGCGGAGATGGAAGAGCAGGCGCGGCACATTGCGGCCTGGGGCAAGAATGTGTTCGTCAAGGTGCCGGTGATGAACACCGGGGGTGCGGCCACTTACGATCTGATTCGAAGCCTTTCGGGCGATGGCATTCAGTTGAATGTCACGGCGCTTCTGACGCTCGAACAGGTGCGCAGCGTTTGCAAGGCGCTTCAGGGCAGCGCGCCCGCTTATGTTTCGGTTTTTGCCGGGCGCATCGCCGATACGGGGCGCGACCCCGTGCCCGTAATGCGCGAAGCTGTGGCGATGGTGAATGACGCCAACGCGCAACTGATGTGGGCCAGTCCGCGCGAACTGCTGAATGTTTTCCAGGCGGATGAGATTGGTTGTCACGTGATCACGGCGACTACCGATATTCTGAAGAAGCTACCGTTGGTGGGTAAGGATCTGCATGAGTTTTCGCAAGAGACGGTGCAGATGTTCCGGCGGGATGCGGTGAAGTCGGGGTATTCGCTGCCCACGGTGAAAGAGGGCGTGGGGGTTTCGCACGGGTAAGAGCGATTCGGTGCTTGCCGACGGCATACCGCAATCGCGTACCGAGGTCCTTCGCCAGGAGGATAGCGAAGATTTAGGCAGCTACTGCCGCTTGCGCACTTATGGATGGTTCGTAAACATTACCTTTCCTGATACTTCACTCGCAATGTGTAGCGGCGCCGGCAGCAAGGCTTCCACGTTGGCGCGTTCGTGCTGGGGGACGAAGAGAAAGACCCGCTGCGGGGACTGCCAGGCGCGTTCCAGGTCGCGATCGTTCAAGAAAATGTGGGGGGCGTCGGGATAGGTGGATCCCCACCACATCGACGTCGTATTTCCATTCACTAATTCAATCGGGCGGCGCAGGTAGAAGAGCAGCGACGAGCCGAAGGATTGATCGCCGTAGATCATCACACGATCCGTCGGACGCAGCTCCGGTGTGATCTGCTCGGCCATGCTTCGCGAACCAAGAAACGGGTCGAAGCGCACCAGGGCGATGTGCGCGGCGTAGAGAAAGATGGCCATGGTAATGGCAGTGGCCCAGGTTGCGGCCAGGTGCGCGTTGCGGAAGCGCAGCCAAACCGTCAGGGTGGGACCGATCAGCAGCACGAACGCTGCCAGCAGCGCTGGCAGGCGCAGCGCGGCGAAGGATTCGCCGGTTAGATCGAGGATGTGTCCCATGGAAAGCGTTTCAGCTTGCAGGTCGGGCTTGGCCAGCACGGTGCCGATATCAGGAACGAAAGGCAGATGGCGCGAATTCCATACTCCCGCCGCCAATACTAGCGAACTCGCGATGCAGATCGTGGCCAGCGCTCCGGAGCTCCACAGCAAAAAGGGTCGCGATCCCCACTCTTCTTCGTCGGCCAACTTTCCTGCGATCAAAAGCAGGATCGGCAAGTACGCCGGAAATGTGTAGTACTCCTGGTTGGTCGAGAAGGAGAAGAAAACCAGGGTGACCGCGGCCCACGCGAGGCAAAGCAATTCGGTGCGGGATTTAAAGTTCAAAGCCGGCCTGGGCTCGATGTCACTTTGCCTGCGGCGGGCCAGCCAATTCGCGATGGGCCGCCTTATCGCTACCGGCAGATACAGGCTCCAAGGAAAAAGCCAGACCAGATGTAGCGTCCAATAGAGCGAGTTGGCTTGCTTGTTGTAATCGCGGGGAATGCGCCGGCCCAAGAAGCGCATGTAATGCTCGTTCACGAAGTAGAACCAGAAAAAGTGCGGGTTGCGTATGCCGGCGAGAATGTGCCACGGGGCAGCTACCGCGACAAAGAGCAGAGTGCCGGTGAAGAGACGAAATTCGCGCCAGCGGCGCCACTCTCCGCTGATGGCCAGGTAGACCGCGAGCGATACTCCGACGACCACGATCGCGAGCAGGCCTTTGGTGAGGACCGCCAGCGCCACGCTGGCATAGGCTGCGTACCAACGCCATGGCTTTCGCTCTTCGAGCGCGGTGGCAAAGAAATAGAAGGCCGTCGCGATGAAGAGGCTGAGAATGGACTCCGGAATAAGGATGCGGGTGAAGAGATAACATCCGGCCGCGGTCGTGATGAACAATCCGGCATAGGGGGCGGCGCGGCCGCCGAAAGCGCGCTGGCCCCAGCGCATCGCCAGCAATACGAGGAGCAACATGGAACTCGCGACCGGCAAGTGCGTCGCGAATTCATTGGCGCCAAAGAAAAAATAGGAGAGCGCTACGGCCCAGTACATGAGCGGGGCTTTTTCCAGGTAGCGATTACCGTTCACTTTCAGGGTCACGAAATCGTGCGTTAGCAGCATTTCGCGCGCCGCCTCGGCGTGGGTGGAATCGGCGTCGTCCTGCAGTCCGGGTGAAAACAAGGATCCCACGTAGACCAGCGCAAACAAAGCCAGCACGGCGAGAACCGAAGTCTTGCTCACTTTAGTCACTGACGGTGCGCCTGGAGCGAAGCGATTGGTGGTCAAGGGCTGGGGATCCTCGGGTTCATGCGCTGTTTAAGAATGCCACACGGCGATGATCGCGTCACCTCGATGGGTGCGAACGGAATTCACCGACGGGTGCTTTGGCGAGAGTTGTCTTTTATACAGTGAATACTGTATGTCGAAGGAGATGTTTCCTGATGCATTCTTTTGAGGCCGTGCGGTCTCAGCGAGCCTGTTTGCCTTCCGGAGGAGGCCTTTGAAAGGTAATTCCAAACGCATACTCTGCGTCGACGACGATTCCCAAACTTTAAGCTTTCGCAAACTGCAGCTCGAGATGGCGGGGTACTCCGTTTTGACCGCGCCTTCGGGTGTTGAAGCGCTTAAGATTCTGGCGGATGGGGCCGAAGTCGACGCGGTCCTCCTGGACTACGTGATGCCCGCAATGAAGGGCGACGAACTGGCGGAGAAACTGCGCCAGCGCTATCCGAATCTCCGGCTGGTGGCGGTTTCCGCCGTCGACGAGTTGCCCTCGGCCATGCTGAACATGGTCGACAGCCACGTACAAAAGGGATCGGAACCCGAAGTTCTTCTGACCGCTCTCTCGGCATTGCTGGTCGAGGGCGGCGAAAAACGCGACCGCGACCCGCTACTTCTCCGCAAGACGATTCTCTGCGTTGACGATGAACAGTTGCAATTGCAGATGAGGCGAGCACTGCTGGAATCAGCGGGGTTCGCCGTGCTGCAGGCGCAATCGGCCAAGGCGGCGCTGGAACTGTTTCACGCCAATTCGATTGACGCCGTGGTGATGGACTACTGGCTGTCCGATAAGAACGGCACCTCGGTTGCCGAAGAAATGAAGCGGCTGCGCCCGAGAACGCCCATCGTGATGCTTTCGGGATTCTCGTCTCTCCCGGGTGAGGGCGCGGTGGTGGATGCATGGCTGCGCAAGGCCGCGATTGAACCCGAGGAGCTGGTGCATGAGGTCAAGCGATTGATCGGCCTCAGGGCCGAAGCGCAGCAACCTGTCATCTCCTAAATGAAAATGCACAGGCCGAGGAACTTGGGTCGCATCGGGCTTACTATTTTTTGCGCTTTGGCAGGCTGGAGTTTTCTGGCCGGGAGGGCCGCCGAAGCTTCCTCCGAGACGGAAGAGACCATTAATCCTGTAAAGACTCTGACCCTGGAGCAACTGGCGAATGTGGAGGTGACCAGTGTCTCCAAAACGCCGGAGGAGGTGCGCAACACCTCGGCGGCGATTTATGTAATCACGCAAGAAGATATTTGGCGGTCGGGTGCGACCAATATTCCCGAGGCTCTGCGGCTGGCTCCCGGCGTGGAGGTGGCGCGTATCGATGGCGACACTTGGTCGATCGGCATTCGCGGCTTTGGTAGCCGGCTGGCTCGCGATGTGCTAGTGCTGATCGATGGCAGGACGGTGTATACCACTTTGCTGGCGGGCACATATTGGGAAGCCCAGAATGTAATGCTCGACGACGTGGAACGCATTGAAGTGATCCGCGGGCCGGGAGGCACGATCTGGGGTCCGAACGCCGTCAACGGCGTGATCAATATTATTACTAAGAGCGCGAAGGATACGCACGGCGTGCTCGTAGATGCCGAGGCCGGAAGCCTGCATACGGGAGCATTGAATGCGCGTTACGGCGGGCGTTCGAGGGGCGTTGACTACCGGGTTTATGGATTGGGGTTTGAACGCGGCCATGAGTACCATCCCGATGGCAAGAACTTCGACGACTGGCGGGCGATACAAGGGGGCTTTCGCACCGACTGGACAAAACATTCTCGCGACCGCTTCACGGTGCAAGGCGATGTCTATGCGGAAGGCTACGGCGAGGGAGTAACTGCCAATTACTACGCGCCGCCTTATCAGCAGAATCTTTACGGTACCGCGCCGCTTTCCGGAGGCAATATTTTAGGAAGGTGGCAGAGAGCTTTTGGAGAAGGAACTGATTTTCAGTTACAAGCTTTTTATGACCGCGCGAACCGCCACGAGCTCAATTTCGCCGACCTTCGCGATACTTACGATATAGATTTTCTGGATCGCTTTCGCCTGCCTGGGCGGGAGCAGATATCGTGGGGATTAGGGGCCCGATTCAGCCGGGGAACGAATCCCGTGATCGAGCCCGGTCTCACCTTCGAGCCGAACACCCGAACCGATCGCTTGCTGACTGCATTCCTCCAGGATGAAATCAGATTAGTCGACAAGCGTCTGACCCTAACACTTGGCACAAAATTTCTGGAGACGAACTTTACCGGGCTGAGATTGCAGCCCAGTGGCAGGCTGCTTTGGACTCCGACCGACAAGCAGACGGTATGGGCCTCGTTTACGCATGCGATTCGAACTCCGTCCGATGCCGAGGAAAACTTTTCTCTACTGGGATTCACCGGCCAATTTGTTAACGGCCTTCCCCTCTTGGCGCGATTCGATCCCAATCCTCACTTTCGCTCGGAAGAACTCAATGGCTATGAGTTGGGTTATCGTTTTCTGCTGCGTAAGTCGGCCTATTTTGATATAGCTTCCTTTTACAACCACTACAGCGATCTTTTCAGTGAAGATATAACTGGCGGGATATTTCTGGAGAACAATCCTCCTCCGCCGCATCTGCTTATTCCGGCTGACTTTGGAAACGGCCTTTTGGGTACGACCAAAGGAATCGAGTTCGCCCCGGAATGGAGGCCAGTGCCTTACTGGCGATTGCGCGCATCGTACTCGTACCTGCAGATGGACATCGAGAAGTCTCACGACTCTCTGGATATAGAACCGGTTTCGCAGATCGAAGGTTCCAGCCCCAAGCATGAAGTATCGGTCTTGTCGGGTCTTGACTTTGCGAAAGTTCTGAACCTTGACCTTACGTACCGTTATGTTGGCGCTCTGCCGGCGCTCACAGTTCCGGCGTATTCGACCGCCGACGTCAGATTTGACTGGCAGGCGAACCGGCAGTTCAAGTTTTCCGTAGTAGGACGAAACTTGATGCAGCCGCATCATGCCGAGTTCGGCGGCGATCCGGGACCGCTGGTAGGAATCAAAAGGGGAGCGTACGGGCAAATTACGTGGACACCCTGAACACGGTTCGAGAGATCGCCGCACTTCACCGCAAGCCTAGAGCGCCGAATAGAGTGGCCGCCATTGGATCCCGGTTGGGCGGCATGCGATCGCTAGCCTGGCTGAGTATCGCGGCGCTAGCCCCATTCTTACCATTTCTTCCACTCTCTGCGCAGCAACAACATCCCACCGAGTCGCAAGTCAAGGCCGCCTACCTTTACAACTTCGGTAAGTTTGTGCGGTGGCAATCGGATCGAGCTGGCAACTCTGACTTCTTGATTTGTGTACTGGGCAAAGACCCTTTTGGAGCGTTGCTTGACGCGACGGTGGAAGGCGAGAGCATCGACGGCCGGAAGCTTACGGTGAGGCGAATTGCGAAAGTGCAGGATGGTTCGTCCTGCAGCATCCTATATATCAGCTCGTCAGAAGAGAGTCAGCTACCTTCCATACTGAGTGCGGCTCAGCATTTTGGCGAGCTTACCGTAAGCGACATACCGCGATTCGCCGAACGAGGCGGGGTCATCGGGTTTGTGGTGCAGCAGGATAAGATTCGCTTCGAGGTAAACCGTGGCGCCGCCGGGCAGTCGCATCTCGCGCTTAGTTCGGAATTACTCAAGGTTGCCAGCAAGCTATACAACAAGGCGGTGGGGCAATAATCATGGCCGCGCCCACCAAGTCGTCGATTTCGACCAAGCTCACCATGATGAACATGCTGGTGAGCGGTGCGGCGTTGCTATTGGCCTGTGCTGGATTCTTCGCCTACGACCAGATTACGTTCCGCCAGAACCTGGCGAATTCTTTGTCCGCGCAAGCGCAGATTATCGGATCCAACAGCATTTCAGCATTGCTCTTCAGCGATCCTCAAGCTGCATCGGATACGCTCTCTGCCTTAAAGAATTCTCCTAACATAGCGTCGGCCGGAATTCTTACTGCAGATGCGCGAAGCTTTGCGGAGTACACGCGACCAGGGGCCGACGAATCCTTAGCCATTCCGTCGCTTAGCAACGATCAGGTCGAAGACTACCGTTTTGGGAGGACTCATGCGGTTTTAATACGCCGAATCCAGTCGGATGGCAAGCTTCTGGGGTTTGTTTACATACGAGCTAATCTTCATGAGATCGACGAACGACTATGGCGATATGCTCTGATCTCGGTGGTGGTTTTAATGGTCTCGCTGATGTTTGCACTGATTGTATCCGCCAAGTTCCGGCAATCGGTCGCGGATCCTATCGTGGCGTTGGCCGACACCGCGCGGCAGATCTCTCGCGACAAAGACTACCGAGTGCGGGTCGCTGTCGGCGGCGAGAGGGATGAGTTGGCCACACTTATAGACTCCTTCAACGAAATGTTGAGGGAGATTCAACAACGGGACAGCGAACTTCAGAAGGCACACAACGAACTGGAACAACGGGTCGCGCAGCGCACGCAAGACCTATTAGTCGCCAACCGGGAACTCGAAGCGTTCTCGTACTCGGTTTCTCACGATCTACGCGGGCCGCTCGACGCCATTAACGGATTCAGTTACTTACTCCTGAAGAATTACGCCGGCCAACTAGACTCCAATGGCAAAGACTCTCTGCAGAACATACGAGCGGCTGCCAGGCGGATGTCCGAGTTGATTGACGACTTGCTGAATTTATCTCGAGTCACAACCAGCACCATGCATCGCGAGGAGATCGACCTTAGCGCGTTTGCACGCTCGATTATGGAGGAGCTGTGCCGCGAGGCCCCCGAAAGGAAAGTGGACTTCATCACTCCGCTGCGGGTGGAGGCATACGCTGACGTGCGTCTTCTCCGCATCGTCATGGAGAATTTGCTGCGCAACGCGTGGAAGTACACGTCGCATCATGAGCACGCTCGCATTGAATTCGGCGAGGAATATGGCGGTGGGCGAAAAGTGTATTTCGTCCGCGACGACGGAAGCGGTTTCGATCCGCGATCGGCCGATCGTCTGTTCCAGCCGTTTCAGCGGCTGCATTCCGCGGTGGAATTTCCCGGCAATGGGATCGGGCTCGCGACCGTCGGCCGGATCGTACAACGCCATGGCGGCGAAGCGTGGGCTGAGGGATCGGTGGAAAAGGGAGCCACATTTTATTTCACTTTGGAGTCGCGCCAAAGCGGCCGGCAATCGCGAACCTCGTGATGCCGATCGTTTGCCACGGGCTATATCGAAGGTAACGGCCGCCGGTCGTGGCATGTGATTTCAGTGTGGTAAACTGCGCTTTTAAGGCGGTCCCGTCTCGTTATACGCCTACACTGGGAGTTCTTAGTGCGTTCGGTTGTCCGGCCTTTTTGGCTTTTGATTTTACTTTCCTTTCCCAGCTGCGCGGTCGCGGCCACGGATTACTACAATCACGTGGTCTTCGACAACAGCATCACCCTCGATTCCTACTATTACAGCAGCGGCCGCTCGGTGTTTCCCAGCACGGTTCGTTTACTATCGGGCGCGCTGCCGGTCGAGGAGAAGAATTTCTTCACGCCTCCGAATGCGTTGCGCCTGGAGTGGACTTCGGCGCCGGGCGGGAGTTGGGAGACGGAAGTGCGCGTCGTGAGTATGCGCAACCGCCCCCTAGATTTTCGCGGCGATACGCTTTATTTGTGGTGTTACTCACCCGAAGGAATTCCTGCGGCCAACTTACCATTCATTCAATTAGAAGATGAAGAACATAACTTCACCGCGCCGTTCAAGCTGGATGGTATTACTGGCGACTTACCCGCGAAACGGTGGACGCAAGTGCGGTTGGCGCTCAGCCAGTTTGAAACGGCATCGATTCATCCCTTTCAGCCGCGCCGGTTGCACAGCGTGCACTTCGGTCAGAGCGCGGACGACAATACGGCGCACGTTCTGATCGTTGACGAGATAAAAATTGACGACAAGGGTGCGTCTACCCCGGTCTCCCCGGAGGTGAGAAGCGCGCCGGCGACGCCGCAGAACGTCGAAGCCAAAGGCTATGACCGGCACATCGACATTCGCTGGGATGCGGTTGTGAACGACGAACTGCAAAGCTATGTTATCTACCGCTCCGAAGGCGGCCGAAAGTTTCAGCCGATCGGAATACAGATTGCGGGTGTGAATCGGTACATGGATTTTGTTGGGAGACCCGGCGTGAAAGCTACCTACCGGGTTAAGGCCGTAGACCGCGCCTACCGGCAGTCTGCGTTGTCGACCGTAGCGAGCGCATCGACCCGAGAGTTGTCCGACGACGAATTGCTCACCATGCTGCAGGAGGAATGCTTTCGTTATTACTGGGAGGGCGCGCATCCCATCGCGGGGACTACGCTGGAAAATATTCCGGGAGATGACCGCATTGTCGCCACGGGAGCCACAGGCTTCGGCCTCATGGCTCTTATCGTCGGAGTCGAGAGAGGATTCATTACTCGCGAGCAGGGTGTTCAAAGGCTCGGCCAAATTTTGGATTTTCTGGAAAAGGCGCCGCGCTATCACGGCGCGTGGCCTCACTTTATCGATGGTTACACGGCGCAGAGTATGTTGGTGTTTGGGATGTTCGATAATGGCGGTGATCTGGTGGAAACCTCCTTTCTCATGGAAGGATTGTTGGCCGCGCGCCAGTACTTCAAGGGGAGCAGCGAAACTGAGCAGAGTATTTACGGACGAATTAGCAAGCTTTGGGAGAGCGTGGAATGGGATTGGTACCGGCGGTCTCCGCAGAACAGCGCGCTGTTGTGGCATTGGTCTCCGCAATGGTCGTGGTACATCGATCATCGACTTACAGGCTTCAACGAAACCATGATCGCTTATCTTCTTGCGATCGCCTCCCCCACGCACGGGGTACCGGCGGATCTCTACTACACGGGATGGGCCGGTCAGTCGCCGGCGGCGATCGCTTATCGCAGCGGATGGTCGGGATCGACGGAGGGGGATCGCTATCGCAACGGACATTCTTACTATGGAATCAAGTTGGACGTCGGAGTCAACACCGGCGGGCCGCTGTTCTTTACTCAATATTCATTCATGGGCTTCGATCCGCGCGGCATTCGCGATAAGTATACGGATTACTTCGAGAATAACCGGAACATTGCGCTTATTAACCTGGCCTACTGCGAGGCTAACCCGGGCCACTTTCAGGGTTATGGCTCGGCTGACTGGGGACTTACAGCGAGCGACGACCAGTTAGGCTATCTGGCGCACGCTCCGGACTTGGCGGAGGATGACGGAACCATTACTCCCACGGGCGCGCTCTCGTCATTTCCGTATACTCCGCAGGCCTCGATGGCGGCCTTTAAGTTTTTTTACCGGAAACTCGGGGATCGGCTCTGGGGGATTTACGGCCCGCACGACGCTTTCAATCTTACTCGCAATTGGTTCTCTCCCGTCTACATGGGGCTTGACCAGGCGCCGATTGTGGTCATGGTCGAAAACTACCGCACCGGACTGGTATGGAAGTTATTCATGTCGAACCCGGAGATTCAACCGATGCTGGATAAAATCGGGTTCCAGCGGGATGGCAGTATGGATACAGCGGCGACGCAGCGTTAGCAGGCTGCGGAAAGGGTCGCGCCGCGCGAAGAGGCCTCCCGCAGGCGCGGAAGCGCGAATCCATTCGAGCAAACGAACAGCACGAGTGGGAGGCGGGCCCTCCCCAACACTCCTTAACGACTTCAACTTACTCGACGGCATTGCGGGCAATTACTTGGCGATACCACTCCGCGCTAAGCTTCGGCGTGCGCACCTGAGTTTTGAAGTCTACGAAGTGGATGCCGAAGCGCTTACTATAGCCGTCGGCCCACTCGTAGTTGTCCAGGAGGCTCCAGAGAAAGTAACCTTTGATGGGGTACCCTTCGGAAGCGGCGCGATGGAGGTGGGTAAGGTGGTTACGCAGATACATTACGCGATCGGTGTCTTCGATGTGGCCGCGAACGATTACATCGTCAGACGAGCAACCATTTTCGGTGATGTAAAGCGCGGGTGGCTTCCAGATGTCGCTGACGTTGCGAACTGCCCAGTAAATCACCTCCGGGCCGATGTATAGCCAGTCCGACGCCATGCGTGGAAACGACGACGGGCGTTTTTCAATCGCGTAGCCGGCGGGAGAAGAGTCGGCGCGGACATACTCTGGCGTGTACACATTGAGGCCCACGAAATCGAGGGGGCTGCCGATAATTTTCATATCGCCGGCTTCCACTTTGGGAGCATTGACGCCTTCGCGCTGAAGATACTCCTCCGTGTAGTTGCTCTCCATGAGCGCAGTGAGGAAGGGGGCGTTCTCCTGGCGAGTGGCGCGGCGCGCCGCCTCGATCTGCTCGCTATCCTCGATGACGGGTACAAAGACCTCGAGATTTTCGGCGAGACCGACTTGGGTTCCGGGCTTGGAGTTGGCGCGAATCGCCTGTACCGCCATACCGTGGGCTAGCACCGCATGATGGCGAATCTGATTGACCTGCGCGTCGGGTAACTTCAGGCCGGGAGCGAATCTGCCGGTCTTGTAGCCCAGGTCGGTGAAACACGTGAACTCGTTGATGGTGAAAAAGTGGCTCACGCGATCGGAAAGATTGTGCGCCATATACCCGGCATAATCGGCGAAAGCTTTGGCGGTGTCACGCGACTGCCAGCCTCCGGGCAACGCCTGGGGCAGATCCCAGTGGAACAGAGTGACGTAGGGGGCGATGTTGTTCTTGAGCAACTCGTCGACTACGCGCTGGTAGTAAGCCATACCTTTTTCGTTTAACTGGCCCGTGCCGTCGGGGATGACGCGAGGCCATGAAATGGAGAAGCGGTATGCACTTACTCCCAAGTCTTTGAGGAGCTTCACGTCTTCTTTGTAGCGATGATAGGAATCGTCGGCGACATCGCCGGTTTGTCCCTGAAAGGTTTTGCCGGGGGTGTGGGAGAAGGTATCCCAGACAGAAGGTTTGCGGCCGTCTTCGCGCGCTGCCCCCTCGACCTGGTAAGCGGCGGTGGCGCAGCCCCAGAGGAAGTTGGGCGGGAATTGCAGCAGTCCGGCCTTTGCCATTTGCGCAAAAGCCATGCGGGGGAGAGAGGCGCCGGCTGCGGCGGTAGCCGCGGTAGCAGCCAGGGTCTGGCCGAAACGACGACGAGTGAGATTTTCCATGAGTGCAAACAGGGTATCATCAGGGGCGAGCGAAATGAAAACGGCAGTGCTCAGATCTCAGTCATAAGCGAAATGCCATTGGTTGCTGGGTTTGCCTGCCACAAGGTAAAACTGGCGGAATTTTTTGGTCTGCGAACTTCGCGACCGGGGCGATCACGCCCACAGTCTCGTTTCCTGACGCAGCCGGGCGATGTCCCTGGTGGGTGCACTGCCGAAGAAACGGCTGTATTCGCGGCTGAACTGGGAAGCGCTTAGATAGCCTACTCGCTGGCTCGCGGTGGCCGCGTCCACCATGGTCGACAACATTAGACGCCGGGCCTCCTGCAGGCGCAGAACTTTTTGATAGTGAAGGGGGCTCATCGAGGTTACGGACTTGAAGTGTTCGTGGAAGGAGGAAAGGCTCATGTTGACCAACTCGGCGAGTTCCTCGACCTTCATAGGTTGAGAGAAATTGCCGCGTAGCCAGGCAATCGCTTTGGCCACGCGGCGCACGCTGGATTCGGCGAAGCCCATCTGCGCGACGCGAACTCCGATGGGGCTGCGGAGGAGCCGGATGAGAATCTCGTCAATCACTAGCGGCGCGACCAGTTCGGCGTCGCCGGGCTTCGCCAGGCACTCCATCAACCTGGTGGCGGCGTTGATGATGCTCACGTTGACGGGAGTGGTGTAAACCGCACTGCGTTCCTGCGCGGGAGGCAGGCCGTTGGGATACACCTTCAAGACCAGTTCGGCTATGCGGCCCGCGTCGAGATCGAGCTTGAGAGAGAGATAAGGCGCGGAGTGGCTGGCCCGGGTAACCTGGGATGCGACGGGAAGCGCCACGGAAAAGACGATCATGCGCGAGGCGTCGTACTCGTAAACCTCGTCGCCGACGATGACGGACTTGGCTCCCTGCGCGATGATGCACAACGAAGCGATACGGAGAGCATGCACGCACTCCTTATTAGCGTGGGAAAAGCGGCTGGCGTGAACACCCGAGATGCGCAGCTCGAAGCTGCCGTCGTGCGGGGCGTAAGCGGCGAGCAGGCGGGCTAATGACGAAGTATCTCGGTCCACTGTCTCCGGAGTTTTTTCCGGCCTCCACGCCAAGGCGGTTTTTCCGTTGCTCTTCACTTCTTCGAGAATACCTCGTTTTGCAATCATGATCGCTCTTTTTGCATCTGGGCTACCACGGCAACGTCGAACTTCGAATAGTACTTCTTGACATCGCCTGCGCCGTATTTGGCGCGGAATTTCTCGACTACGGATGCGACCTGCCTCGCGTCAGTGATCGGAACGGCTTTGACCTCGGCCTCTTCGTGGCGCGCACCGATCCGCATCGCGGGGTGCGCGAGAACGTTCTTGTACCACTGGGTGTTCGAGCCCTGCACGGGCAGGAGGTAAAGGTTATCGTCATCCAAGACGAACCAGACCGGATTGGAGATGGTGCGCCCGGATCTTCTGCCGGTCACAGTGATTTTGACTTCAGAGGTCCCAGAAAGAGTCTCTTTCAATTTATCGTTGTGCGTTGGCTTTTTGGTCATGCCAATATCCTCTATTAAGTTGCGGCGTACTGCTTGTCGGTGACATGTTCCATCCAATCGACCACCTTGCCGTCTTTCTTTTCCTGAATGGCGATGTGGGTCATGCCTGTCGCTGGCGCGGCGCCGTGCCAGTGCTTTTCGCCAGGCGAAAACCAGACCACATCACCGGGGCAGATCTCTTCGATCGGGCCGCCCCAGCGCTGAGCCCGGCCGCAGCCGGCGGTGACGACTAGAGTCTGGCCGAGCGGATGCGTATGCCAGGCGGTGCGCGCTCCCGGCTCGAAAGTTACGCTGGCGCCCTGGACGAATGCCGGATCGGGGGCTTGAAAGAGCGGATCGATGCGTACCGCGCCCGTGAACCAGTCGGAGGGGCCTTTCGCGGAAGGTTGAGAACCAACTCTTTTGATTTCCATTTTCTGAACCTCTTGATCGATCAATTCTCAGCAACGGCAAAGCGATGAAAGAGCACTTCGACAGACTGTCGATATCAATACGATTGTTCGTCGGTGACGTGTTCCGTCCAATCCACCTCGTTGCCGTCTTCCCGGATGGCGAAGCGGGTCATGGCCGTGGATGGGGCGGCACCTTGTTGCCAGTCGAGAGGTTCATCAGAACAATGTGAGCGACGTTGTCGTAGGCGTTGTGGATGCCGATGAAGAGCAGCACCAGCGCCGCCCCTCCTACCCCGAACAGGGCCTGGCGCGCGTGGGAGCAAGCCGCAAATGACGAGAGCGCGAGTGCGGCGTATGCGAACACAGGCAGTGCAACGTGGAAAAGCCAGTCCTCGAGTACAGGTTGGTAGGCCGTCTGTTTGCGCATACGCCGGATTAGATTCAGGGTGTAAGCGAATCCTCCGAAGCCCAAGAGCCCCCAAAGAACAGCAACGCTTGTGATCGTCTGCCAGGGAGCGTGCAGGAGCGCCGACAAAAACAGAACAACGCCGAAGTGGACCACCGTAGGGCTGCCAAATACGGGAGTGGCTTGCTCGGCGCCAGCGGGCGGCCTCTCGGCGATGAGCGTCAGGACTACGAACTGCAGGCCGATCAGGGCTCCGGCGGCCGATCCGACGATCGCGTAAAAGCCGTCCCATTGAGCGAGCTCTGTCATGAAGGTAATTTATTACGGCGCTTCCTCTTAAGTCGCGTGAATCGAGGGCCATTCTATCCCTCAGCGATTGCTGCTTTTTCCGAGTTTACGTTTTTTGCATGGTTATCGCCCTACGCAAGATCATTCGTTCTGTGTTTTTCAGGCTAGTAATGTTCCCAAGTCACTCTCCAGTGCTCATCCGGGCGAGTCGACTTAACGATGAGATCTTTGCCCGAGAGTTCGAAGGCTCGCGGCAAGTCTTTTCCGATGAGAGTCCGCACCAGAGCGCCTTCCACGTGGAAAGTGAAGGTGTGGACGCTGGCGTCGATCGGATAGGCGCCGAACGATGCCTCGTAGCCGCCTTGAGAATACAGCTCGGGCCCGGCAGCGGTTTGCGGCTGCGGGTTGCGATCCATGACTTGCACCGACATGTGGCCATCGCTTGTGAACACCAGTAGGCCGGTCGAGTCGGATCGGTGAATCTTTCCGTCCGCGCTCTCGCTTTCGAGCGAGACCAAACGCCACGCTCCGACGAATCGTCCCCGCATGCCTTCAGGGACAGCAGGATTCTTGCGGCCGGACTGTGCCCATGTGATCGCACTGATTGATAAGAAAAACATGCCGAGCGATAGCAGCTTTCTCATGGTCGGCTCCCTGGATTCGCTTTACTCACTTTTCAGCGAAGCCATGTCGATGGAGAAGCGGTACCTCACATCGGACTTGAGCAGCCGCTCGTAAGCTTCGTTGACTTTTTGGATGGGGATGACTTCGACATCGGCGGAGATGTTGTGCTGTCCGCAGAAGTCGAGCATCTCTTGAGTTTCGGCAATGCCCCCGATGTTCGAGCCGGAAAAACTGCGGCGGCGCGCGATCAGGGTGAAGGCAGTCACGCCGAGAGGCTTGGGCGGCGCGCCCACGATGGTCAGGTTGCCGTCACGGCGCAGCAGGTTGAGGTAAGCGTTGATGTCGTGATCGGCGGAGACGGCGTCGAGAATGAAATCGAAACTCTCGACGTGCCCTTGCATTTCGTTCGCATTTTTCGAGATGACAACGTCGTCGGCTCCAAGGCGGCGTGCATCATCTTTTTTGTTTGGCGAAGTTGTGAACACAACGACGTGGGCTCCGAGCGCGTGGGCAAATTTCACGCCCAAGTGGCCCAGGCCGCCGAGTCCGACGACGCCAACTTTCTTGCCCTTGGCCGCGCCCCAGCGGCGCATCGGCGAGTAGGTTGTGATTCCGGCACAGAGCAGGGGCGCCGTGCCGGCGAGGTTTAGATTCGATGGCACGCGCAAAACGAATTTCTGATCGACGACAACGCTTTCGGAGTAGCCGCCGTAGGTGACGCCCCCCAAGTGCTTGTCGGGAGAATTAAAGGTGAGAACCATATTCGGGCAGAAATTCTCGAAGCCCGCCTGGCACTCCGGGCAGGTTCCGTCCGAATCGACCATGCAGCCAACCGCGGCGAGGTCGCCGGCCTTGAACTTGGTAACCGCGGAACCGACCTTGCTTACGCGGCCGACAATTTCATGGCCCGGAACGATGGGATACACGGTGGGCATGAATTCGCTCCACTCGTTGCGCACCGAATGCAGATCGGAGTGGCAGATGCCACAGAAGAGAATTTCGATCTCCACATCGTTGGCGGTGGGATCGCGCCGCGTGATCGTGGTCGCTGCCACCGGCGAGGTTGCGCTGGCGGCGGAGTAGGCTTTCGCTTTCGACATGTTCGTACCTTTCATAATCCGGTCATTTTTTCGATGGCTTCGGGGTAGCGCGCGCCTTCCACCTCGATCTTAGACGAGGCGCTTTCGATCTCGCGCAGGTCGCCGGGCGTAAGCTCGAGGGCGACGGCTCCGATGTTTTCCTCCAGGCGATGCAGCTTGGTGGTGCCGGGGATGGGGACGATCCACGGCTTCTGCGCCAGCAGCCACGCGAGCGCGATCTGAGCCGGGGTTGCTTTTTTTCGCTGCGCGATCTCTTGAAGCAAATCGACCAGGCCCTGATTGGCCTTGCGAGCCTCTGGCGTAAAGCGCGGGAGTTGATTGCGAAAATCTGATTTGTCGAGCGTAGTATTCTCGTCCATCTTGCCCGTGAGAAAACCCTTGCCCAGCGGACTATAGGGGACGAAGCCGATGCCGAGCTCTTCGAGCGTGGGCAGCACTTCCGCTTCTGGGCCTCTCGTCCACAGCGAGTACTCGCTTTGGAGAGCGGTCACCGGCTGAACCGCGTGTGCGCGGCGGATGGTCTTTGCCCCGGCCTCCGACATGCCGAAGTGCTTGACCTTCCCCGCTTTAATTAAATCTTTCACCGCTCCCGCGACTTCCTCGATGGGTACCTTGGGGTCGACGCGGTGCTGGTAGAAGAGATCGATGGCATCCACCTTGAGCCGCTTAAGCGAGGCGTCGGCGACGCGCTTGATCTGCTCGGGCTGGCTGTTGGGGGCCACGAAACCGGGACTTCCATCGGGCTTCAACTGAAACCCGAATTTGGTGGCGATGGCTACTTTGCCACGGAAGGCGTAGAGTGCTTCGCCGAGGAGTTCTTCGTTGACGTGCGGGCCATAGACCTCGGCTGTGTCGAAGAAGGTTATGCCGCGATCCACCGCGGCGTGGAGTAAAGAAATCATTTCCTGCTTGTCTGCAGCCGGGCCGTAGCCAAAGCTCATTCCCATGCAGCCCAGGCCGAGGGCCGAGACTTCCAGGTTGCTTTTTCCAAGTTTGCGCTGCTGCATTGCTCTCCTTCGCGATCGACTACGAGAAAAGTGTAGTTTGCCTGTTCCGCAGGAGATTGCCTATTCCGCTAAAGTTCTTGCCTGATTCTACGGGTCTGGGGAAGGATTGGGGTTTGGCTTGGCAACTCGCAGCTTCTCTAGCTCTCTTCGGGAGGCGCCACTGGCTCTAGACTCCGCGATCATCCGAGTACACACCTGTAGAACCGCCATTTCCGCAAGGTTCAGCGGCAGGTTTGCGGTTTTGACTTGAGCTGCGGCCAACCCGCTGGCCGAGATGAAAGTCGCCATCCGTAAACTCCCGTACGCTTTTGTTTGAGTCGCCCGTTCCGTCCGCAAACAAAAACTGCAGATCCTCCCGTGTCAAACTTTGCGCGAAGCGTTCCTCGCCCAGCACGTCGTCGGCGAGCGCGGCCTTGTGTTTCTGCAGCGCACGGATTTTTTGCTCGACGCTATCGCGCACGAGCAGCCGGTAGGCCATCACCTTGCTCGACTGGCCGATGCGGTGGGTGCGGTCAATCGCCTGATTTTCCACCGCAGGGTTCCACCATGGGTCGAACAGGACCACATACGACGCGGCGGTCAGGTTCAGTCCGAATCCGCCAGCCTTGAGTGAAATCAAAAACACTGCGCCGTCTTTGGCGGATTGGAATTTCCGAACCAGTTCGCCGCGATTTTCCGTCTCCCCCGCCAGATAAAAATGCGGCCAGCCGCGCTGTTTCACGTTTTCGCGCAGCAAATCCAGCATCGTCACGAATTGTGAAAACACCAACACTTTGTGGCCTTCTTCGAGGAGCGGTTCGAGCAAGTCTTCGAGCGCCGACACTTTCGCGCTTTCGGCCTCGCGTAAGTTTGCATCCACGAGCGCGGGGTGACAGCAAATCTGGCGCAGCCGCAGCAGCGACGTGAGAACATGAAAGCGCCCCTGGTTGAGTTGCTTGTCGGTTTTGAGGCCGAGGAGGAGTTGGCGCGCACGTTTGAGTTCGGCGTGGTAAAGATTTTTTTGTTCACCTTCCATTTCACACAGCAAATCCTCTTCAACGCGGTCAGGCAAATCCTTTTCCACCTGTGCCTTGGTGCGGCGCAACAGAAACGGCCGCACGCGCGCAGCCAGGCGGCGGCGGGCAAGGGGGTCGTCCTTGCTGTCAAAGCGGCGGAGAAAATGTGTCCGATTGCCCAGGGCGCCGGGCATGGCAAAGGCGAAGACGCTCCACAGATCCTGCAGGCGGTTTTCAATCGGCGTGCCGGTCAGCGCGAGGCGATGCTCGGCCTTCAACGCGCGGGCGGCTTGCGCGGTTTGGGAACTCGGATTCTTAATGCATTGCGCTTCATCCAAAATTGCCGCCAGCCAGGGCGCACTTGCGATCTCGGGCGAAAGGTAGCGCAGTTGCGTGTAGTTGATGACCAACAGATCGCAGTTTTCGCGCGCAGCGGAAAGCTCCGCGCCGGGTTCGCCGCGCCACAGGCGGACGCGCAAGTCGGGATAAAACCTGTTGGCTTCGGCGTGCCAGTTGTCCATGACGGACTTGGGGCAGACGACCAGTGACGAGCTGGGAGCTGGGGGTTGAGCATGGAGGGTTGTTTTCCGCAGCCAAGCCAGCCAGGCCAGCGCTTGGAGGGTTTTGCCCAGGCCCATGTCGTCGGCCAGCACGCCACCGAAACGGTTCGACGCGAGGTAAGCAAGAAAATGAAAACCTTCGGTTTGATACGGCCGCATTTCGGCGCGGATGACTGCGGGCAACGGCGGCGCGACGTGCGTTTTCAATTCGCTCGCGCGGCGCTGGATGGTTTCAACCCGCTCTGGAGCAAGGAATTTTTTCGCAGCATCCTCAGCCAGCTGCAGAGTGTGGAATCGTTGCGGTTCGGCAGAGAAATCGCGCGCGTCGAGGCCGAGCCGGGCGAGTTGTTCGTAGTCGTCCGGCGTGAGACTGAATTGCAACCGCCGCCAGCCTCTCTTTTCGAGGCGAACGTAACCGCCGCGCGCGTTGAGCAGCAATTTCAATTCTTGCGGCGTGAGCGTGGTGTCGCTGACCTGGAGCGCAACTCTGAGATCGAACCAGTCAATGCCCGCTTCGTCGACATCGAGCGAGACGTTACCGCTGACCGGCGCGTCGCGCAGTGTGGCCAGTTCCGGGTCCAACAGCACTTCAATTTCCGGCGGGAGCGATTCGAGCCATGCGACGAACCGTTCCGGCGTTTTTTTCGTGAGCCGCAACGTCCATTCGCCGGGGTCATTACTCCACTTCAATTCCAGCGATTCGATCGCTCGCGGAAAATATCGTTGCGCGGCGCGATCGTGGACGACGATGACGCCCTTGGCCGACTCGGAATTTTCCCCCGCGTTGTCTTTCCGTTCCACCTCCCAGCCCGCTGGTGCGTATCGTTCCGATTTCATTCCCGGCGCTTTGGCGGCGGCGCGGAGGACGATGTCCTCGGTTGGACTGGCGGGATAAGTCGGTTTTAATGCGCACGAAATCGTGACCCTGACGGGCACGGTGCGGATGCGTTCGGACAGATGTTCCGGCAACGCAATGCCGGCGGCGTGGAGAAACTCCAGACCGGCGGCGGTTTCGAGCGCGGACGCGGGAATGTTCTTGCGCAATTCGGCGTCGAGTACGGCTGGCGGGCCGACGAACAAAGCGCCTTCAGTCAAATACAGAGTCGGCCGGCCGTCGAGCGCGCAGAGAATTTTCGGCGGCGACGAACCGTCGGCGGTGCCGAGCGCGAGTTCATAATCGCCGTCGACGTTTTCGGGCGCACGTAGATCGAAGCGCAGGGGCTGGGCGACGCGCCGCAGCGGCTGGCTGTCCGACGTCACGACGCGGTCGGGCGCGAGGGGCATTCGCAGCAAGCAGTTCAGCCCGGGGCGGGCGGCGGCATTGTCGTATCGAAAAAACCACCAGCTTTCGGAACGCCACGGTCGATAAGCGGCGCTCCACAGCGGCAGCGAATTGGGGGCGATTGCCAGCGTGCCTTTCTCGCACTGCTCTGCGATGTTTCCGGCCCGCACCCGTTCGAGTTCGGCAAACCCGGCGTTCGCCTCACTGCGCCATTGCAAGCGCGCCTCTTCCGCGCCGATGGTCAGGCGTAATTCGAGCACATCCGTTCCGGAAACGGGCGCGTGGTTCTCGAATTGGCGGAACCGATTGTTCCACTGTTCGATTTCCTGGTCGCGCTCCCATTGCTTCATCGCCGGTTCGATCAGCTGGAAATCCGTGACGCCGGCGATGAATTGCGGATACTTCCATTTGCGCCGGCGCAATTCCCAGGCGACGTAAAGCCAGAAATAAAAGTCGTCGGGGGGGAACTCGCGCCAGAGATCGAGTGCGGTCCAGTAGCCGTCAGAGGCGCGGCCGGCCATCAAGCCCAAGTCGTTTTCCGTAAACATGCGGACGCGAGCATCGGCAAAACACCTTTGCACCTGGAGGACGAACCTGGCTTCGTCGTCCTGAAGTTCGCGCCCGATATTTTTGACGAGTTTTTCGCGCAACGGCGAGCGCAGGGGCTTGGCGACGCGCGGCGGCTGCGGATCGCGCTTCGGCTGGTTTGAGGTTCCTCTAATTTTCAGCCAGCGCCGTTTTTGGGCTTCGGCAATCTTTTTCCGTGCCCAAGCTGGCAAGCTGTGGTTGGCCATCGCCCCCTTTTCCAAATCCGGCATCCAAGTCGACTCATTGTGCCATCTCCCGACACTCCTGTCACGGCGTATCAAAGTCGGGTGTCAAAGTCGGGTGTATCGAAGTCGGGCAATGTTCAAATTCTGGATGAAGACCCGAAGTTGCCTATGCCGCCCAAGACATTGTTGGCACACCGGTCGGTGTTCTGTTTCTCAAGAAGAGCGGTATAAAGCCGGTGCCGCTTGTAATCTCCGGTGTCGGATCAGGGCAATCACACTCCTTCAAATGTCGTCGGATCTTGGGCCCGGTCAGCCCTCTATCAGTCGCACCCAGGATGTCGCAAATCGCCGGTCACTTCGTTTGCGAATATGCCGCCGGACTACCGTCGACCTTGGTCCGTCACAAGATCAATGAGAAGTATGTCCGAATCTTTGTTTAAGCGGTCAAACACAATTCGGTTGCCATCGGGTGCGATATCAAAGGTCCGCATTACCGCCGAACTGCTCAATCGCGTCAACCGCCGCGAGCGCATCGTGCCCAGGTCGAGCAGCCAGAAGTCCTGCTCGGCCATCGTATTTCCCAGCATGTAAACCAGGCCGGTGCCATCGGGCAGAAAGCGGGCCCGCTCACCTTCGCGCTGCACGTTGATCTCCGGCAGCTTCGCCGGGGTGCCGTCCGGGTGCACTGCCAGTAGGGGGGCAAGCGTGAACACCTGGGGCCCGCTATACACAATTAAGTCTCCACGCGGCGACCACACAGGATCGAGGTAGCGCCCGGTTGCAATCCGAATCGGTGAGCCGCCGTCCACAGGAAGTTTGAATATGCCCGGTCCGTCGCGGTCGCTGCCCGCCACGACAATCCATTTGCCGTCTGGAGACCAGGAAGCGGTTCCGCGAACGTCAACATCGCTCGAAAGAGGGTGGGGCCGTGTTCCATCCGGCGTCATAACTTGCATCTGCCGCTTCCCCTCTCGCGTCACTGCAACGGCCACGCCACTCCCGTCCACAGACACGGCGGCGGGCGACTGCAGTGCGCCTGCCGAGCCCTTCCAGATCTCCAGCGCTTTTCCGTCACGATAGCTCCACAGTCCGTCAGCCCCGTCTCGCGAAGATAAGTAGAACAACGTTCCGCCCCCGAATCGCGGTGCCTGGGAGCGCGCGGTGGGCAGTTGGAAGGCCTCGACGTCCCGTTCTTCGACAAGGCGTCTCGTGATTGGAACGCTCCATAAGCTGACCTGAGCGTTCACGACACCTGCCACAAGACGATGGCCATCCGCCGAGGCTGCGAGTGCGGTGTATTGTTCCAAACCTGAACTCACGCGGTCTGTAGTTCGCGTCTTTCCATCGAACTCCCACAACCATGGGCCTGCCCCGTCTTTGTTGTGGGCTACGAACAGAATCGTCCTCTCGTCGATCGGTGTCGGGTAAGCAATATCAGTGTTGAGATGGGTGAGTTGCTCTGGTTTTCCCCCTTCCGGCGATACCCGCCATAGGTCCATCTCGCGGGTGGCGGGTCGCCCTCGTATAAAGTAGATCCAGCGCCCGTCCTTCGACCAGACCTGATAGTGGTTGTGTAATCCGGGATCGTTTTGCAGGATCAGGCGTGGATTGCCGCCGTCGTGGTCGGCGACAAATGTCGGGTCACCTGCTTGCCAGGTGTGATAGACGAGGCGAGTGCCATCCGGAGACCAGGCAACCTCGGCGGCTTTTTCATCAGGAAAATTGTGTGGCGTGCCGCCAATCAGCGGCCACAGCATGAGCCTCTTGCCTTCTGTTCCCCCGCTGCCTCCTGTTCCCCCGCTCCACACTTCTAATCCGTCTCCGGAGAATCCCACCGCCCGGAGCGGCGCACGCGCATCCCCGATTCGGCCCTGGGTAAGATTTGTCAGGTTGTTCCCGTTCGTTTGACTCAGCCAGATGTCGAACGCGCCGCTCCGATTGGAAATAAACGCAGCGAAGTTCCCATCGGGCGAAATAGCAGGATCGCTTTTGGCTCCACTGAAGTTGGCAAGCCGTGTGAACTGAGCGCTGAAAAGTGGATTTCGGACCGCTGGCCGAGGGCCATTGGAGGCAAACCACCCGCCCAATCCCGCTACCAGCAATGTCACAAAAGTCCATAGCACCCAGTTGTAACGCTTCGGCGCGGACACCGTGGACGGAGTTGCTCGCGAAACGCCGGAATCGGTGTCACGTTTCAGCCGCTGCAAGTCGGTGCGAACATCTGAAGCGTGCTGATAACGCAGCTGCCGGTCTTTCTCCAGCGCTTTGTGGATGATCTCTTCGAGTTTCGCCGGAAGCTTGCGATTCAACTCTGCCGGTGGTACTGGATCCCGATTCAAGATCGCGTCGTAGATGGTCGCTTCGCTTTCCCCCCGAAACGGCTGCGTTCCCGTCGCCATCTCGTACAGCACCGCCCCGAACGAAAACAGATCCGTCCGACTATCCAACTCCTTGGCCCGCGCCTGCTCCGGAGACATATAGGCCACCGTCCCCATGGCCGTACCCGGTTTGGTCTGCATGGGCGCGTGGGATTCCGCGAGGGTTTCCTGCTCCGGTTGGTGCATGACGGACACCTTCGCCAGACCAAAGTCCAGGATCTTGGCGTGTCCTTGTTCAGTCACGAAGATATTTGCCGGCTTGATATCGCGATGCACCACTCCTTTTCCATGCGCCACCCGTAGCCCATCAGCAATCTCGATCGCCACGGTCAGCAGAGTGTCAAGCTCCATGGGCCGACCCGCGATCAGCCGATTTAGCGCCGTGCCTTCCAGGTATTCCAATGCGATATACGCCCGTCCGTCTACTTCCCCGATGTCGTACAGGGTACAGATGTTGGGGTGGTTCAGAAATGAGACAGCCTGCGCCTCCCGCTGGAACCGGGCGAGTGCCTGGGCATCATCGCTAACGTTTTCGGGAAGAAATTTCAGCGCGACAAAACGGTGCAGACGGGTGTCCTCAGCCTTGTACACCACGCCCATGCCCCCGCTGCCGAGTTTTGACACGACACGGTAGTGCGCGATGGTCCTGCCTTCTAAGGCCCGAGCATCTCTTTCTTTTGGAGCTTGCGAGGGAGAACCCTCCTTCGCCAGCGCCTTGGCTGCTACTTGCAAGGCAGATGCTTCCATCCAGCTGTGAGCATCCTTCTCAAACGCCAGCAAGGACTCTATTTCGGCGCGCAGATGATTGTCCCCGGCACATCGCCGCTCCAGGAACTCGGACCGCTGCTCCTCCGCAAGCTCTAAAGCCTCCTGCACGAGCTGCTCGACTTGCGATGGACTCTCAGGCTCCAACCCGCTTGCCTCCACTCATTTCCCGCAGCAGCCACAGTTTGGCGAGCTTCCAATCCCGCATCACCGTTTCCGGTGAAACCTTCAGCACTCCAGCCGTTTCTTCTACACTCAAGCCACCGTAAAACCGCAACTCGACAACCTGACTTCTCCTGGAGTTGACATCGGAAAGAGCCTTTAAGGCCTCGTGCAATGCGACCAGGTCGGGACCGCGCTCAGGGGATACGACCAATGCCTCGTCAAAGCAGACATGCCGGGCTCCCTTGCCCCGCTTCAGATATTGTTGGCTGCGGGCCCAGTCAGTAAGAATGCGACGCATCAGTTGGGCACAGACGGCGAAGAAGTGGGCGCGGTCCGCCCAGCTTACTTGCTTGAAAGCGACCAGTCGAAGGTAAACCTCATTGACTAACGCTGTCGTTTGCAGGGTATGGTTGGGTTGTTGCCGGGCCATGTAACGCTGGGCCGCTCGGTGCAACTCCCGGTAGACCAGAGGCGTCAACCGATGCAACGCTTCTTCATCCCCAGCACTCCAGGCCCGCAATAATTGAGTGACCTCGTGAACTGAAGGTGGCCCCATTTGAACCCCCGCGGGAAGCCCACAGCCCTGACTGGTCCCAAAGAATAGCACAGCTGGATGGCCCCTTCCACAGAATGAGTTCGCCCGTTCACCCTCCTCCGACAAGTTTTTTCTTGGAGGCATTGCAGTTTTTGTCGCCGGTTCTCGTTATAGGAGGTAGAGCGGAGAAGAGGATGGCAAGCGACTCTCGGACCGCTTGTAAAAGCTCGATAAGGTAAGGGGTGTTCCCAAAATTTCTGGAGGCGACTATGCACAGCAAAACTTTCTTCTGGTCGGTAGGGGCGTGGGTTCTCGTGCTCGCGCTCGGGACAAGTGCGGCGGCGCAAACTGCGGCGGCGCAGGGTCGAAGGTGCGAGCACTTTAGCGGCGTTATCAACGACTTCACGCCTGCACACAACGCCTTAGGCAGTGCCACGGGTCCCTGGGAAATGCACGGCGTCTGGCACTTGGACGTGAGTCGGGATGGCAGCACGGCGGACTTTTCGGCTGCTTTAACCATGGAAGATTCCGACTACTGGCTCACGATTAATCCCGACCCTCCGGCCGATCCCGACTCCCCGGCAACCCGAACTCCGCATACTCACCACATCACGATGAAGGGCGCACAGGTCACGTCCGATCCAAGCTTAGTGGCGAGTGGCTGCCCCACTGCCAGCTACACCCCTCCCACTACGACTGGTTTTATGGTCACAGGGACGGCGAGCGTCACGGGAAATGGTGGCTACCCGCCATTTGCCCCTCAGGGTCAAACGTCACCACTCACGGTTTGCGTAACGGGAGGAACCCAGGTCACATTTTCGAACATAACCTTGGTGTTCGGACTGCCGGCCAGCGGCCACTTCGGTTCGCAAGCGATTAACGGCGCCGTTCGCCGGAAATAGAGCCCTTAAGTTCGCTTCATTGCTAGATGGATGAACGCAACCAGAAAGAGGGGAGTGCACCATGGCTTCCAAAATGTGTCGCATCGCTTCCATGATTGTTCTTGCCACCTTTGTGTTCAGTTCCGCTGCCGGGGCGACTTGTTCAAATGCCTCTCTGAATGGCACCTACGGGTTTCTGCACGGCGGCGTAGATAGCCACGGCGCCCCTGCAGCCGCCGTGACCCAGGCCACCTTTGACCCAACCACGGGCACATTTACCGGAGAGGACGCAGAAAACATAGACGGCGTGATGGTCCCCTCGTCTGTCACCGCAACTTACGCCGTTGCCGAGGACTGCACCGTCACGGCTCAAGTCACGCTAGTCACCGGCGGCCAGTCTGAGAATGTCAACGTCTCCTTTGCGGTTACGTCAAAAGGTTTCTTGTTCCTTTTCCAGAAGCCAGGAGCCATCTCGTCGGGACTCGGCATGAAGCAGGGCTCCCCGACCTGCACCAATGCCGGAGTTGAGGGTAGTTTTGGGTTGGAAACAACCGGCCTCTTCCTCGCAGGGGCGCCCGCCACAGGACCGGTGGCTTTCATCGGTGAGTTGAAGTTAACGGTCGATCCCTATGGAGAAGGAGTGATAAGCGGACACATCGCGGGTAGCGAGGATGGCACGATTCTCACGTTCGCCGAGGAGCCCGTCACCGGTTCTTACAAGGTCGACAGGGACTGCTGGGGCACGGCTACCATAACGCCGAAGGGGCAGCCCGAAATGCACTTCAGCTTCGTGGTTGTGGACTGTGGGAAGGAACTGCTGGCCGTTGAGACGGACGCTGACTCGGTCGTCAGCGGCACTCTGGTGAAGGGCAATTAAGAGAGGAGCGAATCCTTGAGGCATCGTCGTTTCATCAGTCGGATGCCACGGATCTTCTAATTTTCACCGCGGATCTGGGAGCACGTGTCGCTACGCTCTCGATTTACCCGGCAAGCCATCGGAAGTCGAGATCAATACGCGTCTCAGCCCTGTAGCTCTCAGTTGTCACACCTTACAGAAATCGAATGATGTGCTCCCGTGTAATGGGAGCGCGGCGGTAAAAGCAAGCGGGTCTATACTTCATGTTCAAACAATCGCCGTGTCGAAATATCCTCCTGAATCTGATTACCCGACGCTGTCATCTGCCACAACTGACGCAAAGAGCTTGTCAGACTTCTTTGACCAAAAGCCGGCTGGGCCCGAAGACAGCTACGACCGCGTGAAAGTGTGGGAGGAGTTAAAGGATCAACAAGTGACACTGACGAGAATTCAACAGCGCTTCAGCGAGATCGCTAAGACGGCGAAACCTGAGGATATAGTTTTACTTTATATCTCGGGGCACGGCATCGTTCCGCCTGGCCAAGAGATGTTCTACTTCGTTTCCGAAGATGCGAAGGCCGATGCGGGGTATAAAAACAGCTTAAGCACGGCAATGTTGGCGGATTTCGTGCGAACGATTTCTGCAAAGCGGGTAATTGTGTTCATTAATACATGCCAGTCGGGAGGTGCGTTGGACTCGCTAGCGAAAATCGTAACTTCAAAAGGAGTTAGGAACAGTCGAGACCCAGCACATAAGAACGAGACCGTCGGCGTTCACGTAGTTGCCGCCACGATACCGTTCCAAGAGGCAAAGGCTCCAGGCGGTGCCGATCCCTTTGCAGAGGCACTTCTCGATACACTAAAACACCCCTCCGACAAGGGCCGAGGACTCGTGTGCGCAGGCGATTTAAGATCACACATTGCAAACGAGGTAACTCGATTTCTTCAGCAGAAAGAATTAAACCAGTTGCCGCTGGGATTCTCTGAAGGCGCGAATTTTGTCGTCGTAAGCAAGTAGGCACTCCAGAAGGCTGGCCAGCCTCGTGTCGAGCTGTTCGACAGCATTACGAGGTGCCCGCGCTCTTAGCCCTAGCTTTTCTGGGCCTCCCAAATGCCGCTTCCAGTTTGTCTCCGTGGTCCTTGGTTTCCTGACTTGCGGACCTGAGATAGCGAAGGGTGGTTTCGAGATCAGAGTGTCCCAGAAGATGCTGGATAGTGCGTGCGTCTACCCCGGAACGATGCAGACGACAGGCAAATGTCTTTCTCCACTCGTGCAAGCCCCATTTTCCGCAAACTGCTTCGTCCTTACAGGAGACTTGTTTCCTACGTCTCCTTGCGGTGCAATACCCGCAATTCAATCTCGCTCGGAAAGCAAGTTCCTGCAGATCACGCAGAAAATGACTGTTGGGCTTGCCGTCTGCATTCGCGAAAATCAGGAAATCGGACCCACGTGATTTCCGCCGTTTCTTGAGCGTGGCGATCACATCCTTTGTCAGCCGAAGTGTTCGTTCCTCGTAGTCTTTCGGTGTGAATTCGATCCCAAGGTCCCGGTTGAATTTCTTGGTCACCGACACGGTGCCTTGCGATGGGTTGAAGTCAGACCAGGCGCAGCTGGCGACCTCTTGCTCACGCATTCCGGTGACGAGGAAGAAATTCCAAACCAGCCACTCGCCGTCATTGCAAGCGTCAAAGAGTTTCTTCGTTTCCTCTTCCGAATACTCTCTGACCTCCTGCTCCACATAGGTCAACGTCTTGTTCCAGAGTGTTTTCCACTGGTCGCGCGTGAAGCCCATGGATTCGGGTGTAACCAGCTGCAAAGGATTTTGTAAGAAAAACGTGTTCACATTTTGGAAGATGTTGTGGACTGTCCTGTCGCCCACAGGCTCGCCGGTCCGTGACGAGACCTGCTTGCGGCACGCCGTGATGAATTCGAGCACATCAGCGCGGTCGATCTGGTCCAGGAATGTCTTGGCGCAAGATTTCTGAAACAGCTTCAGATTGCGGCTGTATGCCAGCCAGGTTTTGTGGGAATGGTTTTCCTTTACGAATGCTAGGTACTGGGCAGCTGCATCGAAGATTTTGTGGCGCTGCTTGCCATCTGTGTTCTTGACCTCGACGCCCGCTGCAATGGCCGCCAGAACTTTCTCGCGGCGATTGAGCGCCATGAGGGCGGCATCGGGATCGTTGCCGACCGAGTCGAACCGAGGTTTGCCATTCTCCAGCCAGCGGACCTTGTATTGTCCCTCTGGATGCTTCTCCTCTTTGCCATCAACGACGGCTACAAGTTTCTTCAGCCGACCATTGTCGGACATGGCGGGCTTGACCGTGGTC
>Ga0116113_1000001_pt1 | contig 96613 bp, 78 predicted proteins | sample June2015DPH_10_2_FD_89788 | JGI IMG/M metagenome (GOLD analysis project Ga0116113, IMG submission 89788) | Peatland microbial communities from SPRUCE experiment site at the Marcell Experimental Forest, Minnesota, USA - June2015DPH_10_10 | ecosystem: Environmental > Terrestrial > Soil > Wetlands... | reverse complement strand
TTCTCTTCCCGCGAAACATGAAACAGCTCCGCCGCCGCGGTCGCCGGAGTCGGCGCCGGCAGCACATCCGCATCCGGCACGCTGTTCGGCATCTCCAGATTATTTCGCCAGATCCATCCCCGCGACAGCCCGGAAATGCGCACATGCACCCAATCGCGATTAAAATCCAGCATCTCGAACTCATCGTGCGCGCTGGCCAGAAACAAAGTCTTCGCCGCCAGGCTGGCGCTCGCCACCACCGGCGTCCCGGATTTCTTCACCGCCACCAAATTCTTCGGATGCGACTGGTTTCTGAGCACCTCTTCGAGGCTCTGCGCCTCGGCCTGCAAATCCGGATCCTTGTCCTCGATTTTTTGCCCGCCTTTTTCCCGCGCCTCCAGGCTCTGCGCCAGCGAAGAAGAAAACTTCCCATCCACTTCCGGCAGCCGCGGCGAAGGCGCCGAAATCGTAGGCTCGGCCGAAGCCTCCGCTTTATCCGGCTGCTGCGAAGCGCCACTCGCAGAGTTGCCCGCACTGGCTCGTGGTCCTAGCGCCGCCAATTGATCCGCCAATTGATCGAGCAGATCCGCTTCCAGCCGCCCATTCGAAGCCAATACCTGGTAACCCGAGTGTGTCCCGGCCGGGTCCGCATACCACGCCGTAACCTCGGCGGTTACTCGCACCATGGACCCGCCCGAAGGCGCAGCGCTAACCTGAAATTTCGCCTGATAATAGCCGCGCTGAAAGCGCTCTAAAGGGCGATCCGCAGAGATCGCGAACCCCGCCAGCACCGGCAGCCGTCCCGCCGTCGCCGACTGCATCTGCTTCAGCGCGCGCTCCACCGTCGCCTTCGACTGCGGGAAAGCCCGCTCGTAGCCGCCCCGGGCCTGCGCCGCTGCGATCCCAATCAGTAACGTCACCACCAGCGGAAGCTTTCCCCATCCCGCTCGCTTCATGGCTGCACCAGATCGTCGCGCATCATCCACCCATGCTGGCCGTCCCGAGTTTCCACGCCGTACCAGTAGGGTGTTGAAATCAGAATCAACACCTCGGTCCCTGGAGTCAAAGACTGCAGCGTGCTCGCCGTGTGAAACGGCGCCGATTTCAGCGGCGCCCCCGGAGCCTTCACCAGTCGCTCCACCTGCTTGCGCAACTCCTGCACATGATCGGCGAGGGTCTGCCCCGGCGCCAGCCGTACCTCGTTCTGCGCCGGTGAGTCCGCCGTTGGATCCGGAGTCGGAGCCTGCGTTGGAGCCGGCACCGCCGAGGCCGCCTCGCTCTCCTCCGCCTGCGCGTTAGCTTTGGACGAAGACGCCTGCAAATCGGCCGATCCCGCTGGGTCTGCCGCAGCCTGACCCAGCTTTTTCGCCCGCGCCTCCTTGCGCTCTTCTTCCGCTTCGAGGGTTTGTTCTCTCATCACCTGGATAGCCTCGAGGTGATCGTGAATGTCCTTATACTCGGCGCTCTCCACCGCGCCATTCGAGGGGTGCACGGTCTTGCGAAAGCTCTCTTCAAACAGCGCATTGATGCGCAGCACCGTGTTCTTATCGCCCTGCGGTTGCACCACGTAGCGCACCACCAGCGTGCCCACGTCCCCGCCATCCTTGAAGCCGCGCGGGTCAATGGCCTGTTCGCGCACTTTGTAAAAAACCTTCCCGCCCTCAGCCCACGCCGGAAACACCGCCGAAGAGGTAGCCGCCTTCGCCCCGCTCACAAATTCGTCTTTGTTGTATTCCTTGGTTCCCCGGATGATCCCGTTCTGCGCCACATCCTCGACCACCTGCTCCACTTCCGCCTCGCGCATCGGGATATTGACGATCAGCCCTTCGCCGTAGGAAATCTTTTCTTTGTCCCGGCCGGCCACCGGACTCGCCGCCACCACCGCCAGAATCAGAGCAGTCCCCGGCGCCCAGGAACCCGGCCGGCGCAGTGAATACGCGCTTCTCGGAGCCACTTTCCCCCCGCCTTCACCGCTCCTCCGCCAATCCATCATGGTCCCCGCTTCCAACTGACCAAAGTCTCGTATGCTGGGCACAAGCCTGTCAACTCGCGCCCCATGTTTCCAACCTGCATGATTTGAACCTGCATTAAGAATTGAAAAAACTTTGCCCCAGAAGGGCGTTGTAAAAAAATTGTAAAAAAAATTCGTTCTTCCCCTTGAACTTCGGCTTTCGCCCGTAGTAGGATTCACCTCCGGTAAGGTGGTAGGACCTCGCAGACATGTCCGCCACACTCGCACGCAGTAGTGCGGAGGGAATTTTCTTGTTCGAGCTCATCGCTTCTGGCATCTACCGTAAGTCAACTCCGCAAGCTCCACACGATTCCCATTCGATCCTGCTGAGGAGTACGGCCATGCGCGTTTCCAAGCGTTTTCATCTTCGCAGCCTCTCGCAGTTTGCGTCCTCCTTTGCGGCAGTCGCACTGGTTCTCGCATCCGTCGTTCTCACTTGCAGCCAGCCCGCGAACGCCCTCCCGGCTTTCGCCCGCAAGTACGGCCTGCGCTGCTCGGCCTGCCACGAATCGTGGCCGATGCTGAACTACTTCGGTCAAAAGTTCAAAGACAACGGTTATCAGCTCATGAACGACCGCGATTCTCCCATCTGGCAGAATCCCAGCTATTGGCCGGTCACCTTCCGCATTACGCCCATCTGGCACCGCGTTAGTACCGGCAAAGTTCTGGTCGATACTTATTCGGCGGGAAATGCAACACCCACCGGCTCGGCGGTCCAGCGCCTCACCACCAATGGTTTCGATCTGAGCGGCCTCGACTTCCACACCGGCGGCGTCCTCGAAAAGAATTTCTCCTTCTATGTATTGCCCTCGTCCGATCCGACCGCGTCCTTCCACTTTGAAACCGTTATGGCGCGGCTGGACAATCTTTTCGGCAGCCCCTGGCTCAACGTCAAGCTCGGCAAGTTTGAACTCGATAACCTGCTTTCCGAGAAGCGCATCCTCACCCTCACCGGCAACGGCGGAATCTATCAGCTCTACCACTTCATTCCGGTGGGAGATGGCAACATCTTCGGGCAGATGGGCGACAACCAACTTGGGCTTGAGGTAATGGGCCATTCCTGGGATGACCGCACCCGTTACTCTGCTTCATTGTTAAGCTCAAGTGACGGCACGGTCGGGCTTCCTTATGGCAACGCGTACACTGGATTCTTTACCGGCAGTCAAGCTTTCGATACCGGTAGACTCGGCGTCCAGCGCCTCGGCTTCTATGCCATGGCCGGAGAAGCGCCCACCACCTGGCTCACCAGTGGCGGGGCGAACAGCTACATCGCCGGCTCTGGCATTGGCAACAAGAGTTTCAGCCGCGAAGGTTTTGTCGGCCAATTCTACTTCGGCCAGCACATCGATCTTCAGGTCGTGACCCAGCACGGTTCGGACAGCGCCTGGTTCGGCCAAGGTTATGGCGACGTGATTGACGGCGTTTCCACAGTCAACAACACCACCGGCACCACGCTTCCCGGAGGTTCGCGGAATCCCACGTGGAACGGGGTCTTGTTCGAACCTCACTACGTCTACAGCCCGCAGCTCATTTTCATCGGGCGCTTCGAAACCATTCGCATGTCGCAGCAGTCGACTCCGACGAATCCTTCGAACCTGGGCAATATCACCACCTACACCGTCGGCTACCGTTACAACCCGTTCATGACCAGCCGCGCTGGCTTCGCCTGGCATAACGAGTACAACTGGCTGCATCAGGATGGCACCGGTCCAACGCTCGGCCTGGCTTCTGCCAATATCAATACCAGCGAACTGCTGTTGGGCTTTGACTTTGATTTCTAAGCATGGATTTCTAAGCATGGATTTCTAAGCTCTGATTGAGAGAGGCGTCGACATGGGGACTCAATTGCGAAAGTGGTCACTCTTACTGGTTGCGGCTGCCGTCTGTGCCATCCCGCTGCCTTCCTGGGCTCAAGTCACGAGCGCTCAACTTAAGGATTGGCTGAATTCGCCCCAGGCGGCCAGCCACGTCGGCAACATCACCGGCAACGCCAAGGCTGCCGCCGCGCCCTATCGCAGATATTGCGTTGGCTGCCACGGCACGCTGGGCGATGGCGAAGGCGAAAACGCGGTCTGGATGGAATCCCCCATGTACCCCAAGCCGCGCAACTTCCAGCTCGGCGTTTTCAAGTGCCGCTCCACCCCGACTGGCACTCTGCCTACCGACCAAGACCTCTTCAACAGCATCGGCCGCGGTTTTGATCGTTCCAACATGCCGCAATGGAACACTCTTACCAAGCAGGAGAAGGCTGACCTGGTGGCTTGGATCAAGCACTTCTCTCCGCGCTGGGCCAACGAAAAACCCGGCCCTGCGATCGTCATTCCTGACGAACCCGAAGTCACGCCCGAGCGCATCAAGGCTGGCCGCGAGGTCTTTGCCCGCGTCCAATGCTGGAAGTGCCACGGCGTGCAGGGTCAGGCCAACGGTCCCTCCGCCCCCACCCTCACCGACGATCTCGGCCGGCCCATTGCTCCCTTCAACTTCACCGAAGGCTCCCGCCCCAAGTGCGGCGACACCGACCGCGACATCTATCGTATCTTCATGACCGGCCTCGACGGCACTCCCATGCCCTCCTACGCCGACAACATCAAGCCCGACGAGGCTTGGGATCTGGTGTTTTACTTGCGCACCTTCATGAAACAAAAAAGCGTAGAAAAGGAAATGGCCAAAAAGCTCGAGCTAAAGCCAGTCGATCCGAACGCACCGGCGGGTCAGCAATAAGAGCTACAATGGCCTCGCAATCTAGCTGGGTGCAAAGTGAGTAGTTCTTTAAGGAGAGATTTCCATGAGTAAGACCGAGAACAAGACGAAGAAATTCCATCTCGCCGCTGTACTATCGGCGGTAGTCTTGGTATGCTGCGGCGCGCTGATCTTAGGGCAAAAAGTGAACGCCGCCGCCGAAGGTAAAATCACCGGCACCGTGAAACTCGATGGCACTGCTCCTCACATGAAGGGCATCGACATGTCGAAGGATCCCTACTGCTCCAAAGCTCATGCCGCCGATCCCGCACACCTCGAGACGGTCGTAGTCGGCTCCGGCGGAGGCCTCGAGAACGTGGTTCTGTACATCTCCGATTGGAGCGGCAGCCCCACCACCTCGACCGCCGTCCCCGTGTTCGACCAGAAAAATTGTGTGTACATGCCGCACGTGCTACCGATGGATGTCGCTCAGACTTTCAAGGTGACCACCAGCGACCAGACCACGCACAACATCCATCCACTGCCGAATCCCATGACCGGCAATATTCCCTGGAACCAGTCGCAGCCGCCCGGAGCGGCCCCCGTCGAAAAGAGCTGGAAGGCCGCCGAAGTGATTCCGGTCCAGTGCAACATTCATCCCTGGATGCACGGCTGGTTCGTAGTCGTCAAAGGCCCCTACGCCGCCACCGACAGCAGCGGCAACTACACCATCACCGGCGTGCCGCCCGGAAATTACACCGTGACCGCCTGGCAGGAAGAGTACGGCACCCAAACACAAAAGGCTACGGTCGCCGCCGGCACTCCCGGTTCGGCAAACTTCACCTTCAAAGCCAAGTAAATTTTGAAGAAAGAAAGTGTGAGCGCAGTGGCAGTAAAAAATGTACACTTCAAGCCGCCGCAGGCCACCTGCGGCGTTTCCACATCAGACTGACACCGGCTAAAGGCGGGCGCTATGGCGAAGCTATTCGCGGTGGTTATCGTAATAATCGCAATCGGTTCGGCGATTCCAATCGTGATGCATACCTGGGATCTTCCTCAGGACATCTCGACCCACGGCCATCTCATCGATGAGCAATTCGCCGACACCATGCTCGAGGCCGGCATTTCCTTCCTGGCCTCGCAGATCATTCTCGCGTTTTTTATCTGGAAGTTCTCCGTCTTCAAGCCCGGCGACAAGGTCAAAAGCTTTCCCGGCGGCGCGGCCGGCTTAGTGATCGCTGCGTTCCTCTTGGTAGGCACGGAAGTTTTAGCCTTGGGCGTATTCGGCACCAAAGCCTGGGCCAGCGTTTATTTCACTCCGCCCGCCGCCGATGCCGTGCAGATCCAGGCGCAAGCCGGACAGTTCGCCTTCTATTTCCGCTACCCCGGCCCCGATGGCAAGTTCGGCCCCCTGCACCCCGAACTCATCAATGAGGCCAGCGCCAATTTCTTCGGCATCGATCAGGACCACGATCCCGACTCCAAAGACGACATCGTCGCCGCCGAGATGGCCATCCCCGTGAACCGCGAAGTTCACCTTTTGATGCACTCCAAAGACGTAGGCCATTCTTTCTACGTCCCCGAGTTGCGCGTGCAACAGGATTTCGTCCCCGGCCTCGATGTCTCCATTCACTTCACCGCCACCAAAGTCGGCAAATACGAAATCGTCTGCACCCAGCTGTGCGGCCTCGGCCACTACAACATGAAAGCGTATCTGGAAGTAAAGTCCCAGGAAGATTACGACGCCTGGCTCAAGCAACAAGCGGCATTGCAGTAAGAAAGATTCGTATCAGGACACGGCTTAAAAGCCGTGCCGTTACCGTTGGGAAAAAATGACTCGGGCTTTCGCTCCTGACCACTAACATCTCCCGTTCGAGGTAAAGCGCCATGCACGATATGTCGACCCACGCCGTTCACGGAGCTCCCACCAGCTTCCTTCGCAAGCACGTCTTCAGCATCGACCACAAAGTCATCGGCAAGCAGTACTACGCCCTGGCTCTGGTCGCCGCTCTGGTGGGCATGTTCCTCTCCTGGCTCATGCGCATCCACCTCGGCTGGGGCAGCTTCGCCATCCCCGGCCTGCACCTACTCTCGAAAACCGGCGCCCCCGGCGACGTGATGACTCCCGAGTACTACCTCCAGCTCATGACCATGCACGCCACCATCATGGTCTTCTTCGTGCTCACCACCGCGCCCTTCGCCGCCTTCGGCAATTTCTTCCTGCCCATTCAGACCGGCGCCGAAGACATGCCCTTCCCCCACTTCAACATGATGTCGTTCTGGGTCACCTTCGTCGCCTTCCTGGTTCTGGTCAGCTCCTTCTTCGTGGGCGAAGGCCCCACTCTGGGCGGTTGGACGCAATACGCTCCTCTAAGCGCGATCGGCTCCGTTGGCGGCCCCGGCCAAGGCACGGGAGTAATCCTTTGGGCAGCCTCCATCGGAATTTTCTGCATCGGCCAGTTGCTCGGCTCCCTGAACTTCATCACCACCACGCTCGACATGCGCACCAAGGGCATGTCGCTGATGCGCCTCCCACTCAGCGCCTGGGCCTGGTTCATCACCTCCATCATGGGCCTCACCGCCTTCGCGGTCTTGATGCCCGCTTGCATCCTGCTGATCCTCGATCACGTAGCCGGCACGAGCTTTTTCGTCCCCTCAGGCTTGGTCGTGAACGGTCAGGTTCTGCCTCACTCCGGCGGCTCAACTTTATTGTGGCAGCATCTGTTCTGGTTCTTCGGGCACCCCGAGGTCTACATCGCCATCGTCCCCGGCATGGGCATCGTCTCCCACGTGCTCATCACCAACATGCGCCGGCCCATGCTAAGCCATCGCGTCCTCATCTACTCGATGGGAGCCCTCGCCGTACTCAGCTACATGGTCTACGGCCACCACATGTTCGTCAGCGGCATGAACCCGGTTTCGTCGCTGGCTTTTTCCTTCCCCACTCTGGTCATCACGATTCCATCCGCCATCATCGTGCTGATCTGGCTGGGCAGCCTTTACGGTTCGAAGCTGCGCATTAACTCCGCCTCGCTCTTCGGCCTGGGCTTCGTCTCCATGTTCATCGCCGGCGGAGTAAGCGGATTCTTCTTGGCCCAACCCTCGCTCGATATCATGATCCACGCCACTTACTTTGTGGTCGGACACTTCCACTTAGTCATGGGAGTAGCCGCCATGTTCGGCATCTTCGCCGGAACCTACTTCTGGTTCCCCAAGATGACCGGCCGCATGATGAACGAGAACCTGGGCAAAGCCCACTTCATCCTAAGCTTCATCGGCGCCTACTGTATCTTCATGCCTTTCCACTACCTGGGCATGGCCGGCAACGTCCGCCGCTACCAGGCCTTCACCGACGATTACCTGATCCCACTCATCCCGGTGCATAAGTTCATTACCGTGTGGGCGCTCATCACGGGCTTCGCTCAGCTTATCTTCCTCTATAACTTGATCCACAGCCGCTTCTGGGGTGCGCACGCCCCCAATGACAACCCCTGGGAAGGAACTTCCTTGGAGTGGAGCACGGCAACCCCTCCACCCCACAACAACTTCGGCGATACGATGCCGGTCGTCTACCACGATCCATATCAATACAGCGTAGAAGGAGCGAGCGCTGACTACATAATGCAAACCTCGCCCGAAAAGCTAAACAACCCGAACGAGGAAAAGTAGAGTACTAAGAGTACTCAGTGTGACAGCCGCAAAGCGGCGAAAGAATGCAGCCCAGGGCGCAAGCCGTGGATAAAAGGGAAGAGGAAAAGCTCCAAAGGGGCGAAAAGACGCGCCACGACAGAAACTCGGCAGGGACGATACGATGACCCCCGCAAACGCAACGCGGGGCGCAACAAAACAGATTAAATTATGGCCACAGCTATCCCCGAACCGCCGAAAATCGAACTAGACCGCCTCACCAGCCACGGCTCGGGAAACGGTGCCTGGCCCACCCCCCCAGGCGGCGGAGATCTGCGCCGCGTCAAAGACAACTCTCCCCCGCCGGCCAGCACCGGCATCTGGGTAGGCCTTGCGGCGATCACCATGACCTTCGCCGCCTTCACCAGCGCCCTAATCGTTCGCCAAGGCGCGGCGCCGGACTGGCGGCACTTCACGCTGCCCTCGGTCCTCTACTTAAACACCCTGATTCTCTTCGCCAGCAGCGTAGCCCTCGAGAGAGCTCGCCGCCAGATCGCCGGCTTCATGAGCGCCACCACTCTGGTAGCCAATCCCGCTCGCTGGCTCTACGTAACTTTATTTTTGGGCCTAATATTCGTAGCCGGACAGTATGTCGCTTGGCTTCAACTCAAGTCACAAGGGCTCTATCTAGCCACAAATCCCAGCAGCTCTTTTTTCTATGTGCTAACCGCCGCGCATGCCGTCCACTTTCTAGGTGGCTTGGGCGGCTTAGTGCGAGTTATAGCGAAGCTTAATCGCGGAACCCTGCGTCGCAGTACTCTCGACGCAACCTCTTATTACTGGCATTTTATGGATGTACTGTGGGTGTATCTGCTTTTGCTGCTTTGGATAAAGCTCTAACCCAGTCAAAGGTAGGAGGCAACTTGAGCCAAGCCGATCTCTCCATTCACGGGCAGGTGTCGCGCTCCGAGGCGACCGAAGTCATGACCGCGCCCACCTTCCACGTCCCCGCCAAGAAAATGGCGATGTGGCTCTTCATCATCGCCGACAGCATGACCTTCGCCGGCTGTCTGGTAGCCTACGGATTCGTTCGTAACGCTACGCCCAACTGGCCGCGCCCCTTCCACAGCGTCACCAACGTGGCCATCATGACCTTCATCCTGCTAACCAGCAGCTTGACCATGTTGATTGGCCTCCGCTCCGCCCAAAAAGGCGACAAGGCCGGAGCCTTTCGCTGGACCATGGTCACCGCCGCCCTGGGCATCCTCTTCGCCGTTCTCCACATCCGCGAGTGGATGGGCATGATCGCCGAAGGGGCGACGCTGTTCCACAACCCGTGGGGTACTCCGCTGTTCAGTTCGCTGTTCTTTAGCGTAACTGGCCTGCACTTAACCCACGTGACCGGCGGCGTAATCGCCCTCATCGCTGTTGCGATACGCTATCAGGGCGGCCGCTACGGAGCCGACGACCTTGAAATCACCGGACTCTACTGGCACTTCGTAGACTTGGTGTGGATGTTCGTAGTTCCGCTGATCTATCTTCTGAATCTATCTCACTAAGATAGGAAAAAGTAACCGTATCTAAGAAGTCGGACGAACCAGCAGGAGCGAACAAACGATGACCACCGAAACTCACAGCGGCAGCATGGGAAAAGATTTGATCGTTTACGTTTTTCTACTAGTCCTGGCTGCGGCCCAGTTCGTAATCGCCTACCAGGACATCAGCGCCTCGCAAATGTTCGTGCGCATGCTGGCCGTAGCCATCATCGAGGCTGGCTTGGCGTTGCTATTCTTCATGCACCTCGCCGAGAACCGCGGCCTGATGTGGTTCGTGCTGATCTTCCTGGTAGCCGTAGCCTTAGGTCTACAATATGGATGGACCGACGCCTTCCGCCTCTCGAACGGCGTGCCCTGGGCAAGATAGTCGGCCGGACCAGATTGTGTGGGGAGAGCCGCCTCGGCTGTCCAGCCAAGCGAAACCAGGCGTGTTAGCAGACTGTGAAGAGGGCAGGTAAATATGAAGTGCAAGAACATCTGGATTCTCTGCGCAGCCTTAGTAGCACTAACCACCCTGCTAACTCCGCTCCCAGCGCTCTCTCAAAGCTGCGCCCTCTGCTACACCCAAGCTGCCTCCTCGGGCTCAAAAATGATCCAAGCCCTGAAAAGCGGCATCCTGATCTTGATCGCCCCGCCCACTCTAATGACGGTCGGAGTCATCTTCGTTTGCTACCGCAAACGCAACCAAACTAGATCAGCCGAAGGCCCGGACTCCGATCGCGACTGGAAGAATTAGTAATCCGCCAACGCTGTCATCCTGAGCGCAGCCGAAGGACTCTCGGACTCTCGCAGGTCAGCCCAACCGAAGAATTCGCAAGGAATCTCGATCCGTGCCCTTACTTCTTGTAAACCACCCCGCCCTTCATCACAAAAGACACGTTAGACAGAACCTCCATGTGCTGCAACGGATCTCCAGCCACAGCGATAACATCCGCGTAATACCCCGGCTCCAACGACCCGATCTGTCCCGCCCAATCCAGTAACTTAGCCCCATTGAGTAAGTCAGCCTGCAGCACGGCCAAAGGCTCCATCCCATACTTCACCATCAACACAAATTCCCGAGCCTGGGTCCCGTGCGGAAAAGGCCCCACGTCCGAACCAACCGCCATGGGAACTCCCGCCGCAATCTGCCGGCGAAATTCCCCAGCATGAAAATCCAACAAAGCGCGCTCGCGCGCCGCCAACGCCGGAGTTGCGGCATGATCGCCAAAGTACTCCGCAATCGTAAAAGTGGGCACGGCGAAAATCTGCTTCTCGCGCATCCGCCGCATCGTCTCGTCGCTGAGCTGATAGGCATGATCAATCGACGCCACCCCGGCTCGCGCCGCATACAAAGTCCCCGGTTCCCCGGTAGCATGCACGGCGACGCGCTTGCCCAGTCGAGCCGCCTCCGCCACCGCCGCGCTCAATTCCGCCTCCGTGTACTGATAAATCGTCGAGAACCGTCCATCCTGCACCACATCCGGACCCGTCTCGTAAATCTTGCTGAAGTCCGCGCCTTCCTTATACTGCCCGCGCATCACTGCGACCAGCTCATCCTTATTATTCGCGTAATCGGCATTCGGCAACACCCGCTGCACAGGGTTATAGCCAATCGCATCCTCGTGTCCGCCGAGAATGTTGATCGCATTCCCGCTAATCCGCAGCCGTGGCCCCGGAATCGCCCCATCGTTAATCGCGTCGCGAACCGCGGTATCGGCCGATCCCGCGCCCTCAGTCCCCATATCGCGCTCCGCCGTAAAACCCGCCATCAAATCGTCCCGCGCCGCCAGCACCGCCATGATCGTGCGTTGCGGCACCGACTCCTGCACCGTTTGCAAATCCTCCGCCCCCGGATGCAAAAACAAATGCACATGCGCATCGATCAACCCGGGTAACAACGTGCGATCGCCAAGATCGATAAGCTCTGCACCGGCGGGGTGCAGCACCGCCGACCCCACCTCGACGATCCGCTCACCTCGCACCAACACTTCCCCAGGCTTCAACACCCGCCCAGTCTTCACATCCAGCAGTCGAGCCGCATGCAACACAATCGTAAGCGGCGATGTTGACGGCGTTTGCCCGGCACAGACCGGGATGGCAATCCATGCGGCTAAACAAGAGAGGAAGAAGCGAAGTGTTTTCATGTTGTCAGCACAGGATGGTAACACCACGGTTGGCAGGAAGAAGAAATTATGCGGGGACCGCGGCCTCGGCTGTTCCGCGAGCGAAGCAAGCGCCGCGGCACCGCCCACAGCCTAGCTCTCCCGCACCCCGGCCAGCTCCGGACTCTTCAATTCATCCAGCAATGCCTTCTCCACTTTCTTCTGCAAATCCTCCGAAAGCTTCTTTCCCGCTGAAGTCAAATAGAAAACGTCAATCGCCATCTGCCCCTCCGTATCAATCAGGGCAATCTCAATATTGCACTTCAGTTTAGAAAGGCAAGAACTAATCCGATGCAACAGCCGCGGACGATCCTGCGTAATCACTTGCAACCAAGTGCTCATCGAAGATGAGGCGTCGTCAAAATCAATCCGAGTTTCCACCTTCACCTTGGCGCTCAAATTCTTCTCGCTGCGCTGCCTCTCTCGAAGCATGCGATCAAGCTCCGCCTCGCCCGCCAGAACCGCAGCAATACTAGCTTTGAAGCGTTCCCACTCCGACAAGTTCAACTCCAAAGTCCGAAAACGATCGGTAAAATAAAGCGTATCTACCACGGTCCCCGCCTGATTCGAAAACGCGTTAGCCTTCACAATATTCATTCCCCAGGCCGCAAGCACCCCCGTGACCGTAGCAAACAACGAGGGACGATCCTTCGTCACCAGCGTCAGTTCATACCAATGCCGTCCTCGCCTCAAGTCCAACTCCATCGCATTGCTGGCCAAACCATCCGCCATCTGCATATGCTGCATCACGTCTTCGGCGGAGTGCACCTGCAAATATCTTTGCGGAAATCCCTCCACGAAATCCTTGAACTTGGCTCCGGTCACCGGAGCCAGACTGCGCAGTCGCGCCAGCTTCTCTCCATTCTCATATCCGTGAACCCGCTGGTCCGCGCTGTGATTCAAATAGTTCGCCGACGCAATATAAATCTGCCAAACGCTCTCCGCTTTCCACGGCGTCAGCGCCTCCGGGTTCACCGCCTTGATGTCGGCATACGTCAGCAGGCACAGCATCTTCAGCCGCTCCGGCGTGCCCACTCTCTCTGCGAACCCAGCCACCGTCTCCGAACTGAAAATATCCCGCCGCAGCAGCGCCGACATCTCCAGATGATTCTCGATCAAGAACATCACCAGTGCGCGCTCGTTCTCTTCCAAGTCCAGCCGGTCCATGCACCTCCCGGCGATCTCCAGGCTGGCCTCCACATGATTGCGCCCAGGCACTCCTTTCCCCGTGTCGTGCAACAACAGCGACAAGTAAAGCAACTCCGGATCTTCCAACTCCCCCAGCAATTCGGCGTAGCGCTTATCCCACTCCGATTGCCCCTGATTCAAGCGGTGCAAAATCTCAATCGCCAGAATCGAATGCTCATCCACCGTGAAGCGATGATAGTAATCCCGCACCACCAGCGAATCGATCGGCTTCAGCTCCGGCAACAACAAAGTGAGCAACCGCAGCGAATGCATCGCCCGCAGCGCCTCGGCTGCATGCGGCTGCAGCAAAGTCTCCTGCAAATAAAGCCACAACTCCGCCCCACGCGGGGGGGCCACCGCCAACGCCGGCAAAGCCTGCTCGATCCTGTGCTCGGTTGTAGTGCTGAGCTTAAGCCCGTGGTGAGCCATAAAATGAAACAGCCGCAACAGCATCTCCGGATCCTGCAGCGAAGAAGACTGCTGCAGAAAAATCATTCCATCCACCACAGAGAAATCTGGGCTCGAAGGCCGCGACCGCCAACTCTGCACCTGGCGCCGCACCGTAGACCAGGCCTCCGGAATTTCCTCGAGCAACTGCAACACGGTGCGTTGCACCGCGCGCGCATGGCCGAAATAAATTCGCATCCAGTCGGCCGCCGACAACTCCTCCGCGTCCGGCGCCCCAATCTTCCGCGCCGCCGCTTCGTCCTGCGCCTCCCAACTCAGAGCGTTGTCGTCGCGCCCGTGGCGGAAGTGCAGAAAACATCGCGTCGCCATCAGAAATTCCAGCGCTGCCTCCAGTTGTTTGCGCACCGGAGCCCGCAACGAACTCGCGTCCGGCCAGTCGCGCAACTTTTCCATCGCCGGAATCAGCGCCAGCCAGCAAGCCACGTTGTAATCGCGCAGCCCGCCCGGAGTCTCCTTCACATTCGGCTCCAGGTGAAAAACCGTGTGCCCGAATTTTCCATGGCGCTCGCGGGTAACTTCGGCCAGCCCTTGCAGCAGCGCCTTCGATTCGCGCATCACCAGCTTGGGAATCATTTTGTCGTGAAGTTTCGCGAATAGCTCGCGGTCGCCTGCCAGGTAACGGCTGTCGAGAAGTGAGATGGTGAACTCGGTGTTGTTGGCGTCGTAGCGGTCACACTCCGAAAGCATGCGCCCCGCCGGACTCAATCGCAATTTCAAATCCCAGAGTTCCTGCGAGAAGCGCCGGATCGGATCTTTATAAAGTTCTTCGCCCGCCCGATCGGAATAAAGGAAGAGCAGATCAATATCGGAGTAGGGGAACAGCCAGCCGCGCCCAAAACCTCCGGTGGCCACAAGCGCGAAACCCCGCGGCCCGCCTTCTTCGGCGGAAACCATCTCCCGCCACAGCCGCTTGAGAATATCTTCGATCAGCCGCGTCCGGTGTTGCACCGCAGCGCGCCCATCTCCAGTCTCCGAAAAATCCTGCGCGACGCGCGCCGATTCCTCGGCCAGAGAACGTCGCAGTTCACTGATCAGTGAAGACGCTGCGGTCATGACGATGAGTTGGAAAATCGACGATCATCAATCTACGATCTCCATCGAAGTACTACAACGCGCCCTCGCCCCGTTCCTCATTGCGGATGCGAATCGCGTCGTCCACGCGCGAAAGAAAAATCTTTCCGTCACCGATCTTCCCCGTGCGCGCCGCCACCAGAATGGCCTGCACCGCCTTCTCCACCAGCGCATCCGCCAACACCAGTTCCAGCTTGGTTTTCGGGATGAGGTCGACGCTGTATTCGCGTCCGCGATACACCTCGGTATGCCCCTTCTGCCGCCCGTGCCCGCGCACTTCGATCACCGTCATGCCTTCGACCCCGATTTCGTGCAGCGCGCTCTTCACCGCGTCCAGCTTGGAGTTTTGAATGATCGCTTCGATCTTGGTCATGATTTCGTTCTCAAGCGCGCTCTCCTGCAGCCCTGGTCCATCCCAGGCACGATGCGGGACGCGCTTACTCTATCTTCTGCCATTGTTTCACGGAAATTGAATCTATTTATGGTCAGGATTACGTTTTGTTATTACAATCCCAGGATACAGCTTCAGCGAGGGCATGCTCCGGACGTCCCCCACCCCTTCATGGCGTGAGCGGCTCAGAGTCGCGGAGCGACGGCACTCGTTAGCCCAGCACGTGAGTGCGGGGCAGGCGGAATGGAAGGAACAAAGTCGCGTCCGCGACCGCACCGCGCGATCGCGCAGCTCAGAGGTCGACTCAGTTCACCGAACCATCCCCCCAGCTTTGTGCGCGCCGGGCGGAAAGGCCCGGAAGCCGACTCACTTCGCCTTCGAAAAATCCTCCACGGCAAACCACTGCCCGCCGCGCTCGACCACTCCCACCCCGATCGAATCCATATTCGAATCCAAAATGTTCGCCCGATGATTCGGAGACCTTAAAAACTCGGCCTCGATTGCCCCAACCCCCGCACCCCGGCCCACATTCTCCGCCAGCCAGACAAAGTGCGCGCCCGCCCGCGTAACCCGCGAGGCCAGCCCAGGCTCGCCGGCGAAGCCATGTTCGGCCGAACCATGCTGTGCCATCAGGCGGACATGTCGCCGCGCCGCCGCTGCCAGTGCTTCATTCCAGCGCAAGGCCGGCAAACCCTGCGCCCGCCGCGCCCGATTCACCGCCGCATACAATTGCAGTTCGGCAGCGCTAGCCTCGACCGGCGCCTGCGCCTCCAAAACTGCGCAAAGCCCAACCAACGAAAAAGCCAAGGCCCAGGCTCGGATCAACCACATGACCCTCATGCAAAAGCAAACCCGCAATGGCGCTATTCCACTCGCGTGCGCGACAGTCGCGGGGGCGTCCCGCCCCCGGCGCCGGCAGAAGAACAAATGCCACGCCTTTTTAAGCACCAACCCGATCACTTGCTCGGAGCTTTCGCTCCTTCAACGCTCGCCGCCGGCTTCTCAAACTTAGCGTCATCCACCGCAACATTCTGCTTCACCTCCGTAAGCTGAATCGTAAACCGACCCCCTGGCCGCGCCAGCGTCCAGCGAAACGGAATCCTCACCCCGCCGACCTCGCGGTAATCCGCATAATCGATCTGCGTCGGCAGCCGCCCCAACGGAGTCTCGCCAAAGCGCACCAGCCGCAGCAGCAGCCCGCTCTGCTCATCAAAATACAACCGCACCGGAGTTTTTTCCTCGCGCCGTCCCACCACGAAATAAGCCTCATGATCCCCAACCTTCTCCACCCCGCGAAGCTCTACTTCGCTGAACATGGTTTTCAAATGCTCGGCAAAATGCAAATCGGCATCCATCGCCGCCGCATCCAGGTCTGGTCCGTGCATATCGCGCACGGGATGTCCCGGAACTCCCAGCCAGCCGTCATGGCCGTCAAAGGCAGTAATGTTGTCGCCGTCAGGCGTGTGCGTGAACGACACGCGCTTGTCCGGATCCTTCGCAAAAATCTCAATCGGCACATTCCGATCGCCAAAAGTAATCGTCCCCTTCATCACCCGGCTGTTAACCTTTTCGATAGCCTCCGCTCCGCCCACTGCCTTCAGATATTGATCGATCAAGTCGCCACCCGAAGGCCCGCCCACGATTTTGGTTTCCTCTTCGTTCATTTTCCCCGCCTCCGCGCCCGGCTTCGTCCCTTCCATCACCGCAGGCATAGCCACCGGATCGGTGCTGCCCCGGTGGCAGGAATAGCAAGTAACCTCGCGTTTCCTGTCGAAGCTATCCGCATTGATGGCGAACATCATTTCCATCATCTTGCGCGCCGTCTGCTTCGGCTTCTTATCGTCCTTCTCAAACGCGCCCTGCACATGGCAAAACTCGCACTCCACTCCGAGCGAAGCGCTCATAAACTGCATCGCCGGAATCAACTGATCCGCCGGAATTCCCTTCAACATCTGAATGTTCTTGAATTGCTGCTCTGCGGTCTTAGGCCTCGAAGCGGGCGCAGTCGCCGGAGCCGCGCTGGATTGGGCTTTCGCGACAACCGCGCTGGCGACGAAGATCATCGCGATTACAATGAAAAATGCTTGCACACCAAAAATTAAAGGGGATGTGGGGACGGCCGCCCCCGGCTGTCCCCACGAGCGCAGCTCGACGCTTTTTCTCACCCTCATCGTTCTCCTCATTAGAATCTCGAAAGGTTATCCAATGTTCGCAAACCGAAACGCAGCCCAGCCCCGCGCGCCGCGAGATCTTCAATCGCCCGATGCCCCGATCACTCAACGACTCAATGACTCAAGGACTCAATGGCTACCGCTCCGTACGAAGAACTTCGCCTTATCCACCCCAGCCGGCACTGCGACATCAAAAAATCCCACCATCATCTCCTGCGAAGTCTGGTCGCCCCAAGTCACCATCTTCTCCGGATCGGGATTGTGCGGATTATTCCTGGAATTGTCATACCAAGCAATCGCGCGGAGCCGAGTCCCGGCTTTCAACAAGCGCGGCTCCGCCAGCTTGTAACTCAACTGCCAGTGAAAGTGATAGTTTACCCGCAGCAAAGTCTCCACGCTGCCGTCCTCCTGCACAACATCGTATTCAAAGCGCTTCCCGCGCAAATGCATGTGGGGAAACAGACTTAGCAGCGTCGCGTCATTCGGCAACGTTCCCTCCACTTCCACGCGAAAATTCTCCGCCCCCGGAGGAATCATCAACGCATGATTATTCAACTGCAAAGTCATCACCCGATGCTTCGGCGGACTCTTCGCAAACACCAGCCCCACGCAAGTCTGATCACGGGCGGCCTCGCCGTTCGTCGTGTAGTGCATCTGAAAAACCAGATCCGATCCCGCCGGAACAAACTTCGCCATGCCGTCCGCCCAGCGATCCGGCGCGCTCCCCGGCGCATACACCAGAAGCAGATCGCTGGTGGTCTCATGCGCTTGCCGCCGCTCCTCGGGATGGCTCAAATCTGACGCCGTAAACGGCTCGCCCACCGGCGCATGCTTCAGCCACGCCGAATCCGGAGGCCGAATATACACCACGGCGTGGTGCACATGCGGCGCGCTCGAGGGCCGCACCTCCACCATCTGCACCCACTTGTCCTCGGCAAAGTGCGTAGGCGCGATCTCGTACGTATATTCCACTTCGCCCCGCGCCGAAATCGCCACCGGCCGCGGCATCTTCACCACCGCATCCGGCTGCGGAATATTCCATCCGTCGCTCCACTTCGGGGTCGCAGGCGCATCCCGCAAATCTCCCGCAGGCGCTCCGGCCTTAGCCCAAGCCACAATCGTAGCAATCTGCCGCTCGCTCAGCGACGGATCATTGGCAAAATGCCCATACCGCGGATCGGCGAACCACGGCGGCATCATCTTCATCTGAACCGCATCGGCGATCGCAGCCGCCCAAGGCCGAATCTGCTCATAACTAACCAGCGCCATCGGTGCAGCCTCGCCCACGCGATGGCAACTCTGGCAACTCGTCTGCAAAATCGGCAGCACATCTTTATAAAAAGTGGGAGACGCGGCCGGCTGGGATGTCTTTTCCACCCGCGTGGTGCAAAAACCTGCCGGCTGCCGTGCCGACGCCGTCGCGAACAGAGAAATCGCCAATGCGAACCACGCCCAGAGTCTCCTCACGAGCGCAAAAACTCCAGAGTCAGCGCCCAAGCCAGCCGCGCCGAGTGCGGTTCATAGGCTGCCCGTTCGTCGCAGAAAAATCCGTGGTCGGCCCGCGAGAATTCGACGTTCACATAAATCTCTTGCGCCGCGCTCAAAGCCTCGGTCACAGCTTTCCTGTGCTCTGGAGTAATATGCTTGTCCAATCCGCCCCAGATCAGCAACGACGGCGCCTGCAGCTTCGCCGCGCGATCCAGCAATCCTGGAGCGATCCCTCCCCCGTAGAACGAAACCGCCGCGCGCAACGGCAGCAGGCTATTGGCAATCCACGAAACCCGCCCGCCCAGGCAGAATCCCACGCAGGAGATTTCCTCCGGTTTCACCGCACTCTTCGACTCTAGCCACTCGTAACTCGCCCGCACATCTGCCGTAGCCGTCTCCGTCGTCACCGCCTGCAAATGCGGCCTCACGGCAGCAAAATCGGTATAGCTTCCCTCAAAGCCCGGCGGAGCCGTGCGATGAAACAGCTCCGGAGCGATCGCCACATATCCCTGCGCCGCAAAACGCTCGCACACGTCGCGAATGTGATGATTCACTCCAAACGCTTCCTGAAATACAAGTAGCCCCGGATGAGGCCCACCGTGCTCCGGCTGCGCCACGTACGCGCCCATCCGCGTTCCTTCCCCAACGGACAATTCGATGTTTTCTTGGATGATTGCAACTTGCCCCATCATGGCCTCGATCTCGTTAGTCTCGCACAAACCAACCTCCGCACGGCACGCCCCGACGCAAAAATGCTACAGTAATCGGTCCCTCTTACCGAATCATGTCCGCGCCCAATTCTCTCTTCGTTCGCGCCTGCCAGTCCCGGCCCACCGGGCGCACTCCGGTCTGGTTCATGCGCCAAGCCGGGCGCTACATGCCCGAATACCGTGCCGTCCGCAAACAATACTCTCTACTCGAAATCTGCAAGAAGCCCGACATCGCCGCCGAAGTCACCATCACCGCCGCCGAGATCCTCCAGGTCGACGCCGCCATAATCTTCGCCGACCTCCTTCTCCCGCTCGAAGTCATGGGACTGCCATTTCACTTTTCCGCCGGCGAAGGCCCGGTGATCGAGAAGCCGGTCCGCACCATCGAAGACGTAACTCAACTCCGCACCGATCGCGCCGCCGAACTCGGCTACGTCTCCGAAGCGGTAAAAAAAGTTGCCCGCCACTTCGCCGGCAATCTCCCGGTAATCGGCTTCTGCGGAGCCCCCTTCACCCTGGCCAGCTACATGATCGAAGGCGGAGGCTCCCGCCACTACCTGCACACCAAGAAGATGATGTACAACTTCCCGGCGAATTGGGATCACTTGATGCGCAAGCTGGTGGATGTCACCGCAGAATATTCCGCGCAGCAGGTGCGAGCGGGCGCCGATGTAATCCAGATTTTCGACAGTTGGGTGGGCTGCCTGAGCGTGGAAGATTACCGCCGCTACGTTCTGCCGCACGTAACGGATTTGGTGCAGCGCCTGCAAAAAACCGCCGCCCCAATCATTTATTTCGGCACCGACAGCGCCACGCTGCTCCCCGCGATGAACGAAACCGGAGCCGAAGTCATCGGCCTCGACTGGCGGATTCCGCTAGACCAAGGCTGGAGCGATCTGCAACACCGCTGCGCCGTGCAAGGCAATCTAGATCCCGTACTGCTGTTCGCCGACTGGAAAGAATTGAAATCCCGCGCCCAACAAATCCTCCACCAAGCCGCCGGACGCCCCGGTCACATCTTCAATCTAGGCCACGGCATCCTTCCCGAAACCCCGGTAGAAAACGTGAAAAACCTAGCGCGCCTGGTGCAGGATGATTCGGCCAAGAAGCCGGAAGCCGAAAGCCGAGAGCCGGAAACCGAAGCCCGAAGCCCGCGCTCATGACCCGCATTGCGATCGTCGGCGGCGGCATCTCAGGACTCTCCGCCGCTCACACTCTCGAATCCCAACGCCGCGCCGGCGCAGTGCAATACGTCCTCTACGAATCCTCGCAGCAGCTCGGCGGCGTGCTCCGCACCGAGCACATCCAAGGCTGCGTGGTCGAAGCCGGACCGGATTCCTTCCTCACCGAAAAGCCCTGGGCGGCAGAGCTCTGCCGTGAGCTAGGCCTCGGCGATCAACTGATCGGCTCGAACGACGCCGACCGCAAAACCTACATCCTGGTCCGCGGACGCCTGATCCCGATGCCCGACGGCCTGATGTTCCTGGTCCCCACAAAAATCCTGCCGACGGGACTCTCGCCACTTTTTTCCTGGACGACAAAACTCCGCATGGCGCTGGAACTATTCCACCCTCCGCGCCCGGCCGCCGAAGACGAAAGCGTAGCCCAGATGGTCGAGCGCCACTACGGAGCCGAGATGGTCGACCGCCTCGCCGACCCGCTGCTCTCGGGCGTCTACGGCGGCGAAGCCGCCAGCCTAAGCGTGCGCGCCGTCCTCCCCCGCTTCGCCGAAATGGAGCGCACTCACGGCAGCCTCGGCCGCGCCATGCTAGCCGCGAGAAAAAAAATGCCAACCCCCGCCCACAAGCCCGCGCCCCCGCTCTTCACGTCGTTAAAAAACGGCATGCAGCAGCTCGTTGAAACCATAGTCCCGCAACTGAACCAATCTTCATTGCAAACCAACAGGGCAGTGCAATCGATCCAGCGCGAAGCCCTCGGCTGGACCGTCTCCGCCTATCCCGAAGGCCGCACGACCGGACTCCAATCCGCCCACTTCGACGCCGTAATCGTAGCCCTTCCAACTCACGCCGCAGCGAGGACGTTAGCCGCCACCAGCCCCGAACTAGCAGCCGAACTCGCAGCAATAAACTACAGCTCTTCGATCACGGTAGTCTTGGGCTATGACCGCGAAGTCCGCCAGCAACTCCCCCCCGGCTTCGGGTTTCTTGTCCCGCGCAGCGAAGGCCGCCGCCTGCTGGCCGCCACTTTCGTCCACAACAAATTTCCCCACCGCGCCCCCGAAGACCGCGCCCTGCTGCGCTGCTTCTTCGCCGCCAAAAACGCAGACAATATCTGGCAACTCTCCGATGAAGAAATCGTCGGCGTGGTAAGAGAAGAATTGCGGCAAATCCTAAGCCTGCAAGCCGAACCGCAATTCGCCCGCGTCTACAAATGGAAGTCAGCCATGGCTCAATACGGGGTTGGACACCTAGAGCGCCTGGACCGAATCGAGCGCCTTCGCCAGTCGTTGCCGGGCCTGGCGCTAGCCGGCAACGGCTACCGCGGCATAGGCGTGCCAGACTGCGTCCGCAGCGGCCAGCAAGCCGCCAAGCACGTCCTTGGTATCTCATTTAGATCGGCAAGGATCTGAGCGACGGGACACCAGGCACGCGGGGACAGCCACCCCGCGGCTGTCCAGCCGGGCGCAGCGAGGCTACCCGGCACCAACCTGCAACACTAGCGAAGCGACCGGCCTCTAGGCTGAAACATCAGCCCGCACTTGTCCCTCGCGCCGCAACTTCGCCACCACCAGGCGAATCTCGTCATAAGTAATTTCCGGAGGCAAAGCATCCTTCAGCGGCTTCAGCCACTCCACCCCCAGCTTGGCGCAAGCCGCCTCGATCACCGCCTGCTTATTCCGATCGATCCACTCCTGCCGAAATTCCAGATCCCCGCGCTCCACCACATTCGCCACAGCATTCACTACCGTGCTCATCTGCCGCCCGCGAATTCGAGCGATGTCCTCAAAGCTGTGACCCTCCTTCAGTAAGCGCAGTGTCTCCAGCGCGGGCGCCGTCTTCTTCTCGGCCATAGCCGCCCGAGCCCCGCCGCGGTAGCGCTCCAAAGCAGCCAGAATTTCCTTGCCGTAAATCTCAGCCTTGCGTTCGCCGATCCCGGTAATGGTCATCAGCTCTGCAATCGACTCCGGGCGCCGCCGGCAAATTTCCTCGAGCGTAGCATCGTGCAGCACCACGAATGCCGGCGTGCTCTGCTCCTTCGCCGTAGCCCGCCGCCATTCCCGCAGATATTCGTGCAACCCCGCATCGCCGGCAGAAATCCCCGCAGCCGCCGCAACCGCGGGCCGGGCTTCCTTGGTGCCAAAACTCACGCCCCGCACCGGCGCCGCTCCCATCCACTCCGCCGCCACCCCGCAAACATCGCACGCCGCACACTTCTCCCATTTCGGAACCTCGCCAAAATGCGCGCAAATCTGCCGATGCCGGCAGCGCCGCGACTCCACAAATTCCCGAATGATCCGGTAGCGCTCCCAGGCCCGCTCGCGCTCCGCCGAGTCCGTAATTTGATTGGCAAAAAATCCCAGCAGACCCGCATCTTTTTTCTGCCACAGCAAAACGCAATCCGCGCTCTCGCCATCGCGCCCCGCCCGTCCCGCCTCCTGGTAGTACTGCTCAATCGACTTCGGCAGCGACAAGTGAATCACAGCCCGCACCGCCGCCTTATTAATGCCCAAGCCAAATGCGATCGTCCCCACCAAGACGCGCACTTCATCGGACATCCACCGCTCCTGGCTGCGCCGCCGCAAATCCGCCCCCATCTTCCCGTGATAACCCACCGCCGGAATATCGCGATCCTCCAGAAAATCCACAGTCTCCTCCACCCGATGAATCGTCGGCGAGTAGACGATCACCGTGCTCCCGGCATAGCTGCGCAGCGCCCGCTCCAGCAGTTGCATCTGCTCCAGCCCCTCGCACTCGCGCACCAGGTAGCGCAAGTTCGACCGGTAGAAGCTGGCAATGTATTTATCGGGATTGCGCAACTGCAATTGCGCCAGAATGTCATGCCGCACGTGCCGCGTAGCGCTGGCGGTAAACGCCGCAATCGGGCGATCCGGAAACTTACCCCTCAACTTACTCAACTGCCGGTACTCGGGACGAAACTCATGCCCCCACTCCGAGATACAATGCGCCTCGTCGATCGCAAAAAAAGCGATCGGCACCTGCGACAGCCACCCGAGAGTATCGCCGCGCGCCACCCGCTCCGGCGAAACATAAAGCAGGCGATAAGCCCCTTCCCGCGCCCGGCTCATCACGCTAGTCTGCTCCGAGTCGCTCAAGGTGCTGTTCAACACCGCCGCCGGAATCCCCATCTGCGCCAGTTGTGCCGCCTGATCCTGCATCAGCGCAATCAGAGGAGAAATCACCACCACCGTCCCACCCGACATCACCGCCGGCAACTGATAGCACAGAGACTTCCCACCGCCCGTAGGCATCACCACACAAGCATCGTGCCCCGCCAGCAGGCTGCGCACAATCCGCTCCTGCAGCGGACGAAACCTGCTGTATCCCCAATACCGCTTCAGCGGAGAAAGCAGATCCGTTTGAGTGCTCATGAAATAATAAAGAAGGCAAAAGACGAGTATAGGCCGAGGCGAAGATTAGGAGAATCTAAATACAGAACGTAAGCCTCAAAGTTTCCAGATCCGAACTGCCCTGCGAAACCTTGTGTCCTCTGTGTTTAAGCTTTTGACTCACGGGCGTACGCGGAAGGGGCTCCGGACCTGGTCTCGGGGTAGACCCAACGAAACCCGGCCCACGCCACCCCGATCACCACAAAGCAAAGCAGACTCCCCTCCGGCCCAACCATCCCGCCCGTGAGCCACCGCGGCCCATGCAACGAAGCCTGTAGAAGATGCCCCGGGAAAACCGTCCCGCTGTCCGGCACCGAATACACAAAAGTCTCCCCCCAATCCCAAGCAGCATGAAAGCCCACCGCAAACCACAAACTCCCGGTCCGCCGCAAGGTCAGGCAAAGGAAAAATCCAATCACCCAAACCGCCAGCAGCCCCGGCCACTGCTCCCCCGCATTCCCCAGATGAATCAAGCTGAACACACACGACAGCACCACCGCCGCCGGCCAGAAGCCAATCAACCGCGTCAAAGCGAACTGGGTATAACCGCGCAGTAGGAATTCTTCGTACCACCCCACCATCAGAAAAAACCCAGCCCAGAACGCGGCGAACTTCAGCGCGCGCAATCCATGCAGCGCAAGCTCACCCACCGCCAGAACTCGCGCTCCATACAAAGCAGCCAAAAGCAGGGAGATGCTGCCAAATCCCCACAGCGCCCCAACCCAAAACATCTTCCCGAAAGCCATCCGCCCCGGCAAGCCATAAGCCCCCCAAGGCCGCCGCTCCACCACCGCCAGCGCCAGAGACGGCGCCACCGCCGCCAGCAGCACTCCCACCTCCGCCAGCAACATCGGCCACAACCAGTTCCCGCCGCGATCCCATGACCAGGCCCAACGGCTAGCCACAAACTGCAGCGGATAATAAGCCGCCATATAAAACGCCAGCCCCCACCCCGCCTTCAACCCGTCGGAGCCGAAAAACACCGACCGCACATAAGAAGGCTGCACCGCGGCGGCAAAATCCGGTGTTGTCGGAATTGCCGCGTCGGGCACCGTTGACGGGACAGCTTTCCGCTCTCGGCCCGAAATGTGGTTTCGCTCATCCACCAAGAATTGCCAAATCGAAAGTATCGCAAGATAAGAACATCAGGATAAGAATCTTAGGTTGAGAGTATGTGGAGACAGCCGCCTCGACCTTGCGCCCAGCGCACCTTAATGCGAACCGCGACACCCAAGGTGTTTGCCCGCGCAGCCGACCCGCGAGACACAAGCAGAATAAGAATCGGAGCCCTACATTCATGGGGAACGTGCGCATGACGACTTATTTGAAAGGTATCACCGTCTGCTGCGAAGCCCACCCTACGCTTGGCACCGAGCCCCAGAACATTCTTACCGAAGGAATATATTTCGTCATGGTCCCCGTGGTTGCGGTGCGGGCAAAGACGTCAAAGCGCCAGTTCAGCACATCGGCCACATAGATGGTTTGATCGGGACCTATGGCCATGAAGTGAGCCCACGCCATTTGCCCGGGCTCATGCCCAGGCTCCCCGAAGGCGCCGAGGATCTTGCCGTTCTGGTCGAGTTCTACGACTCGGTCGTAGCCTCCATCGGTCATCCAGATGTGCTGATCTGCCGTGATCAGCAGGCCGTAGGGGTAACCGACGCCAGTCCACTGCTGGATGAAGTTGCCCTCGGAGTCGAAAATTTGGATGCGCTGATTTTCGCGGTCGCCAACGTAAACCCGGCCCTGCGCGTCGACAGCAACGCTATGGGGCAAGTTAAATTCACCGATCCCAGTTCCGTATTTTCCCCAGGCCTTCATGTAGTTTCCATCGCGGTCGAACTTGACGATGCGGGAATTTCCATAGCCGTCAGCCACGTAAATGTCGCCGTTCTTGGCGAAGGCCACGTCGGCCGGTTTATTGAAGAGCCAATTCGCCTCCGCGCCTGTGTTAATCCTTCCCAGCACCAGCAGGACATTACCGCCAGGATCCAACTTGAGCACGAGATGGCTGCCGTCATCGGTCGTCCACAGATGATCGTCCGCGTCGATGCGCAGGCCATGCGGATGCGTGAACAAGCCCTCGCCGATACTTTGAATAAAGTTGCCTTTGGCGTCGTATTCGGCCAGCATGGGTTTGGTCCGTTGAAAAAGATAGATATGGCCTTTCGAATTCACTGCGACGCCCGAGGCTTCGCCCGCGACCATGCCTTTAGGAAATTTGAAAAAGTTCGGCACGACGCGGTAGGGAAGTTCGGGAACCGCCTGGAACACAGGAGCCTTGGCTGCCGCGTCCTGCGCCCCGGATTGCGAAATGACGAAAGCTACGAATGCCAGAAGGATTACCAACGATCGTTTCACTTGCAAACCCCCAAGTTTGAGTGCATCCACCTCTCCAAGTCCCTGGATAGCGAAGACTTGCGGCTAAGAATGGGTGGCTAGCCGTTAGCGTCCTAAATTCATCGCACCACGAAGGACACAAAGTTACACGAAGCCCGACACCACGAAGTTCCTTCGTGCGCCTTCGTGCCCTTACTTGGTGAAATTAGAAGGACACTATGGGCTGGCCATCGAATTGCGGATTCTCGCATATCCGGGCTTGATAATCGAGTAGATAAGATCGCAACGCTGGCTGTAAGGCAGGAAAGCGCTCTTCATGGCGTTGATCGTGATCTTCTCGAAATCGTCGAGCGTCAATCCAAACGTCTCCGCGGCGGCCTCAAATTCCCGCGTCATGGTCGTATTGCTCATCAGCCGATTGTCGGTGTTGAGCGTCACCCGAAATTTCTCTTGATACAGAATCTTAAAAGGATGCTCGGCCAGGCTCGGCGTTGCGCCGGTGTGAACATTACTCAGCAGGCAAAGCTCCAAGGGGATTCTTTTGTCCAGCACATATTGCGCCAGGTCGCCCAACTTCACCGCCTTTCCATCTACCACCGCAATGTCGTCGATGAGCCGCGTGCCGTGGCCAATGCGGTGCGCCCCGCAATACTGAATCGCCTGCCAGATCGATTCCTTGCCGTAACCTTCCCCGGCGTGAATCGTGATATTGAAATTTTCGCGCTGAATGTAGTGGAATGCGTCCACGTGTTTCTTGGCGGGATATCCGCCTTCTTCTCCGGCCAGATCGAATCCGACCACACCCCGCGAGCGGAAATCGACCGCCAGTTCCGCCATCTCCAGCGACTCATGCCGGTTGCGCATGGCGCAAATAATGAGGCCGGAGGAAATTCCGAAATCTCTCTTTCCTCGATCCAATCCCCGCAGCACAGCGGAGACGATCTGCTGGTGAGTCAATCCTTTCTGCGTGTGGAAGACCGGAGCAAAGCGGGTTTCGAAATACACCACGCCGTCCAGATGCAAATCCTCGGCCTGCTCGTAGGCCACGCGCTCCAGCGCCTCTTCGGTCTGCATGGTCGCGATGGTGTGCGAGAAGCCCTCGAGATACTTGGCCAGGCTGCCCTGGTTGGCGCCGCGATGAAACCATTGCGCCAACGCTTGTGGGTTCGCGGTTGGAAGTTCCGCGTATCCCGCGTCCTGGGCCAATGCAACGACAGTTTCCGGCCGCAGCACACCATCGAGATGCTCGTGCAACAACACTTTCGGGAGGCCCGGCAATACCTTCGGATCCAGTTTCATCGGCCCGCGTCCTTCCGGCGGCAGCGCGCGATAACGCTGCCCGATCATACACCGCCCGCGATAGGGGATTTACGCGTGATGTACAATCCCTCCCCAATCTTAATTCGAGGCGAACATCGCTGCATGCATCCGACCGCCCAAGATTCCTTCCGCAGCGCCGACTACGGTTTGCGCCGCGAAATTCTCACGCCCATGGAAACCCTGGCGCAGTCCGTCTCCACCATGGCGCCCACGACGACCCCGGCGGCTACGATTCCGCTGGTCTGCGCTCTCGCCGGCAACGGCACCTGGCTCGCGTATGCGCTCGCCACTGCTGCCGTTCTGCTCGTTGCACTCTGCATCGCTCGTTACGCGCGCCTTTCCGCATCGCCCGGTTCGTTATATACCTACGCTTCGTTGACCCTGCCTCCCTGGCTGGGCGCGACCGTTGCCTGGAGTCTCCTACTCGCCTATGTGGCAACAGGATCGAGCGTGATCGGCGGCTTCTATCACTACGCGAATTTGCTTCTCCACGATGCCACCGGCCACGCCTACTCGGCGGTAGGGCTGGCCATTCTGGTGACCGGCGTTTCCATCTGGATCGCCTACCGCGACGTAAAAATCTCAGCTCGCCTGATGCTGTGGATTGAAGCTGCCTCCGTCACGGTAATCATGATCGTGGTGATTCTGTTGTTGCTCCGCCATGGCTGGCACTGGGATGGGGATCAACTTCATCTCCGCGGCATGACCGGCAGCGGACTGCGTCTCGGTCTGGTGCTGGCACTGTTCAGCTTTGTCGGCTTCGAAAGCGCGACTACGCTGGGCTCTGAGGCGCGCAATCCGCTGCGGTCGATTCCGCGCGCGGTGATTCAAAGCGCAATTCTTGCCGGAGTTTTCTTCACGCTGTGCGCTTATGCGGAGGTGCTGGGGTTTCATACCGCAGGCCAGGATTTGGGCGTGAGCCAGGCTCCCATGCACGTGCTGGCCCAAGTGGCGGGTCATCCAGTGCTGGGGCTTTTGATTGATATCGGAGCGCTGATCAGCTTATTTGCCGGAACGCTGGCCTGCATCACCGCGGCCGCGCGCGTGCTGCTGCGCATGGCGCAGGAGGGCCTTGCCCACAATTCTCTGGGCGCAACCCATGCCGTGAATAAAACTCCCAGCCGCGCAGTTGTGATCACTGGCATCGCGGCCGTGCTCCCGGTGGCCGTGCTCGCGGCCCGAGGAGCCAGCGGTCTCGACGTTTACGGCTGGCTGGGATCGCTTGCCACGTACGGCTTTATCGTCGCCTACGCGCTGGTGTGCATCGCTCTGCCCAGGCATTTGCGCGAACATAAAGTGCATTCCGCGCGAGCCCGAGCCATTGCGTGGCTCGCCGGTATTGCCATGTTGCTGGCGCTGGTCGGCAATCTCTATCCCGTGCCCGAAGGGCCTTATGGAAAGCTGCCGTTCATTTATCTCGCGTACCTGATCGCCGGACTATTGTGGTTCGCTTTTCGCAGCCGCGAAACATCCGCAGCCATTGCGAACAATACAGATAAAGACTAGGGCTGACCCTCGATATCCGGCTGCGCCACCCAGAGCAGCACAATCCCGATCACGGTGAACATGCGGAAGGCGGCTTCCTGCCCATTCCACGTCTTCGACTGCCACATGAGAAACCACTCCCCGCCCACGCTGAGAAATGCAATCAACCACATCAGCAGCGCCAGGGTCAGCGCCGCGATCGCGACTTTCTTGGCTTGATGAAACGCCGCCGCCGTTCCTGGAAGAGATCGCGCCAGGCTCACCGCGCCCCACCAGCAAAGGATGGTGGTAGCCATCTCCCAGGCGATGATCGAAAGATAGAAACCCGTGTGCAAGGCCGGTGAATTCTGCGCCCGCCACATGCCCCCGTTGCCCGGAGTGGTCGAATCCATCATCAAAACGTGGCGGACGAATTGAAAGTTGGAGTTGTAGTCAGTGGTGTTGTTCAGCACGACGAACGAATAGAAAACGGCGACTCCGAACATGAGCAGCATCTTGCTCGCGCGCAGAATCATGCCTTCCTCGCAGGGGCATTGAAGAAGAAGGCCACGCCCGGGGAAGACTCAGCACAAGCGATTGCCGTAATTCCAAAGTGAGAAATTGAAACCCGATAGCGGGACGGCTGAGGCATGGCACATGGTAGCGCAACTTCGCCAGCTTGCATCGGCAGAATGGGCGTCGCGCCCCGATAAAAATATTCAATCTGTGCCAAAGAAACTTTTGCTGGCTATAATGCTTTCGTTCCGCAAGCAACTCGCGTAAATTGACTCATCACCTTGGCGGATGGCTGCAACCGTCTCTATCGCCAACATTGTCACTGCACAGGAGCGGTCCGAGGGTTAGGCTCGCGCTGTGCGCGTGAGTTGTTTTCAAACTTGCAGGAGGTCACTTGACGCAGAGGCCACTGATGCTCAATCGACTGATGCTCAATCAACGGGTGCTTAATAAACTGATGCTCAACCAAACCGGTCTTTCTTTGTTACTTGTCGTTGCGTCGCTGTGCATGCCGTTTGCCCTCACTCCCATCGCGCAGGCCCAAACCCTGGGCGGCATCACCGGCACCGTCACCGATAGCAGCGGCAGCGTCTTGCCCGAAACCACGGTCACCGCCGTGGGCGACCAGACCGCGCTCACGCGCACCCAGAAGACCACCTCCACGGGCGCCTACGACTTCGTGAACCTGCCCATCGGCACCTACACCCTCAGCTTCACCCACGACGGCTTCCAGAGCCAGAAGATTCCTTCCATCGCCGTGCAAGCCGATCGCACCGCTACGCTCAACGCCGCGATGAAGGTCGGGCAGGTCGGCACCGTCGTTACCGTCGAAGCCACCCCCCTGATGAACGCTGTCGACACCACCAACGGCTACATTCTCGAGAAAGATCAGATCGAAAACGTCCCGCTGCCCACGGGGAGCTTCACCGGCCTAGCCATCCTCTCGCCTGGAGTCGATGCCGAGTTGCCGAACGGCACCGGCGTCAACGCCGGCCTAGGAAATCAGCCCATCTGGGCCAACGGCCAGCGCGATACCAGCAACACGTTCCTTCTTAACGGAGTCGATGCCAGCAATCTCTTCAACGGCAAAAGCACCAGCCAGGTAGCTTCCGCGCGCGTGGTCAACAACACCGGCATTGCCGGCGCCTCCAGCACCACCGCCGAAATCATTCAGAGCACCGCTTCGCCTTATCTCGCCATCGGCCAGGCTTTGCCAACGCCCGCTCCGGAAACCATTCAGGAGTTTAGCGTCAACACCTCGATGTACGACGCCCAGCAAGGCTCGACCAGCGGCGCTCACATCGACATGCACACCGCCTCCGGCACCAACGCATTTCACGGTACCGCGTATGTTCACCGCGGAACCAATTGGTTGAACGCCGCGCCCTATTTCTATAATCAGGATCCCAACATTCCGGCCAGCGAAAAAGTGCCCGAGCTCCACCGCTACACTGCGGGCGCAGCCATAGGTGGCGCTCTCATCAAGGACAAGCTTTTTGCGTACGCCAGCTATCAGCACATTCACGCTTCGGACTTGGAAATTGGCACTTCGCGCACCGCCGTGCCGCCTGGACTTGGGAGCGACCGCAGCGCAGCCGGGCTGGCCAGTGTCGCGAATGCGAATTTTCTTGCCGGCTGCGGGCCGCCGCCGGCACCAGAACTTTGCCTGACAGCCGCCCAGGTAGACCCGGTTGCGATGAAGTTATTGAACGCCAAACTGCCCAACGGCCAGTATCTGTTCCCGTCTGCCAACCCCAACTTCACACCCACCGTAAACTTCCCGGAGAATGTTTTTCTCACGCAGCCGGCCTACTTCATCTCCGACCAGGCCATCGCCAATCTCGACTATCTGGCAACTTCGAAGGACACCCTGGCCCTGAAGTATTACTACCAGCACGATCCCACCACGGCGCCGTTCGGCTACTCTTCGTTCGAGGGCTTTACCCAGCACTTAGACGCGGGCAGCCAGGTGGCCAGCATCACCAACACGCAATCTCTTCGGCCGAACCTGAGCGTCGCCGAGGTGTTCGGCTTCATTCGAGAGAAGGTGTACAGCACCATTGGGCAGCCCTTCGGTCCTCAAGCCTTGGGCATCAATGCGTTTGGTTCCAACGTCTTTCCCGGAATTACCATTGACGACGATTTCGGCAACAATTCGCCGGCGAATACCAACTTTGTCTTTAACGCGGGAGCCAATATCGGCTTTACTGCAGCCTCACAGGGCGCCTTCACCGGCATCTTCCAGAACCGCTGGATGCCCTCTGCCAACGCGGTCTGGAGCCATGGCAGACATACGTTCACCTTCGGCGGAAGCTTTTCCTATACCCAGCTCAACGCCCGGGATCGAAGAACGAATACGGGATCAATCGGCTTTCTGAATTTCGAGGATTTCCTCACTGGCTCCGCCATTACTTACTCGGCGGATGGATTTATCGATTCAACCTTCCTGCAGGGCGACGCCAACCGTTATCTGCGCTCGAACGAGACCGGTTTATACCTCCAGGATAAGTATCAGATTCGCTCCAATCTCAGCATCAGCGCGGGCTTGCGCTTCGACGATCACGGCGGCCTCACCGAAAAATACGGGAAGCTTTTTAACTTCGATCCCTCGCGTTACGATTACAACGCGGCCACTGACACCATCGTCTCGAATGGCTTTGTGGTTGCCGGCAACAACCCTCTGTTTCCGACCAAGGGCGTCAGCAATTCGACTTTGACCGGTCGGCAGTGGGGTCTTGCGCCTCGCCTCGGGCTGGCCTGGAGCCCCAAGCGATTTAACGACAAAATCGTCGTACGCGCCGGCTGGGGCATGTACTACGACCGCGGTGAGCTTTTCACCTACCTCTCTCCAGGATTCGCCTCGGGTGTGATCGCGGGCGGTCCATTCGGCGTGAACCAGACTCCGCCGTGGGTGAGCACTACTGCCTGCAGCGTGTTCGCCTACACGCCGTGCACCTTCGAAGATCCTTGGGGAACTGCACTGAATCCGCCGCCTAGCGGCAATCCCAAGAACCTGAATTTGCCGAACGCAGCGGCAATCGAAGGCGGGATCCCTCTCTTCTCCTTCGGCGATTACAACCGCGCCAACAAGCTCCCTTACACGCTGAATCAGACGCTCGACATCCAATGGCAGCCGCGTCGCGACCTCGCTATTGACATCGGCTACGTGGGCAACCTGGGCCGCCACGAAATCGTCCCCTTGCCCTTTAACCAGGCGCAAATCGCCTCGCCCTCCAATCCCACCCGGAAAGGCACGCCCATTGAGCAGGACTACACCTACGGCTACAGCATCGCGGGTCCGGCGACGTGTAATCCAGCTATTTTCGGAAATTGCCAGCCCATCAACCTCCCCAATGGCCAGCCTTACCAGGAAAACTTCGAAGGCGGCAACGTCGATCTGCGCGTTCCCTACATCGGCTATTCCGCCGAGTCAGAGTCCTACACCGCCGCCGGCATCTCCGCTTACAACGCGCTTCAGACCCACATCGAAAAGCGCATGAGCCACGGTTTTCAGGTCGGCTTCTCTTACACCTACTCGCACTCCGACGACGAACAGAGCGCGCTCGGACTCTTTTACAATGGCAACAATGCGCTCGATCTGCGCTCGGGTTACGGCCTCTCCGATTTCGACCGCAAGCACGTGATGAACTTCACTTACCGCTATGAGTTCCCCAAATTCTTCTCCGCATCCACCATCAAGGGCAGAATTGCCGACGGATGGGCGCTCACCGGCTTAACCGTGATTCAGAGTGGTCAGCCCTACAGCGTGGTCGATTACTCGGGAGCGGTGGGCAGCATCTACTACAGCGTGAATAATGGCATCGGCAATCCCATCGTTCCGCTTAGCGGCTGCTCACCAAAGCAGGCCCTCACCGGAGCTACGGGTGCGACTCCCGGCTCTCCCGCCTTGAAAGCCAGTTGCTTTGGCCTCCCCTTGCTCGCTCCGGGCGCGTTGAACGGCGCCATTCCCAGCAACGATCCTTACGAGACGAATTTCATCGTTAAGGGCCAACGCAACATCTTCCGGCAGTCGTGGCAGCGGCGCGCCGATCTCTCTCTGGTGAAGTTAACCCAGGTCACCGAACGCTCTTCCTTGCGATATAGCTTCGACGTTTTCAATCTCACCAATACCGCAAGTTTCGACATCCCGATCGATGACGTGAGCCAGAACATCAACTTCAACGGCTTTCCAGTCGTCGGCACGCCATCGACGCTAAATCCCTGCAACACCCAGTTCTCGGGATCTCTCTACGTCTGTCCCACAACCGGCAGCGGGTTAGGCATCGTCAACAAGACCATCGGCAGCGCCAGGCAAATTCAAATGTCGTTGAACCTGACCTTTTAGTCCTGGGCTGCGAGAAAACTCGAATTCGAGCAAGCTCGGGAAGGGCACGACGTTCGGAGGTCGCTCAAAAGCTCTGGTTGTGGGTGGAGCAGCGCCTTCAGCGCTGCGTTCAAGGCGTCGATTTCAAGGACGGCTTTAGCCGATGCGGTACGTTAATTTTCCGCAGCCTGTTTCGGCCGACGCGAAATTCTACTCCTGCCCAATATCCTCATTCCAAACCGCAGGATTGGCGCCAATATACTCCGCCATCATGGCAACGCACTCTTCCGAATTCAGATCGATCACGCGCACTCCCAGCGACCGCAGCCACTCTAAGCCGCCCGAAAAATTGCGGCTCTCACCCACCACCAGCGTGCCAAAACCAAATTGCCGCACCAACCCGCTGCAATACCAGCACGGAGCGAGCGTAGTAACCATGATGAGCTTGCGATAGCTGCGCTGCCGCCCCGCGTTCCGAAACGCGTCGGTCTCGCCATGCAGTGAAGGATCCCCATTCTGCAGCCGCCGGTTGTGCCCCGACCCAACCCGCTTGCCCGCAGCATCGAAAATCGCGGCCCCGATCGGAATGCCGCCTTCCGCAAGGCCTTTGCGGGCTTCTGCCAGCGCGACTGCCAGCATCGCTGCATAATCAAGCTCGAGCATAGCCTTCGATTATATGCAACGACTCTTCGGGCTTGTCGTCGGACGCGCGCCTCGCGCAAGAAAAAGCCCCTCAAGAAAATCTCCTGAGAGGCTCCTTTAATTCTCGGCCCTTGCGAGTATCGTCTCGCAAAACGGTTAGTGTTTCTTCTTTTTTGCCTTCTTCTTCGTTGCCATGAAGGATCCTCCGTGAACGATTTTCCCTTGCAACTGCGGGTCCTGACTTCCAAAGCCACCCAACTCGTGGTACGGGCAGCATCCTTAACACAAGATATTGCGGCACGGTTGCGCCAGTGTCAACATAATTTTACGTTTTTCATAAGATTTTCTTGCGCCGCGCTCTTCCAGTACACTGCCACCACCATGCGCCGCGATCCCATCGAACTGGAAATCTTCAAGAACCTTTACCATTCGATTGCCGAAGAGATGGGCGCGGCCCTGCGCCGCAGCGCGTTTTCCCCCAACATTAAAGAGCGCCGCGATTACTCTTGCGCCGTCTTCGACCGCGCCGGCGAAGTCATCGCCATGGGCGATCACATGCCGGTGCATCTCGGCTCCATGCCCATGTCGGTGCGCGCCGCGATTGCTGCCTGCGACATGCCGCCGGGAGATGTCGTCATGCTGAACGATCCCTACCGCGGCGGCACGCACCTTCCGGATCTCACGCTGGTCGCACCGGTCTATGTGCCGCAGGCACGCCGGCGAAAGGCCGACGCTCACCCGGATTTTTACGTAGCCTCGCGCGCGCATCATGCCGATGTAGGCGGAACCTATGCCGGATCGATGGGCCTGTGCCGCGAAATCTATCAAGAAGGTTTCCGCATCCCCCCGGTCAAAATCATGCGCGCAGGTGCGATCGAGAAAGACGTGCTCGCGTTGTTGCTCAACAATGTACGCACGCCCGAAGAGCGCGAAGGTGACCTGGGCGCGCAGATCGCCGCCTGCCACACCGGAGGCGAGCGCTTGCAAGAACTTTGTGCCCGCTACGGAGTTACCCGCGCCCAGCACGCCGCGCAAGAGCTGCTGCGCTATTCCGAAGAATGGATGCGAGCTTTCCTGAACGAAGTACCTCCAGGCGTCTACAGCGCTGAAGATTTCCTGGACGACGACGGCATCAGCGACCGCCCGGTAAAGATCGCAGTAAAAGTGTCGTGCCGGGCCTCGGACCCGGCAAAAGCGACGCAGCCGCTGGTCGAGATCGATTTCACCGGCAGCGACCCCCAAGTCCAAGGCAGCGTTAACGCAGTCGAAGCCATCACCTGCTCCGCGTGCTTCTACGTTTTCCGTTGCCTGCTTGCCGACGATGTTCCCGCCACCGCCGGCCTGACGCGCCCCATAAAAGTAATCGCGCCTCAGGGTACGATCGTTAACGCCCGACCACCGGCTGCTGTAGCCGGCGGCAATGTGGAAACCTCGCAGCGCATTGTCGACGTGCTACTGAGTGCGCTAGCGCAAGCGCTCCCAAATCGCATTCCCGCCGCAGCCTCTGGCACCATGAACAATCTAACCATCGGCGGCATCGATCCTCGCACCGGCAAGCCCTTCGCCTACTACGAAACCATCGCCGGAGGCATGGGTGCGCGCCCCACCAAAGCCGGCGTCTCCGGCGTACACACCCACATGACCAACTCTCTGAACACACCCGCCGAGGCTCTCGAGTACGCGTATCCGTTGCGCGTGCGGAAATATGCGCTGCGCAAGGCCAGCGGCGGAAAAGGAAAATTTCGCGGCGGCGATGGAATCGTGCGCGAGATCGAAGTCCTAACCGATTGCGAAGTTACGCTGCTCTCCGACCGCCGCACGCTAGGCCCATGGGGTTTCGCGGGTGGCGACGCAGGAGCGCCAGGGAAGTCCAGCGTGCTTCGCAACAACGGCTCCATCGAAGCAATGCCAGGAAAGTTCAGCACCCGCCTCCAGAAAGGCGAAGTCATCCGCATCGAATCGCCCGGAGGCGGCGGCTGGGGTGCGGCCTCGAACGCTCGCCAGACCGCAGAAAAAGCCTAATGGGCAACCGCAGGGGATGGACCTCACCTCCACTCCTGCGCGAGGAGAAAGAGTGGAGCAGGCCTTCCGGCCTGCGTCAAAAGAATGCGGTTCAATGGGCTAGCCCCTGAGGGACCCTCAACCCAGTGAAATTACTCCCACTCTGCCATAGCTGAACTCAATAACCGACCTGGCGGCACAGCACCGACACTGGCACAAAAGCGGTCTCAGCCCCGAAAGCGGCCTAAGCGGAGCGAGCAGTTCTGCTGGCGTAATAAGTAGGGTAGCCGGGCTCGAGTTTCCGCCCCTGTTCGCTGAATCGCGGTAATCGAATCAGCCCCGCCCGCTGCAAAGCGAATTGCAGCGTAGTCGCAACCACGCCCAATCCATACTTCACGCTGCGCCGAAAGTCGATCGACGAAGCCTCCGCAAAATATTTCGTCGGGCAGGACACTTCTCCAATGCGAAAGCCGAAGTGTACGCATTGCGCCAGCATCTGATTGTCGAAGACGAAGTCGTCGGAATTTTCCAGCAGCGGCAATTCGGCGAGAACGTTGCGGCTGAAGGCGCGATACCCGGTGTGATATTCCGAAAGCTTCACCCGCAGAAAAAGATTTTCAAACGCCGTCAGCCAGCGGTTGGCAATATATTTGTAGATCGGCATGCCGCCCAAGATCGCCGCCCCGCCGATAATGCGCGAGCCCATCACCACGTCATACACCCCGTAAGCCACCATGCTCGCCATCGCCGTAACCAGGTGTGGCGTGTATTGATAATCCGGGTGCAGCATGATGACTACGTCCGCGCCCGCCGCCAAAGCCTCGCGATAGCAGGTCTGCTGATTGCGCCCATACCCGTAGTTGCGGTCATGCTGAAAGACGAGCAGCCCCAGCCCCCGCGCCAGCTCCACGGTGCGGTCGGAGCTGTGGTCATCCACCAGGATGCGGATATCCACCAACTCCGGCAACTCGCCCACCGTAGCCTCCAAGGTTTTCTCCGCGTTGTAAGCGGGCATCACCACCGCGATGCGCTTGCCGTTGATCATAGAAACCCAATTTCTATGATACCCCAGAGACGCGGCCCTGCCAGTCGAAGCTTTGTCCGTCGAGCGCAGCTCGACCTCTTCTTCACTCTGCGAAGCCCTCACCAGCAAGGCTGCGAGTACAACCCCCGCCGCAAAAACTCTCCCTGCCCGGCGCGCCCCAAGAACTTCTCACCTTCGATCACCACCCGTCCCCGCGAAAGAACAACCTCCGGCATGCCTGTGACCTCGATCCCTTCGAACATCGAGTAGTCCACGCGCATGTGGTGAGTCTGGGCGCTGATCGTATGCTTGCGGCGGGGATCGAAAATCACGAGATCGGCGTCGCTGCCGACGGCTATGGTTCCCTTCCGCGGATACAAACCAAAAAGCTTCGCTGGAGTAGTCGACGCCAACTCGACAAAGCGATTCACGCTGAAACGGCCTTTGGCGACGCCGCCGGAATAAATCAGGCTCATGCGATGCTCCACGCCCGGCCCGCCATTCGGAATCTTGGTGAAGTCGCCGCGCCCCAGCTCTTTTTGCTCCTTGAAGCAGAAAGGACAGTGGTCGGTCGAAACCACCTGCAGGTGATCGCGTTGCAGCCCGCTCCACAGTTTCTCCTGATGCCACTTCTCGCGCAGCGGCGGAGTGAACACGAATTTCGCGCCTTCAAAATCGGGAACGTCAAAATTCTCAATCGACAGATACAAATACTGCGGACAGGTTTCCGCATACACCGGCAGCCCGCGGTCGCGCGCCTCCCGCACTTTCTCGAGCGCCTCATGGCAGCTCAAATGCACGATATAAATAGGAGCGCCCGCCATCTCCGCCAGCGCGATGGCACGCGACACCGCCTCCGCCTCGGCAGTCGTGGGCCGCGTCAGCGCGTGATACTTCGGCGCCGTCTTGCCTTCCGCCAGCGCCTGCTGCACGATCACATCGATAGCGCTTCCATTCTCGGCGTGCATGCAAATCAGCCCGCCATTCTTCGCGGTCTTCTGCAGAGCGCGGAAGATGCTGGCGTCATCGAGCATGAACACGCCGGGATAGGCCATGAAAAGTTTGAAACTGGTCACGCCCTCGCCGACCAGATCGGTCATCTCCTGCAATTGGCCGCCGCCAATGTCGGTCACAATACAGTGAAAGGCGTAGTCGCAAACCGCCTTGCTGGAAGCTTTGTTCATCCAGGCATCGAAGGCCTGGCGCAAGGCCTGGCCTTTGTATTGAATCGCGAAGTCGATCAGAGTAGTGGTTCCGCCGAAAGCCGCCGCCCGCGTTCCGGTTTCGAAGTCGTCGGCGCTGGTGGTGCCGCCGAAGGGCATATCGAGATGCGTGTGCACATCGATGCCGCCGGGTAAAACATATTTTTCGCTGGCATCCAGCACTTTTTTGGCGTTCTCGCGAGGCAGGTCTTTGCCGATGGCCACGATTTTGCCAGCATGAATCGCCACATCGGCCACATAAGTATCCGTCGCCGTCACCACCGCCCCGTTGCCAATGATGGTGTCAAAGCCCATCGAATCCTCCATTTATCGGCGGTGGCTCAGTTTGAATCTCTGTGGTGGCGTCACCCTGAGCGCAGCCGCTTTTCAGGCACGCTTCGTCTGCACGCGAGATCCCTCAGCCAGCTGAACTGCGCCGACTTTCGGAATGACGCCCCTCAGGTCGACAGAGCCAAACTGAGCTACGACCACCGATCGCAAACATGAGTTAAAAACGCATTCTATGCTAAACTGCCGCACTTCACCTCCTCGGAAATAAACGGGGCGGAATGGACAGGGTAAGGGGGCGAGCCATGCAGTTTGGCATCACCATGAAGCCAGACATTTCGGTGGAGCGCATTCTCGCTCTAACCCGCCAGGCCGAGGCCGCCGGCATGGAGTACGGCTGGCTCTTCGACTCCCACGTTTTGTGGATGGACCCCTATCCGCTGCTCACGCTCATGGCAGCGAACACAAAGAAGATGCGGCTCGGAACGCTGGTCACGAACCCGGCAGTTCGCGATCTAACGGTAACCTCAAGCCTGTTCGCGACCATGAACTTGATCTCCGGCGGAAGGATGGAGCTCGGCATCGGGCGCGGCGACAGCTCCAGACGCGTTCTCGGCAAGAAGCCGGTGAGCTGGTCGCAACTGGAAACTGCGGTCAAGATTGTCCGCGATCTCACCAGCGGCAAGGAAATCGAATATGAAGGCCAGCCCACGCGCCTGAGTTGGGCGAAGGCTTCGCCGCGAGTCTGGATCGCAGGCTACGGCCCCAAAGTACTGCACATGGCGGGCCGCGTCGCCGACGGAATCATTCTGCAGTATGCCGATCCTGAGTTGATCGAGTGGTGCCTGGGTTTCGTGAAAGAGGGCGCGCGCGCGGCCGGACGCGCCATGCAGGATATCGAAGTCATGTCGGCGGCGCCGGTTTGGGTCTCCGATGATTTGGCTGCGGCCCGCGAACGCGTGCGCTGGTTCCCTGCTCTGGTTTCGAACCACGTCATGGATCTAATCCGGCAATACAAGCCGGAAGATTTGCCTCCCGCGTTAACCTCTTACGTGCGCGACCGCGGCGATTACGATTACCAGCACCACTGCGTGGTAGAAAGCGAGAACAAGAATTTCGTCTCGGACGAAGTGGTCGACCGCTTCTGCCTGGTCGGTCCGGCCAAGGCTCATCAGGAGAAGCTGCGCAAACTAGCCAGCATCGGCGTGACCCAGTTCAATCTCTACCTGATGTGCGGCGACGAAGAACAATCGCTCGACACCTACAAGAAAGAAGTTCTGCCGGGGTTTCTGTAAAGGCTAAAGGACAAATTCACATTCAAGCCGGATCGGGAAGGGCACGACTTCAGTCGTGCCGTTAAGTCGGCCAAAATCAGTCCGCGCTTCAGAGCTGAGGCAAGCTCTCGCGCTTTTGACTGATTGTCGGAAAGCGCAGTCTAAGAAGTCGCCCGCAATGAATAAACCGGCGCAGGCTGCAGCCTCATCATTATGTAATACGCGGCGAACGAGACGGCGAAGCCCACGAACCAGGAATAATCGTAAAGAACGCGCACGGAGGGTGCCACCAGACCGACCAGCGCGGTGCCGGCTCCGAGCGCAAGCGCAACTACGGCGCGCACGTTGAATCCCGCGGCATATTCATAGATTCCGCCGCGAAGATAGAGATCGTCGACTTGCAGCACGCGCCTTCGAATCACGAAGTAGTCGCAGATCATGATGCCCGCAACCGGCCCGAGAAACGCCGCATAGCCGCCGAGCCAGCCGAGGATGAACGTGTCGTAGTCGGCCAGCAGTTTCCAGGGCATCAGCGCAATCCCCATCAGGCAGGTGATCACCCCGCCGGTGCGAAAGCTGATTTTTCGCGGCCACAGATTGGAAAAGTCGTTGGCCGGGGAAACTACATTGGCTCCGATATTCACGTTGAGAGTGGCCAACAGAATCGCAATCAGAGAGATCACCACTGCGATCGGCGAATGAAAGCGGCTGAGCAGTTGCACCGGGTCGGAGATGGCCGTGCCATAAATCACGACTGTGGCCGAGGTCACGGCGATTCCGATGAAAGCGTAGAGAGTCATGGTGGTCGGCAGGGCCAGCGCCTGGCCGATGATCTGCTCCCGCTGATTGCGCGCGAAGCGAGTGAAGTCGGGAATGTTCAGCGAGACCGTGGCCCAGAATCCAACGGTTCCATTCAGAGCGGGAATCAGGAACTTCAGAAAGTCGGGGAAGCTCTTGAAGCGGGAAGGCGCAGCCAGCATGGGACCGAAGCCGCCCGCTCCGTGGTAGGCCCACGCTAAGAGCAGCAAGCCAACGGCGAGCAAAATCGGCGCGCTGATGCCTTGCAGCTTGCGGATGGATTCGATCCCCATCAGAATCACGGCCAGATTGATCAGCCAGAAAACAAGAAAGCAAACCGCCGTGGCGTAGGGAAAGTCCTTCCATCGCGGCGCGAGCGTGGCCAGCAGAGTGCTGATGGCTTCGCCGCCGATCCAGGTCTGGATGCCGAACCATCCGCAAGCCACCAGAGCTCGCAGAACCGCGGCAAGGTTAGCGCCGAGCACTCCAAACGATGCGCGGGCCAGCACCGGAAAGGGCACGCCATACTTAGCCCCGGGATGCGAATTCAGCAGCATGGGCACGAGCACGATCACGTTGCCGAGGAAGATCGTTATCACTGCCTGCTTCCAATCCATGCCGCCTTGAATCAGGCTCGCCGCCAGCATGTAGGTGAGGATGTTCACCGACATCGAAATCCAAAGCGCCGCGAAGTTGTAAGTACCCCAATGCCGCCGGTCGGCGGAAGCGGGCGCGAGGTCGGGATTGTAGAGAGGACTGGATTCGATTCGAGATTGGGGAGAAGAAGGCTCGGGTGTGGTCATGGTCTAAAGATGGCGCTCAGAGTTGGTGTTGGCCTCAGTCTGCGGAGGAAGAAGCTCCGGTCTGCGCGGTGATGGGGCCGTAGCTCTCGGGCCGGCGGTCGCGGAAGAACTGCCACACTTTGCGGACCTCCGCAATCATGTCGAGATCGAGATCGGCTATGACCACTTCATCTTTATCCCGGCTCGCCTGGACGATAATCTCGCCGCGCGGATTGCAGAAATAACTCGAGCCGTAGAACTCGCCGATGCTCCAGGGCTTTTCGATTCCGACGCGGTTGATGGCGCCGACGAAGTAGCCGTTCGCCACGGCGTGCGCGGGCTGCTCCAACTCCCAGAGATATTCCGAGAGGCCCGCGACCGTGGCCGAGGGATTGAAGACGATCTCCGCGCCGTTCAATCCCAGAATGCGCGCGCCTTCGGGAAAGTGGCGGTCATAGCAGATGTAGACCCCGACCCGGGCATACTTCGTTTCGAACACCGGATATCCGAGATCGCCGGGGGTGAAGTAGAACTTTTCCCAAAATCCGGGATGGCAATGAGGAAGATGATGCTTGCGGTACTTTCCCAGATAGCGTCCGTCGGCGTCGATCACCGCGGCGGTGTTGAAGTAGACTCCGGGCATCTGCTCTTCATAGACCGGAACCACCATCACCATTCGGTGCTTCGCCGCCAGCTTTTGCATCATGCAAACGGTCGGGCCATCGGGCACGCGCTCGGTGAGTTCGTACCAGCGGGCATTTTGCTCGGCGCAGAAATAAGGGCCATAGAAAAGTTCCTGCAGGCAAAGAATCTGGGCTTTTCTTTGCGCCGCGTGCGCGATCAGCTTCAGATGCTTTTCGATCATCGCCTTTCTGATCTGGGCGAGCGGGCGCTCGGTGCTGAGCGCGTTACTGGCTTGAATTAAGGCGCACCGAACATTTCGAGGCATGGAATAACCTCCGAGGAACGAAAACTATAGCAGAAAAAGTCCACCGGCTTCATCGATCTCACCCATGCGAATCGGAATCTGGGGGCGCAGTTTGGATCAGTGGGCGTCGCTTCCGCCATCCCCATCGCCGCCGAGGGACACGAGTCTCGAACCGGGGGCGTGGGGAACTTATCGTTCGCCCTTTCAGGGCTGAGCATTGCCCGCTTAAACCCACCGCTTACGCCGTGGGCGGCATGCTTGCGCCGCGCCGCGGCTAAACCGAGCGGGCAGCGCACGATTCGATTTACGGGTACTCGAAGCGTTCGCCGCAGCGCAGGATGCGAAAGGGCTGGGCCAGGCGGCGGCAGGTTTGCGCGAAGGCGTCCGGAGTCGCGGTGTTGAATTCGAACATATCGTAGTGGCAGGGAATGACGAGCTTCGCGGCGATGTCGTGCGCCAGTTCGGCGGCCTCCGGCCCGGAGAGATTGCCGGGGACGCGCCGCTCGGGTGCGCGGCCGTTGATGGGGAGAAGCGCGACGTCCACCGCAAACGGACGCAGCTTCTCGGCCATGCCGGCGTAGCGCAGGGTGTCGCCGCTGTGGTAGAGGCTGAATTCGCCGAGGCGCAACACGTAGCCGAGTGCCTTCACATGTCCGCGTTCGTCGCGCTCGATGGTGTCGTGCGCTGAGGCGATGCCAGAGAATCGTATCCCTGAGAGTTCGACCGAAGTGCCGTCGTCAATTCCGATCGGAACGGACGGGTCGATCTTGAGGCGGTCGGCGACGAGCGCGCGGTTGGCTTCGGGGATCACGAGCTTCAGCTTGGCGTCGCGCTTGAGGATCGGGCAGAGGGTTTCGGCGTCGAGGTGGTCGGTGTGGTTGTGCGATGAAGTTGCGATATCTACGAATGACAGCTCGGCTGGATCAATGACTAACTCCGTCATTCGTACGTGAGGCTTGTCGGTCTGGCTGTATTTTCTGGTGAGCGAGTCGGAAAGATAGGGGTCGAGCAGAACGCGAACGCCCTGCCATTGCAGCAGGAAGCCGCTCTGTCCCAGCCACCAGAGGCGGAAGCCGTGTTCGTTATGACTTGCGGCGTTTTTCGCGGCGAGGATATCGGCGAGCAGCGCGCCGTGGGACTGCGCGGGCCGGATCACGCGAGTCCTAGCTCCTTGCGCACGAGGGCTACGCCCTCGACCATGTTCGCGAGTTTCTGGCGGGCGGCCCAGCGGGCGGTTTGACTTAGGCCGCAGTCCGGCGCGAAAGAAAGCTGTTCTGCGGGCGCGAACTTGAGACAGAGACGGACCCGCGCTGCCACGTCCGCGGGGGTTTCGATGTAGTAGTTCTTTACGTCGATGATTCCGACGGCGACATCGATGCCCCGCTTCGCGATTTTTGCGATCAACTCGATCTCAGCGAATTCGCGGCTGGCCATCTCGAGGTGGATTTCATCCACCGGCAGTTCGAAGAACGCGGGGAAGAGCGGCGCGTAGCGGCGGGGAGCTACGGCTCGGGCTTTAAAGTTGCCGAAGCACAAATGAGTGGAGAGCCGGCATCTACCCACGACAGGTTTGACCGTATCGGCGAAGATTTCGACGAAGCGATTGGGATCTTCGCGATATCCATAACAGCTCATGGAAGGCTCGTCGAGAGTAATCTCGCGGCATCCAGCTTCGACCAGTTGTTCAAGCTCGGCGCGGACGATCGGGATCAATGCCTCGGTGACTTCCCATCGGCTCGGGTAATTTCCGCCGGGTTCGATTCGTCCGCTCAGGGTGTAAGGTCCGGGGACGCTGGCTTTCAGAACCACCCCGTCGGGCGCGGGAGGAGCGATTTTCTGCAAGAGCTTGAATTCGGCCACGGCGCCCAACCCATGTTTCGAGACGATGGTGCCGGTGACGGGATATTTTCCGCGCTGATCGTGGGCGGGCGGACCGAAGCGCCGGGGCGAAAACGGCGTAGCGCGAATGCCCTCGAGGCGTCCGTAGAAAGATAAGTTGAAATCATAGCGGCGCTGCTCGCCGTCGGTGATGACGTCGAGACCAGCCTGCATCTGGTCATGAACCGCAGCGATCACGGCGTCGGTGCGCATCTCTTCGATATCGGCTTCGCCAAATTCTTCCTCGTGCGCCGAGGCGAATTCGAGCCATCCCGGAAACGGGTAGCTGCCCACCACGGTTGTGCCCAGAGGACGGCGTGGTTTGGGCTGACTCATGCGCTCACCGCCCAGCCGCCGTCCACAGCGATGACTTGGCCCGTGATCGGGCTGGAATCTTTTTGCAGGAGAAAGCAGGCGGTCTTTGCGATGTCGTCCGGCGCTAGCAGACCGTGCGTCAGGGGCTGCTTGTGAGTCATGTAGTCCCGGAGCGAGGCATCGTTTTGCGCGCGTGCGCTCATCGGGGTTGCGACTAATCCCGGGGCGATCACGTTGAGGCGGATGCCGGCGGGCGCGTAGTAAGCGGCGGCAGAGATGGTCATAGCTTCGATGGCCCCCTTGCTGGCGGCGTAACCCACGGTGGCGAAGCGTTCACGCTCGGGATGCCGCGCCAGAACGCTGCCGCAGTTGAGGATCGCACCCTTCCGCGAATGCCGCGTCCAGTGGCGCAGCACTTCGCGGCACATCAGGAACGTTCCCTTAGCGTTCACCTCCATCACTGTATCCCACGCTTCGGATGAGCATTCATGCACCGGACCATCGCCTTGGGCGCGGGCGCTGATTCCGGCTACGTTGAAGAGCGCGTCGATTTTGCCAAATTTTTGCACGCAGGCGGCGACGCTTTCGCGCACGGCCTTTTCATCGCGCACATCGGCGGCTTTGAAATCGGCATTGGGAAGCTCAGTTGCCAGCGCACGGCAATCTTCTTCTTTCACGCCGACAACGAACACGCTGTGGTTCGCACCCCAGAGGCGCGCGGTTGCGGCCGCAATTCCGGACGATCCGGTCACCAGCAGGACTTCGCTCACGTGGTCCTTATGAGTACGGGTCTATTGATGCGTTTACGATAATCGTGCCGTCCGCTCAAGCGGACCCGGCTTTTCAGCTCAACTCCTCCCGGCACTGCCGTGCCGGGCTGTCCCAGGCCGCCCTTTCGGGGCTGCGCCCAGGGCACGCTCGTCGGCTGCTTCGCCTCGCCCGAACATGTATTTTCCTTGCCGACGTGATTTGGCGCGTTTCGTGACTGCTTCTTTTCTGCCCGGTCTTATTTCCGCGCCACTTACTCAAAGAGATGTTTGAGGCTCTTGCGATAGGCCTCGTAGAAAGCTTCAAGCTGCTGGGCGGCGTCGGCGTTGCCGACGAACTGATGGCTGGGCAACAGCACCGGCTTGCAGCCTTTGGCCAGCAGCGCTTCGGCGGTGGCGCAGCGGAGCATGTTGATGATCGTTGCGCCGGTGACGGTGGAAACCGGGCCGGTGCGCCACTCCAGTCCCTCCAATTCGATGAGGCAATCGCCCGGGGGGCACTGATTGTCAATGATCAGATCGGCGCAGTCGATGAGCTTCTTGCCGGAGGAATGCGCGGGCTTGGCCTGCTCACAGTGAGCTTTCGATACGATGGCAATCACCGGCAGGCCGCGGCGTTGGGCGCCCTCCGCCATTTCGACGACCACGGGGCGAATGCCGCTGGTGGAGATCACGATGAAGGCGTCGTCGGGGCCGAAATGGAAGCTGCGCAGAATCTGCTCGGCGTAGCCTTCGTAGTTCTCCAGATAGAGCGGAGCGCGCAGGCCGTTTGCGCCGACGATCGAGGCGTGATTCGAGAGTGCAAGCTCGACCAGCGCCACGAAGCCGGCGTAGCAACCCTGCCGCGGAGTCATCTCCTCGCACATCATGCGGGAGTGGCCGTTGCCGAAGAGAAAAATCAGGCCGCCGCGCGAGATTCGCTCGGCGCACAGCTCGGCCGCCTTTTGAATCACCTCCGCTTGCGTGCTCCGCAAATTTTGCAGCAGCGCCATGGCCTGGTCGAAGAAAGCAAGGCCGGCGTGCTTTGGATCGACGACTGGCGGCGAGACATGCTTCGGCACGGAGGAATTTGCTCCTTTCGCCACGCGGAAATTTGCGGGGATCGACTCTGAGTATAATGCAGAAACAACTGTGAGCAATACACGATCCCCGGAGCACTCCGACGCGCTCGCAATCGGTATCGACATCGGCGGCACCGCGATGAAAGCCTCCTTCGTGGAATTGAGCGGCGAACTGGGGGAGAGTTTTCGGGAAGATTCGCCGCGCACGGCTGTGTCCGTGCGCGGTTTTATTCAGTCGGTTTACGAGCGCGCCAAGGCTCCGGTGCTGGGAATCGGGATCGGCTGCAAGGGCGTGATCGATGCCTCGACCACGCGCGTGAATCGCCTGCCCGGCGATTTGAAGTTTCTGGAAGGAATGCTCCTGCGGGAGTTAGTGGCCGTCAGTGGCTTGCCGGTTTGCGCCGACAACGATGCGCGCACGGCCTTGGTCGGCGAAGTGCTTTGGGGTGCAGCTCGCGGGCGACGCAATGTTCTTCTACTCACGTTGGGTACGGGAGTGGGAGCGGCGGCGCTGGTCGAGGGCGTGATCGTGCGCGGGGCTTCGGGAGCGGCCTGCCATCTCGGGCACGTTACGCTCGATCTACGCGGCGGGCTTTGCATTTGCGGCAACTACGGCTGCCTTGAAACTAGTTTTTCTTCGCGAGCGATCGAGTCGGCTTACTTTGCCCACATCCATCGGGCATCGCCAACGCGGTTAATGGTCGATGATGCCGGTCATGTTCCCACCACCGAAGCTATTTTTCTGGCGGCGCACGAAGGCGATCCGAGTGCGCAGCGGGTTCTGGAGCTGGCCTTCGAATCTCTCACGGCTGCGCTGGTGAGCTTTCTGCATGTGTTCGATCCCGAGCTTGTCATCCTGGGCGGCAACATCGCCGCGGCTGGACCGCGATTGCTTGCCCCGTTGCAAGAAGAAGTTGCGCGGCGCACTCACGTTCTCCTGGGCAGAAGGGTTCCGATCGTATTGCAGCATAAAGTCGGCTACGGTGGAGTCGCCGGCGCTGCCGGATTAGTCTTCCTAAACCAACGACTGCTGACAATCTGAGGCGATGAAGCCGGCCAACGAAAAACTCGCGCGCAGGGAGCGAGGATCGGTCCGTTACCTCTACCTGCCTGCGACCGTGGCGGCGATTGGCGGACTGCTATTTGGCTTCGATACGGCGGTGATCAACGGCGCGATTGTTTTCCTGAAACGCCAGTTTGCCCTGAGCGATGCGCAGACCGAGATCGGAGCCAGCAGCCTGCTGCTGGGATGTGTCTTCGGCGCGAGCCTGGCGGCGTTCACCAGCGACCGTTTCGGCAGAAAAAAACTGCTGCTGGCCGCGGCTGCTCTGTTTACGGTTTCTTCGATCGCGACCGCGTTGCCTCGCAACATCGCTGAGTTTGTCATCGCGCGGGTGGTGGGCGGCATTGCCATCGGGCTGGCTTCCACGCTTTCGCCGCTCTACATCGCGGAAATTTCTCCGGCGCGCAGCCGGGGATTGCTGGTGAGCGTGAACCAGTTGGCGATCGTTACTGGCATCTTACTTTCCTACGGCGTGAACTACGGCCTCGCCGGGGCTGGCCCCGAGAACTGGCGCTGGATGTTTGCTTCGGCGGCAGTTCCCTCCGCGTTTTTTCTGCTGGCATTGCTTTTTGTTTCTGAAAGTCCCCGTTGGCTGGTGCAGAATGGCCACGAGGCTGAGGCTGAACGCATCCTCGCGCACATCGAGGGTGACGATTCCGCTCGCGTTGAAATCGAGGCCATACGATCCGCGGTGGCGGAAGAGAGCGGCAACGTGTGGGATCCGGCTTTCCGCAGGCCGCTGGTGGTCGCGATTCTGATTGCCCTCTTCAGCCAGTTCACCGGCATCAACACGATTATTTATTACGGGTCGCTCGTGTTTCTGGAGCATGTTCCGAAGCAGACCGCCGGCACCGCGCTGTGGGCCAACGTCATGATCGGGGCGATCAACTTTGCGGCCACCATTTTGGGCATGAACCTGATCGACCGAGTTGGGCGCAAGCCGCTGATGATGGGGGCATTCGGTGGGATGGCGGTATCCCTGATGGGAGTGGCGGCAGCGATTCGTCTGCAGGCCCCGGCGTCGGTGGTTTTGGGTTTGGTTTTGCTTTACGTGGCGTGTTTTGCCATTGGCATCGGCACCGGGACCTGGGTGTTGATGTCAGAAATATGCCCTACGCGGGTGCGGGGACGCGCTATGTCGATCGCGACCGTGTTTCTGTGGTGCGGGACCCTGGTGGTTACTCTTACGTTTCTATCTCTGGTGCGGATGTTGACCGCGCCGGGCGCTTTTGTGTTGTATGGCGTCATCTGCATTGCGGCGCTTCTGTTTGTTGGATTGGCGGTTCCAGAAACCAAGGGACGGAGTCTCGAAGAGATCGAAACTTGGTGGCTGAGCGGGCGGGCAGGAGAAGGTCTGAAATGGAGCCGCTGAGATGACAACCCCGAGGGGAAAGCGGCGATGGTTGGTCCGTATCATGAACCCTTCTGGTTCAATACCTACCTAGGTGAGCCTTCTGGTTGTATTTGCCGAAACGAAACGGTTCGGGCTCGCGCCAAAAAACTGGCACCACGAGTGGCAAAAAACCTTAGGCACGTAAGGCTCTATTCGTGCACAACTATATTTGGCCGCGATAAAGTTTGTAAGTCCAGGCCAATCGAAACATTGCCTGCTCAATAAATCTCTTGTCTGGCGCCAGCGGAACCTCCGGTTCTGCCGATGCATACGTGCCAGCCTCGATGCAAGGCTCTTACGGTGTGCATTCGCCCCATTGGAGTGGAACCTTGATTGGATCTGCGGAACGAGTGTCTGCCTTCCGGGTCGCAGAAAATCGTCTTCTGCGAGAGTCTCAGACCAGAATACTCGACAGAAAAATGCGAACTTTGGGAGAGCAAGAATTGTTTGCGCCTCGGCCGATCCGCCACATGTGGAATGAGTTTCTCGGAGGCAAGGGCGCCTTACACTTGCACCTTTGGGATGTGCTCATGATTCAGGCCTGGTGGGAGCAATACCATGCCCAACCCGCAGCGGAGGGTGCCGCAGCCCGGCAATGCGTCGCCGAACCCGGCGCTCCGTCATCCGGCAAGCCCGGCCATCTTTGCCCGCTCACGCGGAGTCTTGCCTGCGCTGCGCAGGCAGAGTCACAGAAACGGTGGTTCCCGCCGCTCCCGACTGAATCTCGAACTTTCCCCGTAGTTGCCGAACTCGTTCCTGCATGCCTTGCACACCGACCCCCACCCGAGCCGGCATTTTCTTTTTGGCGTCAAACTGTGCGATACCTTTGCCGGCGTCTCGAATCTCAACCTTTACGTCGCCTCCGGAGTAATCCACTTGAATAGTGGCGCTCGCGCTTCCCGAATGGCGATGAATGTTGGTGAGAGATTCCTGCACGATGCGGAAAATCGCGGTTTCGATTTCCTGGGTGAGGCGCGGCAACTTCGGATCCACATTCAACTGCACGCGAATTCCGCTTCTCTCCGCAAAGCCTTCCACATACCAGCGCAGCGCCGAAGCCAGCCCGGCTTCGTCCAGCAGGGGTGGGTGCAGCAGGTGGGACATGGTGCGCAGTTGTTTGGAAAGATCGTCGACCAGTTCGACGCTGCCGCTCGCCATCTTGCCCAAATCCGAACCTTGCCGGGGCAGTTCCTGTTCGAGGGCGAACAGGTTCATCTTCAAGGCCACTAAGATCTGGCCGGCGCTGTCGTGCAAGTCGCGCGCCAGCCGACGCCGCTCTTCGTCCTGCGCCTGCAGCAGCCGGGTGTTGAGGGAACGAAGCTTGGCTTCCGCCTCCTGCAACTCCGCTGTGCGCTCCTGCACCCGCGCCTCCAGTTGATTGCGCGCCAACACCTGCTCGGTGACGTCGACGGCATGCACCAGAATGCCTTCCGCTTTTCCCTTCACATTCTTCAACGCCTGGTAGCTGAAGGTGGTGTAGACCACATCTTCTTTGCCGTAGCGCACCAGCCGCAGCTCGCGTTCGCTGGCCAGGAAAGGCTGGCCGGTTTCGAACACCTGATTCAACAGTCGAAGGATGCCTTGTTCTTCCACCTCGGGAAACACTTCGGCGACCGTTCTCCCGACGATTTGGTCGGGCCTTTCGCGTCCCACCAATTCCAGGTAGGCGGAATTCACAAAAGTAAAGCGATGCTCCGGGCCCGAGAGCAGGGCCATTCCAGCTGGAGCCACGGTGAAGGATTCGCGCAGCCGGCTGCGTTCGAGGTCGGCCTCGGCTCGCAGAAGCCTTTCCACCTCGGCTGCTTCGGCTCGCACCCGCGCCAGCCTGAGGTGAGCTCCCACCCGCGCCAGAAGCTCGCGCGCCGTGAAAGGTTTTACCAGGTAGTCGTCCGCGCCGGCGTGCAGGCCTTCCACCCGCGACTCCTCACCGGCCCGCGCCGAGAGTAAAATAACCGGCATGGCCTGGGTTTCGCGATCGCTTTTCAAAGCGCGCAGAACTCCGAACCCATCCCGGCCGGGCATGATCACATCCGTGATCACCAAATCGGCGCGCAACTCCCGAGCGGCTTGAACCGCGTCGTCTCCGTTCGAAACCGCGTGCACCCGATAGCGCTCCCCTAATAACCGGCGCAAATAGTCGCGCATGTCGGCGTTGTCGTCCGCCAGGACAATCAACTCTCCGCCGAGATCAAGCTCGGACGGCCCCGAGGTCGCCGCGGCAAGAGGATGAGACTCCGGTCTCGGATTCGCCCCGGTGGGTTGGCCCGGCGATTCCGGCAGCCAGCGCAGCGCTTCTTCCACGTAGCTGTCCGCTCGAATCGCGCTCGAGGCCAAGGTTCGCGCCGCCTCGACCCGCTCCGGCGGAAGATGATCCTTGCCCTTCGGAATGGTCACAGTGAAGGTGCTGCCCTCGCTCTCTTTGCTGGTGACCGTGATGCTTCCGTGATGAAACTTCACCAACTCCTGGACCAGAGCCAATCCGATCCCAGTGCCCTCGTGAGTGCGGCCACGCGCACCTTCCACGCGATGAAATCGTTCAAACAAGTGCGGCAGCTCCGGCTCGGGAATTCCGATGCCGGTATCGCCGATCTGCAACTGAATCGAGTCACCAACAGAGCGCACGCTCACGGAAACGTTTCCCGCGAACGTGAACTTAAAAGCGTTGGAGAGAAGGTTGAACACAATTTTCTCCCACATGTCGCGGTCCACGTAAACCAGCTCCGTGCCCGATGGGCAGTCGACATGGAATTGCAATCCTGCCCGTTCCATGGCGGAGCGAAAAGAACTGGCGAGTTCGGCGGTATAACTACAGATATCCGTGGGCTGATAGATGGCTTCGACACGGCCGGCTTCGATCCGCGAAAAATCGAGCAACGAGTTCACCAGCTTCAACAAACGCAGCGCGTTGCGATGAACTACGGTGAGTTGTTCTCTTTCGGCAGCGGCGAGGCGCCGGTTCGAAGCCGCCAAAGCGTCTTCCAGCGGACCCAGAATCAAAGTCAGCGGAGTACGAAACTCGTGGCTCACGTTGCTGAAGAATGCGGTCTTGGCGCGATCAAGTTCGGCCAGGGCTTCTACGCGCTTCTGCTGGTCCTCGTAGGCGCGGGCATCGGCGATCGCGGCGGCGAGATTGCGCGCCACCAGGCCGAAAAATGCCCGGTACTTTTCGTCAAAAGCTCGCCGTGGGCTGATGCCGGCGATCAGCACTCCCGTCGCCTGGTTCTCTCCGGCCGCCGCGATGGGCAGGATCAGAGCGCTCTTGGTTTTCACCGGCCACGGTCCTCCGGGAAGATCGTTCAGAGGCTCGGATAGACAGCTCACCCATAGCGGTTCGCCGTTGGACAACACCTCATACAGTCGCCAGGGAGAGGGTTCATCCTTTTTTATGTGGAGGGGCGCCGGCCGCGATCCGGGCTCGAGATGCAGGGAGGCGGCGAGAGTTGCGCTCGAGCCATTCGCATCGAGGAGATAAATAAGTCCGAACGGAATATCGAGGGAGTACTGGTCGAGAGTCTCGGCAGCCGAGCGGCAGGTTTCTACCGCTCCCGTGGACTCGGCTGCCGCCGCGCCTAAGGCTTGTAGAGCGGTCAAGCGCCGTTCGCCCAGAATTTTTTCTGTGGTTTCCGTGACCGCGGTGAAAATGCCGCCCACCTCGCCCGACTCGTCGCGAATCGGACTATAGGAAAAAGTGAAATAACACTCTTCGACATATCCATTGCGATCGAGCAGGAGAAGCTGATCTTCGGACCACGTCGCCTGCCCCTTCTGCAAAACTCCATCCAGCATGGGACCGATCACGTCCCAGATCTCCGGCCAACATTCCGCACCCGCCTGCCCCATCGCCTTGGGATGTTTCGTATTTCCCAGGATGGTCCGGTACGCGTCGTTGTACAACATAAACAGCTCGGCTCCCCACCATATAAGGATCGGAAAGCGCGACTCCAGGCAGATGCTTACCGCGGTGCACAAGCTCTGAGGCCACACCGAAACCGGGCCAAGCGGGTGGGAGTTCCAGTCGAAGCTCCGCATCAGAGCGCCCATCTCGCCGCCGGCAGCGAAGCAATTGATCTTGGGATTTGCGCCGGTGGTAGAGTGGCGATCCGATTCGGAAAGCCCCGGGACCGCCCCTTCGGCGCCCCGGCTGGCGCGGGCCGAAATCAGATCGTAGGCAATCTCAGATTTATGCGGCTTCATCTTAGCTGGGAGGAATGCTCCGGCCGTCGATTTCGAAGCTTAGAGACAAACTAACCCATCGGCAGGATACTGAGGGTTTTCGCGGATCGCCTATACAGTCTTTACCCTAGAGAAAAGGTTGGAACTCTGGTGGAGAAGTGCTTCGATCTGGGCGAGCAAAGGTTCAAATGCAGCTTTCAGCAGAGGGGAAATGGTTTCGCCTGGCGCAAAGCACTCGCCCCCCCCGCAAATATAGCAGGCCTCTGGAACTTGTCCGTATAACTCCGTGGTGAGAGCTACCAGCGCCGCCGGAGTGAGGCAATGAGTAAAAGCGCCTGGTCGGTGCGCCGCTGCACTTTCGCGCGGCGCGATCGCTTCGCAGCGCAGCTTGCCCGGAGAGCAATTTCGGGCGGCATCAATAAAGATGATCCGCTCAAAGTGGCTTGCCACTTCGGCCAACTCGGGCGTGAGTTGCTGTCGGGCGATCACTTCAACCTCTGGACAATGAAAAAGAGTCGAGAGTTTCCCGGCGGCGTAGCAGCCGAAGCCGTCGTCGGATCGAAGCGGATTGCCGTAGCCGATGATTAGAGTGCGCGCCATTTCGACACACCATTCAACCACGACTCACTTCGTCCACGACTTTTCCCGCGGGGGAAATTAGCTGGATGCGCAGAGCCATTTCTCCGGCGGCGTGCGTGGAGCAGCTAAGGCAGGGGTCGTAGGCGCGAATCACCGCCTCGACGCGGTTGAGCATGCCCTGGCTCAAACGCTCGGCCACCACAAAATGTTTCGCCACCTGCAGAATGCTGCGATTCATCGCCAGATTGTTGTGGCCGGTGGCGATGACCAGATTCGCCCATACGATGAGCCCTTGTTCGTTGATTTTGTAATGATGAAACAACGTGCCCCGCGGGGCTTCGCAAGCGCCCACGCCCTCCAGGCAGTTCGGCTTGGCGAAAGAGCGCACGTGCTTAGAGAGAATTCCCGGGTCGTTCAAGACTTGCTCCAGACGTTCGACGCAATACACAGCTTCGATCAGCCGGGCATAGTGGTAGTGGAACGAACTTAGAACGGCGGTACGCTGGAGTTCGTGAAACTCCGCCAGTTCCTGGTCGGCGCGAGTGGTGCCGCAGCGCACGGCCACATTCAGCCGGGCCAGTGGACCCACGCGATAGATGCCATCGGCATAGCCCTTGGGTTTGTAATAGGTCGATTTCAAGTAGCTCCAGGGTTCGACTTTTTCTCCGATGTACTCGGGATAGCGCGCTGGATCGAGCGCCGACGCCACCAGATGCCCGGCGGCATCGACGATGGTGACGCCGCCATCGTAGAACGTCAAGCCGCCATCCGGTTTCACGATCGCCATGAACAGCGTGGGAAAGTTGCCGAAGGTGGTGATCTCTTCGCGGAATTTTTCGCGAATGCTTTTGAACCAATCGAGCGTCTGCTCTACGATTTTCAGAGCCTCGGGAATGCCGGCCAGAATCGTGTCGCGGTTTTGCTGAGTCAGCGGTTCGCTCACGCCGCCGGGCACGATGCCGGTGGGGTGAATGCGCTTGCCCCCCAGCCGCTCGATGATCTGTTGGCCAAACTGTCGAAGTCGAATGCCATTGCGCGCGATTTCGGGATTTTTTTCGGCGACGCCGAAGAGATGGCGCTTCTCAGGATCGGAATCCATGCCCAGAACCAGGTCGGGTGAAGACAGGTGGAAGAAGCTGAGCGCGTGCGACTGCAGAACCTGCGCCAGCCCGAAGATGCGCCGCAGCTTTTCGGCCGTGGGGGGAATGCGCACCGCCAGCAGCTGATCGCAAGCCTTGGCCGAAGCGATGAGATGGCTGACCGGGCAGATGCCGCAGATTCGCGCCATCAAAGATGGCATCTCATAAAACGGACGCCCTTCGCAGAATTTTTCGAAGCCGCGAAATTGCGTGACGTGAAAGCGCGCGTCCTCGACCCGCCCCTGATCGTCGAGGTGCAAGGTGATCTTGGAGTGGCCCTCGATGCGGGTCACCGGGTCGATCAGGATCGTGTTGCTCTTGGCCGCCGTGTTGGCATCCGCGTCTAGCACGCTAGGCTCCGAATCTGGTTTTCGTGGTGAGTTCGGGCTTGCGGCCTTCGAGCAACTCGCTAAGCACGAAGAAAATAGTATCGGCGGAAGGAGGGCAGCCGGGAACGAAGACATCGACCGGCACAACTTCGTGCACGGGACGAACTCGCGCCAGCAATTTGGGGACAACATCGGTTGGCACGCCGGAGCCGATGCTCACATTCTCGCAATAAGCCCGGTCGGTGACGGCCTTCACGCCGAAGGAATTGCGCATGCCGGGAACGTTGGCGGTGACGGCGCAGTCGCCCAGCGACACCAGAGTTTTGGTTCGTTGCCGCACCAGTTGAATTTTGTGCAGGTCTTCCTCGCTGCTGACTGAGCCCTCGACCAGCGTGATATCCACGGCCTCGGGGAAAACTTTGGCATCGACCAAGGGACTGTAGACCAGATCGGCTTTCTGCACCACCGCGAGAAGCCGTTCGTCGAGGTCGAGAAAAGACATGTGGCAGCCGGAGCAGCCGTCGAGCCATACCGTCGCCAGGCGCAGCTTGCTCACTCATTTTCCTCTCGACGCATCAAGGTTAAGTAGGGAAGGAATTGCCGCCGCTTGAGCATCTCCGCCACGGAGCTGCCTTTCTCAAACAACGCGCCGGTGGGGCACACGTGCACGCACTTGCCGCAACTGGTGCAGGATTCCGACGATCCCCAGGGCTGATTGAGATCGGTGATCACTTGCGCCTGAATTCCGCGCCCCATCACATCCCAGGTGTGCGCCCCTTCGATCTCGTCGCAGACGCGCACGCAGCGCGTACACAGAATGCAGCGGTTGTGATCGACTACAAAGCGATCATGCGAGGCGTCGACCTCAAGCTTAGGATAGCGATAGGGATAGCGGACGTGCGTGATGTCGAGCTTCTGCGCCAGGAACTGCAACTCGCAATGACCGTTGGAGACGCAGACCGAGCAGATGTGATTGCGCTCGGTGAAGAGCAATTCGAGAATCGCGCGGCGGTACTTCTGCAAGCGCTCGGAGTTGGTCGTGACCTCCATGCCTTCTTCCACGGGAGTGACGCAGGCGGGCAGGAGCTTTGAAGTTCCCTTGATTTCGACCAGGCACAAGCGGCAAGCGCCGACTTCGGAGAGTCCTTTCAACTCGCATAGGGTAGGAAGAAAAATTCCGTTCTGCCGAACCACGTCGAGGATAGTCTCGTCCTGGCGCGCGCTGACGTCGCGCTCGTCGATCTTGAGCGTCTTGATGTTGCTCGCCGGGCTCATCGGGCCGCTCCGCTGCCTTCGAGTTGACGGCTTTCGGCCGGGCGAGCTTCGGATCGACGAGCTCCGCACACCCCCGCCGGGCATTGGCCGCTCACAATGTGGGCTTTGTATTCTTCGGCAAAATATTTCAGCGTGCTTAACACCGGATTCGGAGCGGAAATCCCCAAGCCGCACAAACTCGTGTTCTTGAGTAAATCGCACAGCTCTTCGATCATGCCAATGTCCTGCGGCGTGGCCTCGAAGCGCGTGATCTTGCCCAGCAATTCATTCATCTGGTACGTGCCTACGCGGCAGGGAATACATTTTCCGCAGGACTCCGTCATGCAGAAATCCATGAAGTATTTGGCTACGTCGACCATGCACGAAGTGTCATCCATCACGATCATGCCGCCGGAACCCATGATCGAGCCGACCTGGGCCAGAGATTCGTAGTCGACCGGCATATCGAGAAATTGCGCGGGGATGCAGCCGCCGGAGGGCCCACCGGTCTGCGCCGCCTTGAAGTTTCGTCCCTCCGGAATACCCCCGCCGATTTCGAAAATAATCTCGCGCAAGCTGATTCCCATGGGAACTTCGACCAGGCCGGTGTTGGCCACGCGTCCGGCGAGCGCGAATACTTTGGTGCCCTTGCTCTTCTCGCTGCCGATCTGGGAGTACCACTCTCCACCGTTGCGAATGATAGGCGGAATGTTGGCGTAGGTCTCGACGTTGTTGATGAGCGTGGGCTCGCCGAACAGGCCTTCCTGCGCGGGATAAGGCGGCCGCGGCCGCGGAGTTCCGCGCTTGCCTTCGACCGACGCAATCAGCGCGGTTTCTTCCCCGCACACGAACGCGCCCGCGCCCAGCCGAATATCAATTCCAAAACTGAAGCGAGTTCCGCAAATGTTGTGCCCGAGCAGGCCGAGGCGTTCCGCCTGCCGGATCGCGGTGCGCAAGCGCTTGATGGCCAGCGGATACTCCGCCCGCACGTAGATGTAGCCCTCGGATGCGCCCACCGCGTATGCGGCAATCAGCATGCCTTCGAGCACGCGATGGGGATCGCTCTCGAGCACGCTGCGATCCATGAAGGCGCCGGGGTCGCCTTCATCGGCGTTGCAAATGGCATATTTCACTCTCTTAGAAGCGGCTTTGGCGACCGTGCTCCACTTGAGTCCGGTGGGATAACCGGCGCCTCCGCGCCCGCGCAAGCCGCTTTTGACCACCTCTTCGATCGCATGCGCCGGGGTCATCTCGGTAATCACGCGCATCATGGCGCTGTAACCGTTGGCGGCAAGGTAATCCTCTATGTGCTCTGGATCGACCACGCCCGAGTTCTCCAGCACGATTTTCTTCTGCCGCTGAAAAAATGGGACGTCGGTGGGGCACAGGAGCCGGCTTACCGGATTGCTTTCGACGCTGGCGACGATCTCGGCGGCGTCACTCGCGCTTACATTCTTGTAAAGCGCGCCTCCCGCGCTCGAAACCAGCGGACCGGCCGCGCACAGCCCCATGCAACCTACACCTTTGCTTTTGCAGCGTTGCCCCATACCCTGCTTCTCGATTTCACGGTCGATCGCCTCTTTCACTGCCTGGCTTTGGCAGGACATGCAACCCGCCGCGACACACACGGTGATCGAGTGTGCGAATTTCTTCTGCGCTTCGCGTTCGTTTTCGGCAATCTGCTCCAGCTCTTCCGGGCTCATGCGGAGATCCATTTCGCGACGTGCGCTCGCAGATCGGGCGGCGACACTTTGCCGGCAACCTCGCTGTCATAGACCACGGCAGGCGCGAGGCCGCAGGAGCCCAGGCAGCGCGCCGTCAGCAGAGATATTCCGCCGTCGCTCGTGGTCTCGCCCGGAGCGATGCCGTAGTCGTTCGCCATGGCCGTGAGCAGATGCTGCGCGCCCTTGATATAGCAAGCGGTTCCCATGCAAATCACGCAAGCGTGCCGGCCCGCCGGCTTCAAGGTGAAGAATTGATAAAAGGTCGCGACCCCATAGGCTCGGCTCATGGGAATGTGCAGGGACGTAGCCACATAGCGAAGCGCGCCTTCGTCCAAGTACCCGAATGTCTCCTGAACCGTGTGGAGCGTTTCAATCAGAGAGCGCGAGTGGTGGCCCAATCGCCGCATGGTCGCATCCACGATGCGCCAGCGCTTGTCTTGCCCGTCGGGCGGTGCGGGTTTGGCGTAGTCGCTGCCTGTGGCAGTTGGCATAGCTCTCGACCCCGGAGATGCAGAAGCCTCAGCTCTTGTTTTTGTTACCGCACAGTATAAGACGGAAAACCATCGGGAGAAGTGATGGCGATCACGTTAGAGCAAGCGCGATTCCCTTTTCGGAACCCGCGGCAACAGCCAGGTGAAAGCGGTAGCCCCGTCCACGCTCAGCCGCCAGTGCCCCGCGCTGGGTCGATCTCAACGTTAGCCCTTCATTACCGTCGTAATTACCGACGTAATCCCGCCTTGTGATAGACATCAATGTGGGCCATGTTCCGCACTTAAGTTTTTCTTAAGGCATCCTGCGCGAATCCTTTCGGGCCTGCGTTCAAGGGATTTGTGCCGGGTAAAGATCAAAGATAAAGATCGTTCGCCTTCAGGTTGCGAACACGATCGGAGACGCTGCCAACGAAGCAGCTGTAGGAACCGGCCCGGGGCTGATATCAATCCTGCCCTCCCTGAAGCGAATGCCACAACCTCGCATTGCAGTTCTCGAAAAGTAATCGGGAGAGCCATGTCCAAAAAAATCCTTGTGGTGGATGACTCCAGGACCGCGCTGATGATGGAGCGCGAGATTCTGGAAAAACGCACCAGCTACCAGTGTGTGACCGCGAGCGACGGCCGGGAAGCGGTGGAGAAGGCGCAACAGGAGCGTCCCGACCTGGTCTTGATGGATGTGGTGATGCCCATCATGAACGGCTTCGAGGCCTGCAAGTTGATGCGGCAGCAGCCGGGCACGCGCGAGATTCCCATTGTGCTGGTCACGACCCGAGGCGAGGAATCCTACATGGAGGCGGGCTTTCAGAGCGGCTGCAACGACTACATCACCAAGCCGGTGAATGGCGCCGAGCTGGTGGCGCTGGTGCAGAGCTACCTGGGCGAGTAGCGCAGTTCAAACGCAATCTTAGCGAAGACTTCCATGAAAACCGACCATAGCAATGTACGCCGCGCGAAGTTGAGCGGGGCCGATGCGATCAACGAGCTGCGCCTCGAAGCGGCGCGAAAGCGGCTGGCGGAAAGCCGCGATCAGGAAGATGCTATCGAAGGGCTGCGCGAAATCGTGGCCAATTTTCTCGGCTCCGAAGAGTTCGGATTATTCACCGTCGATCGCGCCCATGGGGTCTTCCGCTCCGCCTGGTCCTTCGGCATCGAACTCGATCATTACGATCTCATGCTCGCTCTGGGCGATGCGGGAGTTCAGCGCATCATGCGCGGTGAAGCGCACGTGGAATCGGCGCGGCGCGAAGCTCATGCCGGCTCCGCCAGAGTAAAGGCGTTTATTCCGCTTCGCCAGTCTGGCGAGACCATCGCCGTGCTCGCCATTTTGCATTTGCTTCCGCAGAAGATCGCCTTCGACCGGTCGGACCTGGATCTGTTCAAACTGCTCTCGCAAGAAGCTGGAAAGGCGCTCTTCGGCGCAAGCGCCCGGCCTAAGTCGGCCGTAGCCGGCCCGGGAGCGACCGCATGAAGGCGGCTCCCCCGAAATTTAATCCCGCCGTTTTGCCCTCGGAGTTCATGAAGAATTTCCTGCGCCCGGAAGCCAAGGAAACGCCGCACTTCCTTTATCCAGGGCAGGTTTTTGTAACGCGCGATCCCATCACGATCTCGACCATACTCGGCTCCTGCGCCGCCATCTGCCTTTGGGATACGCACAGAAAAGCCGGCGGCATGAATCATTATCTTTTGCCCGAGGGAGGGGATGAAGGCCCGAACCGTCTGCGCTACGGCAATGTGGCGAATCCAGAGTTGCTCAACCGAGTGCTCGCCTTGGGATGTGAGATCCGAAATTTGCAGGCTAAAATCTTCGGCGGCTCCAGCGCCTTCGCGGTCGACTTGTCGCAATCGCTGGGAGCGAAAAACGTGGCGCTCGCCGAAAGTTTTCTGCGCTCTGCGGGCATCCCAGTTTTAGAGAGGGAAGTCTCCGGCAAGCATGGCCGCCGGCTGGTGTTTCAGATCGCTGACGGCATAACCACGACCAAGAATTTCGAGCAACTATAGGGGGAGGAACCATTGGATTTAGCGGACTTCGACCGTCATGCGGTTTTCGCCTCGTTCCTGGCCGAGTCGGAGGAGGGCCTCGATCTGATGGAGCAGGCCTTACTGCAGATGGAATCGAATCCCTCCGAGCCGGAAGTGCTGCACAACATCTTCCGCGTGGCTCATAGCCTCAAGGGCAACGCCGCTTCGCTCGAACTGAACCAATTGGCAGGCTTTGCGCACGTCGTGGAGGACTTGCTGGAAATCTTTCGCGGACAGAAGGCCGTGCCCAGTCCCGAGTTGATCTCGCTGCTGCTGAAAGCTGTGGATGAGCTTCGCTGCATGGTCGCCAACGCCGCCCGAGGGCCGCAAAGCCTCACTCCGGAACAACAAGAGTTGAGAAAGAAAATTGCGCTGCAAGTCGAGAAACGATCGAAGAGAGTGATGAACGCCGGCGTGGTTTCGAGAGACTCCGCGATGGCCATCAAGCCCGACCTGCTACCGGCTACGCAGCGCACGCTGCGAGCGGAGGTCGGCAAGCTCGACCACATGTTGAACCTGACCGGAGAAATTGTGATCGCGCAAGGCCGCCTGCGCCGCATGATCGAGCGCCTCGACGGCGAGCAAGGCCGCGCGATCCTAGAAATGCATGGCGAGGCCGAGCGTCTCTACATGGAATTGCAGAATGAAGTGATGAGCATCCGCATGGTCCCGGTCGGGCCGCTGTTTCGCCAGCTGATCCGTACCGTGCGGGACCTTGCCAAAAGCCATGGAAAGCTGGCTCGCCTGGAAGTGGTGGGCGGAGAAGTCGAGGTCGATACCACGGTTTTCGAACAGTTGAAAGATCCCTTGCTGCACTTGGTGCGCAATGCCATCGATCACGGCCTGGAAAATCCGGTGGTGCGCCAAAGCCAGGGCAAGAATCCTTGCGGAGTGATCCGGCTAACGGCCGCGCACCGCGGCGGCAACATTATTGTGCAGATGCAGGATGACGGAGCGGGCTTCGATCGCAAGCGAATTCTCGACAAAGCCCGGCGTCTCGGGTTGTGGTCCGGCAAACAAGAGCTTCGCGATCAGGATGTTTACGATCTGGTGCTGCAGCCGGGTTTCTCCACCGCGGAATCGGTCACCGATCTTTCCGGGCGCGGCGTCGGACTCGACGTGGTGCGGCGCAACATCGACAGCATTCGCGGCACGGTCGAGATCTCAAGCGCGGCCGGCAAAGGCAGCCTGGTTACGATTCGCTTGCCTTTGACCCTCGCCATCATTGAAGGATTTCAAGTAAAAGTCGGGTTCGAAACTTTTGTCGTTCCCCTTGAACACGTGACCGAATGCACGGAGTTGCCCGCGCAACCGGGAATGGATTCGCGAAATTTGGAGACCAGCGGAGTACTCCGCCTGCGTGGCAGGGTACTGCCTTACGTGCGCTTGCGTCGAGTATTCAGCCTCTCGGGCCAGCCCGCGAAAAGAGAAAACATCGTGGTAGTAAAGATCAACGAGTTTCACGCGGGTATCGCGGTGGACGAATTGCTCGGCGGCATGCAGACGGTGGTCAAGCCGCTGGGCCGCGCGCTTCGGGCCGTGCCCGGAATCGCGGGCTCTACCGTGCTCGGGGATGGCCGCGTGGGTTTGATTCTCGACGTGCCCGGGCTTTTGCGCGGAGTTATGCACTCCGCTCGGCAAGCTCAAGCGTAAGAACGATTTTTGAACGAAAGCTCGTAGAACTTCGAAGTAAGTCGGCATCTGGGAAAGGGACGCACCATGAAAACTTGGCAGGATCATAAAATCGGCACCCGGCTCGGAGTGGTCTTCGGCGCACTCCTGTTGTGCGTGATCGCGGTGAGCGCACTCGGGCTGAGTTGGCTCGGCCATTTGAACGCGAGCATGTCCGTCTCTTTGCAGAAGCGTTACAACACGGTTGAGTTGACTCATCAAGCCATCGAAAACTCGATCACCAATGCCCGCATCACTCTGCAATTGTTCGAGACTGCCGACCCTGAAGAAGAGAAGCGCCTGAACGCGCAGAACGAAGCTACCAGCCGCGAGATCAGCGCCCAGATCGCCGAAATCGAAAAGAGCCTCAGTTCGAATCAGGAGCGCGAGCAGTTCGAGGTCGTAACCCAAAATCGCCAGGCTTATATTTCAGCGCGGCAACAGGCGAAGAAATTGTTGGCCGATAAAAAGCGGGATCAGGCGCAGGCCGTGCTGAGCGGAGAAGTCATCCCGGCGCTCGAAAAATATCGCGCCTCTTGGCAAAGATTTATCGATATGCAAACCTCCGCGGTGCAGCAGAGCATGAAGGAGAGCCAGGATGCTTATGCATTGGGGCGACGGATCGCGCTCTTGCTCCTCGCCGTGATTCTGGTGCTGGGTGCGTTCGCTTCGATCAGCGTTACTCGGAGCATCACCGGCCCGATCCGCCAAGCCGTTGAGCATGCCCAGCGCATCGCGAGCGGCGACTTAACTCTGAATATTCAGATCACGAATCGCTCCGAGACCGGCCAACTGCAGCAGGCCATGCAGGAAATGAGCGGCAGGCTTTCGGGAATCATCCGCGACGTCCGCGAAGGCTCGGCTGCGGTTGCCTCCGCGGCGCAGCAAGTTTCTTCGTCTTCGCAGAGTCTCTCGCAAGGCACCAGCGAACAGGCTGCTTCGGTCGAGGAGATGAGTTCGAGCTTGGAGCAGATGAATGCCTCCATCACCCAAAATGCGGACAACAGCCGGCAGGTTGAACAGGCTGCAACCAAGGGCGCTGCGGCGGCGGAAGAGAGCGGCGAAGCCGTGCAACAGACCGTCGAAGCGATGAAGCAGATTGCTACCAAGACCTCGGTCATCGAAGAGATCGCCTATCAGACCAACCTGCTGGCTTTGAATGCAGCCATCGAAGCGGCGCGCGCCGGCGATCAAGGGCGCGGCTTTGCCGTAGTCGCGGTCGAGGTTCGCAAACTGGCCGAGCGCAGCCAGGTCGCCGCGCAGGAAATCGGTGGGCTCGCGGCGAAGAGCGTCAGTGTGGCAGAACGTTCCGGACAATTGCTATCCGATCTCGTGCCCTCGATCAAGAAAACCGCCGAACTGGTGCAGGATGTGGCCGCGGCCTCAACCGAGCAATCCGGCGGCGTAACCCAGATCAATCAGGCCATGGCGCAGGTCGATGCGGTCACGCAGCGCAACGCATCGTCGGCGGAAGAACTCTCGAGCACCGCGGAAGAGCTGGCGGCGCAGTCTGAGCAACTCCAGCAATTGATGACTTTCTTTCGCGTAGCCAAAGAAGGCACTCACAATCCGGAGGGGCAGCAGCGCGTGACCATGCCCCTGAACCCCACTTTCAGAAACGATTTCGCGCGGCCCACTCACAGCCACCCAGCCAGCGGCAAAAGCGCGGAAGAGGCGAACTTCGCTCCGTTCTAAGAGCACATTCCGGGCCGACACCGCTTACTAGAGAGGAGCGAAATCATGCCAGCGCCGCACCAAGTTTATGATGGTGGAGAAAAACAACTTCCCGTGAGCACGGTGCAGTACCTCACCTTTTTCACCGCGGGCGAGGAGTACGCCATCGGCATCGGGAAGGTGAGCGAGATTGTCGAGTTTGAGGCGGTCACGACCGTCCCAAACACGCCCGTCTGGATCCGCGGGGTGACGAACCTGCGCGGCAAAGTTATCCCCGTGGTCGATCTGGCGGTGAAGTTCGGCATGCCTACAAGCCGCATTTCGAAATTTTCCTGCATCATCATCGCCGAAGTCACGTTCGAGGGCGAGATCCTGACCATGGGCGTGTTGGCCGACTCAGTGAGCCAGGTCATCGATTTGGCGGCGGAAGAAATCGCGGAAACCCCTGCCTTCGGCACACGCGTCAAGACTGAATACCTTCTGGGCATGGGAGCGGTCGGCAAAAAGTTTTGCCTGATTCTGGACATCGACAAAGTGCTCTCCGCCGATGAGTTTCTTGCGGCCACGGAATCAGCGGCCAATCCGATCGCCGCGGACGGAGCGGCCGAAAAAGTTCCGGCGCGAGGCGCGAAGGAACAAGACGCCAGCAAACGGGATGTTCGGAAAAACGCAGCGCACTTCGAGGCGGGGGCTTAGCCGGTGCTCGCGGCATCCGGTACAGGCACCGCTTCCGCCAAGTCCCGCCCGAGCGAAGCAGGCTTGGAGCCTGCGCCGCAACTTTCCGTAAGCCCCGAACTCTTCCAGAAATTCCAGAAACTGATCTACTCCGAAACCGGCATCTGGCTGGGCCCTGCAAAGACAGCTTTGTTATGCGGGCGGTTATTCCGCCGCCTGCGCTCGCTCGAAATCGCCTCCCTCGAAGACTATTACGATGTTGTCGCCCGCCCCGATCAGCAGGATGAGCGCGCCCGCATGATCGACGCCATTACCACCAACGAAACTCGCTTCTTCCGCGAACCCCGGCAATTCGAGTTTCTGGTGCAGGCTTTGATTCCGCGCTGGCGCGCGGAGGAGGAACGCCATCTACGCGCGAAGAAAATCCGCATCTGGAGCGCGGGATGCTCCTCCGGCGAAGAGCCCTACACCGTAGCCATGTTGCTCGCCCGGCATCTGCCCGCGGCGGAGGGCTGGGACGTGCGGCTGCTGGCGACCGACATCTCCAATCGCGTTTTGGAAAAGGCGCAGCGCGGGATTTATCTCATTGCCAAGGCGGCGGAACTGCCCCGTGATTTTCTGCACGGCTTTATGTTGCGGGGAATGGCGGAGCGCGAAGGCGAGATGAAAGTGAAAGTCGAAATCCAGCACATGATCGACTTCCGCAGGCTAAATCTGGACCAGGATTACGATCTCATCGACAGCCCATTCGACGCCATCTTCTGCCGCAACGTCCTGATTTATTTTGATGCGGCTGCCAAGCGCAGGGTGATCGCGCGCCTGGCCGGTCACCTCGCGCATGAGGGCGTCCTGTTTGTGGGGCACGCCGAAAACTTGAATAGTTTTTCAGCGCAGCTGCGCAGCCTGGAGCCGACCATCTTCGCAAAAACTGGCAAAAAGGAAAACCGGTGAAAAGAACGTGAGCCACGGGAAGGAAAACGGGAAGCGCGCAGTCATAAAGGATGCGCTGCATGTCTTGGTCGTGGACGATTCGGCCATGGTCCGCCAGGTCATGCAAGCCATCCTCGGCACCGATCGCAGAATCGTCGTGAAAGCCGCTGCGGACCCACTGATCGCCTGGGGAAAGATGCAACGGGAGATTTTCGATGTGGTCATTACCGACCTCGAGATGCCGCGCATGAACGGCCTCGCCTTCATCCAAAAAATCATGACCGAGATGCCCACGCCAGTGGTGGTCTGCTCCGGTCTCGCCGCGGGCGGAACCGAACTCGCCCTGCGCGCGCTCGAAGAAGGCGCGGTGGAAGTGATCACCAAACCCAAGGTCGGAGTGCGCGAGTTCCTGCACGAATCGGCGGTGACTCTTCTCGATGCGGTGTGGAGTGCCTCGCAGGCCAAGATCAAGCTCCGCGCGTCCAATCTTGCCGTAGTTCCTCGCCTGACGGCCGATGCGGTATTACCCCGTATGAGCTCGGCCCACAACGCCGCAACCCCGAATGGAGTCATCGCGGTTGGCGCTTCTACCGGCGGAACCGAAGCGCTGCGAGTGTTTCTCGCTGCTCTGCCCGCCGATTGCCCACCGGTGGTGGTCGTGCAGCATATGCCCGAAGGCTTTACCAAGGCCTTCGCCGAGCGCTTGAACCGCGAATGCGGAATCGAAGTGGAAGAGGCACGCGATGGCGAGCGCTTGCAGGCCGGCAAAGTGCTGATCGCTCCCGGCAATCGGCACATGCTCGTCCATCGCAATGGGGAAGAGCTGGCGGTTCAAATCGTCGACGGCCCGCTGGTTTCGCGCCATCGTCCCAGCGTTAACGTGCTCTTTCGCTCGGTGGCGATCTCGGTCGGCTCGAAAGCGGTGGGCGTCATCATGACCGGCATGGGCGATGACGGCGCCGACGGGCTGTTAGAGATGAAGCAAGCGGGAGCCACAACCATCGCGCAAGATGAAGCCAGTTGCATCGTCTTCGGCATGCCGAAGGAAGCGATCTTCCGCGGCGCGGTGAGTGTGGTCGTGCCCCTGGAGCGCATCGCCAGCGCAGCCCTGAACCTCTCCAGTGCGGGAGCGGCGGGATAAAAATAAGAGAAGACGAGCGGAGATTATTGGCGCCAGCCGGAATATTCTTCGCGCCCCGCGAAAATCTCTTGCAATAGGTGGACGATTCGCTGCTTGAGCGTTAGCGGTTGTGCCTGCGCGACTTCGCTAGTTTCGTTCTTGGCTTCGACTTTCGGATCGAGGGCTGGTGCGGCGCCAGTCGCCATACGTCAAACTCCTTCGCAGAAATTGATTTCTTAAAGCTGCTCCGGCACGAAACATGGATCGCGCGGGTTGCTACGAGGGAGGTCGTAATTCCTAACTGAAGTCGATTCTAAGACGGTTCTAATCCTGGCCCAGATCACCGACGGCATAGCACCATTGCGAGACCGCGCAGGCGAGAATCGAAGATCAGCGCTGCTACTGTACGAAGCGGCGGAAGAAGCTGTCGGGCTTCCACTCCGGCCGTTGGTCGGCGTCGGCGACCCGCAGCGCCAAGCGTTCGAGGATGGCATTGAATTGCGCGGCGGCCGCGAGGTCGGCGGGTTGGCGGGCGTCATCGGAAGGGGCATGGTAGCGCTCGGCATACCACGCCTTGAAAATCTTCTCCTCCGGCCCGCCGGGAATGTAGCCGAATTTGAAGGCCAGGGACGGCACGCCTTTCTTGATAAAGCTGTACTGGTCGCTGCGAATAAAGCGATTGTGCTCGGGTTCCTTGTCGGTTTGAATCCGCACTCCGGCTTGCTCGCCTACGACGCCAATGTCATCGCCGAGACTAGATTCTCCCAGCCCCTGTACCTCCAGATACTTCAAGGGAAACAGCGGCAGGTACATGTCCATGTTCAGATCGGCGATGATCGTCCCCGTGACCGTCGGATGCGCGGCAAAATATTGCGAGCCCAACTCGCCTTTTTCTTCTCCCGTAACCGAAAGAAAGAGAATGGAACGCTTCGGCTTGGCCCCGGAGTCTTTGATGGCGCGGGCAATTTCGATCAAAGAGGCGTCGCCCGAGGCGTCATCCATGGCCCCGTTATAGATGCGGTCCCCGTTCACCGGCTCGCCGATTCCGAGATGGTCGAGGTGCGCGCTAATTACGACATATTCCTTCTTAAGATTCGGGTCGCTCCCGGGCAGAACGCCGACAACATTCTCGGATTTCACTTCCGAGCGCGTTAAGCCCACCCGGGCGCGGATCTTCACGGTCAAGGGGAAGTGCGGCAGAGGCTTATCGCCATTGAGCGCGTCGAGCACTTCCTGAAAGTGGTGGCCGCTGCCGGCGAAGATCATCTCGGCACGCGCGGGATTAAACAGAATGCCGATGGGCAGCGGGGGAGAGAGGTCGCGCCCAGGATCGCTCAACTCCATCTTCGGCTGAAAACGTGAGGCCGCGATACGCGACCACGGGACCTCGGCGCTCTTGGGATTCGGTATCGAGACGGTGCCGATGGCTCCAGCCTTGCGCAGCGCCTGCCGGCGCTCTTCCCACGATTGATAGTGCGCTTTCAGCGGTCCAGCGATATCCGCGGGGCCGCCGGTGATAAACACCACGATCTTGCCCTTGACGTCCTGGCCCGCCAGATCGTCGTACTTCAATTCCGGGATCGTCAGCCCATAGCCGGCGAACACGGCGCCCGCTTCCACATTCTCCGCCGCGTGCGAACTCACCCCGAGGATGGCGTCGTCGCCGAGCTTAACCGCTTGCATCGCTCCGTCGCGCCGCAAATCGAGCGAGCAGCGCGCCTCGTCGATGCGCACCACGTGAAAGTCCATGGGCTGCCGGTAGCCGTCGCCCTCGTTGCCCGCCGGTTGCAGCCCCGCGGCGCGGAATTGTTCGGTCATATAATCGGCGGCCTTTTCGAAGCCGCGGGTGCCGGTGTCGCGGCCCTCGAGGCTGTCATCGGCCAGATACTGAACGTGCGCCCACCAGCGTTGGCCCAAACCATTCCAGTCCGGATCCTGCGCGAGGGCGGCAGCGACAAAAATAAGCAGACCCGCCGGCAGCGTAATTAGTTTTCGCAACTGAAACCTCCATCCGCGAGGGTGGCCGATTCTGGCACGATCCACCTAAGATACCCCATGTCGCGATACTGGATTTACCGGAGGCGTGCCCGCCATCCGCTACGGATCACATTGGAAGCGACAAGGTCTAACCCAAAAGCGTCGGCAAACCCGAACTACCAACGTGCAATCCCGTAGCCCGTTGGTGGCATGGCATGGCACGACCGAGCCATTTACGCTTCTAGGGCTTTGGTCTAGTCTCGTTCTTGAGCAGCACTTGGGGGAGGGCTGATCAACGAACGTCCCACGACTCAAACGAGTCTGGGGCGTTTTGTTTTGCCTTCAAAACGCCTTCCATTTCGTGCTGCCAACCGCCGAAACCCGCATAGGCCGCCCGGTCAGTCGCTCCGCTATAGATCGGCGCGGTAACCAGTGGCCGGTGACTAAGGATTACCCAAGTCTTAGGTAACGCTCAAAATCCCCTTCGGGTCGTTGACAGGGGGAACCTGGTTTGCTACCCTTCAGCTGTCATTCACAAAGCCTCAGGCCGAGCTAAGTTCTGCAAGCGGAAGTAATTGCAGGCTTAAGGCGCGGTGCTTGGCAAGGCCAATGTTCCGGTGAGCTGCACGGCGTGTGATTAGAAGTCTCCATTCCCAAGAGGGGAAGCGCAGCCCGGGCATCAGGGGTCCGAACAAGCTGTCTGCAACCTCAGACGCTTGCCCCGATACTAAAAGTTGAAGATTAGCGCGGATTTAAGGATTTACGCGGAAAGGACTGCCTTTGCAGAAGCGCTTCTACATCCTGTTCGTCGCTCGCGGGGACGATGGGCAGCTGCGCAAGATCTCCATCCCACTTCATTATCTCTATGTGTTCGTAGCCGGTGCGGCGATCGGATTTCTCAGCCTGACCGGAATCGCCAGCTCTTATGCCCGCATGTTGATGAAGGTTTCCCGCTATAACGAACTGCGCACCGAGAAAGAACAGCTCAAGGATCGTTACTCCCGCCTGGAAGAGGTCGCCAAAGAGCGCGACGTGCAGGTGGCCTCGCTGGGCTCGATTGCCAGCGAAGTTTCCGCTCTGTATGGATTGAAGTCGGAGCCCACTCTGGTGACTGCCTCGCAGCAGCAGATTCGCGACTCAGAAGTGGCATCGTCCCTCGACCAGCTTGGCGCCCTGCGCAACTCTGCTTTGACCGGGGCGGCTTCAGTGGGCATCAGCCTGGGGATGACCCGCAACGCCACCACCGCCGACTGGTACCGCGCCAACTCTTCCCCGAACCTGTGGCCGGTCGAAGGCCAGGTCACCGGCAGTTTCGGCGAGCGCATCGACCCGTTCAACGGGGAAGGGGCGTTCCATAGCGGCGTGGATATCAGCAGCAATTATGGCCACTCCGTCATAGCGCCGGCAGATGGTGTGGTAACCTTCGCCGACTTCCTGGGCGGATACGGCAAGGCCATCATGATGGATCACGGCCACGGCATCTCCACCCGCTACGGCCATCTCTCCGGCTTCGCCGTCACCTCCGGACAACATGTCCACCGCGGCGACACTATCGGCTACGTCGGACTCAGCGGACGCTCCACCGGCCCGCACCTCCACTACGAAGTGCGCATCAACGACACCCCGGTAAACCCCTACAAATACCTCCGCATCACAGTCGCGCACAGCGGCGGGTTCCAAGTCGGAGGCTGAGAGACCAGTTCACAGTTCACAGTTCACACTTAAAGACCCCTCCAAAGATGGATTCGAGGTTTTGCATCTTCTCTGCGGTCTCCGCGGAATCCTCGGCGATCTCCGCCTTTCAAGCTTTAACCGTGCGCGGAGGGTAACTGCGGATGCCCCTTGCACTCTTCCCCACCCTAAGCTAGTTTCATGAAGAAAAGTTTTCGGTTAGAAGCTCTCAGCCAAAGCAATAGGCTTTTACTGAGAACTGAGAATCGAGAACTGAGAACCGCTAATGACGAGCTTTTTTCACTCCGTCCGTGAGGACATTGCCGCCGTCTTCGAATCCGACCCCGCCGCCCGCTCCTACCTCGAGGTCCTGGTCTGCTACCCCGGCCTGCACGCAGTATGGGCGCATCATTTGAGCCATTGGCTTTGGCGCCACCACATGCGCTTCCTGGCGAGATTTGTTTCTCAAGTGGCACGTCTGTTTACCGGAATCGAGATTCATCCCGGTGCGGAACTGGGACGCCGTCTTTTCATCGACCACGGCATGGGCACAGTGATCGGCGAGACCGCCATCGTCGGCGACGACGTCACGCTCTACCAGGGCGTAACCCTCGGAGGCACCGGCAAAGAGAAGGGCAAGCGCCATCCTACGATCGGCAATAACATCTCCGTCGGCTCCGGCGCGAAGATCCTCGGCAACATCATGATCGGCGACAACTGCCGCGTAGGCGCCGGCTCGGTGGTGCTGCGCAGCGTTCCGGCCAATTCCACCATCGTGGGTGTGCCCGGACACATCGTTCTGCGGGATGGCAAGCGCGTCATCATCACCGACCCCAAAGACATCCGCGATCCGCTCTCCGACGTGATTATCAAACTGGCCACGGAAGTCCACGAGCTGCGCGAAAAATTCCAACAGCACGCGCACGAGATGCTGGGAGCCGAGCCGCACATAGCCATCGACGAAGAAACTTCCACGCCCAACATTTCTCCGCAAGAGTTGTTTCAGGACGACTACCAGATTTGAATCGACCATTGCGCTGGCGCTCACCTGCCGCGCCTGTGAGCACGACACCCTTCGGGCTCCCGCAGCCGTTGTCGTTCACGTTTACCAGTGCGTCGCGTTCCTTTCGCGCCCTGGGGTGAAGGTAACTGTGACCTTGCAGATCGCCCCCGCATCGATCTGGTACCGCAAGTATCGGTCTCGGAATAATCGCGGTCCGACGTCTCGGCCCGCTCGGTGCGGACAGTCGGGCGCCCCGATTGCGCTATCGCGGGCGCGATTTTGCACAGCCCGTAGGGGCGGTATTGAACTTGACGAAGTCCAGCCGCCGCTAGGCCACCACTCGAGGGAAATGGCCTCTCGCAGAGCGTTTCCTCAAGCCGTGAGTGCAAAACTTTTCATACAGGCTTTATTTCTTTGAACAAATTCCGTTCGCCATGGTAGTTTGTCTCGAAATGTCGCTTCCCTCATCGAAGGGAAGAACGACTAGGCGGCAGAAGTTCCAGGCGATGCCGCCGACCCCGGGGCCCCATCAAACTTGACCCCACAAAGGGGATTAGGAGATACCCTCATGCCACGTTTCACGCTCATGCTTGCCATCGCAGTGCTGCTCGCATTGGCCGTTTCCGCCAACGCCCAGTACACCTTCCAAAGCGTCAGCTTTCCCGATGACACCTTTACCCAACTGCTCGGTGTCAACAACCACGGCGTGATCGCCGGATATCACAACTTCACTCTCAACCAGGGCTTCACGCTGATCCTGTCCGAGAATTACACTACCGAGAATTTCCCTGGCTCCACGCAGACCCAGGTGATTGGCGTCAACAACCGCGGAGTCACCGATGGCTTCTACGTCGACGCCGACGGAGCCACCCACGGGTTCATCGACAACGACGGCACCTTCATCACTGTCGACTACCCCGGAACCACCTTCAACCAGCTCCTCGGCATCAACGACGCTGGCCAGGCCGCCGGCTACTACATGGACTCCGCAGGCAACTTTCACCCCTACATTTACGCCGGCTTGAACTCGGGGGAATTCACCATCGTCACCACTCCCGGCAGCAGCGCCCAGGCCACCGGCATCAACAACCAGGAATTGATCTCGGGCTTCTACATCGATGTCGATAATCTCACGCATGGGTTCCTGACCGGACCTGGCATGCGCTTTGCCACTCTTGATTTTCCCCGGGACACCTCTGCCATGGCGCTCGGTTTGAACAACGAGGGCCGCGTGGTAGGCACCTACACCGATCAGCTCGGCAACGTTCACGGCTTCATTTACGACGCCGCGAACAAGTCCTTCGAGCAGGTAAACGATCCCAAAGGCGTCGACAGCACGATCATCAACGGCATCAACGATCACGAGGAGATCGTCGGCTTCTACGGTCCATCGAACGCCACCATCGGTTTCGTTGGAAATCCGGCCCGCAAGCCGCTCTAATCGAACGCGCTGTCGCGGTTGCTGCCGTTTCTGCGGAGCCCGTTTCTGCGCAGGAAGACGGGCCGCACCGCTTCAAAGTGTAAATGGATAAGGCCGCCACTCAGCGAGTGGCGGCCTTTTTACGCCCTCAGTGCTGCACGGACTGGATCAGTGGATACGGCGACGGTTGCGATCCGTGATCTGGAAGCAAGGAAAACGGCGAAGCTCCTGGCGGCTGGCAAACCGTCGCGCCCTGAGCACGACGTTTCCCGACGCTTACTTCGACTCCCTCGGTCTTCCCCATTTGGCCGCGGGGTAGCGCAACCGCTCCGAACCGCCGTATGCGGACCCGCATGTCCGCTGGTGTGGCAGGTCGTGTCAAGAAGACACGGCAAGCGTCATGCTGTACGAAAGATGAAAGTGCACCCTTCGGAGCCACTCTGTAGGGGGGGCTTCAAACAGCCGTGAGCCGCTTCGGTCAAAAACTGCGGTGGTGAACGTCACGGTCAAAAGGCGTGACACCAGACCACGTCATGTGGGCATCAGAGAGACCAATGCAAATGAACCTCCGACTACGCCCCGAAACACCACTCCGACGATATCAGAACCGGAACTGCCTGCCCGGGCCGGAGGGAGCACGGCAGCAACCTACTCACTGGCCGTGCGATGTCCGGTGTAAGGGGGCGTGACTCTAGTCTGGGCTTTCGTACGGAACTTGAGAACTTGGTTTGCGATGGGAAGGGAAAAGGCACAAGCGGAAGTCCCGTGAGGCCGAAAGTACCAATGCGCAGGCCAGGGGCGGACTGCTCGATAGGGGCGTTGATCCGGGTAATTCCCGAGGAGCAAAGCGAGCAGGTCACCGGCACTGATATGAGTCAACGGGCAACCGGAGGAACTCGATGTCGGGGGAAGAGGGCAGTCTTTCAGTCTTTCATCGCTGGCACGAGCCGGATGAGTTGAGAGGTCTAAGTCCGGTTCAGTGAGAGGCTCGGGGTGAAATTCCCCGGGCCTACTCGGCGGCGAGCGGGCGACCGCTCCCCTATGCCGATTCTTTCCATCAGGCTCTCGAGCTTCCAGCCCTCGAAACCATAATCTTGGCAACCTTGCGCTTTGCCTACTGCCGCAACCCCATCCAGCTTTCAGAAACCACCAGCGAGTTCCCCGGATTGTGCGGGTCATATTTCACCGACGTGGGCAGGCCCAGTCGGCAGGAATGCAGGTTAATCCACTGCCGCAGGTAGGTTACATCCTGGGAGCACTCATAAGAAACGCCGGCAACGTCATACTTATAAATCAGCAGCACGGCAGCATGATGGCCATTGGCGGGCGCCATTTCCTGCACATCAATGACGGTGCCGTCGGTAATACGGCCGATGCCGTCGAGCCAAGTGCGGCGCTCGCGCTCCAATTCGGCCGGACCCTTCGGCTTGCGCCGCAGCACCGCATACGCGCCGGCGGCTATCGCCCCGCTTACAACCACCACCGAATAGAGACTGACGGAATCCATAAAACGAAGAGGCGCTGAATTGAAAATGTTCTTGCAGCCGCGCAACGGGCTGCGTTCGTTATCAGAATATGATGGAAGAGGCGTTCGCGGAAGTATGTGTGACGGTTACTGAGGTGCGAGCCTGTGGAAAACTTAATTGGATTGCGAATTTGCGTTGAAAGACGCGGCTTCCTGCCGCAGAGCCTGCGCAACCTCTACTATTGCTTGCAAACAAACCCTCTCGCCAAATCCCCGAAGCCGCCCTCCGACAACTGGCCGAACTGATCGTCGCGCCGAGCCTTCTTGCTGACGACAAGTTTGCCGCTGCGATCGCGAGAGTAGAACCATTCCGAGGTCGTGACCACGCCAGCAGCCGTACTGCCACCGGAGCAGTCGAATCGAACCCGGGCCCGCAGTTCCACAAACGGCCCCCCTTGGGGCAGCTTGATAGGATCCTTATATTCCACGCGGATCCAGGCCGTACGCTGGCGGTTCCTCTGGGCGGTGACGGTACTCACCAAAACCTTATCTCCAGCGGCGGTGGCGCCCACTTGCCGCCATTCTCCCGCGGCCCGCGCCACCAAGCCCACGAACACAGCCGGGGCCAGCACCACGGCAACTGCGACGAATAAACCCTTGTTCTTGGGAGACAGAGAGACAACCATAGAGCACGCCGCACACACTTTGGTCGAAAAACGGGTTTCTGTCAACTCTGGGCGGGGAAAATGAGGTTGGCTCTACCCTGAGATCCTCTGGGCCTTCGGTGTTGAAGATTTTGGCCGACTATCAAGAAGCCTTCCTCTGATATGGTTGTCAGCGGCAGGAAATCCCATGGAGATTCTCCATTTCACCAACCTGGCCTCACCCATCGGACCAGTATTCCTTGGCGCGACGACGCATGGCTTGCGAGCCTTGGAATTCGAGGCAAGATTGCCCGGACAGCAAACTATCCGCGACAACCCCCGCGATCTTCGGGAAGAAGAGCTTCGCGAAGAAAATAAGCAATACACATTCGAAGAGTCCGCGCGCCACATGCAATCCTACGTGCATGAGTTGCAAGAATATTTCTCGGGCCAGCGCCGTGAATTTACTTTCCCGCTCGACCTTCGCGGCACCGATTTCCAGTTGGCGTGTTGGCACGCTCTGCTCGCAATCCCTTATGGCGAGACCCGCAGCTACGCCGACATTGCCCGCGCGGTGGGAAAGCCCAACGCATTTCGCGCCGTGGGCATGGCCAACAACCGCAACCCGATCGCAATCGTAGTCCCCTGCCATCGCGTGATTGCCTCGGACGGCTCCCTCCGCGGTTACGGCGGCGGCCTCGAAGTGAAGCGCAAGCTGCTCGAACTCGAAGGCGCTCTGACGGGAACTCTGGCGGCGTAGTATCGTGATTCGCGATTAGCTTGAGGATTCGAGATTCGCATTAGGAGTTCGAGGTTCGGATAGCAATTTTGAGGTTCGTATGAGGGCGCGCCTTCAGGCGTGCCGCAGCTGGCGAAGTTTGAATCGCGCCTTTAGGCGCCACGTTGTGAAGCTGCGATCAGGTTACTTTGACCTCCGCCAACGCCAATCCATCCGCATTCCGCAAAGCCAGCCTCTTCTATCTAGTCTTCGTCATGTTCTCCTACACCACCGGTGGCCCCTTCGGCCTCGAAGACATGGTCACCACCTCCGGTCCGGGAATGACGCTGCTCTATCTGCTGGTGCTGCCGTTCTTCTGGTGCATTCCGGTCTCTCTGGTGTCGGCGGAACTCACCACCGCCATGCCGGTAGAAGGCGGCTTCTATCGCTGGACCCGCGCCGCCTTCGGCGACTTCTGGGGATTCCTCGCCGGCTGGTGGAACTGGTCGGCATCGTTTTTATTGGGCGGAGCCTACGCCGTCCTCTTCACCGATTATCTGGTCTATTACTTTCCTGGAATCACGGCTTGGAAGCACTACCTGGTTTCGCTCGCGCTGATCGCCGCGATCACCTGGATCAACGTTCGCGGCATCGAAATGGTGGGCCAGGTCGCGACCGCGCTCGAGATCTTCATTTTTCTGCCGGTCATCACGATGGTCGGGATTGGCTTGCTGCACTGGCACCACAATCCGTTCGTGCCGTTGATTCCGCCGCATCAGGCCGCCTTCAAAGTCTTCGGCGTCGGACTGGCGATCGGCCTCTGGTCATATTCCGGATACGAACAGCTCTCCACCGTCGCTGCGGAAGTCGAGAACCCGCAACGCGCCTATCCGCGGGCTTTGGCGCTGGTTGTGCCGCTGTCGATCGCCGCCTATTTCTTGCCGACGTTAGCCGGACTGGCCTCTGCGGGCCAATGGCAGAACTGGCATACCGGATATTTCTCCGAGGCCGCGAGAGTCATCGGCGGAACTTTTCATGGGCATGGCTGGCTCGGCACCTGGATGACGCTAGGGGCGATGGTCTGCAACGTAGCCCTGCTCAACGGCACCGTGCTCACCACCACGCGCATGCCTTTCGCCCTGGCTGAAGATGGATATCTTCCCGCCGCCCTCACGCGCAAACACGCTCGGTACGGCACGCCCTGGCTGGCCATTGTGGTATCGGCAGTGATCTACGCTTTGCTGGCGTGGCAAGGTCTGGCACAGCTAATCTCGGTCTACATCTGGCTGCGCTCGGCCACGACAGTGCTGACGGTACTCTCGGCGTTGAAACTTCGCCGCACCAAGCCGGAGATGCCGCGCGCCTTCGTGATTCCCGGGGGACGAGTCGGACTGATTTACGTCGTGGCCGCGCCCGTGGTCATGGCGATAGTGGCTCTCTTGGGAAGCGATCATTTTGCCTTGATTGGCGGGGTGATCGCGATCGTGCTTGGACCCATCGTCTACAGAATTATTGTTTTCAGTTCTCGATAGATATGCACTTTGGCGACGTATATCGATATATCTAAAGGAGATATTCTTATGCAGGTTTCAAAGTGGGGGAACAGTCTGGCGATTCGCGTGCTGCGTCAGTCGTCAATGCGCTGAAGCTGAAAGAGGGCTACGCCATCGAGATTCGCGTCGCCGGAAAGCGCGAACTTGAGGTCAGGCGCGAGGAGAGCCGGCAACGCGGCCTGGAGCCTCTGCGCAAGTTGAGTCGTCCTTTGCCCCCTCGGGTTCGTCTTTGACCGCGAAGAAGCGCATGAGCGGGGAAGCAAGAGCGATGAGCGCAACGGTGTTCTTCGACTCCGACATTGGAACTTTGCCAGGAAGGATCTGCAGAACGCGGGCGGCGGCGTAGTGCGCGATTAAGGCACAGAGTAGGAACTAGAGTCCGGACCGACCGCGCCAGACTTCGTTTGCCGTTGCGTCTGGCACGAGGATTCCTTCCTAGGTTCGACGAATCTAGCTCACCCAATCCAGAAGCTTGTACCACCCGCCGGCGAAAGGCAAGAACCAGGGTTCGCCGTTATAGAGTCCCAATGGCGCGCCAGGAAACGGAATGCCGACGAAGGGATTCTCCGGCCGGTCGCCTGCGATCAGCTCCGCCATTTTCTGACCTTGATACGTGGCCATGGCGACCCCGTGGCCGGCGTACCCGACAGCGAAATACATGCCATCGAGCTGGCCCGCGTGGGGCATGATGTCGAAGGCGAAGTCGAGCGTGCCGCCCCAGACGTATTCCACCTTGGCGTCGCGTAGTTGGGGATAGACATCGATCATGCCTCGCCTGAGAATTTCCGCGCTGCGCCGGATCCTTTGATCGTTCTCCGGGAAGAAGGCGGCGCGTCCGCCAAATAACATGCGGCGATCCGGCGTGAGGCGGTAGTAATAAAGATAGTTCTTGGAATCGTAAATCATGCGGTTGCGCGGGCTGAGTTCTTGTGCCAGCGCTACCGGCAGAATTTCCGTGGTGATAATGAACGAGCCGATGGGAATGATTTTCTTTTGCAACGAAGGAGTCGCATTCCCTGTATAGCCGCTCGTCGCGATGAAAACGTCGCGGGCCCGCAGCGTTCCCCGCGACGTCGTTATCTTCCATCCCACTTCGCCCTGCTGTGATTCGCGCTCGATTGTTTCCACCCGAGTGCGCTCAAAGATCTTCGCGCCCGCCCGCACCGCAACACTGCCCAGCCCAGCCACGTAGCGCGCGGGATTCACACCGGCGCTCACCTCATCGACCATGCCGCCGTAATAGATGTTCGATCCGATCTCAGCGCCCAGCTCGTTCTTTTGCACCACCTTCAATTTGTGGTTAAACTCGCGCGCAACCACCTCCGCCTGGCGCGCGTAGTCGTCAAAATGCTTCCGCTTGCAGGCGACTTCAAGATGGCCGCAGCGGGAGAAATTGCAGCCAATCCCCTCTTCGCGAATGATCCGCTCGACGCAGTCGATGGTCTCAAGCGACGCCGCGTACATACGGCGGGTGAGTTCGCGTCCGTATCTCGAGATCAATTGGTTCACACCCAGTTTCATGCCGGTGAGGACCATGCCGCCATTGCGGGAACTCGCGCCCCAGCCGATGGTCTCGCTTTCGAGCACGGCCACGATCGCGCCGCGCTTCGCCAGAGTTCGGGCCGCCGAAAGTCCGGTGAAACCAGCACCGATCACGGCCACGTCGGCGCGTTCGGGCAGGGGATGGACCTGTATCGCGGGAAATTCGGCCGTGGTGAGCCAGTAGTTTTGTTCTTGCAGCGCCATGGTTATCGGTAAGCCTTACGGCGCGGCTGAAACCCGCGTCCTTTTTCAAACGATCTCGGCACAAGTCACAACACCGCTGTTTCGTGGATCAGCCTGCCTTCGGCAAAGCGCGCCAGGCTGAGCAGCGAGGCGTCGATCAAGTTTGTTTTCCCGGTTAGAATCAAGTCGCTGAGAATCTTTCCCGTCGCCGGCGCGTGCATCACGCCGTGTCCGCTGAAGCCATTGGCGAGAAAAAATCCGGGCACGCCCGGGGCCTCGCCGAGAATGGGATGATGGTCCGGCGTCATCTCATACAGCCCAGCCCACGCCCGCTGGGGATTCACCGGCAAGCCTGCGAAGCAAGGCACGCGATCCGCGGCGCGAGTCAAAATCTTCTCCACGAAGCCCGGGTCAAATTCAGTTTTATAGCTCGGTGTTTCTTCAGGATCGTTCCAAGCCAGCAAGAAGCCGCGCCCTTCTGGACGAAAGTGGAAACCGTTCGACATGTCGACGATCATGGGCGCGGTGTGGGGAAATTCGTCAAAGGGTTCGCTCGGAACGAGCATACGGCGCAGCGGCTCAACCGGCAAATCCACGCCTGCCCACTCAGCCACACCAGCGGCCCACGCGCCCGCGCAATTTACCACTATGCGAGTGGCGATCGAGCCGCGCGTGGTCTTGACCGAAGCGATACCGGATGCGTCTCGTGTAAGTCCGCTGACCGGCGTGTTCTTCCACAACACCGCGCCATGACCGGCGGCCCAAGTCATGAGTCCATTCATGGCGCTATAGGGGTCAACGAAGCCATCGCTGGCGCAGAAGCTTCCGCCGACGATGTCATCGCCGCGCAACTGCGGAAACATGCCGCGAATTTCATCGCCCCCCACCAGCCGAACGTCTTTCAGCCCTATCTCCACTTGCTGTGCATAGTTGGCAGTCAAATAGGCGATGTGTTTCTCCGAAGTGGCGCAGAATAAATAACCCTGCGGCCGGTAATCGCAGGGCAGGCCTAGACGCTCCTCAAAGCTGGCATAGAAGGGAATCGAATACAGCGACATCTGAATGCTGACGCGAGTGGAAAATTGCGCGCGCACACCACCCATGCTCTTTCCCGTGGAGCCTTTGCCCTGCGCCGATTCACACTCGATAACCAGCACGTTGCGGCAGCCGTTCGCCGTGAGGTGATAGGCAATGCTCGAGCCGACGATTCCTCCCCCAACAATGACTACGTCCGCAGTCTGCATAACCTTCGATGAAAACGATCCAGCATTCTAGCGCACGAACGAGCCGGGCGATCCGAAAGGACATGTCCCCGGGGGTGCAATCCTTTCAGAAAGCCGCACTCCACCTCGGTAACTTGCCGCGGTTACCCATGCTGCCTAGTCTGGAATAGTATGCGCCTGCGCTGCCTGCTATTCTCGTCGAACGAGGAGATGGTTCAGCCCATCTTGCAGGTGGCTGCCGATCTCGGCATCGAGGCAGAGTACTGCAAGAGCGCGGTGGACGCGGTCGAGCGGATCACGACCCAACTTTTCCAGATCGTCATCACCGACTGGGAAGATCAGGAAGCGGCGTTACTCCTAAAGACGGCGCGGGACCTCAAAGCGGCGCAGCGACCGCTCACGCTCGCGATCGTCAGCGCTGACGGCAAGATGCCGGAGGCCTTGCAGGCCGGCGCGAATTCGGTTCTGGTTCGGCCGATTCGTCCCGCGCAGGTGCGCGATACGCTGAGCACAGCCTGCGAATTGCTTAAATCGAAGTTACGGTCCGCGCCTCCCGCGGCTCCGGCCCTAAGTTCGAAGCCCAGCTTCTTTCCGGCGTCCGCTGCCACATCTGCCGCGGCGGCTCCCGCCCCCGCGCGAATCCGGCAAGCGCCCGAGCAAAGCTTCCGGGCGGGAGAATTTCTGCAGTCGGCTCCATCGGCGCCCGGAGCGCAATTCGACACCGACTCCGACGTCGAGAAATCGATGGAGCAGGCCACCGCCCCAGAACTCGAAGCCCTCACCGAACTGGAGCCGATGGCGGCCGCGGTAAAAGACGCGCCCACCCCGCCCGCGGCTCCCGCCGAACGGCTCACCGGCTGGGCGTCTCTGCAGTCGCGACTCGCCCAATCTCCGCCGCCGCCACCCGCCACGGTCAATTTCTCCCCCAAGAGCGAATTGCTTTCCTTTGGGGAAAACCCGGAACTCTCCGCGCCCGTCGCCGCCGAAGTTGCGGCCAACCATAAAAAGACATCGCAAAAGGAAGCCGACGCCGAAGCGGCCTTGTTCGCGTATATGTCGGGGGAGCCGAAAGAGGCGGCGGCGCCGAAGCAGACGCCTCCCCCCAAGCGCTTCGGCATCTTCTTGCTTGCAGCCTTCGCCCTTATCGGCATGGTTCTTGCGGCGCTGCCTCAAACCCGGGAAAGCTTGTTCAAGCTATATCGCGGTGCCACCCATGCGGGAAAAAATTGGCTCACGCCGCCACCGGCTCCGGTGCCGGCCGCTGTAAAGCAGCATGAAAGCTTTGGCCAGGCGGGCGACGAGTACAAGCTTCCCGTCGCACCCGGCATTCCGGATGCAACCACCGACCCTTCGCAAATCCGCGTGCTTCCGGTGATCGATCCCACCGCGAAACCGGGCAAGGGAGCGGCTGCCAACAGCCAGCCCCAGGCGAACGTGGAGGATAACAACTCCGCCGATCCCAGCCCGAGCGGGCAAAATTCAGCCGGTTCAAATCAAAACGACCCGCGGCAGGCTGAAAACGGGACGGGGCAGCCCCCAGCTGACTCTACCGAGAAAGCATCGCTGCCCGCGATTCAAACTCAGCCGGCACCGGGTATCTCAATACCCGCGCGCACTCAAGCCGCACCCGTGCAGAATTCCAAGCCGGCGGTCGCTGCCGCGGGAAATGGTTCCATTCCCTCCAGCCTGAAGTCGCAGATGGCCTCCATGACTCCCGAGGCCAGCGGGACCAAACCGGTGGAGGCGGCAATGTCCTCGATTGAGCCGGTGATTTTGCCGGAGCCGGTGGCATGGGATTTGCTCGATCAAAACGTAGATCCTATCTATCCCGATGCGGCGAAAGCCAGTGAACAGAAGGGCAGCGTGATCCTGCAAGTGCTGATCGCGCGCGACGGCACGGTGCAGGAGGCAAAATTCCTGCAAGGCTCTTTCGTTTTCGCCCGCGCCGCCATCGATGCCGTCAAGCAGTGGCACTTCAAACCCTATCTTCTGAACGGCCGGCCGGTTTCGGTGCAAAGCACGATCACCCTGAACTTTAAGCCGCCGGCTTAACGGATGGGTACAAACTCCCGCATCGTTCGTCTAAGAATCAGCCACGCGGGAATTGGGCGGCCGTTACCCTGGGGCAGAAACGGGACAGCCAGCCGGTGAGAATCGGCATCTACCGGATATAATAGAAGAATTGAGTGGGGAAGCTATCCTCTCCAGGAAAACGAAGAATTCGATGTCCATGAAAATTAAAGCTGCGATTCTGGTTTCGTCTTTTGCGGTGTTGTTGTTTGTCGTGGTCGGCTCCCTGGGAGGCGTGCATGCCTCCTCGGGCGACGGCTCCTACCGGCAGATGCAGGTTTACAGCGAAGTGCTGTCGCGCGTGCAGAGCGAATATGTGGAAGACCCCAACATCCCCAAGGTGACCGACGGCGCACTGCACGGGCTGGTCGAGTCCCTGGACGCGAACTCCAGTTACCTCACCCCCGCGGCCTATAAAGCCTTCAAAGCTCACAGGGCGGAAGCGAGAGGTGAGATCGGCGCGACCATTTCGAAGCGCTTCGGATACGCGGACGTCGTGTCCGTGTTGCCGGGATCGCCGGCCGACAAAGCCGGGATTGAATCCACAGACATCTTCGAATCGATCGAAGGCCAAAGCACCCGCGATATGTCACTGCCCGAAATTCGCGCTGCGTTGAGCGGAACCCCCGGCTCGACCGTAAACGTATCGGTGGTGCGAGCCCGCCGAGCCGAGCCGCAGAAGGTCGTGATCACCCGCGACGTGATCAGCATCCCGCCCGTCGCCGACAAGATGCTGGAAGATGGCATCGGTTATATCAAGGTGGACGCACTCACCAAAGGCAAATCGCAGGAAATCGCAACCAAGATCAAATCGCTCGAAAAGTCGGGAGCGAAAAAGCTGGTCCTCGATCTAAGAAACACATCGGACGGAGAAGAAAGTGAAGGCGTCGCCACCGCCAACCTCTTCCTGAATCATGGGACCATTACCTATCTGCAAGGGCAGAAGCATCCCCGGGAGGCGTTCAACGCCGATCCCGCGAAGGCGGTCACGTCGCTTCCTTTAGCGGTTCTGGTGAATAAGGGCACGGCGGGGCCGGCGGAAATTGTGGCTGCTGCGGTCCTCGAAAATGCCCGCGGCGATGTGGTTGGGGATAAGACTTTCGGCGACGGCTCGGTGCAGGAAACCATCGACCTGAAAGATGGGGGCGCGCTCATCCTTTCTGTAGCGAAATACTATTCGCCCAGCGGCAAGGCGATTCAGGAAACTGCGGTGACCCCGAACGTGCTGGTAGCGGATGACACCGATAACGTGATCTCCGACGACGACGAACAGGAACCATCCGCTACCGAACCGGAAGCCAAACCCAAGAGTACCCAGGACGATCAGTTGCACAAAGCGGTGGAAGTGCTGAAGAGTCGCAGCAGCTAGATTTTCTTTCGCAGGCTTTTGTTGAATCTGTGGCGTCGCGCACTGTAAGGTGCGCGATTTCTTTTGTTTTCCAAGTGTTCTCTATCATCCCAGCACCGTCGCGCCGTGACGCGCGCTCGTAACTTCCGACCCGATTGCATGCCCTGCTATCCTGAACCTACTCCGCCATGAAGGCGCTCTATCAAGATCTTCCCCCGGTGGAAGTTGCCGGCCGGAAGTTAGTGGGCCGCGTGCTCTTCGGCTTGCTGGTGCTGGTCTCCGCCCTGGTGGGCGCGACCGCGGGATTGCTGCTCGTCTACACCACAAATCTGCCGCAGGTGGAAGCTCTCGAGGCCTACCGCCCCAGCTCGATTACGGAGTTGTATGACGATCAAGGGCGCGTCATCGGCTCCTTCGCGCTGCAGCGCCGCGTGGTCGCGAGCTACGACGATTTCGCCCCGGTGCTGCGCGACGCTCTGATTTCGATCGAAGACAAGGATTTCTATCGCCATTCCGGCATCAACTTCTGGCGCATCGTGGGCGCAGCCTACCGCGACATGGAATCCGGGGGCAGAGTGCAGGGCGCATCCACCTTGACCATGCAACTTGCCCGCAATCTTTTTCTTTCGCCCGACCGCTCCTTCCATCGCAAAGTGCAGGAGGCCATGCTCGCGATTCAGATCGAGCGCCGCTTCACCAAACCCCAGATCTTCACGCTCTACGCCAACCAGATTTTTCTGGGCCACGGAGTCTACGGCTTCGAAGCGGCTTCGGAGTTCTACTTCAACAAGCCCGCCAGAAGACTTACCCTGGAGGAAGCTGCCCTGCTCGCCGGCCTGCCCAAAGGCCCGGGAGTTTATTCGCCGATCAACCATCCCGACCGTGCCTTGAAGCGCCGCAACCTGGTGATCAACGCGATGCTCGAAGACGGGAAAATTACCACGACCCAGGCCGCCGACGCGCGCGCGCTTCCTCTGCTCCTGCATCTGCAAAACGATCCCAACTCGCTGGCGCCGTATTTCGTGGAGGAGATTCGGCGTTATCTCGAAACCAAATACGGTGCCGACCAGGTGCATGAAGGCGGCCTCAAAGTCTACACCTCGCTCGATGTGGACCTGCAGAAAACCGCGAACCAGGCGGTGCTCGATGGTCTCGCCACCTACGAACGCCGCCACGGATGGAAGGGGCATCTGGATAATATCGTCGCCGAAGGAAGTTCGACCGAAACCTATGTACACCCCGATTGGGAGGAAGAGCCGCGCGTGAACGGTTATGTTCACGCGGTTGTGACTTCCTCCGGCATTGGAATCGCCACGGTGAAGTTCGGGCGCTACTCCGCCGCGCTCGGCCAGGCGGATTTGGCCTGGACGCAGGGCAAAATTCAAGACCTGTTGCGCGCGGGCGACATTTGTTACGTCAAAATCTTGGGGCTGTATCCTAACGGCGCCGCTCGCGTATCGCTGGAGCAAGACTCCGGCGCGCAGGGCGCCCTGGTGGCCATCGACAACGCGACCGGCGGAATTAAAGCGCTCGTAGGCGGAAGAAACTTCACGGAATCGAAATTCGACCGCGCCACGCAAGCCCTGCGGCAAGTAGGATCGTCGTTCAAACCGTATGTTTACACCACTGTGATCGATCTTGGCGCCAGCCCCGACGACACCATTCTGGATGAGCCGGTGAGCTTTGAAACCGCTTCGGGTCCATATTCGCCGCACAATTACGACGAAAAATTCGAAGGCATCATCACCCTGCGGCGGGCGCTGGCGCAATCGCGAAATATTCCCGCGCTAAAACTCGCCAGCAAGGTCGGGATTAAAACCGTGATCGACTACGCCGAGCGCTTCGGCATCACCGCCCGGCTGCCGCCGTATTTGCCGGTAGCGCTGGGGGCGGCCGAGATCACGCTCATGGAACAGACGTCCGCCTACAGCGTGTTCCCCAACGACGGCGTGCGCGTAACGCCGCGCTACATCACAAAAGTGACCGATTACGAAGGGCGCGTGCTGGAGGAGGATTATCCGGAGGTAAAAGACGTGATCAGCGCACGCACCGCCCGCATTATGACCGCAATGCTGCACGAGGTAGTGCTGCACGGAACCGCCGCGGCGGCGGCGAAGATGCCTTTCCCCATTGGCGGCAAGACCGGCACCACCAACAACTTCACGGACGCGTGGTTCGTGGGTTTTTCGCCGGCCATGACCTGTGGAGTGTGGGTGGGGTTCGACGAAAAGCGAAGCCTGGGCGCCAAGGAAACCGGGGCGCACGCCGCCTTGCCCATCTGGATGAATTTTATGAGTGCCGCCTTGGCGGGCAAAGAGGCCGGGCAGTTCCAGCCACCGCCCGAGGCAGCAGGGTCGGCAGCGCAGAAGATCGACACGCCCGACAGTTCGCCCGGCGAAGATGAGACGCATTAGAATAGAGTGATATTTTTTCTATGAAGCCCGTGCTCCGATTCGCGATGCTGGCGCTCGTTCTAGTGGTAGTAGCCCTTGCGTCGGCGGTGACGGCCATGCGCTTTGCCATTCACGGGCAGGAAGTCGCGGTCCCCACGCTGGTCGGCCTCTCACCCTCGGACGCCGAACGTTCCCTGGCCCCACTCGGCCTGCAGATCGACGTGGAGCGGCAATACTACAGTCCCCAGATCCCCGAAGGAAAAATCATGTCGCAACTGCCGGTGCCCGGTGCCAAGGTGCGGCGAGGCTGGCAAGTGCGCGTGGCCCAAAGCCTGGGCGCACAGCGGGTCGTGATTCCGGATGTGACCCAACAGAGTGAGCGGGCGGCGGAATGGAACATCCGGCGGCGCGGGCTCGACCTAACCTCGACCGCCGAAATTCAATGGCCGGACCTGCCCCCTGACCAGGTCATCGCCCAGAGTCCGCCCGCCAGCGCAAGCCAGGTGTCGGCCCCGAAAACCAGCCTGTTGATTACGGCAGCGGCCGACCCGCCCGCTTACGTGATGCCCAATTTTGTTGGGCAACCCCTGGGCAGCGTAAACCGCACCCTGCAGGATGCAGGCTTTAAACTTGGAAGCGTGGGCGCAGCGCCTCCGGCGAGCACGCCCGCGCCGAATACTCCAACGCTTGTCACCCTCGCAGCCCCAGCGCAGCCTTCCCCTGCCAGCACGATCCTCGTACAGGTCCCGCCGGCGGGGCAGAAAATTCTCGCCGGAGCCGCCGTCAACTTCGAAGTGCGCTAAGATTCCGGTTCTGCTAACTCCTTTTCTAAGATGGCCGCGAAGAAACCATCGCAGGGATGCACTCCGGGCAGCGTGCGCAGATAAGGGCCGCGCGTGAGGGAAGAAATGTCCGAGTAAACCAACTCACCTTTTTCCTTGAGATGTTCGATCTCTGCGCCGCAGTTCAGCAAGCGAAACCCCGAGTCCGGTCCCGCGTGTTCCGGCGCCAGAGCGGCCTCAATCACCTCTTCGTTCTCTTCGCTCTCCAAAGAACAAGTCGAATAAATCAGCCGGCCGCCGGCCGCGACTCGCTCCATTGCCGATCGCAGGATTGCAATTTGCCGGCCTTGCAAATCGGTAAGATCCTCGGGCACGAGTCGCCACTTGATCTCCGGATTGCGCGAGAGCGTACCCGTGCCCGAGCAAGGAACGTCGGCCAGCACGCGATCGAACTGCACCGCCAAAGGCAGATCGCGCGCATCGGCTGCGGCGATGAATATTTTGCCCGCCTGGCCCTGAACCTTATCGCCGGGATTTAATAATCTTCGCAGCATTCCCGCACGATGCGAGTGCAACTCGACGGCGACAATTTTGGCTTGCGGATTGCCATCCGCGATCGCCGCTGTCTTTCCTCCCGGGGCGGCGCAGCAGTCCAGAACCCGCGCCCCGTGTCCAACCAGGGCTGCGACAAGTTGCGAGGCCTCGCCTTGAATCGCGCAGAGACCGGCGCGAAAAGCAGCAGTGCCGCTGACGTCTCCGCGCAGCACTCGCCGCGCCGAAGCCAGCAGAGCGCCGGGAGCCACATCGATCCCCTCCCGGCGGAGTTCGTCCTCCGCCTCCGGTTGGCGCAAGCGTATCGCGGTGACCGGAATCGTCTGGTCTTGCCGGCAAACTTGCGCAGCCGATTCCAGGCCAAAGGCGCGAGCCCAGCGTTCGACCAGCCACAGCGGATGTGCGCTGCTGGTAGCAAGAACCTCGGGCGACGAGTCGGCGATCTCGTGTAAAACATCCGCATGCTTCCCAGCAAGCTTGCGCAGCACGGCATTCACAAAGCCGGCGGCGGAGCGCTTACGAGCGCGCTTCACCAACTCCACGCTCTCATGCAGCGCCGCCCGCGCCGGAATCCGCGTAAGCCATCCCAGTTGATAAACCGCGAGCCGAAGTGCGCTAAGAATTTCGAGATCAAGTCTGGCGAGGGGCTGAGAAGAACATTTCGCGATCTCCGAATCCAGCCAAGAGCGCCAGCGCAAAACGCCCATCACCAGTTCGGTGGCCAACGCGTGATCGCCTGCATCGAGCCGATCGTGGATTCTGGAATGAAGCAGCTCCGATGCGTAGGCGCCGTCGCGCTCCACCCGGAGCAGAATGTCGAAGGCCGCCGCGCGCGCCGCGGAAACCACAGGCTGCAACTTCTTGTTCTCGGATTTCACTATTGCCAGTATGACGGAACGGGAGATCGGCAAGAAGAAAATCGATGAATCGATGTCAGGGTGGCGCTGTATTTCAGGTCGAACAACGGCGTGCTGACTGGAGATCCCTCGGCGCGCTGGTGAAAGCGCCGGCCTTCGGGATGACGCCGGAAGGGATAGAATACTGGTTTTTTAAGGCTGCACCACTTCCGATTGTCAGCTCAGGCCCAGCTTCTCTCCGGATGAAACTCGATAGCCGCGCAAGAAATCAGCGGCCGAGCTTCGCTTTTTGCCTTCCAGCTGAAGTTCTAAAATTTCGATGCCCGTATCTGCGCCGCAGCCGACGAAAATATGATCCCCTTCCACCTTCAATTCAGCCACGGGCAGCGACCGTTCGACTGCCGCTGCCTGCCATACCTGCAAGGTCTTTCCGCGAAATTTTGTATAGGCCCCCGGCCAGGGTTGAAAGCCGCGCATGCGATTCAAAATCTCGCCTGCAGGCCGGGAAAAGTCGATGAGGCCATCTTCCTTTCTCAAGATAGGAGCAAGCGTCGCCTGCGCGTGATTTTGCTGATGGGAGCGAATTGTGCCGGCTTGTAATCCTCGCAGGGTCGTAACCATCAGATCTGCGCCCATCGCGGCCAGCTTCGGAAAAAGCGTTTCCGCCGTGTCGCTGGCACCGATGGGCATTTCCTGCTGCAGAAGAATGTCGCCGGTGTCAAGGCCAGCGTCGATCTTCATGGTGGTGACGCCAGTTACGGCTTCTCCGCGGGCAATCGCCCACTGAATGGGCGCGGCCCCGCGATACTTGGGCAGCAGCGAAGCGTGCAGGTTGATGTTGCCGAGCGGGGGAAGGTCGAGCATCCATGGCGGAATAATGCGGCCATATCCGACTACGATGATTGCCTCGGGTTTGAGATCGGCGAGTTGCGCCCGGAAGCCTTCGTTGTTCTTAATGCCCGGAGGCTGTGAGACCGCTAAACCCAATGGCACGGCGCGTCGTTTTACAGGCGAAGAAATCACTTCGAGGCCGCGCCCCTTGGGTCGGTCCGGTTGCGTGACCACGAGAGCAACTCGGAACCCAGCTTCCACAAGCCGGTCGAGAGTAGGCACCGCAAAGGCAGGCGTTCCACAAAATACGAGATTGAGCGCCGCAGGCATTAGGAATCGAGTGATTTTGTGATTGAGTCATGGAGTGATTTGCCCAGGCACTACGAGGTTCTGCAAATCACCAAATCACTCAATTCTTACCACTCTCCCGCCTTCGCCAGCTTGCGAATCTTGCGCTTGATCAGATCGCGTTTCAGCGCGCTGATGTGGCTGATGTAGAGCTTGCCGTTGAGATGATCGGTCTCGTGCTGAAATGCGCGGGCCAGAAGGTCGTCGCCAGATTTTTCAAAACACTTTCCCGACAAATCCTGGGCGCGGATGGTCACTTCTTTCGCGCGCGAGACGTTCTCCCGGAAATCGGGAATGCTGAGGCAGCCCTCGCTCTGCGAGTGCCGACCCGCCTTATGAATAATCTCCGGGTTGATGAGGACGATTCTTGCCTCGGGATCTTCTTTGAAGGTGATGTCTACCACCGCGATCCGCCGCGAGATCCCGATCTGCGGCGCTGCCAGGCCCACTCCGCGCGCGGCATACATCGATTCGAACATATCCTCGACCAGCTTCTTGAGCTCCTCGTCGAAGGCCGTAACTTTCTCGGCGGCCTTCTCGAGGATGGAATTCCCGAACTTTACGATGGGATAGATCATCGGTGCCGGATCGCGTTGCCAATCCTGCTAAGAGATTATCAATAATTCTTCAATTGCAAACAGTAGCCCTGGAAGTTCCGCAACGTCTCACCCATGGAATCGCCGCCGAATTTATCCAGGGCGCAGCGCGCCAGGGTAAGCGCGACCATGGCTTCGGCAGCCACTCCGGCGGCCGGGACCACGCAAACGTCGGAGCGCTCATAGGCCGCGCTCACCGGTTCGCGCGTCGAAAAATCCACCGACTGCAAGGGGCGGCGCAAGGTCGAAATCGGCTTGAGGTAACCACGCAGGCGAATTTCTTCCCCGTTCGAAACCCCTCCTTCGATTCCACCCGCGTGATTGCGGCTGCGGGTGAACGCCGTAAACTTCGCGGGTTCGCCGTAGCCGATTTCGTCGTGCACGGCCGATCCCGGAGACGCAGCGGCGGCGATGCCATTGCCGATCTCCACAGCCTTCACCGCCTGGAGCGACATCACGGCGCCGGCCAGCAGTGCATCCAGCCGCTCATCCCACTGAGCATACGTGCCCAGCCCCGGCGGAACGCCGTGCGCGACCGCCTCGAAAACTCCGCCCAACGAATCGCCATTCTTCAGAATTTTATCGACTTCGCTTTTCATCCGCTGTTCCGTTTCCCGGTGGGCGCAGTTCAGCAGGATTTCGTCTTGACCGTAAAGCGATTCGATTTCTTTCCAGGGGACCTCGTGTGCCAGAGTCACGTTGCCGACCGCGATCACGTGACTCAGGACTTCGATGCCCAGCTCACGCAGGAATATCTTGGCGAGCGCCCCAATGGCCACACGCGCCGCCGACTCGCGGGCCGAAGCTCGCTCGAGGACGTAACGAGCTTCCGAAAAATTATATTTCAGAGCGCCCGCCAGGTCGGCGTGCCCCGGCCGTGGAGACGCCACCCGCTTGTGCCGCGCGGGATCGCCTTCGCCGACCGGCAACGCCTCCTGCCAGTTTTTCCAATCTTTATTCTCCAGTTGGACGGAAATCGGCGAACCAATCGTAATGCCGTGATGCACTCCGGAAAGTATGTGAGCCGCATCCCGCTCGATCTTCATGCGCCCGCCGCGGCCGTAGCCCTGCTGCCGGCGCCACAGCTCGCGATTCACAAACGCTTGATCTATCTTAAGCCCGGCGGGCAACCCCGACAGAAAGGCGACGAGTGCTTCGCCGTGCGACTCCCCCGCTGTGAAGTAACGCAGCATTCGTGCTCGATTTTACCTGATGCGCCGCGCTTGCCACTGAGCGGACGAGAAACCAAACTCAAAATAAAAACGGAAAGTGCAAAAAAGCGCCACTTTCTTGCGCTTCAGCCGACACAGCAGCAAGAATGATTGCTACAATAGAGGGGTCATAAATGCTTGTTACTATTGGTGGTTGGTTCGACCGCCCCCGTCACTTGGCAAGACTCTGGCCATAAATTTCTGACTGAATCAAGGAGGTACGTGTGCCCCCGCGCGCGGAACCAAGGGAAACACTTTTTGCCCGCGGCACTGGCAAGATTTGCTGTGTGCTGGTCCACGACCACGTTCTGTTTCGTCAAGGTTTGCGACGTTTGTTGGAAGATGCCGCCATCGAGGTAGTCGGGGAAGCTGGCAATGCGGCCGAGTGTCTGCGCAAAGTTTACGAGCTTCGCCCCGATGTTCTGGTCGCCGATGCCGCGACCTTCGGCTTGCCCGCGCCCGAAGCGGAGTTGTGCGTCGCCCGCGAATCTGCCCGAACCAAAATTGTATTTTTAAACATGCAGGAACAGCCCGCCGGGTCGCGCTTCGGCGGGGTGCGCACCGCGACGGCTGGCTGCGCCGTCAGGCATACCTCGGCAGAAGAGTTGGTCAGGATGGTGCGGAATTGCTGCGGCGGCGAAAGTGGCGATCAGGAATCGCCCGCCCGCCGCTATCCCCAGCGTTATTCGGACGCCGCATTCCCTCAAGAGCGAGCGCTGACGGCTCGGGAACGCGAAGTGCTCAAGCTGCTGGCCGAAGGCAGGACGGTGCGAGCGGCCGCAACAGTCTTGGGTTTGAGCAGTAAAACCGTCGATGCCCACAAGTTCAATCTGATGCGCAAACTCGGCATCCACAATAAGGCCGAGCTGGTCATGTGGGCGATTCAAATGAAAGTCGTCAAGGTCCCGGCAAACTTTTAGCTAAAAATGTTCTCTACCGGCTGTCGAGGCCGCAGGCGGCGGCCAGCTCCGCAAGACTCGCAACTTCCAAGTCCGGACGCCCTTTCGCCGCCTTCACCGCTCCCACCCCTCCGCGCGCCGAAGGACGATTCACCCAAACCGTGGCCAAGCCCAGCGCCTGCGCGGGAACAACGTCATGGTAAACACTTTGGCCCACATGCAGCACACGGTGCGTCGGCACCCCCACGCGGTTCAACGCGAGTTCAAATATCTTCAGCGACGGCTTGTAGGCGCGCGCCTGCTGCGCGGTAATCACCTGGGAAAACTCCACTCCGAGCTTCGGCCGCGTCGAGGCGAACAGATCGTCATCCACATTCGAAATCACGCCCAGTCGAAAGCGGCTGCGAAGCTGTTGCAGCGCGGCCACCGTATCGGGCCACGGCCTCCACTCGGGCAAAGAGTCGGGCAGTGAACGGGCCTCCACGTCGGTCGCCACAAAATCCAGCCGCTCCCCAAATTGCCGCACCACCGACTCCAAAACCTCGCGATACCGCCGATATTCCCCCTGCTCGCCGTTCGCCTCAAAATCACCGTAAAGCTGCAGGATCTGAGCGTCGTCAACGCTTTTCCCATGCGCAGCCAGGATTCCGCGCAGGCAGTGAAGAATCCCCTGCTCCCAATCGATAAGCGTTCCGTAGCAATCGAAGGTGAGAATTTCGAAGCGGTTGAAGTCAAGCATGAGCCAGAGAGTTTTCCGAGATATTTTAGGATGCGAACCCGGGAAGAGTGGGCGCTTCCTCGGGCAGCTCCGCCGCGTTCTCCTCCTCCGCAACTGGAGAAGGCTCGGCAATGGCAGCCTCCAGCGGAGGATTCGCTTTCTGGATGAGAAACTTGCCGCTGTTCAACAGCGGGCGCCCGAGGGATGCGTTATAGCTTGTCCACGGGCCTTCCGATTCGGCCTCGCGCTCGAAGTGCGCCCGCACCGACTCCATCTTCGAATCCAGATCGTCCATGTAGTGCAGCAGCAAAGCCTCCGGAAACATGGGCAGCTTGGGCGAACCGAATTCATACTCGCCGTGATGGCTGATGATCAGATGCTCCAGCAGAGTTTTCATCTCCGCGGGGAAGTCCGGCACCAGCGCAAGCTTCGCCTGCAGCATCTCCAGTTCGATAATCATGTGGCCGAGAAGTTGCCCGCGCGTGGTGTAGGAAAAAGACCGGTTATAAGTAAGCTCGTGAATTTTGCCGATGTCGTGCAGGAACACTCCGGTCAGCAACAAATCTCGATTGACCTGCGGATAGTTTCTGCTGACCAGGTCGCAGGAGCGCATGAGTGAAACCACGTGATCGAGCAGGCCGCCAATATAGGCATGGTGCAAAGTTTTGGCCGCGGGCGCATTGCGATACGCGGCGGCAATTTCCGCATCGGCCATGAAGGCCTGCACCAGCGATTTGAGATGAGCGTTCTGAAAGGACGCGACAAAATTCGCCAGCGCCTGCCAGAGTTCGTCGATATCCTTGGTGGTTTTCGGAAGATAGTCGGAGAACTCAATTTCCGAATCGCCCAGCTTGCGCAGCTTGTGAATCGTCAGCTGAAAACGGTTCTTATACTTGTTGACCAGGCCCTTGACCTTCAGGAAGTCGTCCTGCTCAAAGGCATTCAGCACTTCGTCGACGTTATCCCACATCTTGGCATCGAGCTGCCCGCTGCGATCTCCGAGAATCAAGGCAAGATAAGGCTCTCCGGTTTTCTTGGGCTTGATTTGTTTGCTGACCACCACGAAGTTGGATGTGATGATCTTATTTTCCTGGCGGGTGCAATCGCAGATGTAAAACTCTTTCATGCGCACTATCAGTGTAAATCAGATCGGAGAGAAGGCAGGCAGTGGGAGCGAGAAAAATTGAGGAATCGGGGAATTTAGCAGTGGAGGAATCTCAAAACCGGTTCAGCGCCGGTTTTCGAACGACGCAATTGCCCAATTCCCCAATTCCTACTTCTCACAGAAAGCCCAGCTTCTTTTTCTTCTTGAGCTTTTTGGTGTCCGCTTCCTTGGCGGCGGCGGTTTCCACCGGCTCGGTCTGATTCGGGCTGCGGCCGGAGTCGACGTATCCTTCTTTGACAAAGATCGAGGCCTCTTCGCGCAGCTTGGTCAGATAGGCGCGCAGCGCGGGCTGCAGCTTCTGGTAGTACAAAGCGTCCTGAATCTTCGGCTCGATATCTTTGAGCGGGGGAATTCCGGCCTTCTGGTGGTCGGTCACTTTCAGGATAATGTAGCCCTGCTTGGCGCGGATCACGTCCGTGAGCTCGCCACCCTTCATGGCGAAGGTTTTGTCTTCAAGCTCCTTCGCCAGGGCCCCGCGTTTGAACACTCCAAGATCGCCGCCTTGTGATGCCGAAGGCCCTTCCGAATATTTCTTCGCAATGTCCTCGAACTTCGCGCCGGCCTTGATCTGTTTGAGCAGATCGTTGGCCTTCGCCTCGGCCGCCGCGTCTGCCGCCTGTTTTGCGGCGAGAGCTTCGGCGTTGGCACTCTCGCCGCCTGCTGCGGAGGCATCCGCCGGTGCGCCCTCCGTTGCTTTACTGGCAGGCTTGTCCACCGCAGGCTTCTGGGGCGCAATCAGAATCTCGCTCAGCCGGATCGATTCCGGCTGCTCCATCTCACTCTTATGCTCTTCGTAAAACTTCTGCTCTTCGTCTTTCGTGATGCTCAGATGCGAGCCGACTTCTTCGCCGATTACCTTTTGCGTGATGATTTGGTTGCGCATATTCTGCTTGAAGTCTTCGTAGGAGATGCCCTGCGCCGTGGCCGCCTTTTCCAGTTCTTCCATGGTGTCGAGCTTCATGTCCTTGCGCATTTGGTCCAGGCGCTTGATCAGATCGGTATCGCCAGTGATGTCGAGATCCTTCCCCTTCGCCAGCAGAAGCTGCTGATCGATCAGGTCGCGCAGCACGTCTTTTTCTTTTTCGGTGTAGACCTTGTCGGCGTTGGCCGGGTCCTGCTGCTTGACGTCGTCCCTGAGCTGATCTTTGCTGCGGACGAACTCGGAGCGAGTGATGATCTGATTGTTCACGCGCGCGATAATTTCTTCGACGACCTGACTGTCGCCAAAAAGTGGCAGACACGCCACGCCTGCGCATGCCATTGCAAAAAGAATCAAATACAGTTTCTTCATAAGGATTTCTTGTGGGCCGCCACGCCGGGCTTCCGAAAGCTGGCTTTCGGGATAGTTTACTACTTTCGGCCCGGCCGGGCTTGCCGTGAGAACTAACTCGCCCGTACAAACACCAGCGCGGTCATGTCGTCAGGCATCACGGGCACGCACATGAATTCGCCAACTTTATTCAAGATGGCAGCGCTCAGCTCTTGAGGACTATGGGAAACATCGGCCAGAAATCGCTCCTTCACCTGCTCCAATCCGTATTTCAGATCTTCAGCGTCATCCGGCTTGCAGCTGCCCTCCACCACTCCCCGCGAAACCAGCAAGAGAGCTGCGCCTTTCTCGATCGCGATGATGGGCGCATCGCTGGTGGCATGCGAGAACAAACCCAGCGGCAGCCCCGTCGACGCGAGTTCGACGACCCCGGAACTATCGCGTAGAAGTCCGGGCGTGTGCCCCGCGTTGGTGTAGCAGAGCGTTCCGAATTCCTCGTGGTAGCAGCCAATAAAAGCCGGGCAGGAGCGAACTCCCTTCGCGGCTTCCATGATGCCGCGGTTCATGCTTACGCAAAGCTCCACCATGGCGTCGGCTTCGTTAATGTCGGGAGCCGAAAACAAGTCGGCTCCCAGATTGCGAAAAATGGTTTGCGCCGCCGCCAGGATTGGCTGGTTCGTCTCGCGGCGCCCGGCTACGTCCAGCAGGCCAAAAAGAATTCGCTCCGGGCTGACGCGCAGGGAATCGTAGAAATCTCCGGCGACACGTTTCCCGTAAGTGGCGGCGGCAAGCGCGGCGCCATCGACCTCCGGGAACTCGCCCGGAGCGGGCTCCACGCCTGGCAAAACCTCGGGCGCGCGCCGTTTGAATAGGGAGCACATCAAGGGCTAGACCAAACCGAAGCTAGCACAAGCGCTGGCAGGGAGCAAATCGGCGCGAAGATTT